>Ga0233424_10002158_pt1 | contig 14719 bp, 11 predicted proteins | sample Watercolumn_Towu_FD_181011 | JGI IMG/M metagenome (GOLD analysis project Ga0233424, IMG submission 181011) | Freshwater microbial communities from Lake Towuti, South Sulawesi, Indonesia - Watercolumn_Towuti2014_125_MG | ecosystem: Environmental > Aquatic > Freshwater > Lake | place: Indonesia...
GCTCCGTGATCTGCTTGACCGCCTCGATCTTGAATTCTTCTGGGTAGGGTTGCTTGCTTTGCATGGCACCTCCGATTGGGCCTCAGTTTGAGGCTCGAAGGTGTCTACTGGACCCGGGTCGATTCAGGAGTTAGCAGCAGCTGTATTTGCGTCGCAATAACTTCGCAAAATAATTCAGGTGGACAGCCCCTCCGGCAAACCGGCGACCCACAAGGGAAAACACCTATGCCTCACTTACCTTCACAGGTATGCCCAACATCAAAAAGTAAGCGCACGCTCTCCTAAGGTCGACCATCAGAAGGCTCGTGAGAACGCATGAGCCTCCTGCGGAAGCAATGATCGTGCTCTAGCTAAAGGGCGATTGCGATAGTGCTGGTTACATGTGCCTGCACTTTTCGAAGGATTGCTATTCCTTATCCTCGCCGCGACGCTTGTACTGAAGACGAAGTGAGCGCATGAAAAGAATCCCGGCTGGTTGAACCTTGTATGGCGCCCCACAGGCATCCGGCGATTTGCGATGCCAGCATGGAAAGCACAATATTCCATGCAGAGCCAAATATCAGACTGCCCTCTTTGGATGATTGGCATGACGGCTCCAGATCCATTAACCTCCAAACCAAGGATCTCTGACCAATCAAGGGAACGGCTAAAGGAGGCTGGTCAGAATGACTGGCCGCCAGAGCGCTTGAACGATGGCTGCTAAGTGGATACGCCCTCAGCGAACAGGAGTCGATATGGCTAGTGTCAAAGCGAAATCGCGGCTTGAAATTGTCCGATGGGCTATCGCCACGCTTCCACCGCTCGTAGAGTCCGCTGGCACCTACCACCCCGCCGATTCAAGGACGCCGGCGAGTTGGAGGCTTAACGATAAGGGGTGCCAGATCATCTTCGCAATTAATGTGCTGTGCGACTTCGCTGATCCCGATCTTTCTTCGTTGCTTGACGTTCGGCAGGACGTTGGCGGCAAGGTTCTTTCCGTCAGTTGGTTTCCCAACCGACCATGGGTGCCTCCGTATGTTGGGCGGTTCAACAGTGGAGACTGGATGCACAGGCTTGGTTGGAAGGGTTCCCAATAATCAGTCGTGCGAAAGCGCTCAGATGGCCTTGGTAGTCCCTCAATTCTTCATCGAGATCGTGCGTTCTGGGGCGGAACTGAGAGGCATCGACAGGCTGATTGCGGAAGTTCGCCAGCGGCTGCTTTGCGGCATCTCAGCATTCGGCAGGGAGTCACGGTTGCGCGGTACGCCGGGCACGGGGCGAGTTGCGCCGCGAAGCGGCCATCGCGCTACCTGGTGCCAACCGTCGCCGAGCATGCCGCTGCAAGCGCCGCGATCATGTTGTTGCGGGAATCGGAGGCAGCACTAGCCGCCCCAGCTGCCGCCAGCGCGTTTCCCATGCAGGTAGAGACGGCGGACACCTTCACCGCTTCCGTCAGGTTCTGGGAAGCAAGGCCGGTGGAGAAGACCTTGCCAACCAGCAGGCCGCCCGTTGCGCCAGATGCAGCCCCTCCAGGAACGCTTGCAGATCCGTTGGAATCAAACCGGCCGTAAACCGACATCGCGTCAGTCTTTGAAGTCTCAAGAAGGCTCGCCGCTTGAGCGGCTTGGCGGAAAAGGTCCTCTGCACGAGCGTTCTTCGCGGTCACATCCGTAGCCGCCTCCGTCTGAGCCTTTGTCGCGTTCACGATTGCATCGGCCGTCGTCTGCGACAGGCGGCTCAATACCGACTGAGTTCCGCTCAGTTCGAGGCTGCCCTTTGCAAGGCTCTTCACCGAAGTGTCCCCCACCGCAACAAGCTGCGGGTTCAGCGTGTTCTGGATGGCGTCGTCCCTCGTGCTCCGGGCACTGGTGGCAACGGCCACAGCTGCGCTGGCGGCATCGCTGGCCGTTGCGGGCGTCGTAGCTTCGGGAGGTGGGTTCACTCCAAGCGCCGTGATGGTCTTTGTCGCGGCGGCAATCGCGTCTTGCTTGTCCTTGAGCGTCTTCAGCTGCTGGTCAAGCTTGACCTTCTGGTCAGCCGCATCAGTTGCAGCCTTTCGAGCCTCTATGTACTGGTTGATTCGCTGCCGATTGGCCTCCGTCAACTGGTTGGAGTCGCCCTTCGTCGAGCCTTGGCCGTATTGCGCCGAGATTTTGATGATTTCGGGCGCAGACGCTGCTTGCTCTGACGGTTCTGGCTTCCTGGAGACGGCGACAGGCACATACGCTGCATCGACAGTTTTGACACCAAGGCTGATGGTGATGCCTGGGCTCTCGGCCGCATTGCTCGAGATATCCACGCCCACTGCCACCTTGGATGAGTAGACGAGGGGCGCTTGCTGCAACGGCGCGCACCCAAGAAGGCCAGCCACTACGGCGGCCATTGCTGTCCTGCGGAACATCATTTCTTCTCTCCCGTCTTGTTAACGACACACACATCCCTCGCCTGCCCTTCGGCGGCAAGAGCTTTCACGACCGCATCAATCTGTGCTTGTGTCTCGACCGCGATGAACAACCTGCAGGCCTTCGAATCGAACGTCACGAAAGCCGATTCGTCCATGTAGCCAAGCGTTGTCCCTGACAGTCCAACCACGAGACCAACTCCTCGTGAGCGAACGATGACTGCCGCATCCGGTCGTGGCGTTATCGAAAGAACCACGAAGCCGGGATATCTCTTTTCCACCACGTCCGCGTTTTCGATGCGAACAGACGCGCAGCCCGTCAGAGCCAAGAAAAGCTGAATGAGAAGCGCAGCGGGTGCCATCGTTCGCGCACATCGTGTGAGCCCCATCACCGCAGCTACCTACCGACGCAGAGTCACAGCTACTGCGCAGGCTTCGAAGCCTGGTAGGAACGTTCCACGGCCTGCCGCTGTGCTCCAGCTGGTTGCCAGTACTTGTAGACGGCATCCCCCTTGAGCCCAGTGCGGCCGGCCAGCCAGCTTTTCACTTGCCCGCGCAACTGCGGCTTCAGAGGCTCCACCGCGTACACGGCATGAACGTGGGCCTTGCCTTTCCACCCGTCTCTGCCGTCCGAGCGGTACCAAGCTGCAAACCCTGCATCGGCAAGCGCGGACAACAGCTGCTTGATGTCGTCGTCCCGAAGACAGTTCACGCTCAGGTCGACCGCTGCGGTATAGGCATAGCCACCCTCGACCTGGTCCTGCCCGTGGTAGTTGGCAGGATCCGCGCTTGCGTTGATGGTTTGCGTCACGCGATGGTCGGCATGAACACGCTCCAACGCCTGCTGCGCCACTGAGACCAAGCCGCCAGCCCCTCTAGCGGAAACGGTGCAGTTTGCACGAGGCTCCCATGCCGACGTCTGTGCGACAGCACTGCTCGGCACTAGCAAGAGCGTGGCGACCAGGGGCAGACCGAGGCAAAGGGCAGCTGCTCTGCACAGCACGGCCCAACGGACGCTGATTCTCAGGACTGCACCCATCGCGGCCCCCCCCTGCGCTGATTTCAGGCGCCCGGGAAAATGAAGGCATCCACAACTCTGTGGAAGGGTTAAAACTAACCCCACCCTCGGTTGGATCTGGCGAACCTAGACGGCAATGGGCGTTCGCTGGTCCAGGCTTGCCGTGTCGGTGCAGAAGAATTGATCCTTCAGATACTTCTGCTCGTAGCTGCGAACGTCATAGTGAACCCATGTCGGCGCAATGTCAGCCGGCTCAAGCGACTTCCTGTTGCTCCCAAGCCAGCCCACCTGCGCGTTGGATTTCTCCACCAAGAAGCCACGAATCTCGTTGCAGCGCTCCATGTCCTCACGCTTTCCCATTCCGGGAGAGAGCGCGATGTCGATGTCGACCGCCTTGCCGTGGTGGTTTGTTGTCGTTCGCCCGTGGAGCTCGTTATCAACGCTGCAGCGGTACCCCGAGGTGAATGAGAACCTCAGGTCACGCCGGTACGAGAACAGTGCTCTGGCAGCCCACAGGATCATCCGGTGGATTCCCGGGTACTCGTAGCGATAGAACATTTCCTGCCCCTTGCCACCACCGTAGTACAGGCCTTTGAACTTGCCTTGACCAAAGCCGCCGCAGGTTCCACACGGGCATCGCAGTTGGGTGAAGTTGATGGGGAACTTCTTCGCCAAGTCATCTATCGCCAGGAAAGTCGCCTTGTCCACGACTCCCGTCGGCGCAGTCATAGACATGTAGTCCCTCTGGAAAGCCTTCACCTGCAATTCGGTGCCCGGGCCAAAGCTGCCGTCAAGCAGAGTTCCTCGGAATCCGGCCAAGCGAAGCTGTAACTCGACCACATCGTCCCCGTCCACTCCCTGCTGCAACACCCTGCTTCCGTAAGCCATGGTGAACGCTCCCCGTGCTTTGGCTCGCTACGAAGGCAGCGATGGCCTGTTGACACCGTGCATCGTCGAAGGTGCCTTCCCGGCTGTCCATGTCACGAGTCATTAGCATTGAGGATGGCCGCATGCGTGGATTGGTTGACGCTAGCGCCCGAAGAAGTAGCGGCGTTGGCGGCTCCCCAGAGAACACCCGTAGTGCCAGCCATGGACCGCATCGGCAAAATCTTTGGAAAGGCTGCTCGTCCAACAACACTTTCGTTCGGGAGGCAGCAGGCCCCAGAAGCCAGGAGGACCTCGTGACGCGATGGAGCTACGTGCTCGCCTTGGCTGCGGGTGGCATGGCAATGACTATGGACACGCCTGTCCTAGCCTTCGAGCTGTCGCCCCTGCCGACCAACGCAGAGGTCCTAAAAGCAAAGAAGACCTACGGCATCGTCTTCCGAACAACCTACCCGGCGGTCGAATGGGGGCTCCATTCGTTCTCAAATCCCGTCCATGAGGCGCTCACTCATCAAGCGCACGACTGTGACTACTCGCTCGATGTCTGCTCCAACATCAATCTCGACTTCGCATCTTCAGGCGTCATTGCTGGAGTTAGGTGGAATGATGACCCGCCGTTCCGCTTTGAGAAGGGCCAGGGAAAGTACAAAGGCTGCCCAGCAGATGGCGATGACACCGCAACTGTCAGCTTCGCACTGCGGACAGAGTGTTGGCTAGAACACTTTCGCGACGTCGCGAAGAAGGCAGAGCGAAAACACGACGAGTATCTGGATGGCAAAGGAAGCCTGCTTGCACGCTCGCACTTCGGCGACCTGCAGTTCTTGCATTCAATGGCAAGCAGAGTCGGAACAAGTGCTGCGGCGACGCGGTCGGCAATCCTGGTTTGGGCGGAGTTCACGTGGCGCGTGCAAAGCCGCCAGTCGGACAACATTGCCGCCAAGGTCCCGATGGGAGCTGCCCCGGTTGCCGGTCTCCAGCAGTACTTCCCGCCTAAGGAGATACGCAACGTCTCTGAGCTTTTCACCGTAGGTCGACCCTGGCTCAGGTACCAACTGGAGGATGTGGCCTTTGGCAGCCTCCTTCACATGGTTGAAGACAGCTTCTCAGGCGGACATGCGGCACGAGCCAAGACTGCTTCGGGCGACTGCCCTGCTCCGCCGATCGTCAAGTTCTTCACCTATGCGGGCCAGGACAAAAACGCTCACAAGCGAGCAGACACCCGCCAGGCCGCCTCAGCCGGAACTTCTGCCCTCGTCCAGGTCATGAAAGAGCTGGTTCGCCTGAGGATGGAAAAGGCGAGCTGGCAAGAGGTCCGACCGTACCTTGAGAACTGCGTGTACGCGCTTTCTGACCCCAACGCGGAATCGACCTCTGAGGCGGCGCGGTGAGATGCGCCCGACCTAAAGCAGCACGCTCTACCAGAGGAAAACAGGGACGAGGAGATTGTGGAGGCCAGCATGAAACCAAGTACTCAGCCGAGCCCCAAGTGCTTCCTACAGCACGTACTCGGCACTTGGACCTGGCGCGCATCTCGCTGGCTTGCCGCAGCTATCGCGCTCGTGGCCGAAGTCTGCGCTGCACAGCGATTTCCTGAGTACGCGGATGCCAGACAACGTGCCGAACTAGCAGCCATCCAGTTGGAATTCTGTTCGGCAAAGCAAAGGCCTCGCATCGAGGCTCCCAGCTTGGAGTACGAAGCACAGAGCGACGCAGTCCGTCGGGCGAAGACGCCTGTGGATGTAGTCGACAGCACCATGCAGGCTCTCAATCTAGCGCTTGACCTGATGGGTGAAGGTCAGGCTTCGGAAACGTGGAATCTGCTGTGCGACGCGATTGCCGCTCGGTCGCGCTACATGGGCAAAACAGCGCCGCGAACGATTCAGATTTATGCCAACTTCGCCGTCCTCCTCCGCAAGGAAGGACGTGTCGCAGACGCCAGAAGAATCCTTCAGCTTTTGGAGTCGATCGTCAGAAAGTACCCGCCAGAGGGAGCAAGCAGCGCCCGGTCGGTCGCTCACAACTTGGCGACAACACTGAGTCAGCAGGGCTACTACGAGCAGGCTGAAGCAGCGTTTCAGCGAGTGCTTGCTCAGGGGCGCGGGACAGATGTGACCTCTACGCAGACGAACTTGGCCTGGACGCTCGAAGCGCAAGAGAAGTGGAAGGAAGCCGAGAAGGTCCACCTTGAGGTGCTTGACATCCGACGCGCATCCGGCCCGTCGGGCCGTCTGGAGCTGGCGGCAACGTTGACCAATCTCGGGAAGAACCTCACAAACCAAGGCCGCGAAGTCGACGGGGAGAAGGACATACGCGAGGGCTTGGACCTGCGTAGGAGGTTGCTCCCCAAGGGACACTTGAACATCGGCTACTCCTTGGCCGTGCTCGTTCAGAACTTGATGCAGCAGCGTCGGTACCAGGACGCCATGCCGCTTGCTCAAGAGCTCGTTGCTCTCCGTCTCAAAGCCTTAGGGCCACGGCACTCCGAGACTGTCGAGGCGTACAAGCTTCAGGCCGAGACCCAACTGAAGGTCAACGCCATCAACGAGGCGCTCGTCTCGGCTCGCACGGCTCTAGAAGGCTCCGTTGGGCTGGTCGGTCGAGAAACTGCCGCCGTTAGCGACCCAGCCAGAACAATCAGTCGTGGCACAACTGCAGACGCTGCGCTGGCTCTCACCAGAGTTGCCTGGGCAGCCGACCAGTCCGGCAAGGCGTTTGAAGTCGACAAGGTTCCTGCTGTTGTTGAAGAGAGCTTCATCGCAGCCCAAAGGGCGCTCACCTCCAGTACTGCCGAGGCGCTGCTGTCCGCCAGCGCTAGAAGCTCGGCAAGAGGCGCCACCTCTCAGTCGCTGGTTCAGCGATACGAAGTCGGAGTCGCAAAGCGCGCCCAGTTGGACGGGGACCTGGCGGACGCAGCCGCTGCCGGAAGACCCACCGGCCAGCTGCAGTCAGCCATGTCTGAAGTCAGCTCGAGTACCGCCAAGGTGGAGGCGGAGCTCCGCTTCGCTCACCCTGCTTACTTTGATTTGATTCGTCCAGAGCCTGCCGGCGTCAAAGAGGTGGCCAGGGCGCTTAAAGACGGCGAAGTGTTTTTCCTCATGCTTCCTGGTGATGCCAGGGACGGAGGCTTTATTTGGGCCGTCACACGAAGCGAACTAGCCTGGGCTCAAGTCCCTGGGACACGCAAATCCCTTCTGCGGGATATCAACGCTCTTCGTCGGCTTCTCGACTCAGGCAACAAGTACCTCGAAGACACCGGTCCGATGCCGTCTTGGTCGGTTGCCCACGACCTGCATCAAACCCTTTTTGCCGCACCACAGATCGCAACACTCGCGGACTCGCGAGGTCATTGGATGCTTGCGCCGCAGGGCGCGCTAGTCTCCCTGCCTTTCAACGCGCTACTGCTCTCGGCGCCACCGGAAGGCCTTGCACCTCGCCCTCAAGCCGCAAGTCTCCGTGGTCAACGGTGGCTGGGGCTCACGAAGGACCTAACCATTGTGCCTTCGGCAGCGGGACTGCTGGCACTGCGCAAAGCCTCGACTACCGCTTCTCGTCCAACTCGGCCGTTTTTCGGTTTAGGAGACCCTTACTTCCCGGACAGTAGAGCCGGACGCCTCTTTGAAGCGCGATCGCTGCGAAGCGTGTCCGTATCAGATCTTCAATCTCTTCGCGAGCTAGATCCTCTTCCAGGCACACGCGCTGAGATACTGGGACTCGCCAAGCTGCTCGGAGCCTCTTCGGACAGTTACCTTATGGGCAAAGGGGCCAACGAGCCGGCTCTGAAAAAGCGAATTGCAGGCAATCAGCTTCAAGATGCTAGGGTCCTCGCATTTGCCACACACGGTCTGATGGGGTCGGAACTGGACTCCGTTGCCGAGCCAGCCCTTGTACTCACGCCGCCGGACAAGGTGACCGCGACTGACGATGGGCTGCTTACCGCTTCGGATGTTTCACGCCTGAACCTTCGCGCGGACTTGGTCTTGCTATCCGCCTGCAACACAGCCGCAGGCGCGAGGCCAGGTATGGAAGGAATGACAGGCCTAGCACGGTCCTTCCTATTTGCTGGCGCCAAGTCGCTGCTCATCTCGCATTGGCGCGTTTCTGACGAGGTCGCACCAAGAATCTCAACGAAGCTCGTTGAACTCAGCCGCACAAGTGAGCGCTCAACCTCCGGCGCGGCGGCGATTCGGCGCGCCATGTTGGAAGTGTTCAATGACACGTCCCGCGATGAGGACAATATTAGGAGCCTCGCTCACCCCTCAGCCTGGGCCGCATTCGCGTATGTCGGCGCCGACTGAATCGGCTGCCGGCATCAACGCGGTGCCGATGCTGCGAGAAGCTTTGCCAGATCCGCAGCATCAGAAGCGAGGACGTTGGTGTCTAACCCCTTGACCAAGCCTGCCGCCTCCACCCGCCCGGTATCCGTCAGTTGCCAAAGAGCCCACTTGAATCCCTTGGGCAAACGAGGCGATTCCTCCTTAAGGCTCGCACTTGAGTAGTCGGAAATCCACAGCTGGTAGCTCGCCAGTTGTGTATCTGCTCCAACTCGCTCTCGCCACCAGGTCGCGTTCGTATAGATAACCGGTCGCTTACCCGTTCCCTTCTCCACCAAGTCCAGCCACACCTTGGCGCGACGGACGATCTCCGCCGCGCTATGACTGGTCCAGTCATCAATGTTGTTGCCCTTGGCGTCCTTTGCGAACCCTTTGCCATCTCTTCGGAAGTCCCACTCAACATCCAGGCATGGAGGCATGTCGGTGGCTGATAGAGCACCAACCATCGCAATGAAGTTCTTGGCCTGCTCCTCGGGAGAGTCTCCAGCGGTCATGAAGTGATATGCCCCGCGACGGATGGGCTGCTTGCTGGATTCAAGAGCCTTCAGGGCCTTCCAGTTTTCAGCAAAGCGACCATCGAAGCTCCGTCGCCCCTGAGTTGCCTTGACGTACGCAAAACTGACCCCTTGACCAGCGACCTTCTTCCAGTCAATCACGCCCTGGTAGTGGGACACGTCAATCCCATACGTCTTGCCGGACTCGACGTGCTTGGGAAATTCAAACTTGCGAGGGATCGCTCGACTGCCTTCAAGAATCGCAGCGTAGTGGGCCAACTGCTCCCGTGAAGGCTCGTCGGTTAGCGCTACTCGCTTCTCAGTACCGGCGCTACCTGACGCCGCTGCCACGGCAAGAATTCCAATGAAGAAAGTCCGTTTCATTCGTCTCTCCCTAGATGGACCTGAGGCTTCGGCTGCTGCTCGGCGTCGCCGCTTTTGACACGGATCCTACGGAACACCATCCGTTTTTGCGAGTCAATATTGGGGGCTATCGAAGCCGTAGCACGTGGTCGTTGTCGCCCTTCTTGACTTCAATGACGGCATCCATCGCCTCCGGTGCGTTGACTGACATTCGCGATGCCGGGGCAGGCCAATCGTTCGGCACTGCCTTCGTGGGAACGTATGTGCACGACGATGCCCCGCAGGCGGGATTGCTCATTGAGCCGGGACGCCAGCTCTGCGCAGGTGGTCAGTTCGGCGTCTCTACGTCAAGCTTGGCCCTGCTGGGCGGCACGGTCTCAGAGCTCCAGGTCTTCAACGACTGGACGAACACGATTGGTGGCTACAACCAGGACGACGGCTACTTCGTGAGCAGCCGCGTGTATGACGCCAACGGAGTCGACTTCTTCCTCATCCAGTTTGACATGTGGGACTTCGCTGGCGCGACTCTCACGTCCTTGGACATGCCGCCGCAAGCGCAGTTCACACAGCTTGCCACGCATGGCCGCGTCTGGATTCGTCGCTTTGAAGCCGGCGTTAAGACCGGCGTGGCTTCAGGAGGCTTTTCGAGCATGGTCAGCTCCGTTCCAGAGCCCACGACGCTATTCCTGCTCGCTGGAGGGCTCGCGAGCCTTTCTATGGCGAGGCGACGCTCCCGGGGCTTTGACGCTTGGTTAGCGCGCCGATTGCAGGCGCTGAAGGCGGATGCTGGTCTGAGCTGACGATTGCGTTGCTGTCAATGCGCGGGCGTGTTTCGGGCCGCACCAGGGGCGTCCAGCGGAATGGCGACGCAAGCTCTTTCCTCGAGGCCGACTGCCTTCAAGTTGCCGCACGCCCAGGCCCGCATGATGAAGTTGACCTCGCGACCCCAGTCTTCGCGCCATCTGGAACCGACAAGTTCCGGGAACGTCTTGGAGCTGTCGTCGATCAGCTTGCCGTCTTGGTCTGTGAGCCGGCCGTACCTTCGATAGTCGTCATAGGTGGTTCCCTGAAGCCTGGCGAACTTCCCCCAGCCAATAACGGGCGCGCTGACGGCTGCTTCAATCTGTTCTTGGGTGAGCGGAGTTGTCGTCCCGTTCCTAAACGCGGCCACTTGAACGGTCACGCCGTCGCGGAATGCGTAGACCTTTCCGTCCTCAAGAACCACTCCAGCGACAGGGAAGTGGCCGGAAGATTGCATCGCGACTCTGCGTAGTAACGCCAGGGAGCATTCCTTGACTGGTTTGGCATCGGCTGCCAGGCTGATACAGACCGCGTTCACCCACTTGGCCAACTGCTGCCCACTAGGATCCAACAGGATGACCTCTGCACGAAGCTTGCCCTGCTTGTAGTTGCAGCGTTTTGTTGGCAGCCCCTCATATCCCACGACCTCGACGGGTTTGCACTGCCCCCTTGGAGACATGTAGCCGCCGTCGGCGATGCGAGTTGCTTCCTTGAGTACTACCGCAGATGGCTCTCGCGGTGTCGCGGCGCCTGCGCTTCGGAGTACTGCCAGTGATGCCACCAGCACCAGTTGGGTGAACTTGGCGAGTGAAAGCATGGGCGTTCCTTGCGAAGTGGGGCTCGGGAGGGGGGGCGGTCGACCGTCGTGAAGAGCCTGCGCCTCAGCGAAAGGGCAGAGTTCTGCTCATTTTTGCCGGCAGCCCCGCCTTGGGAATCGGCAGAGTGGTGGATGTCCTGGGCAGGTACGCAACCCGGGGCTATTCAACATCGAGAAGCTCTTGATGGCGGGGCTCGGGCAACACGCAGTTCAGTAACCGGACAAGCAGAGCGACACAATCCACGCCGGACCGGTACACCGGCGCGACAGGACCGAAGAATCAGCTCATGCCATCGACGAACCGGACCACTCGATTCAACCGCGATTCCCCCGGGCCACTTCTCGGGGGTGACTGCGAGTTTTGGGTTTCTGGACAACCTCGTTGAACGACCGCTTGCGGGCGTCGAGTTCAGAAATGCGAACGACGGCAACCGCTGCACACCCGCCGTCTAAGCCTTCGGGCTGAACGGCAGAAGCGGGTTGATCGCTGACCTTCGCGAATGACCGCTTGATGGGCTCGGCCCTTGCGGGCAAAGCGCAACGAGAGTGCTCGGTGCTGACCGGCCGCTGTCGCTGCAACGCGGGCCCCCCTCTTCAGTGGCGCACCAGATGCTTCGCCCATTCAAGAGTCCGCTGCTCCACGATCAAACGGACCTGCCGCATGCTGGTCAGTGATCGCCATGGCAGCGAAAGCTCATCCACTTTCGGCAGAAGCTCCCTGGCAACGCCCCACTGTGTCGCGAGATCGGCCACAACAAGGTCTGCCACCACGCGCAGGTCCTCCGCACCAGGCTGGGGAACGTACAGGATCCTGAGGCGTGACTTCAGCGCGGCAGGTACTGTGGAAAGCTGGTTGGCCGTCAGAATCCAGACCAGGTGCGAGAAGTCGCATTCCGTCTTGAGGAAAACATCCAGGTACCGCGCTGCGGTCTCGCGCTCGATCAACCCCAGCAGGTAGCTTGAGATGGCTGCTTCTCCCCGGCTCGTCGTCTTGTCGAGTTCGTCCAGAATGACAGTCGCCGAAGCGTGCTGCCGGCTCGCCATCAAGGTCGCGATGTCGCTTGGCCGCCCCGTCGCCCATCCTCGGGACGTGCCCGCGAGGACTTTGATGTCCGAGGCGCCTCCGAGCGGCACGTTGAGGATGGGTTGAGCCAGTTCCTCGGCAATCCTTCGAGCCAGGCGTGACTTCCCGCACCCTGGTAATCCCACCAGCAGCGTCGGCGGCATCGCGAGCGCCCTGAGGCCCAGCGAGCACCGGCCCCGCAGGTCCGACAGGATCGCGGTCAACGCCGCCTCAGCCCAAGTAAACTCCCCGGTGAGGCGCTCGCTCATGGTGTCGATGACCTCCTTCGAAGGCATGGGCGTGATCGGCAGCGGCTTTTGAAGAGCCAGATGCCGTTCAATCTCCGCTCGGTCCTGCTTGTCGGAACTGGGCATGATGGGTGACTTGCAAACGACATGCTGCAGCCCCTCGGGGACAACCTGCTCCACCGAAACCGCTGGACTTGCATGACTCACTCCCCGGTCGGACTGGCGTGGGGCCATCAACAGCAGCCGAATCTTTGCCTGGGCATCTTCGTTCCAGCCTAACGAGAGTGTGTCGCTCCGTGCTCCGCGCTTCATGGCCTCAGCGAGCAGGAGGTTCCAAAGAGGACACCCGAGTTCTTCAAAGTCGTCAGCAAGGCAGCTCACCTGGTACCCATCGCGGCCCAGGCCCCCGCCGAGCTCGCAGTACAGCAGCCGAAGGCAAAGCAGTGCGTCATCCAGATCCTCCAGACTCCATGCCACGGGCTGCAGCTCCGGCGGCCGAGCCCAGGCTTCCAGCGTCTGCATGCAGACATGCCGGACGTGCTTGCTCACCTGCTCCCGGATCGTGAGCGACTGCAGGCGCGGGGTGGGCTCCGTTCTGATCCGCCGCAGTTCGTCCCCAGACCCCAGGTAGGTCTTGATCAGCGCCAGCTGGGCGTCAAGGCGCGGGTCCAAGTCAACGGCGGCCTCTTGCAAGGCAGCTTCAAGCGCGAAGCCGACAGGCGCCGCGAACAACTGATGCTTGTGCAGTTCGACCGCGGCCTGCAGATATGCCCGGGCCCGCACTTCAAATGACCAATCGGCACGCGATGCATTGAACAGGCTCCTGCGCAGAGCGCCCCACCCTTGGGGCGGTGCCTTGCTGAGCAACAGGATCTGAAGCACATTGATCGCCAACTCGCTCTCGGCGCTCGCGTCCAGGTATTGCCGAATCTCACTCAGCAGCATCGTCACCCTGGAGCTCTGGCCTGTATCGATCGCGTGGGTCTGCTCCAGCGCACCGCCGTTCTTTCGATCGCGCTCTTCACTCCGCTGACTGGTCTGAGTCATCACCGCACCCCGCTAGGTTTGCAGCAGACCCCCATCGGATCTGCCATGTAGCGATAGTGATGGCTTGGTGGCTCACCAAGTGAGCTACCAGAGATCAGTTTCCCAACCTAAGTCAGTAGTCTCTGGACAAGCGCTTCTCGGGCCTTCCCGCGTTTGACTCAGAGCGAGAGCCTGCCGATCAGTAAGCTGGAGGGATGCGCCAATACAATGCTCTTTTTGACTGAGCAAGAACTGTGGCGCGGACATGGCCTAGTCGCACTAATTTCGTCGCTAGCCAGCGAGGCCCTGCGGCGCCTACACCGCTAAGTTGTTGTTTTCATCTAGATCCAGCGCAACAACTGTGGCGCCCTACGAGCCGTGAGCAAAGTTTTGCCGAATTGACAGCAAAGTCTTGCCGTCGCGGCGCCACCCGGGCGAAGCCAGATCCCGGCGGTGTTTGGTCAGGCGCCGGTGCGATGGCAACTGGCAGGATTCGGTGACCGAGCTCAATAACTGGGCATAAACACAGGTGGGTAGCGATTCCTACTCGATACGTACGGAATCCCAGGATCTAGGCCGGCAAAAAGAGTTGATCGAGCACAGCCATCCTCATTTTGAGGAGGATAAGATGATCATTTCGCGTAGCACTTGTTCTTTGGCGAAATGGTGCAGGTCAACCCTCGAGAGTTCTCAGAACTAGGCCAAGCGCAACGGGAGCGTTTGGCCTACCTCGAGATGCGCGCCTACTTTTCAGGCGAGCTGCGTCGGGCTGACGTTGAAAGGCGCTTTGGCATCAAGCCTGCAGCCTCGACGCGAGATCTGACGGTGTACAGGGCGATCGCGCCTGACAACCTCAGCTACGACGGGACTGCCCGCTGCTACAGGCCAGCGCCCGGTTTCAAGCCTTTATTCGAGCTATCGGCCGAACGTGTGCTCTCTTGGCTGCTTCATGGCTTCGGCGATGGACTGGATCTCAAGCTAAGCAAAGCTGCGCCTTGCGAGGGTGCCGGGAGCCTCACCCGGCCTGATCTGAGCGTGCTTGCCTCACTGACACGCGCCATGTGTGCGTCGCGAGCTGTTGAGGTTTCATACCTTTCGCTTTCCTCTGGTCGCACCCAACGTGAGCTGGTACCTGTAGCTTTGGCCGACAACGGCCTTCGTTGGCATGCACGCCGCACTCGCCGACCCACTGCGCCAGCGTGGAGCGCGAGATGGCGTGGCCGGCACGCTCGAAGATGGCCTCCTGCCGGTACAGCGGCAGGTGGTCCAGATACTTGGCGACCAGCACCTGGG
>Ga0233424_10002159_pt1 | contig 14719 bp, 13 predicted proteins | sample Watercolumn_Towu_FD_181011 | JGI IMG/M metagenome (GOLD analysis project Ga0233424, IMG submission 181011) | Freshwater microbial communities from Lake Towuti, South Sulawesi, Indonesia - Watercolumn_Towuti2014_125_MG | ecosystem: Environmental > Aquatic > Freshwater > Lake | place: Indonesia...
CTCGACCATATCGGCATCGCCGCCGTCACCAGCAAACAGCTTACCGTCGCGGCTGATCTGGAAGTGTACCGACCATTCGTTACGCTCCATATGATACCAGATGCGCTTTTGCGTTTTGAGGTCATAGCTTGCCAGCCAGAAGTCCTCACCACGCGGCGTTTGCAGGTCGTACAGGATTCGCTCACCATCGAACGCAAAGAATTCGTGCCCGGCGATTTCCATATTCATCATGCGCTTATGGACGTTTTCCTTGCCCGTCCCGTCGGTCCTAATCGTCCAGATGCGGTCGACGCTGTGCCACGGCCCTTCATGGCAATACATCAGGCGCTGTGGATCAGTGGGCGAAAACTGTACGTGGTTGAGCCAGTCGGTCGAGGCGGTGACCACCTTGCGTTCGCCGGTCTTGATATCCAGCGTGAAAATCTCCATCGGGATGTTCTGCGCCAGCCGCTCGGCCATACGCACTTCCTTCGCCGCCTGAAAGCTCAGCGGCTTGCCGTCCGGGCCTATGGCATTATAGCCGCCGTCCGTATTGGCGACCTTCGGCCCCGGCTGAAGCTGATATTCGCGCTCCGCCCAGGTACCTGCAAGCAACGTATCATCGGCATTGACTGTCGTCACATAGCCCTTGATATCCCTGGCGATGGTGCGGATCTTGCCCGTATCCATGTCGATGGCGACGATCTCGATACCGTCACGCCCCTTGTCATCGGCGCTCTTCTTTTCGCCGCCTGGAAATTTGCGCGCATAGCAAATATTCTTCGTGCGCGACACCATCAGGCTGCCATAGCCTTTAGGCGTCAATTGACGGATTTTGCGCGTCCCCAGTTCGACCATTTGGATGCCCGACGGGCTGTCGAAGATCATCCATTTTCCATCCGCCGTGAAGGCATTGTCATGGAAGTACAGGGATTTGGAATTATCCGCGTCGGACAGCCGCACAATGCGATGCCCCGTATCCGGGTCGATCCAATCGCGTGGGATCTCGGCTTTCGTCGCGGGGGTTTGGGCCAGCGCAGGGGCCGCAAAGGCCGCCGCCGCGGCACTCAGAAGAAAGTCTCGCCTATGCACGTCCAAAACTCCCTGAAATTCGTATGGTCTGTTTAGGGCCATACTAGGATAGTCATGGCCGAACTCAATGTCAGAATTTAGCATTTTCACGCAACTGTGCGCAAAATCCGTCGCAAAGGTTCCGCATGATCCTCACTAAACGCCGGCTGCTGGGGGGCCTCGTCATTGGCAGCGGCCTGGGTATGCTGTTGTCAGGCTGCTCGACCCTGTCGGCCTTCAACACCCTGACGCCCAAGGACGGTGGATCCCGCCGCGTGGCGCAGGATGTCGCCTACGGCGACAAAGGGCGCCAAAGCTACGACGTCTATGCCCCGACCTCCGGAACGAAGCCGCCGAAGGGCTGGCCCGTTCTGGTCTTCTTTTACGGTGGCAACTGGGATTCGGGCAGCAAGACCGACTATGCATGGATGGGGCGCTCTCTGGCCTCGCTCGGTTATCTGGTGGTTGTGGCCGACTATCGCCTCTATCCGGAAGTCGTTTTCCCGGAGTTTATGAAAGATGCCGCATCAGCGGTGCGCCATGTCCAGTCCAGTGCAACGCAGTGGGGGGGCGATGTGGCGCGTCTGGGGGTCATGGGTCACTCCGCCGGAGCCTATATTGCGGTGATGCTGGCGCTCGATGAGCAGTTCCTCAAATTCGATCCGCTGGCCTCCAATCCCATCAGGGTGGCCATCGGTGTCTCAGGCCCCTATGACTTCTACCCTTTCGATGTGGATGCCACCCGTAACAGCTTCGGTACTTTCCCGCGTCCGCTCGAGACACAACCGATCCAGCACGTCACCAAAAGCACGACCCACTTCCTGCTTCAGCACAGCCGCGCCGACACGGTATGCCGCCTGAGCAACTCGGCCAATCTCGATGCCGCGCTGACCAAGGTCGGCACGTCGTCGCAACTGATCGTCTATGATGGCCTGAGCCATTCGGACTGCGCCGCCGCCTATTCCATTCCGTTTCGTGGCAAGGGCCCGCTGCGCGCTGACTGTGCCGCATTTCTGACAGCGAATCTCTGATCCGGATTCCTCACGCTGTCTGTAACCGGGTTACAAAATGTGTGGGCCATGGTCTTTTCATAGGAAAAAAGGCGTGGCACAATGGAATATGGAAAAGCAAAGAAAAGCGGCTCGTGGCGCCGAAAGCCACCGTTTCGAAAATCTGACCGCCGCCTAGGCCGTCGCCCGTCTGAAAGACATCTACATCTCCGCCGTCAAGGCGCTGCAAACCGATCTTCAGGCCTATCTTACCGACCGTACCAAACCGTCGAAGACCGCCCGCGAACAGGGCCGGTACTGTTATCCGCGTCTGATCGTGGTGTGGAAGGGCGTCGATGAAGACGACGACGACACCCCGCTGCACCACCGCCACCCGGTCGTCAATCGCGCCTTTGCCCGCTTCTCGCGGCCCGGTACCTATTCCTCCTCGATCACGCGCCCGGACCTGTTTGGCGAAGAAATCGAAACCCAGCTTGAGCTGCTGCAAACCGACTATAATGCCGTAATCAGCGTCGGCGTGTCGGATCAGGAAATCCCCTATCCCTACGTGCTGGATGGCGCGGGTCTCGACCTCAACAGCGTCTCAGCCTTCGATCTCGCGCGCCACTTCCCGACCACCGAACTGGCTCTGATCGGCAACGAAGTCGCCGACGGCATGGATCTGCTGGATGTTGACGGGCATCGTCCTCTCGCTTTGTTCGACGGCCTGCGCACCGATTTTTCGCTGGCTCGCCTGAAACACTATACAGGCACCCCGGCCGAGCATATCCAGTCCTACATCCTGATGACCAACTATCATCGCTATGTCGATGTGTTCGTCACCTATGCACTGGAGCAGCTCAAGCGCCCGGACAGCCCCTATACGGCGCTGTCCTGCTGCGGTGGCATCGTCATCACCAAGGACACGCCCAACCCGCTGGAACTGATCGCCAATTCGCCTTGGCGTAAATTCCAGATGCCGTCTTACCACCTGCTGTCGCCCGACCGTCAGGGCATCAGTCTGGTCAATATCGGCGTCGGCCCGGCCAATGCCAAGAACATCACCGACCACCTTGCCGTCATGCGCCCGCATGTGTGGCTGATGATTGGTCACTGCGGCGGCCTGCGCCCGTCGCAAAGCATCGGTGACTACGTGCTGGCCCACGCTTACTTACGCGACGATCACGTGATGGATAATGTGCTGCCGCGCGAAATCCCCATCCCGCCTATCGCCGAAGTGCAGGTCGCCCTGCAACAGGCGGCGGTCAACATCACCGGTCAGGACGGCGACGCCCTCAAAAAGCGCCTGCGCACCGGCACGGTGGTCACCACCGACGACCGCAACTGGGAACTTCGCTATTCATCGTCGGCGCTTTTGTTCTCACAAAGCCGGGCCGTGGCCATCGACATGGAGTCGGCGACGCTGGCGGCTCAGGGCTATCGCTTCCGCGTACCCTACGGGACGCTGCTCTGCGTGTCGGATAAGCCGCTGCACGGCGAACTGAAACTGCCGGGTCAGGCCAACCACTTTTATGAACGCGCCATAGCCGAGCATATCGACATCGGTTTTGAGACGATCAACCTGCTGCGTCAGGCCGGATCAAAGCTGCACTCACGCAAGCTCCGCGCCTTCGATGAACCGCCGTTCCGGTAGGGCGAAAACGGTAATAATTCTTACCGCTCGTTAGGCTTTGTTAACCGCCGTTAGCGCATATTAACCCTGTCCGCCTTGGGTGCGGGCAGGGTTTTTCGTGCTTCCCGAAAAGTGAGCACCGGTTTTCGGGCCCAGGACGCACGACAAAAAATTTGGGTCACACACGCTCCATGTTCGCCAAACCAAAGCTCCCGTCCCTGTCCAATTCTCCGCTGTTTCGCAAGGACGGCGGGCTGATGAGCCGCGTCAAGGCCTTAGGACCCGCCGCGCTCGACCTACTGAAAAAGCCTTACACCGCGCCGCTGATGGCGCTGGGGCTGTTCATCGGCGGTGGGGCGCTGTTTTTGAGTCTTTCCGATCCGGAAGCCGGTAACCCAACCATTCAGATCGCGGCGGCGACCACCACAGTACCCAAGGCTGACGCCCACGCGTCCGCTACGGCCACCGCCGATGACGCGGCCTCCGGGCTTCAGGCCTTCACGCTCGATTCACTGGGCCTGTTCAAGGACGCCTCCGCCGATCAGTTCAATGCGAACGGCGAGGCAGGGCCCGCCGACGGCACGGCGGTCATCACCCTGCCCAATGACGGCGCGCCGGTAACGGTCGGCAGCGCCGATAAGCTGCCCGCCTCGCCGCTCGCTCCCGCGCCGATTGCCGGTCTGTCGCAAAATGGCCCTAACGGCCCGCTGCCCGCCATCGCGTCGGACGGTCGCGTTCCGGCCTCGGCCTATGCCCGCCCGTTCAAGTCGAATGGCAAGCCCACCGTGTCGCTGATCGTCGGCGGGCTGGGGCTCAACCCGACCACTACCAAGGCCGCCATCGAGCAACTGCCCGCCGAGGTCACCCTGTCCTTCGTGCCGCACGCCGAAGGGCTGCAAGGCTGGATCGACGCCGCCCGTGCGCAGGGCCATGAGGTGCTGATCGAAATTCCGATGCAGCCGACCAACTATCCCGACACCGATCCCGGCCCGCGCACGCTTTTGGTCGGGCAGCGCCCGGACGATTTGAACGCCAGCCTCAACTGGCTGATGGGGCGCGCCACCGGCTATTTCGGCGTCATGAACTATCAGGGCAGCGCTTACTTACGCGATAAAGGCTCGATGACGGCCTTCCTCAATGTGATGAAGGCGCGTGGCGTAGCCTTTATTGACGACGGTCAGGCGCGCGACGTCGGCGGCGGCTGGACCCGTGCGTCGGCCGATCGTGTGATTGACGCGCAGATCAATTCGCAGAGCATCAATGCGCAGCTGGCGGCCATCGAAGCGCAGGCCAAGGCGCGCGGCCGTGCCCTGGGGTCGGGCTTTGCCTATCCGGTGACGCTGGCTGTGGCGATCAAATGGACGCAGAGCCTTGAACAAAAAGGGCTTCAACTGGCCCCCGCTTCCGCTATTATGAGGCGATGAGCAAGGATTTATCTGAGTACCGCCCCAATGTGGGCATCGTCGTCCTCAATGCGCAGGACGAGGTGTGGATCGGCCACCGTTTCGGTATGAGCGGCGACTACGCCTGGCAGTTTCCGCAAGGGGGCGTTGATGCCGGTGAAGACCTTGAAGCCGCTGCCCGGCGCGAGCTTTATGAGGAAACCGGCCTGAGCACCATCGACATTCTGGGCTGCACCTCCGACTGGATCGTCTATGACTTCCCGCCCGAAGTGCTGGCGCAGAAGAAGATCGGTCGCAATTTCAAAGGCCAAAAGCAGATCTGGTACTTTATGCGCTTTAACGGCCCCGATAGCGAAGTTAACCTTCAGGCGCACGGCGAGCAGGAATTTGACCGCTGGGAATGGTGCGACCTCGATCAGGTGATCGAGCGCGTGGTGCATTTCAAACGCGACTCCTACCGCAGCGTTATTAGCGAACTGAAAACCCTTCTGGGAAAGGCCTGAGCATGTCCTACGTCGATGGATTTTTGATCCCGGTGCCGAAGGAAAACCGCGCCGCCTATAAGAAGCTGGCCGAAACCGCCGCGGAAGTGTTCAAGGAATATGGCGCGCTTCAGGTGGTGGAATGCTGGGGCGACGACCTGCCCGAAGGCGACGAAGGCGTCTCCTTCCGCAATGCGGCGCGCGGCAAGCTGTCGGACAGTGTAGTCTTTTCGTGGGTGATGTGGCCCTCCAAAGAAGCGCGCGACGAAGCCAATGATAAGATCATGGACGACCCGCGGATGCAGCCAAGCGAGGACATGCCCTTTGACGGGGCCAAGCTGGTCTATGGCGGGTTTCAGGTGCTGGTCGAAAAATAGACCCATTGGCATTTTATCCACAGAGCCGTAGGCTGGGGGCTCCCAACAGAGGAGACGCCCTCCATGTCTGAAGCCCCCAGCACATATATCGATGGCTTTGTCTGTCCGGTCAAAGTCGAAAACCGCGATGCCTATCTGAAATCCGCACAGGTCACCGCCACCCTGTTCAAGGAACTGGGCGCGCTGGCCGTGGTCGAAAACTGGGGCGATGACGTGCCCGAAGGCAAGCTGACCTCGCTGCCCATGGCCGTAAAGCTGGAAGCGGGCGAGGTCGTGGTCTTTTCGTGGGTCGTCTGGCCATCAAAAGAGGTCCGCAATATCGCCTGGGAAAAGGCGGAAGCCGATCCGCGCATGGCCGAGATGGATATGCCCTTTGATGGCAAGCGCCTGATCTATGGCGGCTTTCAGACGATCTTTACGGCTTGATTTTACCAACGCCCGAAGAGGCTGATCGCATCCGGCCGTTGAAGAAACGAGACTGTCTCATATGTCTCAGCGACGTGAGACAGTCTCGAATGAAAGACCAAGAGTCATTTTCAATGACTCTTGGTATTAACCGTTAAGATATTCTGCCACACGCTCGACCTCTTCGGCCGAGCCCAGCACCACGCCTGTGCGCTGATGCAGGCCGGTCGGCTGAAGGTCGAGGATACGGGTGGTGCCGTTGGTGGCCTTGCCGCCCGCCTGCTCGATCAGGAAGCCGATGGGGTTGGCTTCGTACATCAGGCGCAGCTTGCCCTCGGCGCGCTTGGTATCGCCCGGATACATGAAAATCCCCCCGCGCGTGAGAATACGGTGGACGTCACCGACCATAGACGCCAGCCAGCGCATGTTGAAATCGGCGCCGCGCGGGCCGTCCTTACCGGCCACACATTCGTCGATATAGCGCTGAATGCCGGGGAACCAGTGGCGGTGATTGGACATGTTGATGGCAAATTCACGCGTCGAAGCCGGAACCGTCATCGCGGTCTTGGTCTGTATCCACACACCATCGGCATCCGGCGTAAAGGCCACGACGCCCTTGCCCACGGTAAGGACAAGGAGGGTCTGCGGACCATAGGCTGCGTAACCGGCGGCGACCTGATCGCGGCCCGGACGCAGGAAGTCGCTTAAGCTCAGATCACCCTGCGGTGCCGGCAGGACGGAGAAGATGGTGCCGACCACGCCGTTGACATCGACATTGCTCGACCCGTCGATGGGATCGAAAAACAGCAGATAGTCGCCCTTATCGAAGGCCACATAGTCGTCCATCTCTTCGGAGGCCAGACCGCGCACCACGCCCTTCCAGCGCGCTTCTTCGAGCATGATGTCGTTGGCAATGACATCGAGTTGCTTCTGCACCTCGCCCTGCACGTTTTCCTGTTCCAGCGCGCCCTGAAGATCGTTGACGGCACTGAGGTTCACCGTGCGGCCAATCACGGCGCAGGTGTCGGCAATGGCGGCGATCAGGGTTTTAAGGCTTTGCGGCAGGTCGCTCTGGCCTTCGAGGAAGGCGCTCAATGTCATTGGCATTAGAAAATCGCTTTATTGTAATTTTGGGATGCCGCAGGACTAGCCTTCCGCACGCCCGGCGTCAACGCGGTCTTAAGCGTGGCGTGTCATGATCGGCCTTCCTTCAGAACGAGGGCCCCATGCCTGCGCCGAAACTGCCCGAAATCTCACCTGACCGGCTCAAACTGTCGGAACTGATCAGCGCCTTTTCCTATGCGCTCGACATTACCGAAGGGCAGCCGGAAGGGCACTGCGTGCGCTGCTGCTATATCGGTATGCACATTGCTGATGAGCTGGGCTTTTCGGCGGATCAGAAGTGGGAGCTTTATTATGTCCTGCTGCTCAAGGATCTGGGCTGTTCATCCAATGCGGCGCGCATCTGTCAGCTTTATCTGACCGACGACCGGACCTTTAAGCGCGATTTCAAGGATATCGACACCGGCCTCTCGGACGTGCTGGGCTTTGTCATGGCGCATACGGGGCTGAAGGCCGATCTGGCCGAACGCTTCCGCGCCGTGGTCAATATTTTCAAGAATGGCGGCGAGATTTCGCGCGAGTTGATCGAGACGCGCTGCACGCGCGGCGCTGACATTGCGCGGCAACTGCGCTTCCCGGAGGCCGTCGCCATCGGTATCCGCGATCTGGACGAGCACTGGGACGGGCGCGGTCAGCCGCAGGGTCTGCGGCGTCAGGCCATATCCCCCTATGCCCGCATCGCGCTTCTGTGTCAGTGCGTCGATGTGTTCTTTAAAAGCCGGGGCAAGGCGGCCGCCTTGCGTGAAATCCTCAATCGCGCCGGGACCTGGTTTGAGCCGGAAGCCGCCGATGCCTTCTTTGAGGTGGCGGCACGCGATGGCTTCTGGGAGGGGCTGTGCGCATCCGACCTGGTGCAGCGTATTCAGTCGATGGAACCGGCGCACCACGAAGTCGCACTGGATGAAGACTATCTCGACGATATCGCCATTGCCTTTGGTCAGGTGGTAGATTCCAAAAGCCCCTATACGGCAGGTCATTCGTCGCGGGTCGCCCTTTATACCGATATGATGGCGGAGGTGATGGGGCTCGACGCGCGCGCGCGGCGCTGGCTGAAACGCGCCGCCCTGCTGCACGATGTAGGTAAGCTGGGCGTGTCGAACACCATTCTCGACAAGCCGGGGCGGTTGGATGGCGAAGAGTGGGCGCAGATGCAGGCCCACGCCCTCTATACGGAAACCATCTTGTCGCGCATCGGGGCCTTTTCGGAGCTGGCGCGCATTGCAGGGGCGCACCATGAGCGTCTGGACGGTAAGGGATATCCGCACGGCCTCGGTGCCGACGAGATCAGTCTGGAAACGCGCATCATTTCGACGGCTGACTTTTTTGACGCCCTGACCGCCGATCGCCCCTACCGCCCGGCCCTGCCTATCTGGAAGGCGCTGGAGATCATCGGGCAAAGCGTCGGCGATGCCATAGACCCGACCTGTTTCGAGGCGTTGAAACAGGCTATCGATCGTATCGAGACCGACGCAAAGGCGGGCACGGTCAGCTTCGATGCCACTGAACGTCCGGTTCAGAAGGTGGCTTAGAGCCTCTTCTGCCAGAAGAGGGCGCGGCCCATTTCCGGATCGAGCACATAGTCACCATAGCCCAGCGACCTATAAAGCCGTTGCGCTGTTGCATTGCCTTCCAGCACTTCAAGCGTCAGCTTGACGCAGCCCCGTTCGCGGGCGACGGTTTCGGCCTCGGCCATCAGGGCGCGAGCTAGGCCCTGCCCACGAAACGCCGGGGCGACCACGACATCGTGGATGTTGAGCAGGGGCCGCGCAGCAAAGGTCGAAAACCCGGCAAAGGCATTGAGCAGACCTGCCGGTTGTCCATCGGCAAAGGCCAGAAGCGACGCGGCCCCCGGCGTGGCCGCCAAACGCTCGATCAGTACCGAAGTCACTTCGAGAGGCAGGGCATCGCCACCGCCCATGCGGTCCTGCGCATAAACCTGCATCAGGGTGACAATGGCGGCGGCGTGGTCGGGGTGGCCGTAATCGGCGCGAATGATCTCAGTCATAAACATTCCATAGCAAAAGGCCGAAGCGGTTGCTCCGGCCTTTGAAACCTGCTCCCGGTTTCGGGTGCAGGGCCTGAGGCCCTGCTTACTGACAGGCGAGGCACTCCTCGTAGTCGGTCTTGCCCGCAGCGGCCATCGACACTGCGGCAGCCTTGCCTTCAGAACCGGCGAAGGCGGCGCGCTGGACCGATTTGGAGCGCAGATAGTAGAGCGACTTGACGCCCTGTTCCCACGCCGTCCAGTGCAGCATGTGCAGGTCCCACTTATCGACATCACCCGGCAGGAAGATGTTGAGCGACTGCGACTGGCAGATTTCCGGCGCGCGGTCGGCAGCCAGTTCAACTACCCAGCGCTGGTCGATTTCGAAGGCGGTCTTGAAGATGGCTTTTTCGTCTTCGCTGAGGGCGTCGATGTGCTGCACCGAGCCTTCGTGTTCGACGATGGAGTCCCAGGTTTCCGGCGTATCGAGGCCCTTTTCGGCCAGCAGGGTACGCAGGAAGGGGTTTTTCACCGCAAACGAGCCCGACAGGGTCTTGTGGGTATAGATGTTGGCCGGGATCGGCTCGATGCCCGCCGAGGTACCGCCGCAGATGATCGAGATCGAGGCGGTGGGGGCGATGGCCAGCTTGTGCGAGAAGCGTTCCATCACGCCGCGTTCTTCGGCGTCGAGGCAGGGCCCGCGCTCCTGAGCCAGCTTGACCGAGGCCTTGTCGGCTTCGCGGCGCAGATGCTTGAACAGGCGCATGTTCCACGACTTGGCCATGGCCGATTCGAAGGCCACGCCCTGCGATTGCAGGAAGGAGTGGAAGCCCATCAGGCCGAGGCCGACGGAGCGTTCGCGCTGCGCCGAATAGACGGCGGCCGACATGGCGTCCGGGGCCGACTGGATGAAGTCTTCCAGCACGTTGTCGAGGAAGCGCATGATGTCTTCGATGAAGCGCGGTTCGTCGCGCCATTCGAGGAAGGTTTCCGCATTGACCGAGGACAGGCAGCACACGGCGGTGCGCTCATGCCCCAGATGGTCCTTACCCGTGTGCAGCATGATTTCGGCGCACAGATTCGATTGCTTGACCTTAAGGCCCAGCTCACGCTGGTGCGGGGCCATGGAGCGGTTCACCGTGTCGGCGAAGATCAGGTAAGGCTCACCCGTCTGCATACGGATTTCGAGGATCTTCTGCCACAGGGCGCGCGCGTCCACATAGCGGATGATTTCGTTGTTCTTGGGCGAACGCAGGCCGAACTGCGCGCCGTCGCGCACGGCTTCCATGAACTCATCGGTGATCGAGATACCGTGGTGCAGGTTGAGCGCCTTACGGTTGAAGTCGCCCGACGGCTTGCGGATTTCGAGGAATTCTTCGATTTCCGGATGGAAGATGTCGATATAAACGGCGGCCGAGCCCCGGCGCAGGGAGCCCTGCGAAATGGCGAGCGTCAGGGAGTCCATCACGCGGATAAAGGGGATGATGCCGGAGGTTTGACCCGCGCCCTTCACCTTTTCACCGATGGAGCGCACGCCGCCCCAATAGGTGCCGATGCCGCCGCCATTGGAGGCCAGCGCCACGTTTTCATTCCACACACTGACAATGCCTTCGAGCGAATCGGGCACGGCGTTGAGGAAGCACGAGATGGGCAGACCGCGCTTGGCCCCGCCGTTCGACAGCACCGGCGTCGCCGGCATGAACCACAGGTTCGAAATGTAGTTATAGATGCGCTGGGCGTGTTCGGAGTCGTCGGCATAGGCCGTGGCGACGCGCGCGAACATGTCCTGATACGATTCGTCGGCCAGCAGATAACGGTCGTCGAGCGTCTTCTTGCCGAAGTCGGTGAGTTTGTCGTCCTTGGACGGATCGGTCACGACCGTCTTGATCAGCTTGAACTCCGGACGCTCCTTGGGACGCACCTTGAGCGTACCCTTAACAGACGCCGCACCCTGAACCTTCGCCGCCGCATCATTTGCCGACATCGTCACACTCACCTGGTATGCCTGAGAAAACCGCTCCGCCCCCGGAGCACCGAAGGTCAGACCTAAGACAACTAGATATAGTGTCGAAGACCGCCATCAGCCCCTATATGGGGCCATAATCGGATCGCATCGTCAACGGCCAAGTCGCCGCACAGGCGAAGTTTTTCGTTAACAAAATCCTAAAAAAAACATTATGCCAAGCGGCTCAAGGGGTTGGGCTCCGAAGACGAAAATACCCCTAAAAAAGAGTCCTGTTAGAGAATCGTCGAGGGGGTTTCGGAGAGGTAGCGGTCAACCCGATTCTGACGATCAACCAGCACGACTCTGGGGATAATCGGCCCGTCGGTCAGCTCAAAACCCATGATGATGATCTGCTCGGATTCGTTGATCAGATGCGCAGCCGCGCCGTTCATGGCAATCTTGCCCGACCCGCGCTCACCGGTAATGACATAGGTTTCCAGTCGGGCCCCGGAGGTGTTGGAAACGACCAGCACGCGCTCGCCTTCCCACAGGCCGACGGCATCCATCAGGTCCTCGTCTATGGTGATCGAACCGATATAGGCCAGATTGGCCTCGGTGACGTAGGCGTTGTGGATCTTGGAACGCAGCAACTGGCGCATGGTGAGCTTTCGAAAAGAATGGGCCACGAAAAACACGAAAAGACACGAACGCTATGGTTATGACTGGCGCGAAGCGCCTGACCGCGTATGCGTCGCAAAACGACCCGATGCCCTTCGGGCACAAACCCTGTCAGCGCTCGACGTTCGTGTCTTTTCGTGTTTTCGTGGCTAATATCTTTTACGCGCCCGAAAGTCAGCCGTTTTCTGGCTTATCATATCAGACGCCATTCGCGCACACGCACGGTGGCGCAGGCGGGGGTGCCGTCCTTGCCGCGACCGGGCAGCAGGGCTTCGGGCAAACTGCCAGCGCGGGCCGCGGCCTTCAGGGTGTCGGGCATATCGTGAATGTCGATCTTGGCGCGGCGCGTCCATTCGCTGCCGTGGTCCCCCGCCGAGGTGCCGATGGCGATATAGACAAAGCGGCGCTCAGGGCCTTCGCGACGCACGAACGGCCCCAGCCAGCGGCCGTCTTCGCTGAGGCGCAACGCCACATCGAACGAGAGCGGCCCGTCTCCCGCCGTTTGCGGATCAACTGGGTGATTGTCCTTGTCCTGAAGGCTATAGGCTACGCCCGGGACGGGGTCAGTGATGGTCAGACGCAGGGTTACCGACGCGTCGGCCATCTCAGTCGGCCCAGAGGTCCGTCACATCGCCCTTGCGGTTCAGCATATGCACCGCGCGCTTGATGACATTGAGCAGGTTTTCGATGCGTTCGGGCTGATCATAGGTCAGGGCGGCCCGGTGCAGACCGTCCAGCGCAAAGCGAGCCAGATCTCGGCTGGCCTGAAACCGCGCATCGACACCGGCGGTGATGAAGCCGGGCGTGGCACGCCCCATCGCACCGCGGTCGAAAGCCTCCTGCGCCGGGCGGATCGCCTTGGCCACGTCCTCGTCCTGACGCGCGGCGCGTTCCAGCGCCAGAAAGGCGGCAAACGGCACCGAGCTGAGCAGACGCCAGTAGGCGTCAATCGCACCGTCCAGCGCGTCCTGACCGGGTTTCAGCTTCCCCGCTTCGGCCTCGAAAGCGGCTTCACGGGCGGCGTGGATATGCCAGGCGGCGGCTTCGACCAGCGCTTCACGGGTCGGAAAGTGGTAGAGCATGGCCCCGCGGGTCAGACCGCAGGCTTCGGCGATGGCGGCATTGCCGGCACGGTCATAGCCCAGTTCTGCGAACAGCCGCATGGCGGTGTCGAGAATCTGAACCCGCGTGCGGCGGGATTTGGGCGTGTCTTTCGGTCGATCGCTCATACGCTGCCTTCCAGCCTCCGCGCGCTTGCCTCCCGTTGTGTGTTCTGTACGGGCGCGGACACTACTCACATTCGGGTCTTTCGTCGCAATTGACAAGGCGCTGGAGCTTTTGACGCGACGGGGTTCCATACCGGTAATTATACGCGCCTTTTTGTGCATCGCAACATCTGCGGCATGACAAAAGGCGCAGTGAACCGCGAAAATATAGCCCGGCTCGTCTGTGCCGCCCTGCCGGAGAGCCGAAAATCCCCTTGGCGGTGTTTTGCCGGACCGCGCGGGTACGGTCCAAAAGCCTTTGCGCGTTTCTGCCAGCGCTCACGCGACTGTCGCAGGCGTGAAACAAAATCGTGCTTCACAGACCGCTCTTTGCCCTCTACACAGGGGAGCAGGACAACAGACGGAAACGATTGTGCGTATCTTACTGGCGACCGATGCATGGGACCCTCAGGTCAATGGCGTGGTCACGACGATGAAGCGGGTCATCGCCGAATGCGAAAAGCTCGGCCATGAGTTCAAGATCGTGGACTATAACCAGTTCAAGTCGGTATCGTGGCCCGACTATCCGGAGGTCAAGCTGGCTCTGGGCTGCTACGAAGACGTGCGTGAAATCATCCAGGACTATGAGCCGGATGCCGTGCATATCGCCACCGAAGCCTTTGTGGGTCTGGCGGCGCGTCGGGTGTGCATGGAATGGAAGATGCCCTTCACCACCTCCTACCACACCAAGTTTCCGGAATATGTGTCGGCGCGCCTGCCCATCCCCCTGAGCTGGGGCTATTGCTATATGCGCTGGTTCCACAAGCCGTCGGGCCGGGTAATGGTGGCGACGCCGACCCTGCAAAAAGACCTTGAGGCCCGCGGTTTCAAGAACATTTCGCCGTGGACGCGCGGCGTCGATACCGAGATGTTCCGCCCGAACCTTGAGCCGATCTTCGGCGACCTCCCCCGCCCCATCATGACCTATATCGGTCGCGTGGCCATCGAAAAGAACCTCGAAGCCTTCCTGTCGCTGGACCTGCCCGGCACCAAGGTAGTGGTCGGCAAGGGGCCGCAGCTTGAGGAACTGAGGGAAAAATATCCGGACGCGGTGTTTACCGGCGCGCGTTTCGGCGAAGAACTGGCGCGCTCCTACGCCGACTCCGACGTTTTCGTATTTCCGTCCCTGACCGACACCTTCGGCCTTGTTATCCTCGAAGCCATGGCCACGGGCACCCCGGTCGCCGCCTTCCCGGCGCACGGGCCCATTGACCTGATCCCCGGCACGGGCGCAGGCGTCATCGACGAAGACCTCAGCGTCGCCATTACCGAGGCGCTGAAGCTCGATCGCGCCCATGTGCGCCGTCATGCCGAAAAGTTTTCGTGGCGGGCCTGTGCGGAGGAATTTATCCGCAACCTCGAACCCTATCCCGAAGCCGAAAGAAG
>Ga0233424_10002161_pt1 | contig 14699 bp, 15 predicted proteins | sample Watercolumn_Towu_FD_181011 | JGI IMG/M metagenome (GOLD analysis project Ga0233424, IMG submission 181011) | Freshwater microbial communities from Lake Towuti, South Sulawesi, Indonesia - Watercolumn_Towuti2014_125_MG | ecosystem: Environmental > Aquatic > Freshwater > Lake | place: Indonesia...
CCGCGCGTTCACCACCGGTGGAGGCGAATGCACAGCAGCTGATTGCTCCAGAAGCAGTAGAGGCAATCCCCGAAATTGAGTTTGACCAGACGGCAAACCTGACAGCCGAAGCCGGGCACGATAGGTTAGGGGCCGGTGCTGGTGCGGGTGCGGGTGCGGATGCAGAGCCAATCCCGGAACTGGAGTTTGATCAGACAGTAGGTTGGTAATCCTGCGCTGCAGGAATGGCACACGCGGCGCAGCTTGGGCAGGCGTGGTGTGGCTGCTGGCAGAGCGCACTGAACATTCAGGGCTGCCGATGCTGGCCTGTCCAAATCGGGCCATTTCCGCCTGTTGCGCTGAACGTACCTCTCGGAATATCCAACAAGTGTGATCGTTTACCTCTAAGCAATGGCGCGGTGCAGGTTAGCGCACAGTGGTGCTTGACGGGTGCGGGCTTAGCGCTTATCGTTTGCCGGTGGTTGCGGGTTTGAATTTCCTATCCGTTTTGGCGCCGTGACCGACGATTTGGTGAAGCGCGGGCTGGACGCCAACAAGATCGTCAAGACGATCGCCAAGGTGGTGGGCGGCGGCGGCGGCGGCAAGGCCACGCTGGCTCAGGCCGGCGGCAAAGACCCGTCGCGGCTGGCCGAGGCGCTGGCGCAGGTGCCAGACCTGGTGGCAAGCGCCTTGAGTCAATAACTGAGAGGGTTTCACCGATGTTAAATGGCATTAAGCGAGCCGGTATTGCCGAGGCACAATGCAACCCGCAAAAATCATCGATCTGAGCTGCATCAAGGAAACCTGGACCCATTTCATCAACACCGGGAAGGTGTTGCCAGAGATGGATCCATTGATAACCGCCTCGTGGCTGCGTTCTGCCCCACGCCTGAATCCTCTCAGCCCACCGCAATGGACGTATCTCAGCGACGATGTTTTGCCGCTCACCCTCAACCAACATGCGTCGCTGCGCCGAATTGCCCGCCCGCTCATGGAGGACATTCATCAGTTCATCGAAGGCAGCGGTGCGATGCTGATTCTCTCGGATAGCACGAACTGTGTGCTGGAGTTGCTGGGCGATACGGACATAATGGGCTATGCAGACACGTTGGGACTGCGGCAAGGCGCGTTTTTAGACGAGAGCCGCCTGGGCACAAATGCGCTCGCCGTCGCCCTGATCGAGGGTTGCCCAGCGTATGTGGTTGGCCCGGAACACTTTTTAACCTGCTTCCACACCCTTAGCACAGCGGCCGCCCCCATCTTTGAACCGGAAGGTCACCCGGTGGGCGTGATTGGGTTGCTGGAGATAGTATCACAGTGCAACCCTCAGTCGCCGGGGGTTGTCTTGGCCGCCGCCAAGGCCATCGAAAACCAATTGCAAGCCGATTTGTTTATTTGGGAGGCCAACACTCAAGCCAGTGAGCTCAACGCCACCCTGGATGCGATCTCGGAGGGCGTGCTGACCTGGACAGGGCAGGGCGTGATTATGCACCTGAACAATCAGGCCGGACAGTTACTCGGCCTGGCCCCGGCCACGGTTGTGGGCCGACCCTTGGCCGAATACATCACCCTGCCGGAAGGCCTGGCTCGCGCCGCGGCCCGCGGCGAAGAATTGAGCGATGTTGAAACCAGCCTAGGTGTCAATGGCGCTCAGCAAGCGTGCCTGGTCAGCTTGCGAATCATCTGCAACCTGTACATCGCTACCTTACGCCGCATTGAACAAGTACACCAATTGGTCACCCGGCTGGTCGGCGCGCAGGCCCGTCTCACTCTGGATGATATGGTGGGGCACGGCCCGGCCGCGCGGCGGGTGCGGCGGCAGGCCCTGGCCGCAGCCAATGCGAAGGCTTGCGTGCTGTTGGTGGGCGAGAGTGGAACGGGCAAAAACATCCTGGCCCGCGCCATTCACAACAGCGGCCAGAGAGCGGGTGGGCCATTCCTGGCCATCAACTGTCGGGCAATTCCACGCGAGTTGATGCTGGGGGAATTTCTGGGGTTTGAAGCCGGCGCATTCAACAGCGGGCCGTCCACCGGTCAACCAAGCAAGTTTGAGATAGCGCACGGCGGCACCCTTTTTTTGGAGGAGATTGAGGCTTTGCCCCTGGAAATGCAGGCCGCCCTACTGCGAGTGATTGAGATGAACGATGTCATCCGTTTAGGCGGCACACGGGTGATCCCGGTAGACACCCGTATTATTGCTTCGACTGGCGCCCCGTTGGAGTTATGTGTGGCGGAAGGGACGTTTCGCGCCGACCTGCTTCTGCGTTTAAGTTCCTTTGTCATCAATACCCTGCCATTACGTGAGTTGCCGGAGGATATTCCCATCCTGGTTGACCGGTTGTTGGAAAAACTAAGCGTCCAAATCGGGCAAACGCTGACCGTGGCCCCAACGGTCAAAACGATTCTGGCCGCTTATCCCTGGCCTGGCAATGTCCGCGAAATGGAGTCGGTGATGGAACGTGCAGCCCTGCTCTGCGACGGCCACCCAATTCAGCCGGAACACCTGCCAGCCGTGGTCCGGCAACGGCGAGTCATGGCAAAAGGGAAACCCATCACTGAGGCGGTCCGCAGTTTGGCCGAGGCTGAACAGTTGGCTATTCTCACTGCTGGAAGAGCCGCTCACGGCAATCTGACTCAAGCCGCGCAGTTCCTCGGGATCGGCCGCACCACGCTCTGGCGAAAAATGAAAGAGCTTGGCCTATCCGTTGAAGATTTTCACTAACCGGAATCGGCAGCCAGTCCCGAAGTTTCTTTATGAAACGGTACTCAAATCCCATTCTGTTTCACTGTGAAACAAAGCTTGGCTGTTTGTTGACTGATATGGATTACTACTTTAGAGTAATGGCATGCTGTTTACGGCCTGGGGTATTTTTAAACCTGCTTGTCTTCCTGCCCTAAGCTCTAGTACACCCGAGTGGGCGCGCGCTCCACCCGATTACTGTTCATAGCAAACACCGTCAGGCGAGTGTCGCCAGGCGGTGTTTTATTTTGCGATAGTGCTGACGCCAGGTTGAAGCCTGGCTATTATAGAAAGGAGGCGCTTGACCCAAACGCTAATTGCCACGTCTGTTGTTTTCTTATTGCCCTAACACATCTACCATTTCTACATCTTTTCAAGACATAAGCAAAGGAGCCTCTTATGGACACTAAACAACTCATAGGTGAAGTACTCGGCACGATGATCCTGGTCCTCTTGGGTAACGGCGTCGTCGCGGGCGTGTTGCTCAACAAGTCGAAAGCCCAGAACACGGGCTGGATCGTCATCACTGCTGGCTGGGCGTTCGCGGTTATGGCGGGCGTTTTCACCGCCGCAGCCACTGGCAGCCCGCAGGCTGACCTGAATCCGGCCGTTACCGTGGCCAAGATGGTCATGGGCGGCACCACAGTCGCCGACGGCCAGACTCGCATCATCGGCGAATTCGTCGGCGCCTTCCTCGGCGCAGTGCTGGTGTTCCTCGCCTACTACCGGCATTGGGCTGAGACCAGCGAGGCGGGCCTGAAGTTAGCCGTCCACTCGACCGGCCCGGCCATCCGCGATCCGATTTGGAACCTGGTTACTGAGATCATCGGCACCTTCGTGCTGGTGTTCGTGATCTTCGCCATCTTCAGCCAGGGCGGCGCAACCGCTGGCAGTCCCTCCGCTGGTGTCGGCCCCTACCTGGTGGCCGCGCTGGTGTGGGGCATCGGCCTGAGCCTCGGCGGCCCGACCGGCTACGCCATTAACCCGGCCCGCGACCTGGGCCCGCGCATTGCCCATGCCATCCTGCCGATCCCCGGCAAGGGCGACAGTGATTGGGGCTATTCGTGGATTCCGGTGGTCGGCCCGGTCATCGGCGGCGTGATCGCCGCCCTGGTGGCGCAGGCGCTCGGCATGTAGCCTCTGCCTCGACGATAGTCTCGTCAGGCAGTTAACAAGGAGGTTCTCTATGAAAAAACTCATCAATAAACCGGAAGATGTGGTCAAAGACGAACTGAACGGCATCATCGCCGCTCACTCGGATTTGGTGAAGGTTCACTTTGACCCCAACTTCATCGTCCGCGCCGACGCGCCCGTGAAGGGCAAGGTAGGCGTGATTTCCGGCGGCGGTTCCGGTCACGAGCCGATGCACGGCGGGTTTGTGGGCGTGGGCATGCTTGACGCCGCCTGCCCCGGCGCGGTGTTCACCTCCCCGACTCCCGATCAGATGCTCGAGGCCACCAAGGCCGTGAATGGCGGCGCCGGCGTGCTGCACATTGTCAAGAATTACACGGGTGACGTGCTCAACTTTGAAATGGCCGCCGATCTGGCGCGAGCCGAGGGCATTGAGGTCGAGGCCGTGGTCACCAATGACGATGTGGCCGTGAAGGACAGCCTATACACGGCGGGCCGTCGGGGAGTAGGGGTGACGGTGCTGGCCGAGAAAATTTGCGGGGCGGCCGCCGAGCAGAAGCGCTCTCTCAAAGACGTAGCCGAGGTCTGCCGCAAAGTCAACGCGCAGGGCCGCAGCATGGGCATGGCCCTCACCTCGTGTACAGTGCCGCACGCCGGCAAGCCGACTTTCGATCTGCCCGAAGACGAAATGGAGATCGGCGTCGGCATTCACGGTGAGCCGGGCCGCAAACGCATGAAGCTGCAGACCGCGGCCGAGATCACCGAGATGCTTGCCACGCCAATTCTCGACGACTTGCCTTTCAAGAGCGGCGATTCGGTGCTGGCTTTCGTGAATGGCATGGGCGGCACGCCGCCCATCGAACTGTACGTGGTCTACAATGAACTGGCGAAGATCTGCGCCGGGCGCGGGGTGAAGATCGCCCGCAACCTGATCGGTTCGTATATCACCTCGCTCGAAATGGCCGGTTGCTCTATCACCCTGGTCAAGCTGGACGACGAACTGACCCGGCTGTGGGATGCTCCCGTAAAGACCCCGGGCCTACGCTGGGGAATGTAACAGCGACGCAAACAGAAAGCAGGTAGACAAGATACACTGCTCATCCACTTGTCTACCTGTGTTCTCGTCTACCTGCTAACCCGCTTACGGAGGTTCACTTGGCCATCTCACGCGGTGCGGTTATCGAATGGATCAAAGCTTTTGCCGCTACCATCGCCGCTAATAAGGATTATCTGACGGAGTTGGACTCGGCGATCGGCGATGCCGATCATGGGGCTAACATGGATCGCGGCTTTCAGGCGGTGTTGACCAAGCTGCCCGGCGTTGCCGACAAAGACATTGGCACAGTCTTGAAAACAGTTGGCATGACGCTGGTTTCCACTGTAGGCGGAGCGGGCGGCCCGCTGTATGGCACGTTTTTCATGCAGATGGGCACGACCACGGTGGGCAAGTTAGAACTCACAATAGATGACTGGGTCACGGCGCTGGAAGCGGGAGTCAATGGCGTAATCATGCGCGGCAAGGCCAACCCCAGCGACAAGACGATGGTGGATGCGCTGACCCCGGCGCTCACGACTCTGAAACAGGCGACCAGCAACGGCACCCCTCTCCCTACTGCCCTACAGCAATCGGCCCAAGCCGCCGAGCAAGGCATGCTTGACACCATCCCGTTAGTAGCGCGCAAGGGCCGCGCCAGTTACCTGGGCGAACGCAGCGCCGGCCATCAGGACCCGGGCGCTACCTCGTCTCACTTACTTCTCAAAACCGCCGCTGACACCTGGATGAACGCCGGGTGAAGCAGGCGGCCTAGTTTTCTCATGGAGGCACAACATGGCAAAGTATTCAGCAGCAGTTGATCAGGGAACGACCAGCACCCGCTTTATGATCTTCGATCATGCGGGCAAAGTAGTCGGCATTGATCAGAAAGAGCACGAACAGATTTACCCCAAACCGGGCTGGGTGGAGCATAACCCGATGGAGATTTGGGAACGCACGCAGGAGGTCATCGCCGGCGCCTTGAAAAAGAGCAGGGTCGATCCCAAAGACATCGCCGCCGTCGGCGTGACCAATCAGCGTGAGACGACTGTGGTCTGGGAAAAGGCCACTGGCAAGCCGGTCTACAATGCCATTGTCTGGCAGGACACCCGCACCGACACCATTTGCAACGATCTAGCTAAAGACGGCGGACAGGATCGCTTCCGCCCCAAAGTCGGCCTGCCCCTGGCCACTTACTTCTCCGGGCCTAAGATCAAATGGGTTCTCGACAACGTCGAAGGCGCCCGCGCCAAAGCCGAGAAGGGCGATCTCCTCTTCGGCAACATTGACACGTGGGTGATCTGGAACCTGACCGGCGGCCCGAAGGGTGGCGTGCACGTCACCGACGTATCCAATGCTTCCCGCACGATGCTGATGAATCTGGAGACGCTCGACTGGGATCCCGAGATCCTCAAGATCATGGGTGTCCCGCGCGCGATGCTCCCGGCGGTCAAAGCCTCCAGCGAAGTCTACGGCAACGCCGTGGGCGCGCTGGCCGGCATCCCCGTGGCTGGCGACTTGGGCGACCAGCAGGCGGCGCTCTTCGGCCAGACCTGCTTCAGCATGGGCGAAGCCAAGAACACTTATGGCACCGGCTGTTTCATGCTGCTCAACACCGGCAACAAAGCGGTGCAATCCAAGAATGGCTTGCTCACCACCCTCGGTTACAAGATCGGCAGTGAGAAAGCCGTGTACGCGCTGGAAGGCTCCATCGCCATCACCGGCGCGCTGGTACAGTGGCTGCGTGACAACCTTGGCCTGATCGAGAAGTCTGCCGATGTGGAAGCGCTGGCGAAGTCCGTCGAGGACAACGGCGGCATCTACTTTGTCCCGGCCTTCTCCGGCCTGTTCGCGCCCTACTGGAAGAGCGATGCCCGCGGGGCCATCGTCGGCATGACCCGCTACGTCACCAGGGGCCACATCGCCCGCGCCGCGCTGGAGGCCACTGCCTTTCAGACGCGCGAAGTGCTTGACGCGATGAACAAGGACTCAGGCGTCAACCTGACCGCGCTTAAGGTGGATGGCGGCATGGTCTTCAACGACACCCTGATGCAGTTCCAGGCCGACATCCTGGGCGTGCCCGTCATCCGCCCGACTGTAGCCGAGACCACCGCCCTGGGCGCAACCTACGCCGCCGGGCTGGCCGTGGGCTTCTGGAAGGAAGTCGAAGACCTGCGCGCCAACTGGGGCAAGGATCACGAGTGGCATCCCAAGATGGATGCCAGCCACCGCGACACCCAACACAAGAACTGGCTTAAGGCAGTGACTCGCACCTTCGACTGGGTTGAGCAGTAGCCTCACCCGCCAGCCGCACTGGCTTCAGATAGAGAAGCCCGGAGGCCTGTTCTCCGGCTTCCGGGCTTCTCTATTACTATGGAAATAGGCGGCGTGCGAAGGAGGCATCCCTATTCCTGCGCCACACGTTATCATCATCGGCGCCGGCTCCACTGGCGCGGCCACGGCGCATGATCTGGCTCTGCGCGGCCTGCGCGTCACCGTGCTCGAACGCGGCGAGGTCGCTTCGGGCACCACCGGGCGCAACCACTGCCTATTGCACTCCGGCGGGCGCTATTGCGTCAAGGATCAGGAGTCGGCCATCGAGTGCATTGACGAGAACCTGATCCTGCGCCGCATTATGCCCGGCGTGCTGGAGTTGAACGACGGCCTGTTTGTGGCGATCAATGAGGACGATCTGGCGTTCAAAGACAAATTCTTGGAAGGTTGCGCCGCCTGCCACATTCCCGCCCGCGATCTCCCGGTCAAACGGGCGCTCGAGATGGAGCCGTTCCTAAACTCAAAAATTCTCGCCGCCGTACAGATACCCGATGGCGTATTTGAACCTTTCCGTCTCTGTCTGGCCTTCCTAGCCACTGCCCACCAAAACGGCGCGGTCACCCGCCCTTACACCGAAGTCACCGAACTGCTCTGCGCTGGGCGGAATGTGACCGGCGTCAAGGTCGTGGATCATCGCACCGGAAAGACGGAGACGCTGGGGGCTGATCTGGTTGTTAATGCCACCGGCCCCTGGGCGGAGAAGATTGCCCGGATGGCGGGAATGGATGTGCCGGTCTCTCCCACCGCCGGGGTCATGGTCACCATCAACAAGCGGTTGAACAACATGGTCATCAACCGCCTGAACAAGCCCTCTGACGGCGACATCGTCGTGCCCCAGCGCACGACGGCCATCATCGGCACCACCTCGTGGACGGTGCCGGACGCCGACCAGATCGTGATCCCAAAGGATCACATTGACAAGATGATTCACAAAGGGCAGGAATTGATCCCGGCCATTCAGCATACGGTCACCCGAGGTGTGGGCGCGGTGGCCCGCCCGCTCATCCGCCGGGCCGGTGGAGACGAGCGCGAAGTCAGCCGCACCTTCGAATGTTTCGACCACCAGCACGACGGCGTGAACGGCTTGGTAACCATCTCCGGCGGCAAGACCACCACGGCCCGCGCTATGGCTGAGAAGGTGGCCGACATCGTCTGCGCCAAACTGGGCGTCCGGGCCGAGTGCCGCACCCGTGACACCTTACTCGCCTCCTATCGCTTGTTTTACAACTGACGAAACGAGTCGTCATGTCTCTCGAAGCCCCCGTCAAGATATTCCGGTACAAGCCCGGCGACGACGCCCCGCGCTATCCAACGTATCGCGTTACCGTGCCGGACGAAGCCAACGTCATTGACCTGATCGAAGCCGTGTGGCGGCAGGATCCTACTTTCACCTTCCGCCATGCCTGCCACCACGCCTCCTGTGGCACCTGCGCCGTCCGCGTCAACGGTTACGAGCGGTTGCCCTGCATCTACCCGGTGACCGAGGCTCTGAAAGGCCGCCACGAAATCCTAATCGAGCCGTTGCGCAATTTTCCCATCGTCAGCGATCTGGTGGTGGATGTGGCCGGATTCTTTCAGAAGCAGGAGGCCTCCCGCCTCATCATCACCCGCACCGCCGAGGCCGCTCTTGTTGACAGACCCTATGTGCGCTCGGAAATTTTCGATGAGGAAGGGAAGCTGGCTGAGCGCCCCTATAACCGTTTTGAGAACTGTATCGAGTGCGGCATATGCCTGAGCGCCTGTCCGACGATGGCGGCGGCCGATAAGTTCTTCGGCCCGGCCGGGCTGGCCGCCCTCTACCGCGCCCGGCAGGAGTCGAACGACCCGCAACAGAAATCGTTGCTACTGGCATTGGCCGACGGCGAGCAAGAGGCGTGGCGTTGTCACAGCGCGTTTGAATGCACCCAGGCCTGCCCGCAGAATGTAGACCCGGCAGGGGCGATCATGGCTTTGCGCCGCGATTTGATCACTCACAAAATCAAGAGGTTTTTCGGGATGAGGTAGAGACGAATGGGAGAATGACCATGGCGACCTTACACGACTCCAAACTCAAGCGCGCGGCTCAATGGGCCGATGTGCGCGGGCGCGGTCTGGGCATGTGGGCTTATGCCCTTAACCGCCTAACCGGCCTCGGCCTGGTCGTTTATCTATACCTGCATCTGGTTGTCTTGAGTCAGTTGACGAAAGGCCCGTCAGCGTGGGATGGATTTGTGGCGCTAGCCCGAACGCGCCTGTTTCTCACACTCGACGTGGTCTTGCTGGCCGGCTTGCTCATTCACGGGCTGAACGGCCTGCGCGTCACACTCAACGGCTTTGGCCTCGGCGTGCGCTCACAAAAGACGTTGTTTATCGCGCTCATGGCCGTCGCCGCCATTGCGTTAATTGTGGGCGCGGTAATGATTTACGGGAAGTGACCTATGGCAGACATGCTATCAAATCGCCCAGCCTCTGAAAGCGCCAGCCTCCCTCAAACCAGCGCCAGTTGGCTCTGGCAAGCTGTCACCGGCGTCGGGCTGATCCTTCTGGCCAGCCTGCACATGATTGCCCATCACTTCGTCGCAGCAGGCGGCCTCCGCGACTATGCCAGCGTGGTAGATTATCTACGCAATCCTCTCATCATCGTGCTCGAAGTGCTCTTCCTGATCGTAGTAACTACTCATGCCCTGTTGGGTGTGCGCGCAATTTTGTTTGATTTTGGCCTGAGCGAAATGGCGGAAAAACGAACGATGCAAGCCCTGTGGGTGCTCGGTATGCTGACGGTGGGATATGGTCTCTGGTTAACATGGACAATCATACGCAGCGCCTGACCGACGCCGAGTGGGAGACGGCCTGGGCGCCCTACGACAATGGCACATACCATACCGCGCTGGATTTGATCCACGCAGATGACGTGGCGCTGGATATCGGGGCCGGCGACTTGCGCTTCGCCCACCAGGCCGCCGCTCGCGCCCGCCGCGTGGTCGCCATCGAGAAACGTGCAGATTTATTATCGAGCCTATTGAAAAACCATCGCCCCTCTAACCTGGCCGTAATTTGTGGCGATGCCCTGGCTGTGCCTTTCCCATCCGGCGCCACCGTCGGCGTGCTGCTCATGCGCCACTGCCTTCACTTCGCCGACTACGTAGCCCGCCTCCGCGCGGCAGGATGTATGCGGCTCATCACCAACGCTCGCTGGGGCATGGGCGTGGAATGTATCTCCCTGGCGCCTCAACCTTCCTTCCTTTCAGTGGCTCTGGGCTGGTATGCCTGCCTGTGCGGCGCGGTGAACTTCCTCCCCGGCCTGCCCGAAGCCATCACCTCGGCCCTCTTGCAACAAATCCACTCTGTCGAATTCTGCCCTGCGTGTCGCCCCGCCGCCTGCCTGTAATGCCTTAGGCAATTTATGATCGGCCTTGTTATCGTTTCTCACAGCGCCAAACTTGCCGAAGGTGTGGTCGAGCTTGCGCGCGGCATGGCCGGCCCCGAAGTGCCTCTGGCGGCGACGGGCGGCCTGGCGCTGCCCGATCAGCCTCTTGGAACAGATGCCGGCCTCGTCCTGCAAGCCATCGAGCAAGTTCATTCCGACGACGGCGTGCTGGTGCTGATGGATTTGGGCAGCGCCGTGCTCAGCGCCGAGATGGCTTTAGAAATGCTCTCCCCCGAACAGCGGGCGCGCGTCAGGCTGTGCGAAGCGCCGCTGGTGGAAGGCGCAATTGCCGCTGCCGTGCAGGCCCGCCTCGGCAGCTCTCTGGATCAAGTCATTGCTGAAGCGCGCGGCGCCCTGGCTTCGAAGATCGTTCACCTCGGCCCGCCGCCCTCATCCTTGCAACCTTCCCCAGCTCAGGTGGACGAGGGGCAAGGGGCGAAGGTCGCCCTTCGCCTTGTCGTCTCCACCCGCCTCGGGCTGCATGCGCGCCCCGCCGCACGATTCGTCCAAACGGCGGCTCGCTTCCCGGAGGTCGACATCCGGGTGAACAACCTCACCACAGGACGCGGCCCCGTCAGCGCTAAAAGCATCAACGCCGTCACCACCCTCGGCGTCCGACAAGGGCACGAGATTCAAATCACCGCCTCCGGCCTGGAGGCAGAAGCGGCGTTGGCAGCCCTGCGCCTGCTCGCCGAAGATAATTTTGGCGACGCGCCAGAGCGCGAAGAACTCCCTCGGCCAGAAAGCGACCAGCAAAAGCAAGGCGCTGTTCTCCATTCAGCCTTCAGCCTTCTGCCTTCTGCCTTCCTCCAAGGTCTCCCTGTCTCTCCTGGCATTGCCTTGGGGCCGGCATGGCTGTTCCGCGCCGCCGCGCCGGATATTCCTACTCACACGATCGCCGACCCGCAAGCGGAATGGGAGGCGCTCATTACTGCCCTGGAAAAAACGCGCGTCCAAATTCGGGCCACCCGCGACGCGGTGGCCCGGCGCGCCGATGCCGACGCCGCCGCTATCTTTGAGGCGCACTTGCTTTTCCTGGATGACGAGGCCCTGCGCGAGCCAGCCCGCGCCGCCGTCTTCGACGAAAAACTCAACGCCGCCGCCGCCTGGCAAGGCTCGGTCGAAAAAGTCGCCGCTGACTATCGCGCTTTGGACGACGATTACCTCCGCCTCCGCGCCGCCGATGTAGTTGACGTTGGACGACAAACTCTTTTGAATTTGCTTGGCGCCGCAACGACGCCAACGCTGACCCAGCCGGGGATCCTCATTGCCGCCGACCTCGCCCCGGCCGACACGGCGCACCTCGATCCGGAACTCGTCCTCGGCATTTGCATCGCGTTCGGCGGACCAACGTCGCATAGTGCCATCCTCGCCCGCACCTTAGGCATCCCGGCCATCGCTGGATTGGGCGAGGCTATTCTGAACATTGCCGACGGCGACTCATTGATCATGGATGGGGAGACCGGGCAAGTTTGGCCGACTCCTGATCCCCAACTGACTGCCGAATACACCCGCCGGGCTGAAGCCGCCCGCGCCGCACAAGCCGAAGCCCGAGCCGCCAGCTCGGACCCCGCTGTCACCCGTGACGGGAAGCGCATCGAAGTGGCGGCCAATATTGGCTCCGTCAAAGATGCCCGCGCTGCTGTGTCCGCCGGGGCCGAAGGCGCCGGCCTCTTCCGCACCGAGTTTCTTTTCCTCGACCGCCGAATCGCGCCCGACGAAGAGGAACAGTTCAGCGCCTACCGCGCGGCCGCCGAAGCAATGGGCGGGCGGCCTGTTGTCATCCGCACCCTCGATGTGGGCGGCGACAAGCCTCTGCCCTATCTCGACCTCGGCGTCGAAGCGAATCCATTTCTGGGTTGGCGAGCCATCCGGCTGTGTTTGGCCCGGCCTGATTTCTTCAAGATTCAACTGCGCGCCATCGTTCGCGCCGCCGCGCACTTCCCGATCAAGGTCATGTTCCCGATGATCGCCACCCTCGCCGAGTGGCGGGCGGCACAGTCGCTATTGGCTGAGGCGCGCGCTGAAGCGCAACGCGCCGGTCACGCTATTCCAGAACGAATCGAGACCGGCATTATGGTCGAGATTCCCGCCGCCGCCCTACAAGCCAAACAGTTTGCCGCTGAGGTAGCCTTCTTCTCCATCGGCACCAACGATCTCACCCAATACACCCTCGCCGCAGAACGCGGCAACCCTCGGGTGGCCTCGTTGGCCGATGCCTTCCAACCCGCCGTTCTCGAACTGATCCGACAAGTGGCCGAGGCCGCTCATGCGCACGGCAAATGGACGGGCGTGTGCGGCGAGTTGGCGGGCGATCCCCTGGCTGTGCCTCTGCTGGTTGGGCTGGGCATAGATGAACTGAGCATGCCCCCCCCTGCTATCCCTCGCGCCAAACAACTTATCCGCGCCCTTGATTATGAGACGGCGCGCAGGCAAGCTCAATCCGCACTAAAATTAGAAACACCGGACGCTGTGCGGACGCTATTTACAGCAACCCAGTAAGACGTTTTCGAACGCCAAGAGACGAAGCAACAAAGGCTGACCCAAAATCTTTGGGATTCTTTGTGTCTTCAAGTCTTCGCCGGTAAGTTTGGCATCAGCAAAAGGAGGCTAGATGGACGCCTGGGTCTATCTGCTCGAGCAGGGTGACCGCAGCATGGGTTCGATTCTCGGTGGCAAGGGCGCAGGGCTGGCCGAAATGTCTCGGGCCGGTCTGCCGGTGCCGCCCGGCTTCACCATCACAACCCTGGCCTGCAACGTTTATTACGCCAACGACTAACTCTTCCCAGAAGGCATGTGGTCGCAGAGCAAGGCCGCGCTCAAGGTCGTGGAAGAGAAGACGGACAAACGATTCGGCGATCCGGGCAATCCGTTGTTGGTCTCCGTGCGCTCCGGCGCACCCATCTCCATGCCCGGCATGATGGACACCGTCCTCAACCTGGGCCTCAACGCCGACACCCTCAATGGCCTGGCCGCCCTCCCCGGCGACCAGCGCTTCGCCTGGGATGCCTACCGCCGATTCGTGCAAATGTTTGGCAACATCGTCCTCGACGTCCCGAAAGAAAAGTTGGATCGGGCGATGGAGGTTGTCAAGACTCGCGCCAACGTCCACCGCGACTCCGACCTCGCCCTCGCCGATCTCAAAGCCATTGTGGATCGATTCAAAGAGATTATTTTCGGCGAAACCCGGCAGAACGTCCCCGACGATCCCGAAGAGCAATTGCGAATGGCGATTGCCGCCGTGTTCGACTCGTGGTCGAGCCGCCGGGCCATTGATTACCGCCGGGTCAACCGCATCAGCGACGCGCTGGGCACGGCGGTGAATGTGCAGGCGATGGTGTTCGGCAATGCCGGTGAGGACTCGGGGACGGGAGGGGCCTTCACCCGCAACCCCAACACGGGCGAACCGACTCTGTTCGGAGAATATCTCACCAACGCCTAGGGGGAGGATGTGGTGGCCGGGATTCGCACCCCGCTTCCCATCCAACAGATGGCCGAGGCCATGCCCGAAACCTATCGCCAGTATTTGCAGACCGCGCGCCAGCTTGAGAGTCATTATCACGACATGCAGGAGTTAGAGTTCACCATCGAGCGCGGCAAGCTGTGGATGTTGCAAACGCGTCGCGGCAAGCGCACCGGCAAGGCCGCCACCCGCATCGCCATTGATCTGGTGAACGAGGGCGTGGTCTCGCGCAAAGAGGCCTTGATGCGGGTCAGCCCGGAGCAGCTCGAACAACTCCTGCACCCTGTTGTTGATCCGGCGGCCAGACCACGGCGCTCGCCACCGGCTTGCCGGCCTCGCCGGGGGCGGCGGCCGGCAAAGTCATCTTCAACGCCGGTGAAGCCAAAGCTCTCGGCGAGGCGGGGGAGAAAGTCATCCTCGTCCGCCACGAAACCAACCCCGACGACTTTCATGGCATGGTGGCGGCGCAGGCGATTGTGACGGCGCGGTGTGGCTGCTGGCAGAGCGCACTGAACATTCAGGGCTGCCGATGCTGGCCTGTCCAAATCGGGCCATTTCCGCCTGTTGCGCTGAGCGTACCTCTCGGAATATCCAACAAGTGTGATCGTTTACC
>Ga0233424_10002162_pt1 | contig 14689 bp, 4 predicted proteins | sample Watercolumn_Towu_FD_181011 | JGI IMG/M metagenome (GOLD analysis project Ga0233424, IMG submission 181011) | Freshwater microbial communities from Lake Towuti, South Sulawesi, Indonesia - Watercolumn_Towuti2014_125_MG | ecosystem: Environmental > Aquatic > Freshwater > Lake | place: Indonesia...
TACGCAACCCACGAGCGACGTTGTCCTGAACGTCAGCTCTTCGGACACGGGCGCGGCGATGGTTGACCAGGCGACGCTGACGTTCACCAATGCCAACTGGAATACGCCGCAGACCGTCATCGTGACCGGCGTCAACGATGCGGACGCGAACGACGAAAACGTGACGGTTACCGTTTCCGTCAATGACGCGGCGTCCGACGACGCCTTCGATCCCGTGGCGGATCAGACGGTCCCGGTTACGGTTACCGACGACGACCCGGCCGGGGTTACGATCACGGAGTCCGGCGGTTCGACGAATGTCACGGAAGGCGGCGCCACGGATTCGTATACCGTGGTCCTGGACACGCTGCCGGACACGACCGTCACGATCTCGGTTTCACCCGATGCGCAGTGCGATACGGACGAGACCTCGCTGACGTTCACGACGATCACCTGGAACACCCCGCAGACTGTCACGGTGACCGCAGTCGACGACAGCTACGCGGAAGCGTCGATCCATCCGTGCGTCATTTCGCACACGGCGGTCTCCGGGGATGGTAAGTACAACGGCATTTCGATCGCGAGCGTGACTGCGAACGTGACGGACAATGACACTGCCGCGGTTCTCGTCACCCAGTCCGGCGGTTCCACGGACGTGTCCGAGACAGGCCCGACATCTGACACGTACACGCTCGTGCTCTCCGCCCAGCCGTCGGCTGATGTGACGATTGACCTCACGATCGACGACAATGTCACCGTGGACTTCGACAGCTTCACCTTTACCAGCGGCAATTGGAACACGCCGCAGACCGTCACGGTCACGGCCGTGGATGATGCGATCGACGAAACCTCGCCGCATCTCTCGGTCATTTCTCATACCGCCACTTCCGCGGACCTGTTCTTTGACGGCGTTGCCGTGTCCGATGTCGTCGTGAACATCACAGACAACGACACGTCCGCGTTCAACGTGTCGGCTATCTCCGGAAACACGACCGAAGCCGGCGGAACGGCAACGTTCTCGGTTTCGCTCAACAGCCAGCCGACGAGCGGCGTGACGATTCCGGTCTCGTCCAACGATACGACGGAAGGAACCATCGCCATTGCGAATATCAGCTTTACGACGCTCAACTGGAACAGTCCGCAGGTTGTGACCGTCACCGGCGTGGATGACGATGTGGATGACGGTGACATCCTCTATCAGATCGTGCTCGGTACGGCAGTTTCGTCGGATTCAAATTACGGAGGAGGGGATCCGCCGGACGTTGACGTCATCAACCTCGATAATGATGTCGCAGGCGTTACGCTTACCGAATCCGGAGGGGACACGGTTGTCAACGAAACCGGCCCGACGTCGGACACATACGATATCGTGCTTGAAACGCAGCCCACGGACGATGTCATCGTTACGATCTTTGACGACGAGGACGTGGACGTTTCGACGAATCTGCTGACGTTTACCCCGCTCAATTGGTTCACGCCGCAAACCGTCACGATCACTGCCGTGGACGACCTGATCGCGGAGTTGAATCCGCATACGGCCACCATCCAGCACGTTTTGACTTCCGACGATCCGAACTATGACGGGTTCATCGTGTTCGATCTGCTTGTCGACGTTTATGACAATGATTCGGCTTCCGTCATCGTGACGGAATCCGGCGGTTCGACGGACGTCGCCGAGGGCGGCGCGTCGGACACCTACACACTCGTCCTTAACACCGAACCAACCCATGATGTCGTGATTGATATCACGACCAACGCTCAGTGCACGACGGATGTTTCGAGCGTCACGTTCACGACTGGGGACTGGGACACGCCGCAAGTCGTGAGCGTCACGGCCGTCGATGACGCGGTCGTGGAATCGACCCCGCACACATGCACGATCAGCCACGCCGTTTCCTCCGCCGACCCCATCTATAACGGCCTCTCGATCGCCGGCGTAGCCGCGCACGTGACGGACAACGACTCCGCGGCCGTCGTCATCGCCGAATCCGGCGGTTCGACGGACGTCGACGAGGAGGGGGAGACGTCGGACGACTACACCGTCGTCCTGAGCTCGCAGCCGAGTGATGACGTCGTGATCGACATTGCGCATGACGCGAACGTGACAGTGAGCACGGACACGCTGGTGTTTACGGACGCGGATTGGGACACGCCGCAGACCGTCACGGTCACGGCCGTTGACGACGCGATCGACGAAACGAATCCCCACGTCTCGACTATCAGTCATTCCGCGACTTCAGGCGACGTTTTGTACGACGGCATTTCGGTCGACAGCGTTCTCGTGAACGTTTCGGATAACGACACGGCCGGCGTGACCATCACCGAATCCGGCGGTACGACGGATGTTTCGGAAGAAGGGGAGACCTCTGACGACTACGATGTGGTTTTGAACAGCGAGCCGCTGTCCCCGGTCGTCATCAACGTTTCAAGCGACGCGGACACCGACGTTTCACCCAGCATCCTTACGTTTACGGCGTTGAATTGGGATACGCCCCAAACCGTCACGGTCACGGCCGTCGATGACAGCATCGACGAGACGGATCCGCACACATCAACGATCAGCCACGTCGCGAATTCGCTCGATCCCGCATACGACGGCATCGCGATTCAGGACGTGCTAGCGAACGTCTCGGATAACGATACGTCATTCTTCGACGTGTCGGCCATCTCCGGGAACACGACAGAGGCCGGCGGCACGGCAAGCTTCACCGTCGCGCTTACGAGCCAGCCGATGGCCGACGTGACGATCAACCTCCATTCGAACGACACCAGTGAAGGCACGGTCGATACGAACACGTTGACGTTCACGAGCGGCGACTGGGATTCGCCGCAGACCGTTACGGTGACGGGACAGGACGACGATATAGACGACGGCGACGTGCTGTTCCAGATCGTTCTCGACCCGGTTTCCTCCTTGGATGTGAATTACGACGGTGCGAATCCGTCGGATGTCGACGTCGTGAACGTGGACGACGATACAGCGGGCATCGAACTGACGGAAAGCGCCGGCAGCACGGACGTATCCGAAACCGGCTCGACATCGGACACATATGATGTCGTTCTGTTGAGCGAGCCGACGGCTGACGTGGTGATCGGCCTTACGCACAACGCCAACGTGGAGGTTTCCAGCGACACGTTGACGTTCACTCCCTCGGATTGGCACACGCCCCAGACGGTGACCGTCACGGCCGTCGATGACGACTACGACGAATCCGATCCGCATACGTCGACGATCCTGCATGACGTTACGTCATTCGACGGCGCGTATAACGGCATGTCGGTTCCAAATGTCGTGGTCTCCATCGGCGACAACGACACGGCGGGCATTCTGCTCGTCGAATCGGGTGGAACCACGGACGTTTCGGAATCCGGCATCACAGACAGCTACAACATCGCCCTGCTGAGCGCTCCGTTCGCTCAGGTGATCATCACGATCACGCCGGATTCGCAGGTTGACGTCTCACCTTCCGTTCTGGTCTTCGATGACTCCAACTGGGGCAATCCGCAGACGGTTACGGTGAGTGCCGTAGATGACAGCATCGTCGAAGCGAACTTCCATCTCGGGTTCATCTCGCATGATGTATCTTCGGCCGATACGGAGTACGACGACTACCCGTTGTCCGACGTTGCTGTCAGCATCGCAGACAACGACACTCTCGGAGGAGGGGGAGGAGGCTCACCAAGGCCCACATCGCCCCCGGTCATCCCGCCAGGAAAACTCACGATCTTGATCGACGGAGGAGCAGACTCGACCCCGGACGCTTTCGTGTCCGTCACGGTAACGGCGGAAAATGCCGAATCCTTCCAGCTCAGCAACACAACCGACTTCTCCGGCAGCACGTGGATGGGTTATGAAGGAGAAAGCGCGACCGCTGATTGGAATCTCGGCCGTTCCTCGGGCGGCGCAACGGTTTATGCTCGCTTCCGGAGCAAGGACGGCGTGATTTCAAAGGCCATTTCGGACACGATAGAAATCGTGCCGCCGCCTGGCACGCCGGTTGAATCCGTGCCGACACCTCCCGTCACCAAACCGCTGCCGGGCGTCGGTGAAGGCATGGACGATCAGTCGATCGAAGCGTTTGTCCGTACGGTGGGTGACCCAACCGTGTTCGCGAAGCTCAAGGACGGAACCTTGCGGCTGATTCCGGATCTTCCGACGTTCCTCACCTATGCGGACGGTTGTAACGACATTGCTTACGTCGATGCTTCCGCTATCGCAGGCTCACCGATCAGCGGCTCCGTTCCAGTCAACACGGGAGTGACGCTTATCAAGTTCCCGGGACGCGGGGAAGTGTTCATGGTGATGGACGACCCGACGGATCAATGGAAGCGCGATTTGCGCTGGATCATGAACGAGGAGATCGCAAGCGCGAATTTCGGCGATCGCTGGGACGCTTACGTTCTTGAAATCGAAGAGGATGAGAGCATGTATTCCTACGGCACGCCTTTGACCAGACTCGAGTTCGCCGGCGCCGCGGTCAACCTGCGCTCCCGCGTTGCCCTGCACGCCGGTGTCCAGTATGAGCTCTCGATCGTGCTGTCTGACGGTACGCGCCGCAATGGATTCGGCCCCTACGCGCATGTGACCAGGCGGGCGGACGGCGTCCAGACCTTCTCGTTCGAGGACGACGCTGACAACGACTTCAATGACGTCATCTTGCGCCTCGACCCCACGGACTGCTTGACCTTCCAGGTTTCCGAACTCCCGCAGGACGCGGTCACCGCGCACCAAGTGTGGCTCACCGTGTACTGGGATGGCGTGGCGCAGGGCGATATCCTCGTGTTTGAGAACACGCTCAAGTCGCAGAATAAGACCGCGTCGATCAACGTCGCGAACCACCACTTCTTCGGAGTGAGCGGCGTCGAGGATGACATCCCTCCGGAACACTCCGGCATTTTCGCCGGGCTGTTCCGCTGGATCGGCTCCTGGTTCAGGTGAAGAGCAATTACAAAAACCGTTTAAAAACTGCCGCGCAGTGGCAGGAATTTAAACGGTTTTTACTTAAACTCCACGTCCCGTCCTGAATTTGGCTCAAGGTAGTCGGGCAAGCCCTTGCGGGCGCCGCGGAGCTCTCATGCTGTCACCACGGTGACAGCGGTTCCAAGCTCGTGAACCAAATTTAGCCCAAATCAGTGCGTTACGTGGAGTATTCCCACTGTAGCAGAAAAAAAAGGAGCCCGCACCTAGCAAAGCGTCGTTGACGCGACGCCGCTTTTCGCATACCGTGGCCCGGCCGTGAGGAGGTCCATTGAGAGTTATTTTGGTAAACCCGACGGCGGCATCGCTGCGCGCACGTCCGGATCGCATCAAGCGGATCCGGGAACTGTGCGAAGGCTGGGCGCACGTCGTGGTTTCCGCGTCGGCGCGGGACGGCAAGCGCCAGCTCGAAGTACTCGATCGAAAAGAACGCATCCAGCTCATCGTCGTCGCGGGAGGGGACGGTACCTTCCACATGGCGCTCAACTGGGCCATGCGCCAGCCGGCCGACCGCCGGCCGGCACTCTGCAGCGTTGGCGGAGGACAGTTCTGTTACATGATGCGGTTCTGCGGGTTCCGCTCGCGCGATCCGGTGAAGAACATCGAGATCGTACGGCGGTGCGCGTCCGTCCGCGAGGAATCGTGGAGGCCGCTCGTCGTCCACGACAGTCTCACTCGCTCCAAGCGTTACGGGGCTGTCTTCGGAACCGGGCTGCTCCCGGACTTCATCCGTTGGTACAACGCCGACGGAAAAGGCGGGATCGCCAAGGTGACATGGCTCATTGTCCTCGCCGCCTTGAGCCTCGCGTGGAGGCCGCGGTGGATGGAACGCGCCGTTCCGCGGTTCGGCCAAGCGTTCGGTCAGGTGACGTTCGACGCGTTCGTCGTTCCCAGGCAGGAGTACACCGCCGTGCTCGTCGGGGCGATGAACGAATTCCTCCCGAAGTGCACGCCGTTCCGCGGTCAACCGTCCGAAAGTCAGTGCTACGCGGCCGGCTATTGGGGGAGTCTGATCCTGCTGGCGAGCGGGATCGTCCCCTTGTGGTTCGGACGAGTGGCGCCCTGGCTCGCGTCCGCCATGCACAACGCTCCATCGAACGTCGTGACGATCACGACGCGCGAGCAGACGATCATGATGGACGGCGACGTCATTCAGCCCGATGACCCTTCTCTCAACGGGCAAGGGTCGCACAATCCGCCGGTGCGTACGTTCACGATCATGCGCGCGTCACCGATCGGGATGATGCGACGCATCTAGAGCGCCTTTTCATGTCGAAGGCGCTCGATTTTTTTTCTTGCGCCGCGGTTATAACCACCGGTTGTTCCGTCCGAGCGGATTACGCGGTGGCAGGGAATCTTCGGATCGAAGTTTTTACTCAAAATGTTTCCGACAGCGCGAAACGCATTCGGCCTTCCAGCCGCAACCGCAACTTGCTTGTACGTCATCGTTTTGCCTCTCGGAATCTTACGCACGACGGCGTAGACTCGGTCGCTGAAACGTTCTTTCATATTCAGGAAAGAGAGAGAGATGTGTGCCGCGTCGAATAATGAGGTGATCCGATGCGAGCCGGTCGATCATGGAGCGTAGCCAGAGTCGATCATGTCTCGGGTCGAACCTTGGATCAATCCGCGGCCCGATAGATTTGATCGCGATCGAACCGGATTCTCGAACGAGTTTCAAAATTCGGCCGCGATAGATGCGATCCGGATGCGGTTTGTTGCGGTGTTTCCGTTCGACGGACTTCTTGGTCATCGCTTTTGGCGCTTTCACGCGGCCTGAAAGGAATTTTGGCGCCGCCGGGCAAACTGAGCGCATGGGACAATCCGCACATGACGGCGCTTTGGTGCATATCGCGGTTGCCAGGTCGAACAGCGCTTGCGGAACGTCGTAAAAGCGACCGTGTCGGGGCAGGAATGCGTCGGCTGCACGACGAATGCGTTCATCATGCTCCGGAGTCGGGTAGGGAATGCCGAGCAAAAGCCGGCCGAGCGTTCGCCGGATATTTGTGTCGATCGGAATCGTTCGTTGTTTCAGCGCAAACGCAGCAATTGCAGCCGATGTGTACGGACCGATGCCTTTTAATTCCAGCCACCCGGCTTCGGTTTTCGGTTCGCCGCGTTCGACGATTTGCCGCGCGATATCGCGCAGAGCGAGCGCCCGACGGTTGTAGCCAAGACCAGCCCACATCTTGATCACGTCCTCATTCGACGCTTTGGCAAGCGATTGCCAGTTCGGAAATTTCTTCAACCATTTTTCAAAAAAAACCAGCACACGCCGAACTTGCGTCTGCTGGAGCATGATTTCAGAAACGAGGATTTTGTACGGATCTCGCGTTTTTCGCCATGGCAAATCCCGGCCGTGTTTGTCGTACCAGGAAAGCAATTGCGCGGCGGGAATCATACGACGAAATGATAACACAAACCGCGAAAGCCGCGTTTCCGCGGCTTCCAAATGTTCTTTAAACCCCAGCTCCGCCGTAGTATTCGCGCTTGGGCGCTCCGCGGCGCTGCCCGCCGCCTCCGCCACCTCCACGTTGACCTCCGCCACCTCCTCTGTGGCCACCATGGCCCCCATGACTGCGGCTGCCGCCGCGATGCGGCCGGCTACCTCCGCCGCCGCGGAACGGACGCCCACCCCCGCCTTGTCGCGGACGATCAAATGAACGTTCCATACGCGGCGTCGCTCGGTGTGGGGGAAGTTCCGGTAGTTTGGTGATGGGGAGCTGCACACGCACGAGTTTTTCGATGTCGCGCACGTCGCGGCCTTGGTCCGGTGTCGCGAACGAAATCGCCTTGCCCGTCCGTCCGGCGCGACCCGTGCGGCCAATGCGGTGCACATAATCTTCCGCCTGGTCCGGCAGATCAAAGTTGATGACGAGTTCGATACCGACCATGTCAATGCCGCGCGCGGCAATGTCCGTAGCGACCAGGACGCGATAGCGTCCGGACTTGAAGCCCTCAAGCGCTTCCTTGCGCTGATTGAGCGACCGGTTGCTGTGCAATTCCGCGGCCGAATGGCCCATGTCCTTCACGGTGCGCGTGATTTTCTTCGCGCCGTGTTTTGTGCGCGAAAAGACGAGTACGCTGCCGCGTTCCGAGCTGAGGATTTGTTCGAGCAAACGCGTCTTGTCCTCCTTTTTCACGACGTACAGTTCCTGCGAGACTTTTTCCGCGGCCGTTCCTGCGCGAGCAACTTCGACGCGCAGCGGCAATTTCATGTATTTGCTGGCCATGCGGGAGATTTCCTGCGGCATGGTCGCCGAAAAGAGGAGTGTCTGGCGCTCTTTCGGGACTTTTTCCAGAATGCGATTGATCTGCGGAGCAAAACCCATGTCGAGCATGCGATCAGCCTCATCTAGCACCAGAATGCCGATGCGTTGAAGATCGATTGAACGCTGCTGCATGTGATCAATGAGACGGCCAGGGGTCGCGATCACCACATGCGGCCGCTTGTTGATCATCTGCTTTTGCACGTTCATCGACGCGCCACCGATCAATACGGCCGTGCGCAATCCAAAACGCTTTCCGACTTTTTCAAACGTCTCGTTCACCTGAAGCGCCAGTTCGCGCGTCGGAAGCAACACGAGACCCTGGCATTTGAGCGCCGAGATGCGCTGAAGCATCGGCACGCAAAAGGCGAGCGTCTTTCCCGTGCCGGTTTGCGCGATGCCAATGAGGTCCTGGCCTTCGATGCCCGGCGGAATCGCTTTCGCCTGAATGGGAGTAGGGGATTTGAATTTGAGGGCATCCAGAGCGCTCAAAAGATTGGGCGCGATGCCGAGACCGCCGAAACCGTTCGGTCGGTCCATTTCTTCACGGTTCATAATCGTCTACATGATATCATGGGCGCATGAAAAATGGGGTAACAAACATGTTTGACCGCATTGCCGCGCGATACGATCGGATCAATCGCGTTCTTTCGTTCGGGATGGACGTCGGGTGGCGCCGGCACGTTGCGCGCCTTTTGGAGGTTCAGCCGGGCCAGCGAGTTTTGGATGTGGCGACAGGGACGGCCGATCTTGTCATAGCGCTCGCGAAAAGTCAACCCCGAGCCACCTTCGTCGGAATCGATCCGTCGGAGGGTATGCTTGCGGTCGGGCGTGAAAAAATTGCCTCGAGTGGGCTGTCGGACCGCATCGCGCTTGTGGAAGGCGCCGCGGAAGTTCTGCCGTTCGAGAATGCGTCGTTCGACGCGGTCACGATCGGATTCGGGATTCGCAACGCAAAGGATCCGGACCTGTCTCTGCGCGAGATGCGGCGCGTGCTGAAACCGGGAGGACGATTGGCGGTGTTGGAATTCTCGATGCCGACAAATTCCGTTATTCGTTTTTTTCACCTGCTCTATTTGCGTCACGTACTGCCAGTCATCGGCGGCCTTCTTTCCGGTAATCGGGAAGCGTATCGCTATCTTAACCGCACGATCGAGACCTTTCCGAGCGGGAAATCATTCATCGAGAAGGCCTTGTCGGCCGGTTTTTCGGCGATGGATCAGCGCCAAATGGCCTTGGGCGCCGTGTCTGTGTATATCTGCCAGAAATAAATAGACCGTCCGTTGCAAAAAAGATATAATACCCAAAAATGTGCCCTCCCTGAATTTTCTGTCGTTACCCACGGACAGCAGGCGTCGGCCGCGTCATCTGCCTTGGCTCGCGGTTGTTTTAGTCGCCGTGGTTTCGGTCTTCGCATTGCGTCCGCTCTGGCCAGCGCAAGCCGATACGCGAACCTGGGACGGAGGCGGCACGGACGGCACGTGCGGCGGAGGAGTCGGCGACGGGAATAAATGGTCGTGCGCCCTGAACTGGTCGAGCGACACCGTTCCGACGGGTTCGGACATCGCCCTTTTTAACGGCACTTCAACGAAGGACGCCACGATCAACTCGGCCTTTGGCGGGTCCGTGCTGGGTCTGACGATTACATCGGGTTACACGGGTACGATTACGCAGGCTCGTTCGCTCACTGTTGGCACAAGCGGCTACAGCCAAGACGGCGGTACGTTTACCGGCGCGACGCAAGCCATCAATACGGGCCCGTTTACGTTGTCGGGGGGGACCTTCACTTCCACGTCCGGTACGTTCGCGATTTCGGGCAATTTTACGGTTTCAGGCGGTACTTTCACTCCCGGCACTGGCCTCGTGAAGTTCATCAGCGCGAGCGACATCACTGTCGATGTGCCGACGTCCTTGTCATTCTACGATCTTGAGATTGCCATGAGTTTTGGCTTCCGCGACGTGATCGTGACTTCCGGAGACACCCTCATCGCTACACACCTGCTCACCCTGACTAATGGCGGGCTAACAACCGGAACGATCGAAGCTCAGGACGACTTCAGCCGCGCTTCCACGTGGGACGGCGGCGACGGCGTCGTCCATTTTACAAGTACCAATCCGCACACGTTTACCTTGTCGGGTAGCGGTGTGCAGGTGATGTCCGGAATCTGGCTTGACTCCGCTTCGACCGAGATTGACGTGACTGTCACATCGAGTTTCAGCGAAGATGGGATAATCCAAGTCACTGACGGCACGCTGGATTTCTCCGCCATGTCAGCAAGTCAGGGATTGTTCCTCAACGAGGACGTGACGATCGAGGGCGGTACGTTCATTGCGACCCCGGGGAACATGTACATGAGTTCGTATAATTGGACGCACACGGGCGGCGTTTTCGACGCGAATGGCGGCGGGATTGTTTGGCAGCAGTTCGGCGGCAGCGCCTACATTTTTGGCGATACGGAATGGTACAATTTTGAATATCGAAACAATGACAGCACGAACGCTCTTATTTTGGAGGCGGGCTCGACACAAACGGTCGACGGTTTTTTGCACCTCAGCATCAACAGCCCGAGCGAGTTCGATACGACGTCAAGAATCAATATTCAGAGTGATACACCTGGGGTGTCGGCCGCCTTCGATCCCGTGGGTCAGACCGGTTTGGCCCACGTAATTTTCACGGACATCGATTTCAATACTCCGGCAGAATGTAATGCGCGTTGCGTTGACATGGGAGGGAATTCGGGCATCGACTTCACGGGCAGCATGGGCGTCATGGTGACAGATCCAACGAATGAAGTTTCCGAAACCGGAACAACCGCAACATTTGAGGTCGTTTTGACGAGCAGGCCGAACGACGATGCAACGATTGACATCGTGAGTGCCGACACGGGCGAGGTTACCGTTTCGGACGCGACACTCACATTCACGCCTGATAACTGGGAAACGCCCCAGACGGTTACGCTAACCGGCGTGGATGACGGTATCGATGACGGCACGCCTGACATCGAAATCATTCTCGGACCTGTTGATTCTACGGATTCCCGCATCAACGGGATCGAGGTTCGGACACTGATCGAGCCGAACGTGGACGATGACTTCGATTATGGTGAAGTACAGTTTGAACAGACAGCAAACTTCAGCCAAGAGGACGTTAAAAACAGTGCCAGCACGCCGATTGCTTTCTATCAGTACGACTTTTACGGACATGGCCTGCTTCAGGACATGTCCGGTGGGACGACCGTGGATCTGAGCACGACCAAGATCAAGCCCGGATGCGAGATCGACATTGACGGCTCCGTCTACACGATCGTCAAAGTGACCGATGAAGCAACTTACGGGTACACCGTAACTGTCTCAACCCCATCGATGACCCCTGAGGAATTGGACGTCGTGTTATCGACGACGCCAGGCGTCGTGAATTCCATCACATGCACTGAATTTCAGCATGGGACTGGCAAATTGAACGACGGGGTGATCAACCATGACCGTGTGACGGCTGGCGATTGGTGGATTGCGACAGAGCCGACCGTTCCCAGCATTTGGGCGCCGCAGAACTTCGGGAGCGCTGCTGACATTATTGATACAACGGACAACAGCGTGAACACGGTTACGACCCAGTCGGATCCGGAATCGGCCATTTATGATTCGCTGCGAGGCCGCATGTGGGTTACGAACCGCGGTTCCGATTCCGTCACCGCCTTCAACGCCGTGACGGGCGCGTACGCGTTCGGCACGCTCGGCGCAAGTTCGTTTGCCGTCGGCGATCGGCCATTCCGAGGCGCGTATGACGATACAAACGACAAACTTTGGTTCGGTCTGGACGGAACCGACAACACCATTGTGCAGGTCAATCCGGCAACAGGCGCGGTCTTGGCCAGCGTGGCGCTCGGAGGAGACACCTACGGTGTTGCCTATGACTCCGCGGACGACGTCGTTTGGGTCATGATGCAGGAGGATCAGGCGCTCATCGCGATAGACGCATCAACGGCAACCTACTTGAACGGCACGCTGGCGGCGAGTACGTACTATCTTCCGTTTGCCAACGTGTTGACCGACATTGAGTATGATTCCACCACGAACTCGATTTGGGTCCTCGATGAATTATCGACTGATGTCGGGTACATCGAGAAGGTCGACGCCTCCAACGGAAATTTGATCGGGGCGTTTCTTGTCGGTTCCGGACCGCTGGGGCTGCATTTCGACGAGCCTCGCGGCATCATGTGGATCGCGAATGACAATGTGGAGACTTGGACAGCGTTGAGCGTAGAGGACGGCCACCAGATCGGTGAATTCACGACGACAGATTGTCCACAGGACGTGGTCGTCGACTCAAACGGCGATGTCTGGGGAGGAGACTGTTTTGAAAGCACGATGGATCGAATTATTTACGGCGGTGTCGCGGACGGCAGCTACTACACCACGATTTCAAACGACAACGTGCAGGTCGATGTGAGTACCGTCACGTCGATCGACGACGTCTCGGTCACGGAAACGCTCAACGGCGAGAGTATTTACTACGCGATTTCGTTCGACGACCGTCATTCGTTTAAGGTTCGCGGATCATGGCGCACGATCGCCTCGGATATGGCCAGCGACCACGGGGGAGTCGAGGGAGACTGGTATTACATCGATGACACGGACACGTGGACCGCGTCGCCGAGCAACACGCCGGAGGAGGCGATTTCGCTTGCTATTGAAAACGGCCCGGTTGAAAACCGTACGCTCGATGGTGCGACACTCGACGGCCTCACGGCCAGTGATTGGGCGGAGGCGGGCGGGTTTGACGCCGGCAGTACGAATTACATCAACGTCGCTGAAACACAAATCACTGACGACGCGCACACGACTCCGGTCGCGATCGAAGTTGCGTTCTCGGTTTCAATGGGAGGGACCCCAGGCGTCACGGTCACGGAATCTGGAGGCTCGACGGACGTGACCGAAGGCGGGGCGACGGATACGTATGACGTCGTGCTCGACACGCAACCGACCGACGACGTCACGATCACGATCACCCCGGATTCCCAATGTACGACGGACGCTCCAGGCGGCATATTGACCTTCACCGACGTTAACTGGGACACGCCGCAAACCGTCACGGTCACGGGCGTCGACGACGACGTGGATGAAGTCAGTCCGCATCCGTGCGTCATCACGCAGACAGCCTCTTCTGTAGACGTCGATTATGATGGCATCAGCGTCGCGACCGTGACGGCCAATGTGACGGATAATGATACGGCCGGCGTCACCATCACGGAATCCGGCGGTTCTACCGACGTGGACGAAGAGGGGCCAACATCAGACACCTACGACGTCGTGTTGGATTCCGAACCGACGGATGACGTGATCATCGCTATTTCTCCTGACGCGCAATGCGAAACGGATCTATTCACGCTGACGTTCACGGACGCCGACTGGGACACGCCGCAAACCGTCACCGTGACCGCGATTGATGACAGCTTGGATGAAACCAGCCCGCATATTTGCGTCATCGAACATACGGCCAGCTCGTCGGATCCGTTGTACGACGGCATCCCCGTCGCGGACGTCAACGTGAACGTGACGGACAACGACACGTCCGACATCACCGTTTCGGCGATTTCAGGCGACACGACCGAAGCCGGCGGCACGGCAACTTTCACCGTCGTCCTCGAAACCGAGCCCGCGGGCGACGTGGTCATCGACGTCGCGACGGACGATGCGACCGAAGGCACGCCCGACCTGTCGATGCTCACGTTCACCGCCTTGGACTGGTTCACGCCCCAGACTGTCACGGTTACTGGCGTCGATGATTTCGTCGATGACGGTGACATTTTGTACCACATCGTGAACACCATAAACGGCGCGACCGCGGATCCGCTCTACGCAGCTCTGGACCCTGCTGATGTGGACGTCTTCAATATCGACGATGACACCGCCGGCGTGACCGTCACCGTGACCGACAGCATGACCAGCGAATCCGGTGACACGGGTTCGTTCGACGTGGTTCTCGATTCCGAACCGACCGGCGACGTCGTCATCGACGTCGCCAGCCTCGATACGACCGAAGGTACCGTGGACACGGCCCAGCTGACGTTTTCGGACGCCGACTGGGACACGCCGCAAACCGTCACGGTCACAGGCGTAGACGACGACGTAGTTGATGAAGATATTCTTTATACCGTGGAACTCACAATGAACGCGGGGCTCACGGCCGACCCGCTCTACGCCGCCATCGACCCCGACGACGTGAACGTCCTCAACCTCGACGATGACACCGCCGGCGTGACCGTCACCGTGACCGACAGCACGACCAGCGAATCCGGTGACACAGGAAGCTTTGACGTGGTTCTCAATTCCGAACCGACCGGCGACGTCGTCATCGACGTCGTCAGCCTCGATACGACCGAAGGCACCGTGGACACGGCCCAGCTCACGTTCACGAGTCTCGATTGGGACACACCCCAGACGGTTACGGTAACTGGCGTGG
>Ga0233424_10002163_pt1 | contig 14686 bp, 15 predicted proteins | sample Watercolumn_Towu_FD_181011 | JGI IMG/M metagenome (GOLD analysis project Ga0233424, IMG submission 181011) | Freshwater microbial communities from Lake Towuti, South Sulawesi, Indonesia - Watercolumn_Towuti2014_125_MG | ecosystem: Environmental > Aquatic > Freshwater > Lake | place: Indonesia...
GGGTGTCTGTCATGGGCGGGATGCTACCTTTGCGCCGCTGATCCAACGCGCCGCTGCGCCATCGCCATGCCCCGCACACCCCTGCTGTTGACCGCCCTAACCGCCGCCCTCACCGCTGCCCTGATACCCGGGCTGGGCCACGCGCAGTCGCGCATCGACGAGGTGCTCGTCTACCCCGGCGGCGCCCAGGTCACGCGACTGGCGAGCGTGCCGGCCGGCGCACGCGAGCTGCTGCTCACCTGCCTGAGCGCCCGCTTCGACCCCGACACGCTGCAGATCGACGCGCCCGCCGGCGTGAACCTCGGCCCGGTGCAGATCGAGACGCTGCCCCGCGACCGCGCCCCCGACTGCGCCAACGGCCCGCTCGACGAGCAGCTGCGCAAGCTCGAAGCCCAGCGCGACGGGCTGAACGCCGAGTCCGGCGCGCTGGACACGGGCCTGGGCTACCTCAAGGCCCTGGGCAGTGGCGAGGCGCGCGCCACGCCGGCCACCGGCATCGGCGCCACGGCCGACACCATCCGCAAGACAGCGCTGGACGCTCTGCAGCGCCAGGCCCAGCTGCGCCGCCAGATCGAAGAGCTGGAGCGGCAGATCGCCCCGCTCAAGGCCGAGCGCGACCGGCTGGCGGCCGCCAACCCGCAGTGGCGCAGCCTGCGCCTGCGGCTGTCCACCGCCCAGGCGGCCGAGCTGCGCCTGAGCTACCGCATCACCCAGGCCGGCTGGGCACCGAGCTACCGCGCGCTGCTGGACACGGCCAGCGCCAGCGTGGCGCTGGAGCGGCTGGCGCAGGTATCTCAGCAAAGCGGAGAGGACTGGCGCAATGTGAAGCTGCGGCTCTCCACCGCCCAGGTGTCGGCCCGCGTGGGCCTGCCTGCGCCGGCGCCCTGGCTGCTCAACATCCGGCCGCCCGTCATGGCGGAGGCGCGGATGCAGGCCCTGGCCGCGCCGGCGCCGGCGATGTCCGTCACCGTGACCGGCTCGCGCGCGAGCGAGCCGGAGCTGGACCGCTTCGACCTGACCGTGTTCCAGAGCGCCTACGCCACCGAGTTCCTGCTGCCGCTGCGCGTGAACATCGACAGCGGCACCCAGCGTGCCAGCCTCACGCTCGGCACCGAGAAGCTGCCGGCCCGCCTGCTGGCCCGCGTGCAGCCGCAGACCGAAGCCGCGGCCTACCTGGTGGCGGACCTGGCCCGACCGGCCGGCGCCTGGCCGCGCGGCCCGATGCAGCTGGTGCGCGATGGCGCGCTGGTGGGCAACAGCCAGCTGCAGGTCGCGGGCAGCGAGGAGCGGCTGGAGCTGCCCTTCGGCCGCGACGACAGCCTGCGCGTGCAGGTGGAGCCCGAGCAGCGCAATGCCGGCGACCGCGGTTTCATCGGCGCGCGCGCCGAGCACCGCTACGGCCGCGCCTATGTCGTGGAGAACCGCCACACCGTCGGGTCGCTGACGCTGCAAGTCATCGAAACCGCCCCGGTGGCCCAGCACGAGGACATCAAGGTGCAGGCCCAGTTCACCCCCGCCCCGTCCACGCAGGCCTGGCGCCAGCAGCCGGGCTGGGTGCTGTGGGAACAGGCGCTGCCCGCCGGGGCTCGCCAGCGCTTCACGGCGGACTACCTCATCAGCGCGCCCAAGGAAGCGCCGCTGACCGGCCTGCGCTGAAGCCCGCCGTGGCCCCCGCTCGCCACTGGTTGCGGCTGTGCGCGGCGCTGGGTGCGCTGTCGCTGCTGGCGGGCGCCCTGCCGACCGGCCTGCTGGACTGGCAGCCGGGCCTCGCGGCTGCGCAGCCCTGGCGCGCCGTGACGGCCGCCTTCGTGCACTGGACGCCGCTGCACCTGGCCGCCAACCTGGCCGGCTGCGCCGTGCTGGGCCTGCTGGGCTGGCGGGCGCGCCTGGGCGCGCGCGCGGCGCTGGCGGGCCTGCTGGCGCTGCCCCTGGTGCAGCTCGGCCTGCTGCTGTGGCCGGCGCTGCAGCGCTACGGCGGCCTCTCGGGCGAGTTGCATGCGCTGGCAGCGATTGCCGCGCTGGCGCTCCTGGCGCGCCAGGGGCGGGAGCGCCTGATCGGCGGCGCCATCGGCCTGGGCCTGCTCATCAAGCTGCTGCTCGAAGACCCGCTCGGCGCGCCTCTGCGCCTCACGCCCGGTTTCGACTTCCCGGTCGCGCCCTTCGCCCACCTGAGTGGCGCCGTGGCGGGCTCATTCGCCTGGGGCCTGACAATCGCGCTCATGAACCGCCAGACCAGGAGTCCCCATGGGACGTGAAGCCCTTTGCACCGCCCGCGTCGGCGCTGAATCCGCCGATGCCACCGCCTTGCTCGAATCGACCACCGTCGTGCTGCGCGGCGCGCTCAAGCGCAAGTGGGACATCGCCGCCCTCCAGCACCTGCGCGTCGAGGACGGCGAGCTGCGCTTCGAGCATGGCGACGAGGCCGTCGCCCTCGCCCTGGGCGAGAAGGAAGCCGAGCGCTGGCTCAAGAAGCTCCAGACCCCACCGCCCACGCTGGCCGCCAAGCTCGGCGTGAGCGCCGAGAACCCGGCCCTGCTGATCGGCCCCACCGTCGGCACGCTCGACCCGGCACTGGCCGAGGCACTCGCCGGCGGCATCACCACCAATATGCGCGAAGCCCGCATGCTGGTGGCGGTGCTGAGCAATGCCTCGGAGCTGCCGCGCATGGCCGAGTTCCATGCCGACATGATCTGCAACACCGTCTGGGTGGTGCACGGCAAAGGCAAGGATGCCGACCCGTCGGACACCCTGGTGCGCATCGCGATGCGCGGCTGGGGCTATGTGGACAACAAGACCAGCGCGGTGTCCGACACGCTGACCGCCACGCGCTATGTGCGCAGCGTGCCACCGGCCAAGGCGGCCAAGAAACCCGCCCGCAAGCGCTGACTCAGATGACGTTGGCCTCGACGAGCCGCCGGCCGTCGAGCAGCCGGCGGGGCGCCAGGGGCTCGATGAGCGGTGCGGGCTGCCCCGCGATCAGCCGCGCCATCGACCAGCCCACGGCCGGCGACTGCTGCATGCCGTGCCCCGAGAAGCCGCAGGCCGTGTAGGCATTCGCATAACCGGGCAGTGCGCCGGCCAGGCCGTTGTGGTCGACGTCGTTCATCTCGTAATAGCCCGCCCAGCTGGCGCGCACGCGCAGGGCCTCCAGCGCCGGCACGCGCGCGGCGAGCGTGGGCCAGAGCTGCTCTTCGAACAGGCCGTGGTCGATGTCGTGCAGCGGCGCGCCGGGCGTGTCCTCCCCGCGCGGCGGGCCGCCGGCCAGGACCAGCGCGCCCTCGGTGCGGAACCAGAAGCCGCTCGGGTCGATGACCAGCGGGCAGCCGGGCAAGGCCGCCGGCGTCTCCAGCACGAACACATCCCGCTTGCGCGCCGTGACGGGCAGCGTGAAGCCCAGCGCCTCGCCCAGCGGCGCGCTCCAGGCCCCGGCCGTGATCACGAAGGCGCCACCCGCGAGCACCTGCCCGTCGGCGCAGCGCACGGCCGTGACGCGGTTGCCCTGGGTGTTGAAGCCCACCGCATCACCCGCCACAAAGCACACCCCGCAGGCCTGCGCCTTGCGCCGGAAGGCGCGGTGCAGCGCCGGGCCGTCGAACCAGCCCTCGCCGCTCAGGCCGAGCGAGCCCAGGGCCAGGTCGCCCGTTGCCAGCCAGGGGAAGCGCGCCGACAGCGCGGCCGGCGACAACAAGGCCACGTCGACACCATGCGCACGCTGCAGGGCATGCAACTCGCGCATCAGCGGCTCGCCGGCGGCGCTGGCGAGGTAGAGGTAGCCAGGCTCGACCAGACCGAGTGCGGGCCGGTCATCCGCCGTGGCCAGCTCGTCGGCCGCGCGGCGCAGGAAGTCCACGCTCCAGCGGGACAGCGCGATGTTGACCGGCTGCGAGAACTGCTGGCGGATGGAGCTCAGCGACAGCGAGCTGGAGGCCTGCGCGTAGGACGGGTCGCGCTCGATGACGGTCACGCTCGCACCGTGGTCGCGCGCCAGGAAGCAGGCGGTCGCGGCGCCCATCACGCCGCCGCCGATCAGGATCACGTCAGACATGCTGGCAGCATAGAGGGCATGACGCCTCCTGCTTCCGGCCAGCGCCGCGCGCACCTCGACCCCCGGGCCATCGCCCTGCTGCTGGGCTGCTGCCTGCTCTGGGGCATCAACCAGGTGGCTGCCAAGGCGGCGCTGACCGAGATCGGCCCGCTGTGGCAGGCGGGGCTGCGCTCGGCGGTGGCCGGCTTGCTGGTGTGGGCATGGTCTGCCTCGCGCGGCATCCGGCTCTTCGAGCGCGACGGCAGTGCGGCGGGCGGGCTGCTGGCCGGGCTGCTGTTCGCGGGCGAGTTCGCCTGCATCTTCCTGGGGCTGCAGTACACGAGCGCGTCGCGCATGGTGGTGTTCATCTACCTGGCGCCCTTCGTGGTGGCGCTGGGCATGCCGTGGATCGCGCGCGGCGAGGCACTGTCGCTGCGCCAGTGGGCGGGCCTGTCGCTGGCCTTTGGCGCGATGGCCTTCGCCTTCGCCGAGGGCTTTTCGGCGCCCGGCACGCCGCAGCAATGGCAGGGCGACGCGCTGGGCGTGGCCGCGGCGGCCCTCTGGGGCGGCACGACGCTGGCCATCCGCGGCACGCGGCTGAGCGCCGCGCCCGCCGAAAAGACCCTGCTCTACCAGCTCGTCATCTCGGCCCTGGCGCTGTGCGCGGCGGCGGTGTTCGCGGGCGAGGCGCTGCCGGCGCAGTGGTCGCCGCGCCTGCTCGGCCTGTTCGGCTTCCAGGCGGTGATCGTCACTTTCGCCAGCTACCTCGTGTGGTTCTGGCTGGTGCGGCACTACGCGGCGACCAAGCTGTCGGTGTTCACCTTGAGCACGCCCCTGTTCGGCCTCGTGGCCGGCGCGCTGCTGCTCGGCGAAGGCATCAGCGCGCGGCTGGTGGCGGCGCTCGGGGCGCTGGCCGTGGGCATCGTGCTGGTGAACCGCTGATGTCACCGGCGTGGCACGGGCCCCTGGCCGCGCTGCATAGACTCCCGCCCTCACCCAGGAGACATCCATGATCACGCTGTGCGGCATCCCCCTGTCCACGGCAGCTCTTGCCCCCTAATCGCGCATACTTGGCCACCGAAATCAGATTTTCTCCTCTAGCGACAGCACAAGAGGAAAGTATGCCTGGGGACATACTTTTCATACTTCCGCCGCGTTACGGTGCTGTTCGCTCCCGGGCGCTATGCGCCATGCTCGGTTGGTCGTCGTCGGTTGAGGTCATGGCTTCATCATGAAAAAGTCAGTAGGGCTGCGGCGCAGCGCTCTGCGCGCCCCCACCAACGATTGGCAGGCCCACAACACTTCCCAGGGAATGGCGTCGAGGTGGTGGGCGACATCGACGTAGTCGACGGCTCGCGGCGCGGCGGCGGCGAGCGTTTGGCCAACGCGCTCGATGAGTTCAGGGTCCTGCCAGTCGGCATCGTTGGAACTGTCGCACCACAGGATTCTTCCTCGCCAGACGATGAAGTGCGCCCCACAGCCAGCGACAAGGCACGGTGTGCAACATCATCGCCAAGCACCTGGAGAATCTGACGCCGATGCTGGGCGAACTCCCGACGAAGAGTCGGGACTTCAAGTGAGCCCAAGACTCAGCGGCTCGCGTACAAAGCAGACCTTCTCAACAGTGCTTGAATAAATGTCGATGAACTCTGCCGTCCGTGTCTTGATGGCTGCTGGATTTGCTGCACTCGTGGCCACGCCGCACCAGGCGCATGCCTGGGGCGCCGACGGACATCGCCTGATCGCTGAACTGGCGGAAGCCAAGCTGCCGGTCGCCACCAGAGCCAAGGTGCAGGAACTCCTGAAGCTGGAGCCGGGGGCGACGCTGGTGTCGATCGCGACATGGGCGGATGAGACCCGATCGCCCAGCACGGCGGCATGGCACTACGTGAACTTCGCGCGAGGGGGTGACTGCACCTACGCGCAGCCGCGGGACTGCCCTGAGGGCAAATGTGTCGTGGAGGCGCTGGAGCGCAACCTGGCCGTGCTCGCCAGCGCCCAGCCGGCTGAGGAACGGCTGATGGCCTTGAAGTGGGTCGTGCACCTCGTCGGTGATGTCCATCAGCCGCTGCACGCAGGATTTGCGGACGACAAGGGCGGCAACCTGTTTCAACTGAGAGCCTTCAACCGCGGCACCAACCTGCACAGCTTGTGGGACGGCGGCGTCATCCTCAACTGGCCAGGCGGTGACGAGCAACTCCGGGCCGCGGTGACGACAGCAGCACCGCCTCAGGCGGTTGGCAAGCCCAGTGATTGGGCGTCGGAGGCTTGCCGGGTGGCTGCTGCGCCGGACTTCTATCCCGAGGAACGGATGGTTCCGGATAGCTACTTCGAGCGGTGGCGGCCCGTCATTGCCGAACGGCTGAACGCGGCGGCCGCGCGTCTGGCGGTGTTGCTGGCGAAGACGCTTTGATGGAAAGGCCGGCAAGGTACTTGCTGCCCTTCCAGTTCCTTTCGCCATGGGAGATCCAGGTCAGCATTGCAGCGGTTGCTGTCGATCGGGGTCGGAGCCCGCGTGGCAGCTAAGTGCCCAAAGCGGAAGCTCGCGGAACCGCGGCTCCAAGCTGTACCAAGTCATTCGCGTCGACGAACTGAGCGACTGCTTCGGTCGTGAGCGGTCTATCGACGGGCAGCCGCACCCGCGGCTACTACTCCATCGAGACCGTCCATGGCTCCCGCGCAGGGGGATGCCGTGCCAAGGAATCGGCGGACGTTGACGGCGGGGAGTTTCAGCCTCCCGAGCAACAGGTGGGCGCTTGCAACAGGCGGGCCTCGTCCGCCGGCGCGGCCAGGTCTTCCAAGATGCTGCAGTCCAGGGCCGCGCCACCAGCGCAAGCCGTGTCGCAACTGCCGACGAATGAGGCCATGGCGGCCTCCAAAGCCTTCAGTTCGGCCAGCTTGGTGCGGAGCTGGCCGAGGTGACGTGCAGCGACCTCGCGGACTTCGACGCAGGGACGCTGCGGTTCGTCCATCAGTCCGACAAGTTCGCGCACCTGGTCGATGCCGAAGCCGAAGTCACGGCAACGCCGGATGAAGCCCAGACGGCGCACTGCCGCCTCATCGTAGACACGCCTGCCCGCGTCTGTACGAGGTCCCGGGGGGAGCAGATCGATGGTCTCGTAGTATCGGATGGTGGGAACTGAACACCCCGTCCGCCGGGCCAGCACGCCAATGGAGAAGGCGGGTGACTTGGTCATACCGTCGAGCTTAAGCCTTTGCGGCAGCCGCACAGCGCCGGCTCTTGTGGTGGCCGCTCAGTCACGGTCGGTAGGAACTGAGCGAACAACCACTGCGCGCCAGTGCCTTGGCTTGATGGGGCCGTGATGAGAAGTTCTACCGCGCCAGGACTCTCGGTCAGGTGAAACGCCAGGAAGGCACAGCACTCGCGCTCCAGCGCCACTATGTCGGCCAGCTCGGCGGCCACCTCAGGGGCGTAGCTGAGCCGCAGCGTCAAACCTTGTAAGGAGTGGGAGCGCAGGCGGCTTTGTGTGAGCTGCCGGATGCGGACCAGGCGTGCGCCCATGTCGGCCGGGCTCAATGTGCAGGCCACAGGTGCGGCATCGCAGGTGTCAACGGCAGGCATTGTCGGCTCCCGTCGGGCAGGTTGAAGCGCAGGCGCAAGCCGCACACTGGGCAGCGCGTCTGCGCCACAAGAGCCAAAGGGCTGAAAGGGCCAGCAGTACCAGCGCGAACGGCATGAGTTCGTCAGCACAGGCCCACAGCGCGGCTGCAGACGTTGCAAGCGCGGCACCACCGAGCAGGGGAATGGCGCAGCAGGCAGCACAGGCTGCACCGAGGCCCAACGCCAGTTTCAAGGACTTCATGAGGGTTCTTCTCGCAGTGGACGATGCCGGCAAGGTAGAACCTCAAGCCGCTTGAGGAGCAAGCACTTTCGATGGAAGCGGACTCACGACAATGGCGTGATGGATCTGCTGAAAACACTGGGCCTGTTCGTCGCCACGGCGTTGGCCGAAATCGTCGGCTGCTACCTGCCATATCTGTGGCTGAAACAGGGAAAGCCGGCCTGGCTGCTCGTGCCGGCCGCTGCGAGCCTCGCGCTGTTCGCCTGGCTGCTGACGCTACACCCCACCGCAGCGGGCCGTGTGTATGCCGCCTACGGGGGCGTCTACATTGCCGTCGCGCTGCTATGGCTGTGGGCCGTGGACCGGGTCACGCCCACGACGACAGACTGGCTCGGCATGGGCCTGTGTTTGCTGGGCATGGCGGTCATCATGTTCGGCCCGCGCACCCAGGCTTGATTTGCTCGTAGATGACAAAAGGCCGGCGCATCCCGCCGGCCCCGGTCTCAGTTCAGTGAGGCCTTACAAACAGCAAAGCAACTGCTGGATGCAGCAGGCGATGTCGCCACAGCACGCCTGAGCGGCAAACGCAGCGGCGGAGCCGCCCAGCAGCACGACAGCCGCGCTGATCTTGATGAGCTTGGATTTCATGGATGTCCTTTCGATGGTTGATGAATGCGTGAGGCAGGCATCAACCTAATCGGGAGGAATCCAAGGTCCTCGTCGGGGACCTATATCGAATGCGACTTGTGTCGAGTGCCACGGCGGCTGTTCGATGGATGACGCCACGGGTTGCTCGGGCGCCGGCGCCGGCTGTGGTGCTGCACAGGTCTGGCACGTTGCACTGGCGCAATGCGCCATGCCCTTGCAGCCCTGCAGGCAACAGTCGCTGTAGCCCGCCGACACGCTCGCAACCGCCTGCCCGACGAAGGTCAAGCAGCCGAACAAGACGGCGAGGACGGCGAGAAGCTTGCGCATGTCGCGATGCTACTCACTGGGCCAGCCATGCGCTTTGGCAGGGCCAAAGACGCTAGCCTGTGCTGACGTATTCCACGCCTGAGTGCTTCGCATCAGTGGCCGTGGACCGATTTGAGGTGTCCTCGCGCCTTGGGCACCACCGTGGGCTCTTGAGCAGCTTCTGCCAAGCCTGAGATGATGCCGCACTGATCAGCGGACCTGGCCGCACCGCAGCGCTGCCTCAGATCCTTGAGTTCGTGCTCCAGCGATTTCAACTCCTTGATGCGCCGGGACACATGGCCGATGTGCTCGTCAAGCAGCGCGTTGACGTCGCCGCAGTCCTCCTCTGGCCGGTCTTTGAAGCGAAGCAGCACACGCACCTCGTCGAGCGACATGTCGAGGCTGCGGCAGTAGCGAATGAACTGCAGCCGCTCCAGGTGCGGCGTCTCGTAGACCCGGAAGTTGCCATGCGAGCGGGCTGGCGCTGGCAGCAAACCTTCCCGCTCATAGAAGCGGATGGTCTCGATGGCTGTGTCGGTGGCGCCGGCGAGTTCCCCGATCTTCATGGCAGAGCTTTCACTTCGACGCCTCGATGATGCGGGCCAAGTCGGGCGCGATGGGCAGCGGCTTGAACGGACTGATGTTGGCGCCACCCGTGTTGCCGGTCGGAATCCAGCCGAAAACGGTCTTCGTCACGGCGCCAACGATGCGCAGCACCTGCCCGCGCGCCTCCCTCCAGACGCGATGCTTCATCGCCCAGAACAGCATCAGGACATGCACTTTGACGTGATGGAAGGTCGACGCCTGGCCCAGCACATGAGCGCGCTCGAGATGCGCAAAGCTGGCGGCCACCTCGCCTGAGTCGTCAAGCCGACGCGCCTCGGCGATCTCGCGGTCAACATGCGGCGCGATGCGTTGAGAGAACTGAGTCACGGCAGATCCTTTCAGGCGGCGCTGCGCGCCGGTTCGACGTTGGCCTTGAGCAGGCGTAATCCATTGGCCACAACCAGCAGGCTGGCTCCCATGTCCGCGAACACCGCCATCCACATGGTTGCGGCGCCGAAGACCGCCAGTCCGAAGAACACCGCCTTCACGCCCAGAGCAAACAAGATGTTCTGCCACAGCACGGCGTGGGTCTTGCGCGACAGCCGGATGACGGTGGGGATGCGCTGCAGGTCGTCGTTCATGATGACGACGTCGGCGGCTTCCATGGCCGTGTCGGTTCCCGCAGCGCCCATCGCGATGCCAATGTCTGCCTTGGCCAGGGCCGGCGCGTCGTTGATGCCGTCACCCGTCATGCCGGTGAGGCCAAAGCGCTTCTGCAGTTCCTCGACGGCCTTGAGCTTGTCCTCGGGCAGCAAGTTGCCCCGCGCTTCCTTGATGCCTGCCTGGCTCGCGATGCTCTGGGCCGTGGCTTCGTTGTCGCCCGTCAGCATCACCGGCGTCACACCCAGCGAGATCAGGTCTGCGACGGCGGACTTGGAGGACGGCTTGATGGTGTCGGCCACTGCGAAGAGCGCGATGACGCCTTGCTCGTCCGCCAGCAGCGTGACCGTACGGCCCTGCTGCTCGTGGCGCTTCAGTTCGGCCTCCAACTCCGGGCTGCACTGGCCGCGCTCTCCGATGAGACGATGGTTGCCGAGCACATAAGTCTTGCCGCCGATGCTGCCTTGCACGCCACGGCCAGCCAGCGCGGAGAACTGGTCCACCGCGTCGTGCTCGAGGTTCAAGCCTTGGGCGATGGCCTTGGACACGGGATGGTCCGACCGCCCAGCCAGGCTTGCCGCGAGGCGCTGCACTGCGGCTGCATCGCCGCGCATGGCCTTCTGGTCGACCAGCTTGGGCTTGCCCTCCGTGATGGTGCCGGTCTTGTCCAGCGCCACGGCCTTTAGGTTGCGGGCGTCCTCCAGATACGTGCCACCCTTGATGAGGATGCCGCGGCGGGCAGCCGCAGCCAGCGCGCTGACCACCGTGACGGGCGTGGAGATCACCAGCGCACAGGGGCAGGCGATAACGAGCAGCACCAGCGCCTTGTAGATACCCTCCAGCCAGGTTGCATCCGTCAGCAGGGGCAGCAAGACGGCCACGGCGACAGCCAGGGCAAAAACGGCCGGCGTGTAGACCGCCGCGAAGCGGTCGACGAAGCGCTGTGTCGGCGCGCGCGAGCCCTGGGCCTGCTCGACCGCATGGATGATGCGTGCCAGCGTGGAGTTGGAGGCGGCTGCCGTCACACGAATCTCCAACTCGCCGGTCTCGTTGATGGTGCCGGCGAAGACAGGGTGGTCGACGGTTTTTTCGACCGGAATGCTTTCGCCGGTGACCGGCGCCTGGTTGATTGCGCTGTTGCCCTTGGTGACGGTGCCGTCCAGCGGCACGCGCTCGCCGGGGCGGATGCGCACGATGCTGTCGATGGCCACGGATGCGACGGGCATGGTGACCCAGGCGCCGCCGGGCTGCTGCACCGCGGCCTCCTCGGGGGCCAGTTCCATCAGACCCTTGATGGCATTGCGCGCACGGTCGACCGAGCGTGCTTCGATCAGTTCGGCAATGGCATAGAGGGCCATCACCATCGCGGCTTCCGGCCATTGGCCAATCAGGAACGCGCCGGTGACGGCGACCGTCATCAGCGCGTTGATGTTGAGCTTGACGCGGCGCAGCGCGTCAAAGCCCTTCGTGTAGGTCTCGACGCCTGCGAGCCAGATGGCCACAACCGCGAGCACCATGCCCAGGCCTTGGTTGGCGCGGGTGTCCGGCAGCACGAGCTCGACCCCCTCAGCTGCGATCGCCACCAGCAAGGCCAATCCAAGCCGTGCCACGCCTACGCCAATGCCGTGCTCATGGCTCTCAACGGGCGAGGTCGTCGAAGCGGCGGAGTCGGCCTCAACAGGTTCTGGCTTGAAGCCGGCCTGACGGATCGCTTCCAGCGCGGCGGGCAGCACATCCTCCGGCGCCGAGATCGTCAGCCGCCGCGCACCGAGCTGGAAGCCGAGCGATGCGATGCCGTTGACCGGCTCCAGTGCGCGTCGGATATCGGCCTCTTCGGCCGAACAGTCCATCGTCGGGATGCGATAGGTCTTGCCGTCGGCCACTGCAGGTGCAGCGACAGGCTGGGCAGTGCTGGAACAGCTGCCACAGGCGCCAGACGAGCAGCTCGAAGCCGCGGACGGGGTGTCGTTTGTGTTGCTCATGGCTGTATTGAAAACCCTGTAGCGGCTCCAGAGTCAAGCAGTATTCTTGATGGGCTTCGGCCGTGAGGCTTCGCTCCTTCAGTCGGAGGCCGCCGCAGCATCGACCTTGGAAGCGGCTTTAGAGGCATCGGCAAGGATCTCCCGTCCGCCGTTCGCGGCAATTGCTGCAACGACGAGGCCGAGGATCAGGTCGGGCAAATTCGATTCCCACCACATCACGAGGCCGCCAGACAGGACGATGGCCAGGTTCACAATGGAGTCGTTGCTCGTGAAGATCGCCGATGCCTTGAAGTTCACGTCGTCCCCCCGGTGGCGCTTCAGCAGCTTCAGGCATACCAGGTTCAACGCGGCATTCACGGCGGCCATGATCATCATCGCCGGGCCGAGCGGGGGTTCTCCGCCGAAGAATCGGCGCAGCACTTCCACGACGAGCAGCACAGCAAGGGCAATCAGCAGCCAGCCGGACAGCTTGGCTGCTCGGACCTTGATCGCCGCGGCGCGGCCTACGGCGTAGAGACTGACGGCGTACACCGATGCGTCGGCCAGGTTGTCTAGCGCTGCGGCGATCAATGCGGTGGAGGATGCCCAGACGCCCACGCCGACACCGCCGGCGCATTGGCTCAGGTTGATCAGCAGCACCGTCAGCAGGATGCGGCGGTCGTCGGCCTGGTTCGCATCCATCGGGGATGGGCCGTCCTTCTGACCGCCGTTCTTGCCGCCGCTCACCGTGAGCTCGACGCAGTTGGCTTCACAGGGGGCCGGCGCCCGCCATTTCGCTGAGCGCGACGCTGCTCGCGGCGTTCCTCCTGGCGCAGGCGTTTGCGCCTGCGGTGATGCAAAGTCGCATGGATGGCAAAGGCCATCAGGACGATGGCAAGGATGGCGATGCCGATCGCCCAGACGGCCACACCGGAGCCGACCGAGTCCAAGAAGCGTTCACCGCGGCCGTGCATGCTCGCTCAGCCGGTCAGCGCCGCTGGCAGCTCACTTGATTGCAAATCGCAGGTTCGCTGGCTTGCGGCCCTGAAGTTCGACGGCGGCGACGATCTTCGTGCCGGGAGCCACCTTGAAGCTGCCGGCGGCCTGCATGCTGTCGGCGGCCGGCTTGAGCTCGACGACCGACTGCTCGGTGCCGCTGCGGATGGTCAGCTTGGCGCGCGCGCCTTGGACGCTGACGGGCTTGCCCTTCTCACGGGCGTGCAGCGTGATGGCGTCCGGCTTGGCGACGAGCTCGTACTCTGTCGGACCGGACTCAGCCAGGATGCCGCCATGCAAGGGCTTGTGGCCATGGTGGTCATGCTCGTCGGCGGCGTAGGCAGGGCCGGCGACGGCGATGAGGACGGCGGCAAGGGGGGCGAAGAGTTTCATGGAGGACTCCTGTTGGGATGGGGGGTGCTGACCTACAGGGCTTCCGCCGTGCGGTCGCTGGCCAGACGTTCGGCATCGCGCCGGCCGAACAGCCAGAACATGGCGGGGGTCAGGAAGGTGTCAAGCAGCGTCGAGCTGATCAGTCCCGAGAAGATGACGACGGCGACGGGGTGCAGGATCTCCGTGCCAGGGCGCTCAGCCTCGAACAGCAGCGGGGCCAGTGCGAAGGCAGTGACCAGCGCCGTCATGAGCACCGGGCTGAGTCGCTCCAGTGAGCCGCGCACGATCATCTTCATGTCGAACTGCTCGCCCTCGAAGCGCATCAGGTTCACGTAGTGGCTGACCTTCAGGATGCCGTTGCGCACCGAGATGCCAGCCAGCGTGATGAAGCCCACCAGCGCCGCGACCGACAGCGGCTGCCCGGCAAGCGCCAGCCCGATGACGGCGCCGACGAGCGCAAGCGGGATGTTGGCCATGATGAGCAGCGCCAGCCGCGTGCTCTGGTAGCGCGTGTACAGCACGACGAACATCAGCACCGCGGACACGATGGACAGCAGCCCGACCAGGCGCGACGCCTCTTCCTGCGCCTGGAACTGGCCGCCCAGCGTCACGAAGTAGCCCTCGGGCAGCTTCATCGCGGCGACCTCCGCGCGGATGTCGGCCACGATGTCCGACAGCGCGCGGCCCTGTGCGTTGGCGGACAGCACGATGCGGCGCTTGCCGTCGTCGCGGCTGATCTGGTTGGGCCCGTCGCCTTCCTCGATGGTGGCGATGCGGGACAGCGGGATGCGCCCGCCCGGCGTCTCCACCAGGATCCTGCCCAGGCCCTCGACGGTGCGGGCGGACTCCGGCAGGCGCATCACCAGCGCGAAACGGCGGCCGTCCTCGACGATCTGCGTGAGCTTCTCGCCTTCGACGAGGCTTTGCAGCAGCGACAGCACCTGCGGCGCCGGCACGCCGTACTGCGCCGCGGCGGCGTAGTCGACGCGCACCTTGATCTGCGGCGCCAGCACCTGCTTCTCGATCTCCAGGTCGGCGACGCCGGGGATGGCCGCCAGGCGCGCACGCAGCGCATCGGCCTGGCCGCGCAGCGTGTCGAGATCCTCGCCAAAGATTTTGATCGCGATCTGCGAGCGCACGCCCGACAGCATGTGGTCGATGCGGTGCGAGATCGGCTGGCCGATGCCGATGGCCGCCGGCAGGTTGGCCAGCCGCGCGCGGATGTCCGCGTTGATCTCGTCCATGCTGCGCGTGATCTCGGACGGCGGCTTCAGGCCCACATCCAGCTCGCTGACGTGCACGCCCTCGGCATGCTCGTACAGCTCGGCGCGGCCGCTGCGCCGGCCGAC
>Ga0233424_10002164_pt1 | contig 14678 bp, 11 predicted proteins | sample Watercolumn_Towu_FD_181011 | JGI IMG/M metagenome (GOLD analysis project Ga0233424, IMG submission 181011) | Freshwater microbial communities from Lake Towuti, South Sulawesi, Indonesia - Watercolumn_Towuti2014_125_MG | ecosystem: Environmental > Aquatic > Freshwater > Lake | place: Indonesia...
CAGGTCGATGACGCGGTCATCCAGGACGCGGTCCGCCACGATGGCCTTGGCAAACACTCGCTGGGCTTGAGCGACGGTAAGGCCCAGGGCCGCTTGCACGAGCTTCTCGTGGCCGAGCTTGGTCAAATTCACTTTGACGCCAGGCGTCTGGGTGAGGCGGCCAAGCACGGCGGCAAGCTCGGTCGCAGTGGGCGGCGGAAGCTCGACTATGACCGCCTCGTCCTTCAATTCATCGGGCAGCCGGCCGGTTGGGGAAGTCATCAGAATAGATTTCTTGGTGAACTTGAGCCGCTGGGCGACGCCGCGAAGTTTGCGTTTGAGTTGGGTGTTGCCCCAACATTCGTGAAAATCCTTGAGCACGAAAAGCGTGTCGGCGTCCTTCTTCTCGATTTGTTCCAGCGCGGAAAGCGGATCGCGCGCCGAAGGAACCGGGGCGCCCTCGGGCGTCAAGGCGTGGAAACCGTCTGCCACATCCCAGGTCAAGCAAGCGCGTTTGGATTTTTCGCAGACGGCTTTGACGATCTGCAAGGCCCGCTCTTCTTCGACCGTGACGAGCACGATCAACGTGAATCGCGCGCGGAGGTAAACGTCCAGTTCTTGATCGAAGGTTGCCATCCTAGTCTAGCAAGTCCCAGAGTTGCAGGCGATTCATCTGAGAAATAACTCCTTAGGCAGAGCCCGCTCTGGCGAATTATGGCCTGCAAGGTGCCGATGCGAAGCTGGCTGTGATTGGGGACCGGTACGAATGGCGCTTAGATAAGGCGCAAAACTTTGCTGGACAGGCTTCTGCGGTGCGGTGATGTCCAGCGAAAACGTGTTGTCGTTGTCCCGGAGGGACGGCTGACTCATTTGACCACCACAGCCGCGTTCAGCCGCCCCTCCGGGACCAATTGCAGTTGCGGCACAAGTATTCATGGCTTGAATCAGATTAGAAATTCGAAGCCTTATCTAAGCGCCATTCGGGACCGGTACCGTGATGGTGCCGTAATCAAGTCGCTTTTGCATAACGATGTGTCTTCTCCGTTGACGGACTTGCTCGAAACCGTTCGCCTTCAGAATCGCACAGACTTCTCCACCAGAGAATGCCCCCAGTTTAGGCATATACGGCTTCGAACCGTCCGATGATCAGGTCGGATCGAAGTCGTCGTTCGATTTCCTGATGGGAGGCGGATCCGAGGAAGAGTTCGACGGCTTCTTTCAGGTTCGCCATGGATTCCTCGATTGTCTGGCCTTGACTGACCACATCCGGTTCAGGGCAAAGAGCCGCGTAACCGTCATCCTCGCGCTCCAGCAGCGCGGTCAGGGAGAGTCGTTTCATGGGATTGAGAATAATTTGATTCCTGTTGATAGTCCACGCTCTCCTTGAGTCAGATTTCGAGCAGCCCAATTCCGCTCAAAACTAAACTCCCATCAGCCTGAATCACAATTTCTGCTTCGGGCAGATGTCTAAAGTCGGATTCCCCATAGCGGTCGGTCAGAAAATGCATGGTTTTGTTCGCCGAGCCGCGCAAGCCGGAAGCGAGGCGGCGAGATGCATCGTAGCGACCCGCGATGAGGACGTCCACGTGGTTCAGGAAAGCCGGCAAGGGCGGAGTGTTGGAGTGTTGGAGTGTTGGAGTATCGGGGAAGGGAAGAGCGTGGGAGCACGGGAGCGCGGCAGCACGGGAGACGTTTCTGCGCATCTCATCGCCCGATGGTGACAGTTTCACGCCCTGGCGCTCCGTCGCTCCCCACCCCGATACTTCATCACTCCGACACTCCATCGCTCCCATCTTCGTCACTTCTTCCCACGTGAACCCTGTGAACAGCACGACGGAAAGATTCGTTTCAGATTTAAGGCGCCTCAGCAACTCCGTCACCGCCGCTCGCTGCTGAAGCGGTTCGCCGCCGCTGATCGTCAGGCCCTCGATCGAGTCGCCCAGCGCGATGATCCGCTGGAAAAGGTCGTCCACTGCCACAACCTCACCACCATCGAGAGAATGCGTCTCCGGATTGAAGCATCCCGGACAGCCGAGAGAGCAGCCCTGGACCCAGATGACAGCGCGTGGGCCGGGGCCGTTAGCGCGGCTGTGCGGCAGGAAGCCATGCGAGCGCAAGTTCATCTGGCTCGGGGTCACTCTCCGGCTTTAATGTCGAATGAGGAAATCCGAATCACTAAGCCGTATCTATTCATTGAAACGTGAATCGCCCTCACCCTCACCCTCTCCCCCAGGAGAGGGAACCGCTCCCTAAACAATGATGAGTCCACCGGCGTGCAAAAGTGACTCCCTCTCCCTGGGAGAGAGGGCCGGGGTGAGGGCGAGCCTTTCATCCCACTGAATAGTTACGGCTTAGTCAGAGCGTGTCCAATGACGAAGACACCCGGAGCAAGCCCGCGCTGGGGATTCGTGCTTCGTCATTCGGGCTTCTTTCGACTTTCGACATTCGGATTTGGACATTAGTCATTGCTGCGTGCTCTGCTGCCGCTGTTCACATTCGGGTAACCGCGTCGGCTCGCCCGCCTCTGGCGTCATCTCTCGCTTGGCGACCTGTCCGCCGAGCGCCTGTTCCAAATCTTTCGTCACCGTCAGGCAGTGCGTGCCCTTCACACCGCGGACTTCAATCCGCACCTGCCCGTCCTTCTCGATGAACACGTCGATTTCCTCAAGCTCCATAGACACAATCTGTTCGGACCAGACACGAATTCCACAAGTGATCACAAATTCGAGGTCGATTTCCCATTCGCGCTAATTCGTGAAATTCGTGTCGCTTTCGGGATCATTCATGTGACTCGACGCAAAACAAGGTGAATGCGTCCGTCTTCCTGGACTTCCTCGGATGCCAGTGTGAAACCTTGAGCCTCCAACTTCGCTCGCGCCGCGTGATACGCATAGCGTTGCGTCAGTTGCTCGATGAATTTGGCCTGATCGATCTCCCGCAAGCCATACCAATCGGCCACGCACTGATAAACCCCGCCCACTTTGCGAAAGCCGATGTCGTACTCCGGATTCTTGGTCGCCACTTTGATTTCCACGGGCGTCCGATTGCCCAGGTCGCCTCGGACTTGAACAAGGCCTTCCTCTGGCTCGTACCCGAGGTCTCTCAGGGCCCGGAGCAGCGGTTCCTTCTCCGTCATCTGGGTTTTGATGCTGGTGAAGTGGGACATGCTTTGTGCGCTCTCGGAATGCCGCGTGGCTTCTTCAAGTCCACCACTAATCCACGCCAATCCATGCGATTGAACCGGTCGCTCCGTACGTGTTTAGCGAGGGACGGCGCGCTGCGCCGTCCGCGCCGCGTGCAGCGGCGCCACCGGAAGGCCAGTGTGTGCGAGTTCGCCGAAGGGTTTCCGCCCGCGCCGACACGGCGGGGACATCGCGGCGCGATGTCCTTACCATCGCTAAACACATAACGTGGTTCTATTCGCGTCCATTGGCGGTTAATCACTCGAACCCTCAGTTTCCTCAAATTCGCCGGCGCTACCGTAATTGGGCACGTCACTTTATCCAGCAAAATTCATCCAAGGCCAAAAGTGATAAGAGAATGGCAAAAGATGGCAAGCCACTCAGGCTCAATCGTCGCATCATCTCCGCGTTTTCTTTCGTTCGTCATGCCAACGATTCTCATGCGGCTCGCTTTTGATCAGGTGGATTCGCGGCACGCCACCGCGCTGGAAACATCACTCGCGTTGGAGGCGGAGCGGCACTGCTTTCACTGCGGCACATCCTGTGGCCGCGGGGCGCTGATCCGGCAGGAGAAATCCTTCTGCTGCCAGGGTTGCCTGACGGTCTTTGAACTGCTCACCGAACATGGCCTGGATGATTTTTACCGGCTAGGAAAATCCGCTGGCGTCCGGATCAACCGCCCCGGCAACGCGGATCGGTTCCGGTTTTTGGATGATCCTTCCGTGCGCGAACGGCTGGCGGACTACTCCGATGAACGGCTCACCCGCGTTCCCGATCTCCACTGCCTCGCCTGCGTCTGGTTGATCGAGAACCTGTTCCGCCTCAAGCCCGGCCTGGGCCGTTCGCAAGTCGATTTTCCCCGCAAAGCCGTCTCCATCAATTTCCCAACGGCGGAAGTGAAGCTCAGCGAAGTCGCGGCTTTGCTCGCGTCTCTCGGTTATGAACCGGAATTGAAGTTCGCCGATTTGGACGCGAATCCAACGCCGCGCCTGCCGCGCAAACTGTGGCTTCAACTGGGTGTGGCCGGATTCGCTTTCGGGAACACCATGCTGTTCAGCATCGCGTCCTACCTCGGTTTGGATGCCTTTAGCGGACCAGGATTTCGCAAGCTGGTGGGGTTCCTCAGCTTCGGTTTGGCCATTCCCGTCGTGGTTTTTAGCGCTCTGGACTACTGGCGTTCGGCGTGGATCAGCCTTCGACAGCGGCTTTTGAACATAGAAGTGCCGATTGCCGCCGGCATCGCGGCCTTGTTTCTGCAGAGCGCGTACGAAGTCCTGTCCGGTCGCGGCGAAGGCTATTTCGATTCGCTCGCGGGCCTGTTGTTCTTCTTGCTGTGCGGAAAACTGTTTCAACAAAAGACCTTCGACCGTCTCGCGTTTGATCGGGATTACAAATCGTTCTTTCCCCTGTCCGTGACACGACGGGTGTCTGCGGGTGATTCTGCTACCGTGGGGGTAGATCCGCTTCCTTTCCCCTCACCCCAGCCCTCTCCCGTGGGGAGAGGGAGAGCGGACTTACCGCCTCAGCCAGGAAGGAATGCTCCGGATTCATCCACGACGGCGACAAAACTCCCCTCTCCTTGGGGAGAGGGCCAGGGTGAGGGGAAAGGGACCGAAGTTCGACCTACCGCAGTGGACTGGTTGAAGCCTCACACCCTATCCGAAAGAGGAAGAACCGAAAGGGAGTGGACGTCGAGTCGGAGTAGCCCCGGGGACACATCTCTTGCGCGTTCAGAGTCCGGCGTGCCAGGCGAAGAACGAATTTCGATTTCCCTGATTCAAGTCAGCGATCGTTTGATCATCCGCAACGGCGAACTCATCCCGGCCGACGCGCGGCTTGTGGGGGGAGCGGCTTTGATCGACTCACCGTTGAATTGGATCCGCAGGTGGCGGATTTCGTCCGTTCCCTGGCACCGGAACCGCGCCAGCAGGTGCGGATGGCGTTGCGTGGACTTGAATCTGAGCAGGGCGACTTGAAATAACTGGAGGGCGATCTTGGGGGATACGTTCGGCTGCGCGTCGGCAGCTACCGAGTGATTGTTCGGTTCTATACCAAGGAGGGCACTCGATTCGCGCGCTGCATTAACGCCGAACGAAGGATTGTTGTGTACGAGCTGTTCTCGGAACTCCTCCGTAGCCAAGGCCAGGAAACCGAACAGCGTTGACGCCTCCCTTTCCTCGCCTCCGCAGCCCTCTCCGACCCAAGACAAAACTTGCCTTTGCGCGGTTGCATCGTGATATTGTTCACGTAACTCAGAAGCACGCCTGTCATGACTGAACTCAACCGCAACTGCGCCGGAATTGCGCGGCGCGACTTTCTTCAAATCGGCGTTGGCGCGGTATTCGGACTGGGCTTGACCGATCTGCTGCGTCTCCGCGCGCAAACAGCCAAGAACTCCGGCAAGGTCAGCCCTGATCAAGTCAATTGCATTTTGATCTGGATGGACGGCGGGCCAAGCCATTACGAAACGTTCGATCCCAAGCCCGGTGCACCCAAGGAGATTCGCGGCGAACTCAAGTCGATCAGGACCAGCGTTCCCGGCGTCCATTTCTGCGAAACCGCGCCCAAGCTGGCCGCGATTGCCGACAAGCTGACGATCATCCGCTCGATCTGCCATCGCGATCCGAATCATGGCGGCGGCAATCATTACATGATGACCGGCGCGCCAACACCAGTGCCGGTAAACTGCGGCGCGTTCGTGACGTTCCATCCTTCGTTCGGCTCAATGGTCTCGTATCAGCGAGGCATCCGGAATGGGCTGCCCGCTTACATGAGCCTGCCGAACATGTCGCGCTCGGGCGGCCCGAACTTTCTCGGCGCCCAGCATGCGCCCTTTGTCATCGGCGGCAATCCGAGCAACAAGGATTTCAGGGTCCGCGACGTGGTGTTGCCCGCCTCCATCGCCGAAGGGCGGGCCGCGACGCGCCAACAATTGCGTCGCGACCTCGACCGCATGCTGCGGTTGAGCGAAGCCGCGGCGGAAGATCCCGCGGTCAGCTTCGACAAGTATTACGCGCAAGGGATCGATCTAGTCACTTCACCCAGGGCCCAGGCTGCATTCGATATCAATCAAGAGTCCGAGAAGGTTCGCGAACTCTACGGCAAGACGGATTTTGGCCAGCGCTTGCTCATGGGCCGGCGATTGGTGGAAGTCGGGGTTTCCTTTGTCACCTGCTACTACGGCGGATGGGATCATCACACTAACATTTTCACATCGCTCAAAGAGAAACACATGCCCAAGTTCGACCAGGGCCTGGCCGCGCTGATCAGCGACCTCGACGAACGCGGTCTACTGGAAAGCACGCTGGTGGTCGCACTGGGTGAATTTGGACGCACGCCGAAGGTGAACAAGGACACGGGGCGCGATCATTGGCCGCACGCGATGTCCGTGCTGGTCGCCGGCGCGGGCATTCCTCGTGGCCAAGTCATCGGCGCCACGGACGCCAAGGGCTATCACGCCGCCGAGAACGTGCACAGCCCGGAGGACTTCGCCGCGTCGCTCTACTCAAAGATGGGCATCGATCCCCACCAAGTCCTGCACACGAACACGGGACGGCCCATTCAATTGGTCAACGGGGGACGGCCAATCAAAGAATTGTTTTCGTGATGCCGCGGGACTTCCTCGGCCCTTGCTCGATCTCTGTCAACGCGCAGCTATCCAATCGTGGCCTTTAGTGTCCCATGCGCTCGGTCTTGAGTTCGCGGCGTTCTCCCTCACCCCGGCCCTCTCCCCAGGGGAGAGGGAGAGGCGTATCCTGTCTTGCGTTAAATCGGAACGCCTCGGGGCAATCCAAGCGCGGCCATCAACACTCCCTCTCCCCACGGGAGAGGGCCGGGGTGAGGGAGAACACCGCGTCAATAGGTTCCAAGGCCGCGCCAGGTTTGCTGATTTCCACACCTCCGCTGCTTTTGCTCCAGTATCTATCTCTATCATTTTTCTTAGCCACCGCGGAAGTTCCAAACCTAAACTATGTCTTCCCCGCCGGAGGCAAACAAGGTTCCACAGTTGAAGTCACCGTGGGCGGAAAGCTTGATCCCTGGCCGCTCGACGTGTGGGTTGATGGCCCAGGTTTGACCTTCAAGACCAATGAAACCAAGGGCAGATTCACGGTCGAGATTTCCACCAACGCCCCCGTTGGTCCACACTTGATTCGCTTCTACAACGCCGATGGCGCCTCCCCGCCGCGTTGTTTCGTCATCGGCCACTTGGACGAGCAACTTGAAAAGGAACCCAACGACAACCCGGACAAAGCGCAGGCCATCGAAAAGCTTCCTGTCACTATCAATGGCCGGCTGGACAAAACCGACGACAGCGATTCCTTCGCGGTGAAACTGGAGAGGGGCCAGTGGCTTGTGGCGTCCGTCGATGCTTACTCCATCGACTCGCCGGTCGATCCAATCCTTCAATTGCGCGACGCGGCCGGCATCAAAGTCGCGTTCAATCATGACGATCGCAGCCTGGACCCGCTCTTGGCCTACCAGGCTCAGGAGGCGGGAACCTTCATTCTCCAGCTCGCCGGGTTTGCCTATCCTCCCCGAGCGGAGGTGCGGCTCACCGGTAGCGAGGCGGCAGTCTATCGGCTGAGCCTCTCGTGTGGCCCCGTCGCACGCTACGCCTTTCCGCCGAGCGTTATGCGCGGGTGGAAGACTTCGGTGCGGTTCTTTGGCTGGAACCTTGGACAGACCGGCGAGGCACTGGATTGCGAAATCGATGCTTTAGCAGTGGACAAGCACGTGGCCGATTTTTTTCCGGCGCTCGCTGGACTGGAAAACCGCCCTCGAATTCACCTCGGCGATTTGCCCGAGCAACTTGAGATCGAACCGAACAACACCGCCGACCTCGCCCAACCCCTCCCCTGCCCTGCCGCAATAAGCGGCCGCATCGACCCGGCTGGCGACGAAGACCGCTTCGCAATTACAGCGAAGAAGGGCGTCAAGTTTCAGTTTCGCCTGGAGTCTGCTCGATTGGGTTTCCCGATGGATGCGGTGCTGAAGATCGAGGATCAATCCGGCAAGGAACTGTCGCGGAACGACGATGCCGGCCGAACAGCGGATCCCGAATTGATCTGGACGTCGCCTGCGGATGGCACTTTCGTGCTCGCGATCAGCGATTTGATTCAACGCGGGGGCAGCGATTTCGTGTATCGGCTCGAAATGGTCGAACCGAGGCCGTCATTCAATGCCACCGTCGATGGCACGGTGTTCAGCCTGGAAGCCGGTAAAAGCGTCGAGGTCAAAGTGACCGTAACGCGTCTGCACGGTTTCGACTCCCATCTCCTGGCCGTGGCAGACGGATTGCCTGATGGAGTCATAAGCACAACACAGCCCGTGCCAGCCAAAGGCGACGTCACCCTGAAATTCTCGGCGACCGACGCCGCCAAACCTGCCAGCCAGCCCTTTCGCGTGCTGGCGATTGCGCCGGACCTCGACCCGCCTGCCGTCCGCGTGGCCGTGGCCCATCTCAAAGGCCAGAACACCGCCGCCGGAGATTTGCTCATCAACCAGACCGACAAGATCTGGCTGACATTGCTCCCGGCGAAACCCAAGGCCGAAGAGAAATCAGCCGACCAAACGAAGAAAGAGTAAGTGACACGAATTGCGTGAATTCTCGCGAAGGCATGCGCTCGCCAAGACCTAATTCGTGTCCGATCAAAGTCCCCCGACCGAACGCGGCAGCGTGGTTGGTGTTGACAGGAGGCAACGGAAACGGGGTAGGAGCAAGTCAGAGGAAAAGTTACGCCGCAGCAACCCGAATCTCAACAAAAGCAAACCAAGGAAACCAAGCAACTCCAACGCTCCAACTCTGTTGCCTTCGTTTCCTCCTGTCCAAGTTTGAAAGCCAGGCCGCGAGAAAGAAGCATTCTATGCCAACACGGCTTCCTTGCCGGTGGACGCAGACGCATAAATCGCATCGAGGATTTGCTGGACCTTCAGAGCTTCTTCCACGGCGGCAAAAGTCTTTTTCGCCTGGAGAATACTGCTCACGAAATGGTGAATGGGATCTTCCGAAAACGCTGGTTTGGACGAGACCAAATCGACGGTCTCGCACCCATTCGGCCCATCTCGGAAAAGTCGAGCCGGGTACAGGGAAAGCCCGCCGGTGGTTCCCATCAGGTCAATCCCGTATTCGCGCGCGGAAGGCGCATGATACGCCGCCCAACTGGTCTCCAGGATCACCGTGCGGCCTGAACGCAGCTTGATCAGAGCCGCCCCGTAGTCATCAACGTCAAATGTCGCCGGCGAATCGATCGCGCTTTTGCCCCATTCCCCATTGCCGGCTCCGCGGGGCCCCAACCTCGAATGGACCTGCCCGGAAACCGATCTCACTTCAAACTCACCCAGCAAGTGCAAACACGTATCGAGCATGTGCACGCCGAGATCGCACGTCGCGCCGCCGCCGGCAAATTGCTTTTGCGTGAACCACGAGCCGATGCGCGGGATGCTTGACCGGCGGAGGAAGAAAGCGCGCGCGTGATAAACTTCTCCGATCTGGCCGCGTTCGAGGAGTTCCTTCGCGATCAGCGTTTGCCGATTGAAACGGAAGTTCTGCGCGACCATCAACACGCAGCGCATCCGCTTGGCGGTCTCCAGGATCTTCGCGGCGGCTTTGGCATTTGTCGCCATCGGTTTCTCCAGGAAAACGTGTTTTCGCGCCCGCAATGCCTCAATCGCAACCTGGGCATGGAGATAGTTCGGGAGGGCAATCGTGACCGCATCGATATCCGGCTGCTCCAGCAATTCCCGGTAATCGTTGTAGCTGCGGGGGATCTTCAGCAGGTCTGCTGCCTCTTTGCTGCGATTAGGATCACTTTCGGCAATGGCGACGGTAGCGGCTTGGGCGCAGGAGATGAGACTTTTGAGATGCTCAAACCCCATGGCGCCCGTCCCTATGACTGCACAGCGAAGTCGGCCCGGCATAACGATTGAGTCAGGCTCAGCAGAGTGGCGGTCCCGCGACTTGGATTAGATGGGATGATTTTCTAGGACGCACAGGCGGGCCGGTCAATCGCGAAATTGCCTTTCCCCTCAAGTTTTTTTGGCCTCGCAGGATTTGTTGGCCATGGAGCGCCTGGAAACTGAAGGCGGCTTAAGCCGTTCGCTCCCAAACCGATCAGCTTATTGACCTTGGTCCTGGAACGCTCTTGAACATCACCGCGCCCAACGGCGGCAGCGTGATCGTGATCATGCAGGGCTGGCCATGCCAGGAGAAGGGCACGGCTTCCACGCCCCCAAAGTTGCCTTGCCCGCTGCCCGCGTAATCCTTCGCATCGGTGTTCAGAATCTCCTGCCAATGGCCGAAGCGCGGCACGCCGACTCGGAAATTCAAGCGCGGGACGGGAGTGAAATTGCAGACGATCACGATCGCGTCCGGCGTCGCGACTCCATAGCGCGCCCAGCTCAGCGTGCTCTCCTCGGCGTTGTGGCAATCGATCCAACTGAACCCGGACGGATCGGTGTCGCCTTCGTGGAGCGCGGGTTCCTTTCGGTAGAGGTGATTCAAATCCGAGACCAACCGCTGCAGGCCGCCGTGAAACGCGTACTGTGTGACGTGCCAATCCAGGCTCGACTCGTGATTCCATTCGGGCCATTGCCCGAACTCGCCGCCCATGAACAGAAGCTTCTTCCCGTTCTGCGCGTACATGAAAGCGAACAAGAGCCGCAAATTGGCGAACTTCTGCCACTCGTCCCCGGGCATCTTGGTGATCAGCGAACCTTTCAAATGCACGACTTCGTCGTGCGACAAGGGCAACACAAAATTCTCCGTGAAAGCGTACATGCCGCGGAAGGTTAGCTCGTTGTGATGGTATTTGCGGTGGACCGCATCCTTGGTGAAATAGGTCAGCGAATCGTGCATCCAACCCATGTCCCACTTGAACCCGAAGCCCAACCCGCCCACGTAGAGCGGCCTCGAGACCATCGGCCACGCCGTCGATTCCTCCGCGATCGTCTGGACGTCCGGGAAATGTTTATAGACCTCCAGATTGAAACGCCGCAGGAAGTCGATCGCTTCCAGGTTTTCCCGCCCGCCGTACTCGTTGGGAATCCATTCCCCGGCCTTGCGGGAGTAATCCAAGTAAAGCATCGACGCCACCGCGTCCACGCGCAAGCCGTCGATGTGATATTTGTCGAGCCAGAAGAACGCGCTGCTGATGAGGAAGCTCCGAACTTCGTGGCGGCCGTAGTTGAAAATGTAGCTGTTCCAGTCCGGATGAAACCCCTTCCGCATGTCCATGTGTTCGTAGAGATGCGTGCCGTCGAAATAGATCAACCCGTGTTCGTCGCATGGAAAATGGGACGGCACCCAATCGAGGATCACGCCGATGCCGTGCTGGTGCAGGCCATCGATCAAAAACATCAAGTCCTGCGGCGTCCCGTAACGGCCGGTCGGCGCGAAATAACCCGTGGTCTGGTAGCCCCACGAACCGTAAAACGGGTGTTCGGTAACCGGCAACAACTCGACGTGCGTGAACCCCATCCGCTCGACGTATTCGGCCAGCCTCAGCGCCATCTCGCGGTAGGTCAGGTGGCGATTGTTCTCTTCCGGGAGACGCATCCACGAGCCCAGGTGAACTTCGTAAATCGAGATGGGGCTGCTGGGTTTGGAACGCGAGCCGCGCTCTTTCATCCAGTCCTGGTCGTGCCATTGGTATTTCAAGTCCCAGACTCGCGAAGCCGTCTCCGGCGGAGTTTGATGATAAAAGCCGACCGGGTCCGCCTTATCGACCCGATAGCCGTTGTAACGCGAAGCGACATGGTATTTGTAAGTGGCGCCGTGCGGAAGGCCGGCCACAAAACCTTCCCAGATTCCGGAACTGCCCTTGCACCGCAGCGGATGGCTGCCTTTGTCCCAATAATTGAAATCGCCCATGACCGAGACGTACTCCGCGTTGGGGGCCCAGACGGCGAAGTGCGCGCCCGCTTTGCCATTGCGCTCGATCAGATGCGCGCCCAGCTTTTCGTAAAGATGAAAATGCGTGCCTTCGTTGAAGAGGTGCAAATCATCCGCGGTGATATGTTTTGAACTTGGCTTTTTCATCGATTGGCTGTCTCGCGGAACGTCGGTTCGGTTCTCTCCCAGCGCCGGGCGTTGACGAATTCCGCGCTTCCCGCTGATTCGATACTAATCTCAACGCGAAATCCTAAGCAACTTTCGTTTAGTCAGGCGCCCTGACGCGTTGGATTCCAGCAATTGCAGAATCCCCTGGATAGGGATGTTGACCCAGTCCGGGCGATGGTTCAGCTCGTAGCCCAGTTCGTAAATCGCCTTCTCGATCAGGAACGCGTCCAGGAGGATTTTTATTTCGCGAGCCGTCTTCGGAAGAAATGCTGCGTGGGCCGCCGTCGCAAAATACGCCTTCAAATATCCGACACTAACCCAACACTGCCAGAAGCGCGCCCACTCTTGCAACGAATCGATTTTGCCGGGCCGCACGCTGCCGCGCTCGATCTGCGCCAGCAATCCTGCGTGCGCCGCGTAGTGAAAAGAGCGCAGCATCCCCGCCACGTCTCGCAGGCCTGACCGTTTGATCCGGCGTTCACTTAGGGGCCGCGCGGGCTCGCCCTCGAAATCAATCATCACGAAATCCTTCCCCGTGCAGAGTACCTGTCCGAGGTGAAAGTCGCCGTGATACCGGATGCGTTGCGTCGCGATCGGCTGCTCAAAAACCAGCCGCAGTTTTTTCAGAATCGCTTCTTCCAGGCCCGCGAGCCGTTGGGCCTGGGAGCGAGCCGACTCCGGCAAGTCCTTCAAGCGTTCGCGCAGCAGTTGCAGATTTTGCCGGACTTGATTGCGCATGGATTGGAAGAGCGCCCGCTGGTAGTGAGACGTGAGAGGTTCCGGAGCAAAATTTTTGTTCTCGGTCTCCGAGGCCAGCACCGCGTGCATCTCGGCCGTGCGTTGCCCCAAAAGGCGCGCGGATTCCAGATAAGTCCCGACAATTTCCGCAACGTTCGTGGGCACGTCGCGCGCTGCCAGACTCAGGATCGCCCCCTCTTCCGTCCGAGGCGGACTCGGCATAAAAGCCTGAAACGTCAACGCGCGGTCATAGTACCGGCTCAAGGCATCCAGCGTGTACTCCCAGGCGTCCTTCGCGCCGGCGACGAATTCGTTCACCACCGCCAACGTGAAGGTCTCGTCTCGGTTCGTTCGGTATTCGAGCGCCCCGGCGAACGGCGCGATGTGCCCAAACTCCTTTTCAGTCAAGAACCGTCCGATCTCCTGATCCGGATTGATTCCGGCTTCCAGTTTCCGGAACAGTTTGAGAATCAGCCGATCCCCATAAATCACGGCCGAATTGCTTTGTTCGGATTTGACGGCCGAGGGTTCTAGCGGCGCGGAATCCTCGCCTCGCAACCGGCGCAGCACCGAGGTTTGCGAAGCGGCCAACTCACCCGTTCGGCCCCGCACACTCCGACGCCGGGAAATCAAGTCGAGCAACGCGCGAGAAAACACCTTGCTGCCAATCGCATCGTAAAGAATCCCTTCCCGGTTCCGCTCCCTCACCTTCAAACGCGCGATGGCCAGATTCGAAACCGCGCGGTGCAGGTCATCGGTCTTGCCCTCGCCAGTCCACGCCAGCGGCAGCAGATACATCTCGGAATCGCCCTGCACGTAATCCACGTTCAAGAAGGTGATGAAAGTCTTCTCCGGTTCCCCAGAAACCTCGACCGCGTCGTGCACGGCCACGGATTTGATCTCCCGGGCCTTCGATCCAAACCAACGCCGCGCCCGCAGATACGCGGGCAACGCGGATTCCAGACTGCTTCGGAAAGCCGGCTCAAAGATCTCCTCCCACTGCTCCGCGACGTCGAGCGAGGGCAAGCTGTCCACTCTCACGGATGGCGCAGATAGAGCGCTCATTGACTGGGTTGATGCGAATAAAACCGATGCCAGTAGTCCAGCTTTTCTGTGATCCCGCGAAAATCGCCCTTGCCATCCGCGTCCGTGTCGTAGAACGCGCGGACATGGACCTCGTAAACGACGCCGTTCTGATACCAAAACGGGTCCTTGGCCGGGCGGCACCGATTAACATGCGCCTGCATAGCTTAGCCGTATCTATTCATTGAAAAGGTGAATCGCCCTCACCCCTGCCCCTCTCCCCCAGGAGAGGGAACCGCTTCTTCCCGCACTGGGAAACACTCCCTGAACAGGGATGAGTCCACCGCCGTGCAAAGGTTACTCCCTCTCCCTGGGGGAGAGGGCCGGGGTGAGGGCGAGCCTTTCATCGCACTGAATAGTTACGGCTTAAGATTTGCAGCAAGTCCCCGCGGAGGCAATGTCGGTTCGCATCCGGTTCATGAGCCGGGCGCATCTTGACACTGCCACCGTAGCGCAGAATTGCATTCTATCAGTATCGCTCGAAATCGTCGCGAGCCGCGACGATTCTCGGTGTGCTGCACCAGACGGAAACGCCGGAAAGTGGATTGAGCTTACAGACTGATGCCGTAAAAAAGGCACAGTCCTATGAGCAAGACAGAACGACGGCAGTATAGCGGGGCCGAGAAGGTGAAGATCCT
>Ga0233424_10002167_pt1 | contig 14671 bp, 13 predicted proteins | sample Watercolumn_Towu_FD_181011 | JGI IMG/M metagenome (GOLD analysis project Ga0233424, IMG submission 181011) | Freshwater microbial communities from Lake Towuti, South Sulawesi, Indonesia - Watercolumn_Towuti2014_125_MG | ecosystem: Environmental > Aquatic > Freshwater > Lake | place: Indonesia...
TGAACGATCTGGACGAGTTCACCCATTGTGTAATGCTTGACTTCGCCTGTCGGTTCGACCGGCTGCGGCAATGCTCGCCAACGCTGGCCCTGCTTCGTGACCAGGCCAAGTTCCTGCAACTGGAGCAAGACTCGCTTGACGGTTTTTGAGCGATCCAATCGAGTGAACTTGGCGATGGTTTTGGCCGTGACGCCTTCATCGTAGCGTCGTTTCCACCAGAGGAACGAGTAAACGACCCAAGGCAAGAAGCTGAGGGGGCAATGCCTTGTTTTGCCGAGCATTCGCACGCTTTTCTTGGGAAAGAAGCACTCGCCAAATTGGTCAGGCAGCATGTTGTCACCGTGATGAAAAAGCCGATTCCAAAAGAGGACAAAACCGATGGCTATGAGAAAAAGCCGATTCCAGGTGAGGACAAAGCCGAACAGGTTAGTATTTGAGTTAGCATTCCTTTGTTCCTACAGAAGTTACCACTGCTCCCACCCCGCCTGCGGCGGGCTGGCAGCAGGTTTCAGCCGTCTTCGACGGTCGGGGGGAAAGTACAAGACCAAGCTGCGGGCTGATTCGTACCAGCGGGGGCCGAGCTTGATGCAAGCGTGGTGGTTTGGTCCGAGCCAGATTGATCTGCCCCAGCTTGAAGCAAGTTCTGCCCAAGCCGTTGGCTGATATGGCCGAGCCAGGATGAAGCTCGCCGCCAGTCCCAGCTTGATTCAAGCTCCTGGCCGATGGTGTCCCATGATGGTGTCCCACCCAGCGAACATGGACCGAGCGTTTCGCCTGCCGCTCGCACATTTGCTGTCACCGCTCAGCCAGTTGCATGGTCCTGTATCCACACAGCGTCAGTCCCTCCTATCTCGGCACTGGTGTCGCACGCCCCACCACCTTGGCGTCATCGCTCCAGCAATGGTCAAGCCCACCCTTTGATTGAGGCCGACCGAACACCGCCCCCACACCCATTCCGCTCGCCCCTCCCCCGCTGCTTCATCTCCGCAACCGCTCCACGTCCTTGTGACCAACGGCGATTCGTTTGATCCTTCGCACGAGCTTGCTCATGCCGCCAGGATGCAGGTGGACCCGCTCACGAGGAAACGATTGATAGGCAACCTCGGTCCAGCGGTGCTGAATGAATCTCGGATCACGGCATCTGCATCGGGGTAGGCGATTTCTGCTGTGTTGGCATCAACGAACTTGAGATCAGCAACGCCTGGGCACTTTCTCGCAACATGGTGCTGTTGGCCGTAACGCAGGCCGACGATCAGGATTGTCATTGGTCGTTACCTTTCCGTGGCTGAATGCTCCGAGTGCTGTTCTGGGGGACACTCCGCAATGGGGAGCAGATCGAAGTGAGGATCAAAAGCCAAAGACACCGAGGGAGTTGCAGGATTGACGACTGGTTCCGCTGCCGAAACGCTGATTTCGCTCTGTGGCGGGTCGCCAACGCCGATTCGGAAATCAGAGTAGGCCAGATCGTCTTCCTTGATCTCCAGCCATGCGATTTCGTCATCGCCAAGGAGAACGAAGTTGTCATTGATCCTGGCTTCGCCGCATTGAAGAAGGTGGATCACGCTCGCCACGTCGTAGTCAGGCTCAGGACGGAGGAAGAAAGCACGTTTTCCTGAAACCTGGGCCGTGCAATCGGCTGTCTCCGTCGAAGGAGCAGGTGGATTCTCGGTCGTCTCTTCCTGTTCACGGTCGCCGTAGGTTTTTTCCGGTGCATCTGAGACAGTCTGCGTGCCTTTGATCGCACCAGTGCGTCGTTTTGGCGGGACTTCTGGCTCATCGAGCCTGTCGCCATCGGGCGGACTTTCAACCTCTTTGACCTTCGGCTGGGCATCTGGTTCGGACGTGTTCTTTCGATCCTCTTTGGCGACCACTTCAAGCAAACCTTTGATGGATTTTGGAAAAGCGTCCTCGGAAGTCGCTTTTGCTTGAATCTCAGGCCATTTCTTCACAAGACGCATGTACCGTTGAGCCTGGCGTTTATCGAACGGACAATTCTCCCGCACCCATTGCTCAAACTCGCCGTGCTTGAGTACCTTCTTTTTGATCCAGAGAAGAAAACGGCCAGCCCCGAAAGCCCACTCTATTCCTCGCTTCAAAGGTTCTGCTGCCTCCCACAAGCTGCGTGCGACCTGCTCGTGACAGTGAAGGATGTTCTCAGCCAAGGCTTCGGGCGAAAGGCTTTTCGCAAATCTGGCGAACTCTTCTTGTGTCATCGAGTGAAACGGCGAGGCGAGACATTGGACGAGGGGAGTGGATTCAGCAGCCATTCGAGCCTCCTGTCTTGTAGTTCCTGCGATCTACCGACTCGGTGATGCCGAGAGCGAGACGCTACAAGCAGGATAGACTCGTGTGAAGAGGAGGCGTGTAGAACTAACGCCGAAGCCGTGCTGAAGTGGGCAGCGGGCTATTCACAAGGCTCCCAGATTATTCCCCTACCAGTGCCATCGCCTCTGAAGCGGATTACGCCTGCCGTGATGTGGTCTGCGTTTATGCCGGTGATCGTGTCCCGAAGGCGGCGTTTGGCTCTGCTTAGGCGTTCACACTGCTTGCCTGGGATTGGGTCGTCAATACGGTGCCTCCAGTGCTGTCCTTGAAACGCCGCTAAGACTAGTCTTTGGTTCTCGGCCTCCTCTCGGTACGCCTTGATGAGCGTGTCGCCGACCCACAGTTTCCCCAGGTCGGCGTCCCAGAATGGCGTATCGCACGTTCTTTGATCGTGGGCCGGTTGTCCTTCGACAATGGCTGAGTGTGGATCAGTCGAGTACAGTTCCCAGAAGACTTCTTGATTCCACTCCAGGCAGGTCATGTCCTTCTGGCGGAAGTGGCGGTATATCTCTTCCGGGCAGACCCAATCCGGTTCATTCGTGTCGAATTGCAAGTCCCATCCGTATTCGTCATCCCAGGCTGAATAGAGCCTGGCCCATACCGGCCCGCCTTCTGGCCCGTCAGCGAGCGTAATCTCCATACCTTCCTCTTTCATTCGTTCACAGATGTAGTCCGTCATTTTCTTCTTGTCGGCAAGAACTTCCTCAATGCTGGCAGTCCTAAACATGGCTTGCTCCTCTCAGCACGGCTTCGGCTCGGCTTCGGCACCGCTCCGCACGCCTGCGGTCTATGATGCTTACGGGTTGAGGGCGAGCGATGCACGATTGTACTACGAAAACTGCGGTTGTAACGTGGATCACTGCAACAACACCCCAATGCTTGTAGCAACCGGCTTCGATTTCCAGCCCTTGCCCGATGGAAACGTCCTGATCGAGTTCCAAACGGACGACGGCACAACCATCAACAAGCAGATTGCGACCGCCGACGTGGTTCGCCGGATGCCGCTCGTGGCGGCGTTGCTGGACGTGGCGATGAGGATGGGGCCGGAAGCGGCTGCGACGATTATGGACCAGTTGAATGACAAGCACCTTCCTGAAAGGACACGACCATGAGAGTAATCATCGAGGTTCAGAGCTACGTCCTGGTGGACGTGCCAGACGCAAACACGGCGGACGATGTGGGCTGCGAACTCTGTAGCGAAGTCACGACGACAATTAACGAGACGCCCGAAGAAAGCGGAGTGCGACAGGTACACATCGACACTCATTTTACAGTGTGGGGCGAGAAGGAATGCGACTGGCTCGACAGCGAGGATTGCCAACGTGCGAAAGCCTTGCTCGACGCCAGGGCGAATAAGGCGAAGTAGATCGTAAAGCGGTGAGCCTGCCGTTGCTGTTTTCGGAAACCGCCTTCGGCTCGTCTTACAACCGCCGAAATCGTGGTAAAATGAGGAGCGATTGAGCCACATCTCACATCGCACCTGCGGCACTGGCCCCAATGGAGCGAGTCGCCGCTTGAATTCATTACCAACAAGGAGAACGCAATGGCATTCTGGAAAGCGAAAGTGACGGTGCAGAGGACGAAGGACGAGCATTTGATCGTCACGGTGGAGGCCGACACGGAAGAGGAAGCCAAAGAAGCCGCAATGGACGAGGACGAATGGCTTGACGCAGAACACGAGGAAACCGAACCCCACGAGGGCGGGCCGGTTTCCATTCGGGAGATTAAACCCGACGAATCTTGCTGACAAATATGATGGTTAAATCCGTTGCGAACTCGTTTACAACGTCGATGTTTGTAGAAAAATGGATCGTGACTGGAGCAAATCTCACGTCACACCTGCGGCACCGGCCCCTGATGGGGCCGAGATCGCCGCTTGATTTCAATAACAACGAGATGCTTCCTGGGAGCCGGTCTAGGAGGGATTGGGGTGCGTCCGGTGCGTGTATTCATCCAAGACCGCAATCAGTCGGGGAAGAATTGCTTTCGCAGCCAATCGAGTGCCTGGAAGAACCCGTCATCGTAAAACTTTGCATAAGACTTGTCGGCAATGGTCTGCGGGCCATGACCCAAGATATGATCGTGATACTGCTGGTACGGCCCGTTACGAACGACGGTGGATGCCGTGGCACGGAACATCTTGAATGATCCTTTAATCCCAGCTTTTGCGAACACCTTAACGAGAGGCGATTTCAGCACATCTTGGTATCTCGCCTTCCCATCATCCGCTAAACCACGTTGGACGATCCACGTTCCGCCTGTCGTGGTCATCAAGACATGGGCGGGGTTCTTGCTCCGGTACTGTTGAAGCAACTTGAAAGTTTCCGGCCATAATTTGTACCTTATGATGGCACTATTCTTGACCTTGCTGCGTTTGCTACGTTTCCTTGCAATAACACCTTCTGTCCAGTCCACTTCGGAATCTCTTAGGTCTGAAATGTCCTTGGCTAACATGCAGCAATTCAACCCTAACAAGATATGCAATCTGGTTTGGCCTGTGGCGGATGCGTACAGCTTACGGACTTCTTCGACGGTGAAGGTGTCGGGTTCGGCATCATCTCGACCGAACACCAGTTGCCTTCCCTCCAGGGTTCGTGGATACTCAATCAGACGTTGTTGCGACAACCAACGCATAAAGGTCTTCGAGTCGGTCATTATTTTGCGAACCGATTCCTTGGCCCAATCACCGGATGAAACTTTGCTTGCGAGAAAATGGTAGAAGGCTTCGGCTTTTTGGTCCGTGATTTCGGACACGTCAGCAGCTTCACCCATGAAGCTGACGAACTTCTCTACGTTGTTGCGAATGCGATGGACACGAGTTTGCGACAGGTCGCCGATCTTGGACTTTGCGATCTTTGTCGCAAGCCAAGTCTGGAAGTTCGTGCCGATGGTTCGTGCAGGCTCAGGGGGCGATTCGTCGAGAACCTTGGCGGCGGTTTCGATTTGGTGCAGACGTTCAGGCGTGAAGATGAGGTTTTTTATCTCATCTGGTATCGGTACACCGGCTTCGCATTGTTGCATGAAGTTTTGAAGGGCAAGAACGGCGACCAGGCGGGGGTCGGTGTCAATCGGTGTGTCAGGCGGGATGTAGTTTGCGAGTGCGGCCTTCTTTGCGGCGAGAGTGCCTGGAACCACGGTGGCGACGCCATCAAGCTCGGCCTGCTTCTTTCTCCACCAGAGGTTTGCGGCCTCTCGGCTATCTTCTCGATTGTCGGGTGTGCCAAGGGCCTTGCAGGAAACCCAATAGCGTTTGCCGTTTGCCATGCGTGTCCAGCGTTTTCGAGACTTTACCCACGTCATTTCTTCAAGGTAAGGCATCATCGCACCTGCGAGAAACGGACGAAAACCTGGCCTGGTGCAATGATAAGGCTTGGCAACAAAAATGGCAACAAAAATGGCAACAAATTCGGCGATTTTGTTGCCATTACCATCAAAAAACCCAGGAAAAACGCATGGGTGCTACCCCCCTTGGGGGTATTTACATATCTCACCTTCACCTATCGCCGAAAACATGGGGAAAGCAGCGCAATCCTTGCTTCCCCGTGCTTTGCGCTCCGGTTGTGGTCACCAAGCCGTGCTCCCCTCTCACGGATACGGCGTCGATCGCGCATCTTCGCGTGCGGGTTCGGGGAGCGAGTTCCAGAGCCAGTGAGCGTACTCGGTGTTGGCGTGGTCGGTAAAGAACTCGGAAGCCAGCGGACTCTGTGACACGACTCCACCCAGGAGCGGCGCGCCCACGGCGACGGCTGCGGGGAGGGCTGATGCTTTCAACGCAGCCAGGATGACCGGGGAAGCCGGGGTTTCCGCATCGGCCGACTTGCTGATGGCGCCGTTGGGGTCGATCCAGTAGCGCTCGCCGACGTGGGCGAACAGCGGTTGCGGCGGCACGTGCGGCACGATGTCGCGATCGTTCTCGATGCGGTAATGGTGCGCGATATCGTAGCGGTTCGCGAAGGTCGAATTGCCCGCGCGCGGCGCGCCGAACGTGTAAACCGCGGTCGGTTTGATGCCCCTGTAATAGAGCGACTGCGCCGCCAGCGTCGCGATCGCGCCGCCCCGGCTATGGCCCGTTACGAACAGCTTCTTTCCCTGGTGGGAGGGGGACGACAATTCCGCGAAAAGTTCGTTCCACAGCACATCGAGCGCGTCGGCGAACCCCGGATGAATCTTGCCGTAGTAATCGCGCGGCCTGGCGGCCGGAATGGATGCCGCGATGTTGCTGACCCAACCGCCGGCATTCGCTGTCCCGCGAAACGCCAGGATCACCCAATCATCGGTCCAGCCGACGAAGCACGCGTCGAACTGGCTTTGTATCCACTTGTGGTTCGTATTCGGCATCCCGAGTTCGTCGAGCCTGCCATCGTAGCTCTCGCGATCGAGCGAATACGTCGCCTGGCTGGCACGCATCAGCACGTAAGCGTTTTCAAGAGAGTAAGCCGAGGTCGTCGGATCAAGATGTGGCAACATGGTATCTCCTTCTGGGGTGGAGGTTACCACTTCATCCTATGGAACCCGCGACGGGCGAACGCCGTCATGAATTCGAACCTGCCTGCACGATAGAAATCGGCGCGCGTATACTGGTCTGAAAACCCGCACTCCTCGATGGACCCTTCAACATGACCGCCACGCTGAGCCAATTTGCCCGCGGACTCTCCACCGAAACGGCCTTCGACGTTCTCGCGGTCGCCAAGCGGCTCAAGGCGCAGGGCAAGGACGTCATCGAGCTGCAGATCGGCGACAGCCCGTTTCCGAGCACGGCGCGGGCAATCGACGCGGGGTTGCAGGCGATTCGCGATGGGCAGACGCATTATTGCCCGTCGATGGGGCTAATGAGCTTTCGCGAGGCCGTCGCTGCCAACTACGCCAAGGAGTACGGCATCGCCATCAAGGCGGAGAATGTCGTCGTCGCGCCCGGAGCGAAGGTATTCGAGCAGTTCTTTTGCGAGGCGTTTCTCGATCAAGGCGACGAGGTGCTCGTCTTCAGCCCGGCGTTTCCGACCTACGCGCCGAACATCGAACGGCGCGGCGGCGTCATCGTTACCTCGGCGCTCAAGCAGGAACTGGCCTTCCGCCCGAGCCTGCACGATATCGAAGCGTTCCTCAAACGGCCGCGCGCCAGGGCGATCTTTCTCAATTCGCCGCACAACCCAACCGGCGGCGTGGCGACCGAAGCTGACCTCAAAGCCATCGCCGACATGATTCGCGGCAAGAACATCGCGCTCTTCAGCGACGAGCCGTACAACCACATGGTCTGGGCCGGCAAACATCACCCGTTCCTGGCGCAGCCGGGCATGTTCGACCAGGCGGTCGCGTGCTACACGTTCAGCAAGTCCTACAGCATGTCCGGCTGGCGACTCGGCTATGCGATCTCGAGCCCGCGGCTGATCGACACGATCGGCAAGATGATCAACACGTCGCTGTCGTGCGTGCCGCCGATCGTGCAGCTCGCGGGGGAGGCGGCGCTGCGGCACGACGACGCCGAGCGCGACGAGGTGATGCAGCGTTTCAAGAAGAAGGTCGAACTGCTGGTGAGCGAGCTGAAACACGTCCACGGCGTCAACGTTCTCATGCCGGCGGGGACGTTCTATGTCTTCCCCAACGTCGCGCCGATCTGCATGAAGCTCGGCATCACCTCGCACGGCCTGGCGATGTACCTGCTCGAAGCCGCCGACGACAAGCTGGGCGTCGCCTGCCTGGGCGGCGAGTGCTTCGGCCCCGCGGGCAAGGGCTTCCTGCGCTTCAGTTGCGCGGAGCCGGACGATCGCTTGAAGGCGGCGGTAGCGTTCCTGAAGGAGGCGGTGAAGCGCCAGGATCGCGTCGACGCCTACCTGGCGTCCCATGCGAAGTATCGGCTACAATAGACCCTTATGAGAAAGATCGTTTTCGCCGAGCATTTGACCTTTCCAGATTCCGTCCAGGACTTGCAGACTTTCCGAGACTGGGTCAAGGCAGACGTGTTCCCCGAGAAGGCACGGGCTTCCTATCTCGATGGCGAGTTTTGGGTGGACCTTCCGATGGAACGCGCGGCACACAATCTCTGCAAAACTGCCATCACGACAGTTCTTTGCGCAATCGTGGACGCAACGTCCGGCACCAAATTCTCCGATGGCATGCTTCTCTCAAATATCAGCGTCGGACTCTCGACACAACCCGATTTCATGTACATCGCTGAGGGGTCGATGGAGGCTGGCGTCGCAACTCTACTTCGTGGCGACGACTCGCTCGAAGTTGTCGGCTCACCCGACATGACCCTGGAAGTGGTCAGTCCAACGTCCGTTGACAAGGACACCGTTCAGCTTCGCCGCCTGTACTGGGAGGCGGGCGTGAAGGAATACTGGCTAGTCGATAGCCGGCCCGCTTCGTTTTCTTTCGACATCCTGCGCACCGGACCAAGCAAGTTCATGGCGACGCGGAAGCAGCAAGGTTGGATCAAGTCGCGCGTTTTTGGCCGCGAATTCAGGCTGACGAAGACCATGACGAAGCTAGGCATTTCGAGTTTCAAGCTTCACGTGCGTTGAAAGGCATCTCAGCAAATGGCCCGCATTGCGTCAGACACCGGCGGATTCTATCAACACCTTCGCTGGCTTCCCGCGAAGCCGGCGGTGCTGAATGGACTCAGCGTTGTCGTTGTCGCCTTCGGCGTCGCACTGGCCGCGATCCTCTTCGCGACGGATCTGCACGCCGAGCCAGTCGTTCTGGCCACGGGCCTTGTCGTCGGCGCCATTCTCATCGCAGCTGTCGTCGTCCTGCGCCTGTATGCGAACCACCTGTCCAGCTGGCCCGAAGCCAACGATGAGCTGTATCAGGCCCTCTTGAAGGGGGACCACGACCGCGCCGATCAGGCGATCGTCAAGGTGCAGGAGCTGGTGAACGTGCTCCCAACCGATGACTTCGCCCGCGGAGTCGTGCTGGCGTACCTCGCCCTTTATTACGACTACCGCGCCATGAGCCCCGAAGCCAAGGCGGCGTACAAGGAGTCCATGCGGGTGCTGGACCTGCATCGCCTGTATGACCCGATCAGCTACTTGCAAATCCTCAGCAATGCGTCGTCGTTCTACATGACGCATCGCGATTTCGAGGCGGCCGAGTCGATGCTCGACCGTTCGAGCGACTTTCTCGCCGCAGTGCGCGAACGGCCCGATCTGGTCGATCCCTGGCTGATCATCGAACACAAGCTCTGCATTCATCAGTCGCTCGCCTACCTCCTCATGCAATCGGGCGAACTTGCTTCCGCCAGGGACTCGCTCGAGCGCTCCCAGAATCTGCTTCGCCGCGTACACCTCGAGCGGCGCGGCTATTACCACGACAGCTTCAGCCTCCTGCGCGCCTGGCTGCATACCTATGAAGGCAACCCGGACGCGGCCCAATCGGAGTACGACCGTCTCGACCGGCCCGAAGAGTTTCACGGCGTCGCCTTGCATGCCCGCATCCTCATGCTGCAAGGGCGTCTCGAAAAGGCCGAGCGCGAGATGCGCCGGGTCTTCGAGATCTCCGCACGCACGTTCGAGCTACACCACCCGGCCTACTTCGAAATGCGCTGCTATCAGGCCGACTGCCTCTATGATCTTGGGCGGCGCCGCGAGGCTTTCGAGATGTTCGGCGAGGTCCGGTCGCTCGTGGAGGATTTCGACTTGCCTCGCAACGAAGCCTGGCGGGCGACGCTGGAGAAATGGCGCCGCCGGGCCGTCGAAGGCAGCGACACCGATCTGCAGGCCGCCTTGAACAGCGACCTCGCCAAGAAGCCCGATCCGCACAACACCGGCATCATGGTCCTCCAGCGCATTCGCTCCTACGGCGCACGGGACGATTGAACGGAGCGATCAGGCGCATGTCAAGCAAGCGACCACAAGCGCACGACATCGACATCTCCAGGCCCACGGCTGCGCCCAAAGCGGGGTGGGGCGCCACGATCGTCATCTGGGGCCTTGTCGTAGCCGCCTTCTTGTTGATCTACTTCTTCGAGTTCGATTTCGTCTGGGGCCTGGCGATCATCGTCGGCACCGCGCTCCTGGCCGTCGCCGGCTGGATCGGCTGGGGCGTCGTCGTTCAGCGAGGCTACTTCACGTGGATGCGGCTCGCACAATCGCCCGCCAAACTTTATGCCGCCGGCGACGCGACTGGAGCCGAGGCCGCCTTTCAGCGAGCCCTTGTCCGTGCGAAGCAGTTTCCGGCCGACGATCATCGCCGCGGCATGATGCTCGAGGTGCTGGCGGAGTACGCGGGGGCCCAGGCGCGGATAAGCCAGGCGCGCGAGCTGTTCGACGAATGCATCGACATCCTGCGCCTGCACATGGGCGCCAACCCAATGGACTACTTCATTTCCCTCAACAACTACGCCGTCCTGCTCCTGCATCTCAAGGATTACGTCGCGTCGCAGCGAATCCTCGAGCGTCTCCTCGATCTTTCGCTCGCAAACAAGGAGCACGCGGACGGGCAGGTCATCGCGATCACGCCGGAGCAATTGCAGACGATCGATTTCATCCTCTACGTCAACCTCGTTTGCATCTTCCTGGAAATCGGCGACACCGACGACATGCGCTATCACCTCAAGCAATCCGAATTGGCGTTCAAGAACCTCGGCGGCGGCGACCAGAAGCGCTTCAACGATCACTTCCTGGCGTTGCGATCGCGCTGCGCGTTCGAGCGCAAGAAAATGGACGTCGCCTGGCGTTTGCTCGAGGAGGCCACGGACTCGACACACGTCAACGTCATGCGGATGCGCAGCAAGTTGCTGCTGGGCGAAGGCAAACCGGCTGATGCCGAGGAACTGATCCATCGCTTCTACGAGGCACAAGACAAGATCGGCCCGCGCCACCATCCGCAATATCTCGACGTCCAGCTTCACCTGGCCGAGTGCGTCTATCAGCAAGACCGCCACAACGAGGCGCTCGAGGTGCTGGCCGAGGCGCACAAGCTGATTGCCGACTTCGAGCTGCCGCTCAACGCGCGCTGGCGCGACCGCTTGCGTCCTTGGCTCGAACGGGCCCAGCATCATCGCAAAGTGGATTTGGCCGCATCGCTCGAAAAGTGCATCGGCGCCGCATCGAAGGCGGTCGATGACGCGATCATGATCATCGACCGCTTCCGCGTGCGGCCCAAAGTGGAGGAATAGAGGGGACCGCGGCGACGAGGATAAAGCGCGAATGCTCAGGATTCAAAGGTCGGAGCTTGAATCGCGGCGACGGTTGATGTCTTACGCAGGGCTTTCGGTCGTCGGTCTTGTCCGCAGACATTTGCGCAGGGCCGCGTTCACGGCCGCCTCGTCAGTGAACGACGAAGTGAGTGGGTCGCCGAACACAGTGGTTGGGGCGACGTGGGGTATAATGAAAGCAATGCCCCTGGCGATCGGCATTACTGCGGCAGGTACGCTGGCGTGTCATCTCCTCCTTGAGTGGGCTCTTCATGCACTCGACTCCCGCAAGCTTGTTAGAGCGCGTTCGGCAGCGTAGTGACGTCGCATCGTGGTCGCGGTTCGTGGAGCTCTACACCCCGGTCATCTACGGGTGGGCTCGGCGTGCGGGACTGCAGGAACCCGATGCTCGCGACCTGATGCAGGATGTCTTTGCCGTTCTTTGGCAGAATATGGCGGACTTCGAATACGATCCATCACGGCGATTTCGCTCCTGGCTAAAGACCATAGCGCTCAACAAAGTTCGCGAGCGACAGCGCCGCCGCAAAGAGGATCAACTCGTGAACGGCGAAGACCTCGCCGAAAATGCGGATTCGGACGCGTTCTGGGAGGTCGAATTTCGCCGCGACGTGCTGCGTCGTGCGATTCACATCATGAAAACGGAATTCCAACCGACGACGTGGATGGCCTGCTGGGGTGTGTTGGTCGAAGGCCGCCCTGCCGCGGACGTCGCAGCCAGCCTCGGAATCAATATTGGTGCCGTTTACGCAGCGCGGTTTCGGGTCCTGACACGTCTGCGTGTCGAACTTGCGGGAATGCTCGATTGATTCGGCACTCAACACAACTCCCTGCGCATCAATCATTTGCGACTCGGACACCTTTTGGCCAGATAATCAACTGCCGGCGCGTAAGATAATGGCCGTCTGCGCATACACATTCTTGTCCACGTTGCAGCATGGAGTTAGAACGCATGTCCTTTCAATCCGCGTGCCCGTCGCGGGACCAGTTGGAGAGCATCATGCGCGGCAATGGATCCTTATCGGAAGCCGAACGCATCGCGGAGCATGTCGAGAACTGCCGTATCTGCCAGCAAACGCTGCAAGGCATCAGCAGCGAGGACACTTTCTCGGACGAAGTCCGAGCGCGCGCGAAGGAAGGCGACGTGCCCATTGACTCGGCGATGAAGCAGCTCATCGAACAGGTGAGCAAACGGCAAGCCTTGTACAGCAATGACACAGTCGGCGTCGAATCCAAGTCGGACTCCGGGGCAAACGCCCAGTCGCTCGAACTCGGCTTTCTCGCGCCGACACAAGCGCCCGATGAGATCGGCCGGCTCGGGCAGTATCGCGTTCTGAAGGTGCTCGGCAAAGGCTGCATGGGTGTGGTGCTTCTGGGACATGATCCGCATCTCGATCGGCCGGTGGCGTTGAAGGTCATGCTGCCGCAGATTGCCGCCAATGACTCGGCCAAGCAGCGTTTCTTGCGGGAAGCCCGCGCGGCTGCCAAGCTCAAGAGCGATCACATTGTTACCATCTACCAGGTCAGCGAGGAGCGCGGCGTCCCGTTTTTGGCCATGGAATTTCTCGAAGGGGCCCCGCTGGATCAGTTTCTTCAGAATGGCCGCACGCTCACCACGGCGCAGATTCTGCGCATTGCGCGCGAGGTGGCGCGCGGGCTGGCCGACGCCCACGAGCGCGGCCTGATCCATCGCGACATCAAGCCGGGCAACATCTGGCTTGACAAGGCCCACGGCGGCCGGGCCAAGATTCTCGATTTCGGGCTGGCCCGCGCTCAGGACGATATCCACGTCACCCAATCGGGCGCAATCCTCGGCACGCCCGCCTACATGGCCCCCGAACAGGCGCGCGGCGAAAAAGTCGATGCTCGCGCCGACCTCTTCAGCCTCGGTTGCGTGCTCTATCGGGTATGCGTCGGCGACATTCCGTTCAAAGGAGAGACCACGATGGGCGTGCTGATGGCTCTGGCGATGCACGACCCGCCGCCGCCGCTGAAAATCAACGACAAGATTCCGCCCGCACTTTCGGGGTTGATCATGCAGCTTTTGGACAAAGACGCCGCCAAACGGCCAGCGTCCGCTCGTGATGTGGTCGCCCGGCTGCAAGAAATTGAAAAGGCAATCGCCGGCCTGCGCCAGGATTTGCAGCAAGGCGCCGCGTCGGCCTCTCCAAGCGACGCCACGCAGGTGGAATTGAGTTTCTCGCCGCCGCCGATGGCACAGGTCTTGTCCGAGCCAGGGCTTCTTACCGCGCTTGAGGAAGCGAAGGCGATGCCGCCCGCGAGCAAACCGGCGCGACCACGCCGGCCGGTCGTGCTGATCGTGGCTATATCGCTGCTCGCCTTACTCCTGGTCGGCGCCGGCGGTTACTGGGCGCTCACCCAGCTCGGCATCATCCGCATCGCCAGCGAACAAGGGGATTACGTCATCGACACCGACGATCCCGATTTCGCTTTCTCGGTGGGCAAGGGAGGCGTCATCCTCGAAGACCGCAAGACCAAGCGCAAGTACAACCTCAAGGTCGTCGGCGGCGACAAGTCAAAGGGCGAGCACGAACTGGAAGTGACCGACCTGGACGCGGAGTTGTCGTTTAAGGTCAAGAACTTCACGATCCGGCGCGGCGAACAGGTCGCCTTGAAGGCGTGGTTTGATCGCAAAGTGGTGAAGGACGACGCCGTGCCACCCTTGCCCGCAGTTGTGAATCATGAAATCTCCTTCGAAAAAGGCGGCGATATTGCCCTGCCCTCTCTTAAAGTGGATAATTCCAAGCCTTTTACAATCGAAGCCTTTGTGACCCTGAGGAACAACGACAAGATCCAGGTAGTTCTTGAATCTGATGGGCATTGCTTCCTCGCGGTCGGGGCGAATTCATTCGTGGTCAACGATTGCCTCGATGCTGGCGGTCGAACGATGAAGGCGGAAAGCAAACAGCCCTTCGAAGTCGGCAAGAGAACGCATGTCGCGGGCGTGTTTTCCGTTACCCACATGCGTCTGTTCATCGACGGGAAATTGGTCGACACCACGGAATCGAAATGGCCAATGTCGAAAAGGGCTGGGGAAAACAAGAATCCCTTTAGAGCCTGTTATGCACTTGTGAAGTCCGGACGGGCGAATTGGCTCAGCATGATCACGACGGAGGCGAGCCAGTGCCAACCAGCGAGAGTGTTCGCCAATCGTTCGTAGTCGCGCGCGAGCCGGCG
>Ga0233424_10002168_pt1 | contig 14669 bp, 9 predicted proteins | sample Watercolumn_Towu_FD_181011 | JGI IMG/M metagenome (GOLD analysis project Ga0233424, IMG submission 181011) | Freshwater microbial communities from Lake Towuti, South Sulawesi, Indonesia - Watercolumn_Towuti2014_125_MG | ecosystem: Environmental > Aquatic > Freshwater > Lake | place: Indonesia...
CGCCGTCGCCCAGACCTCGAAGAACAGCGAAGCGTTCATCAAGCTGGCCGGCGACGTGTTCCAGCCGATCTCGAACCGCGTCAGCGTCGCGGTCGACAGCTTCAAGAAGGCCGCGTAACCCTTACGCTCCTTCCCGCTGGGAAAAACGAGAAGCCGCTCCGGGCAACCGGGGCGGCTTTTTTGCACGAGCATGATCGACATCAACACAGGATTACGAGGCCCGGATCAAAAACGACAAATCTCCTTGTCAAAAAACGATTGCCCTCTCTGATAGCCTCTGATTTTATCCAACCACGCCGCAAACTCCACTTAAGGCAGAATGAGAGATAATTCCTTATGGTTAGCGCATTATCGATATTGAAGATGGCTGTTCCGGCTATTCAAAAGTCAGGAAATCTTCTTTTTCAAAAAATCGTTAGATTGCGCAAAATTGATAAGGCACTTGATGGAGCTATCGATGACGAGCTTTCTAAAAAGCTAATATCAGATTTTGAGATAGTTAAAGGAAGTTGGAAAGGTGAATTCGATATTCCACTCGAAAGATTCCTTAGGGCATTTGAATCAAGCGGCCTATGCCAAGCAATGCTTGAATGCACATTAGCCTCGAATGATGGCAGCCACCTTCGCTCACCATTCTATCAGCTATTTAAAAAGGAAACGGGCCAACCGCAAGAAAATGCAGAACTCGCATTCAATCAAATCTATCAGTCTTTTAAGGTTTCAATAACTTATCTTTCAAAAGACCCCATTTTAACACAAGCAGTTCGTTACTCTATCGCAGATTTAAGAAACCAAATTGAGGTCATAAAAGAATCAAATGCGACCTTGACTACTGCTATTGCAAGTGCACCAACCCCGCAACACCTAAACGATATTATACCAAAAGTTATAAAATCCACTATTTCAGACACAAAGTATCTTCGCGTCGAAACTAGCCAAGGGCGCAAAGAAATTGATATCAGCAAAATTTACATTCCTCCGCGATTGAGAGTTTCAAAGCCAGATCGAATACAAGCTTTTATCAAAGATACGCCCCAAAAAGCGATTGGCAAAGGAGCCAAAGGCATCTCGCCACATTATACCGCAGAAATCGAACGACAGGCCATGATTACCAACCTCACAAGATCCACTATTGACGATCTCGAAACTGGAAGACGCATTGTAGTACTAGGTAATCCGGGTGGAGGAAAAAGCACACTTCTTCAGAGTATGTGCAACAAAATAGCAGTCAAATCATCGAAGTTAATACAAGATGGTCGTGACCCAGATCAAGTAAAGATACCAATTAGAGTTATCCTTCGAGAATTTGAATCCGCTCGATTAAATCAGCCTCAACTTGGTATATTTGAATACATTGTTAACGATATACTACATCACTCTTATACAAATAAAGATCTTATCTCTGATTTCTTACACTCTGCACTGTCTCGTGGAATGATATACTTGGCCTTTGACGGGCTTGATGAAATACTAAAGACTGCGAGTCGCCGCTCTTTTGTTGATATCGTAAACCGCTTTGTAAGACAGTATCCCTTGTGTCAGGTTTTGGTAACATCGCGCGAAGTGGGATACGAAAACGCTCCTTTGTCGGAGGATGAGTTCGATGTTCTCATATTGGGCGATTTTGCGGAAGAAGATGTTCACCGTTACGCGCAGAAATTCATCCAACACTTAGGAAAGAAAAGCGCGTCGGAATCAAAAATCGCTGCCCAGCATTTCATCATTCAAACAACGGATAATGCCGCCGACCTTAGGCGGAATCCATTAATGCTAGGATTGATGATGTGGATCTTCAATATCCGCGAAGATGTACCGTCAAACCGTCCAGAAATTTATCAAGAGTGCTCCAGACTAATGTTTGAGAGATGGGATGGAGATAGAGGAATTATTGCAGATATACCAAAAACCTTTGACACATTACAGGTATTTTCGTTCCTTGCTTCGCAAATTTTTGATAACGAAGAACTTTCTGCTGGCGTATCATCTCAATGGCTGGAGAACACCTCATTTCGACACTTATCTGAAATACTAGAGGATGCACCGCAAGCGAGATCTGCATCGAAGTCATTGGTTAACTTCATTGTTGATCGATCATGGGTAATGTCTGAAAAAGGTGAGGATGTATTTTCTTTTACGCACCAGACGTTTTTAGAGTACTTTTTTGCAAAGTATAATGACGATAGATATGACACCGTTCACGAATTGTATAATTTTCTGATGCCAAAGATTCTTCAAAATGAGTGGGATGTAGTGTCCAGACTGTCTCTACAGATAAAAACCTATCGCAATCGGCGTCGACAGGACGAAGTGATTACACTTCTAACAAGGACTCTTCAGGGCGACCTTAGTTCCCAGCAACAAAAATCGGTGGTAAGTTTCGCAAAACGATGTTTAGAGTTTTTAGTTGGATCGGAGCACAGTGTCAGAGTTCTTGTTGAAGAGTGCATGAGAATTACAAAATGCCGATACCAGAACGGTGATATAGACGCCCTTGAGACAATAAGCTTGTTTTTTACGGGCGCTCAAGAACGACGCAAATTTATCTCTCTAGCCATTGAAACATGGTTGCATGATTTGTTCCATTCTGGTGATCACAAAGATAGGGATTTTGTGGTAGCTTGCATAGATGGCGTATCAGGGAAATTTTCGACTTCAGGTGAAAGCCTTACTGAGTGCGGACGCTTGCCACATGATATGGCAAAGAAAATGCAAAGCGCCTTGCTTCCAATTATTTCGAACGAAATAGGTCGAGACTTTGTGAGCGCAAAAACATTTTATGAATGGACGGGAACGGTAACTAGAGAATCGCTTGAGAGTTTTGGATGTTCCTACCTCCGCAGGGCGAGACCGGCACTGGATTATGAATTCAACGGATTAGCATGCCTGGTATTGGCGGCGTCAGGTAGATATCCACATTTTTTTGAACGTTCAGGAATTACCAAACAGAAGGCCTTGTCAGGACTTTGCACTCTGGCAAACTACTTTAAGAATAAAGAATTAATTGACCAGGATGTGTTTCCGTTTATTCAAGGAGAGGCTAACCCGCCTCTAACAGTATGGCTACAACTTATAACGTCAATTAGAACGCCAATGCCAGCTAAGCTCGGGGCCTTCATATCTTGTGTACTGGACTTAAATAACCACGGCGACGGCTCTGAGTTCGACGATGCACGCGATGACCTACTCTCATCTCTTCGCAGCTTCAAACGCAAGTTGCAGGCGCAGAGCGATAGTGCGGGGGCTTTGATCATAGAACAGCTTGAGGGCAAGGTGATAACAAGCATAGGCAGCCATGCCAGTCCACCCCCCAAATTTGATCCACCTCAATGATCCCACCTCCCCCCTCCCCCATCCTGCGACGCTGACGGGGCATTACCCCCGAGTCTCCGGAGGGGCCCATGCGTATCCTGTTCGTGCATCCCAATTATCGCTCGGGCGGGGCGGAGATTGCGGGGACGTGGCCGCCGGCCTGGGTGGCGTATCTCACCGGGCCGTTGCGGCGCGCAGGGTTTGACGACATCCATTTCATCGATGCGATGACCGAGGGGGTGTCGGATGACGATCTCGCCGCGCGCATGGCGGCGCTGCAGCCCGATATCGTCGGCACCACCGCGATCACCCCCAGCATCTATGCCGCCGAGCGGGTGTTGGAGATCGCCGCGCTCACCGTGCCGCAGGCGGTGCGCGTGCTGGGCGGGGTGCATGCGACCTTCATGTACAAACAGGTGCTGATGGAAGCGCCGCATATCGATGTCATCGTGCGCGGCGAAGGCGAGAACATTGCGGTCGAGCTGTTCACCGCGATTGCGCAGGGCCGCTGGCCGCAGGACCGCGCGGCGATCGCCGGGCTCGCCTGGCGCGAGGGGGATCAGGTCATCGCCAGCAAGGCGGCCGAGACGATCAAGGATATGGACAGCCTCAAGCCCGACTGGGACATTCTCGACTGGAAGCAGTACACCTATATCCCGCTCGGCACGCGCGTCGCCATCCCCAATCTGGCGCGCGGCTGTCCGTTCACCTGCTCCTTCTGCTCGCAATGGAAATTCTGGCGCGATTACCGCGTGCGCGATCCCAAGCTGGTCGTCGACGAGATCCAGGAGCTGCACGAGAAGCACGGCGTCGGCTTCTTCATCCTCGCCGACGAGGAGCCGACGATCAACCGCAAGAAATTCATCGAGTTCTGCCAGGAGCTGATCGATCGCGGCCTGCCGGACAAGGTGAAATGGGGCATCAACACCCGCGTCACCGATATCTATCGCGACAAGGAGCTGCTCGGCTTCTACCGCTCGGCTGGCCTGGTGCACGTGAGCCTGGGCACCGAGGCGGCGGCGCAGATGCGGCTCGACCTGTTCAACAAGGAAACCAAGGTCGAGGAGAACAAGACCGCGATCCGCCTGCTGCGCGAGGCCGATATCTTCGTCGAAGCGCAGTTCATCGTGGGCCTCGAGAACGAGACCGCCGAGACGCTCGAGGAAAGCTGGCGCATGGCCTGGGACTGGCAGCCGGACCTCGCCAACTGGTCGATGTACACGCCCTGGCCGTTCACCCCGCTGTTCGAGGAGCTGAAGGACAAGGTCGAGGTCCATGATTTCAGCAAGTATAATTTCGTCACCCCGATCATGAAGCCCGCGGCGATGGAGCGCGGCGAGCTGCTCGATCGGGTGATGGCCAATTACCGCCGCTTTTATATGCGCAAGGCGCTGTTCCATTATCCCTGGCGCGGCACGGGCTTTCGGCGGCGCTATCTGCTGGGCTGCCTCTATGCCTTCCTGCGCGCAGGGTTCCGCCGAACCTTCTATGACCTCGGCAAGGCGGGCTATTGGGGGCCGCAGACCGCCAAGAGCGTCGATTTCCATTTCGACGAGAAGCGCGTGGGCGTGGAGCAGGCCGCTTCCGATTGGGAGACAGCGGCAGACCGCGCCGCGCGCGCCAGCGAGCGCCGCGCCGCCGTCCGCGCGCAGATGAAGGAGCGGGCCAGGGATCGCATTGAACTGAGCGAAGCGCCGAAGGGCGAGTGAGGTGGCTGACGCTCCCTCGCGCGCCCATTGGGGGAATGCCGGCGCGCTGATCGGCCCCAATGCCGTGCTGCAAATGGCATGGGCAATGGAGGGCACGATCGGCGCAGCGGCGGCGCGCGAGGTCCTGGAGGTGGCGGGGATCGACGCGCTGCCCTCGGGCGAGGCGATGATATGCGAGGGCGAGGCACTGCGGCTGCACCAGGCGCTGGTGATGCTCCATCCCGCGGCGGCGGAGGACATCGCGGCGGCGGCAGCGGTCGGGACGGCGGACTATATCATCGCCCACCGGATCCCGCGTTTTGCGGCCTTGGCCTTGCGCTGGCTCCCCGCCCCCATCGCCGCACGGCTGCTGATGCGCGCGATCGAGCGGCACGCTTGGACGTTCGTCGGCGCAGGCGCGTTCAACGTCACCGGGCCGTGGCATTTCACCATCGACCGTGCCAAAGCGGGCGACCGCACCGCGCCGCCCGACACGCTGTTCCGCTGGTATGGCGCGGTGTTCGCGCGGCTCTATTCGCGGCTGGTGCGTGGCGCTTCAGGCTGCACCGGCGCCGCACCCGATCCGCGTTATCCGTTGCGCTGGCACTATCGCATCGCGCCGGTCACAGCTGACGCAGCGCGCGCGCGGGCCGTGCCGCCAGAACGGGGAGCGATCCGGCAATCCCGAGCCCCAAAGTCAGCAGCGCCCCGCCCGCCAGTGTCAGCATCACCACCGGCCAGTCGGGTGCCCAGTTGAAGCTGAAAATCTGGGTGATGACATACCAGGCCGCGGTCAGCCCCAGCGCCAGCGCGACCAGGGCCAGCAACGCGGCGAGCAGGCCATATTCGAGCGCCTGGGCCGACAATATCTGCCGCCGCGTCGCGCCCAGCGTCTTCAGGATCACGCTGTCATAGATGCGCGCCTGGCGGCTGGCGGCAATCGCGCCGATCAGCACCGCGATGCCGGAGAGGATCGCGATCGACCCGGCCGCCGCGATGGCCGTCGCGATCTGCGTCAGGATGGTCGTGACCTGGCCGATCACGTCGCGCACCTCGATCACCGAGCTCGAGGCGAACCCGGCGAGCACCGCCTTGCTGACCGCGCGCTCCTTCACGTCCGCATCGGCCATGCCCTTGAGCGAGACCGTCGCGGCCAGGTTGTGCGGCGCATCGCGCAATGTGTTGGGGCTGAACACCATCACATAGTTGAAGCCCATCGTGTCCCAGTTGATCTGGCGCAGCGAGGCGATCTTCGCGGTGAACTCGCGCCCCAACAGGCTGACGGTCAGGCTGTCGCCGACCTTGAGGTCGAGCACATTGGCCATCTCGCGGTCGATCGAGACGAGCGGCGGGCCGTCATAGCCCTTAGGCCACCATTGGCCCTCGATCAGTTCGCTTCCCTCCGGCAGCGTCTCGGCATAGGTCAGCCCGCGCTCGCCGCGCAGCACCCAGGCGTTCTCGGGAATGTCCTTGAGGTCCGCAACGCGGATATTCTTGTACCCGGTCACCGTTCCGCGCAGCGAGGGCACCGCGTTGACCGCCGCGCCGGGGGCGGCCTGTTCGACCACCCTGCGGAACTCGTCCCCCCGCGCCACCGGCACATCGAGCACGAACAGGTTGGGCGCCTCCTTGGGCACGGTGCGGGTGATCTCGTTGGTGAGGCTCGTCTGGATGCCCGCCAGGATGACGAACAATGTGAGCCCCAGCCCCAGCGCCACCACCAGCTGCCCGGTCTGCGCGCCGGGGCGGTGCAGATTGGCAAGCGCGAGCCGCAGCAGCGGCGCCTTGGGCCGCGGCAGGCGCGAGGCGGTCCAGCGGATCGCCCAGCCGATGCCGGCGAGCATCAGCAGCACGCCCGTCGCCGCCGCCATGAACCAGGCGGAGAATATCGCCTCGCGCGCGGTGACCAGCGCCAGCGTGACGATACCGGCAATGCCCACGCCCACCGCGATCATCGTCGCGCGATCGGGCCAGCGATTGCCCTCGACCAGCGATCGGAACAGCCCCGCCGCCGGCACATGCCGCGCGCGCGCCAGCGGCGGCAGCGCGAAGATGAACGCGATCAGCAGGCCATAGGCGGCGCTCACCGCCAGCGGCAGCGGATGGATCGCAAAGCCCGGCTTCACGGGCAGCACATCGCCCGCCGCCGCGATGATCGCCGGCGGGATCAGCGCGCCCGCGATCAGCCCCCCCAGGATCGCCAAGGCTGACACCGCGAGGATCTGCACCAGATAGATGCGCAGGATATCGCCAGAGCCCGCGCCCAGGATCTTGAGCGTCGCGATGCCCTGGCGCTTGGTGGCGAGATACGAGGCGACGCCGTTGCCGACGCCGATCCCGGCGATCACCAGCGCGGCAAGGCCGACCAGCGAGAGGAACTGGCCCATGCGCTCGATGAAGCGCGCGGTGCCCGGTGCGCCGCGATCGCGGTCGCGCAGCTCCAGCCCGGCTTCGGGAAATTCCGCCTTCAGCCGCGCGATCGACTGCGCCGGATCCGCGAGCGGGCCGACCTTCACGCGGTATTTCGCTTCGTACATGCTGCCCGGCTGGATCAGCCCGGTCCGCTGGATGCCGAGATCGGAAACGAGCGCCACCGGACCGAGCGTGAAGCCCTCGCCCAGCCTGTCGGGTTCGTCGAGGATGATGCCGCTGATCGCGAATTCGGCTTCGCCGAAGCGGATCCTGTCACCGGGCTTGAGGTCGAGCCGATCGGCCAGCCCCGCCCCGATCACCGTGCTGGCGGGGTCGAGCGGCGCGTATTTGCCCGATCGCAGCGTCAGCGTGCCATAAAGCGGGTAATCGTAATCGACGCCCTTGAGCTCGGCGAGGATCGCATCGGGGCCGGTGCCGCTCGCGCGCGGCGCGGTGCGCTGCGCCATCGCCTGCATCCGTACAGTCTCGGACAGCACGCCCTCGCGCTCGAACGCGGCGAGCTCCGCCTCGCTTGCCAGGCGCTGCGACATCGTCACCTCGAAATCGCCGCCGAGGATCACCTGCCCGCGCTGCGACAGCTCGCCGGTGATCGACGCGGTGAGGCTGCCGATCGTCGCCAGGGTCGCAACGCCAAGGAACAGGCAGATGATGAGCAGGCGAAGACCACGAAACCGCCCAGAAAGATCGCGCCGCGCGATGCGCCAGATCTGCGCCCAGCTCATGCGCAAGCTCCACTTTTCCCGTCATTTCCGCGAAAGCGGGATTCCCGCTTTACCGTCGGGCAATAGCAGGATTCCCGCTTTCGCGGGAATGACGGTAGTGGTTCAAAGCGGAGGATCACGCCGCACCCCCTGCCCGATCCGCGACAATCAGCCCGTCACGCATCTCGATAACGCGGTCGCAATGCGTCGCGAGCGAGGGATCGTGCGTGATGATCAGCAATGTCGCCCCGCTCGCACGCTGGCGGCTGAACAAGAGGTCGATGATCGCCTCGCCGGTCGCGCCGTCAAGATTGCCCGTCGGCTCGTCGGCAAAGATGATCTCCGGCCCCGGCGCCATGGCGCGCGCGATGGCGACGCGCTGCTGCTCGCCGCCCGAAAGCTGGCTGGGATAATGCGTCACCCGGTGGCCAAGCCCGACCGCCTCGAGCTCGCGCTGTGCGGTGGCGAAGGGATCGGCAATCCCGGCGAGTTCGAGCGGCACCGCGACATTTTCGAGCGCGGTCATCGTCGGCAGCAGGTGAAAGGCCTGAAGCACGATGCCGATGCGCCCGCGCCGTGCCCGTGCCAGCCCATCCTCGTCCATCGGCCCGAAATCGAGCCCGGCGACGCGCACCTCGCCGCTGCTCGCGCGCTCCAGCCCTGACAGGATCGCCATCAGCGAGGACTTGCCCGATCCCGAAGGCCCGAGCAGCGCCACCGACTGGCCCAGCGGAATTTCCAGATCGATGCCCTTCAAAATCTGCGTCTGATGGCCTGCCTCGCCAAGCGAGAGGGTGACATTGCGGGCGGCGATAGCAATATGGGGGGCAATTTGCGGCCGCGTGAGCGTATCGTGCATGAAATGAAAGGGCTTTCGCTTTGGGACGGAACAGCATTCTATATGGGGCGGCTTTGTTGCTTGTCCATTGCACCGCGGCCTGCACGCAGCCGTCGGACGAAGCGACCAAGCCGCCGGTCGAAAATGGCCAGGAAACCGGCGCGGAAAAACCCGGTCGCAATCCGCTCAATGCCGACACCCGGCTGGTCATGGCATTCGGCGACAGCCTCTATGCCGGCTATAATGTCAAGCAGGACGAAAGCTTCCCCGCGCAGCTCGAAAAGGCGCTGGCCGCCAAGGGTCTGAACGTGCAGGTGCACAATGCCGGGGTCTCGGGCGATACCACCGCTGCCGGCCTGCAGCGCCTCGCCTTCGCGCTCGATGGCCTGCCGCGCAAGCCCGATCTCGTCATCCTGGGCCTGGGCGGCAACGACATGCTGCGCGGCATCAGTCCCGACCAGACCCAGAGCAATCTGAAAGCGATGCTCGACGAACTGAAGAAGCGCGATATCCCGGTCGTGCTCACCGGCATGGTCGCCGCGCCGAATCTGGGTCAGGATTATGCGAGCAAGTTCAACCCGATCTATCCCGCGCTGGCGAAGCAATATGGTGCGGGATTATATCCGTTTTTCCTCGATGGCGTGATCACCGACAAGGCGTTGATGCTGCCCGATGGCATTCACCCCAATCCGAAGGGAATTGCCAAGGTGGTCAACGGGATAGACGATATGGTTGCGAGCAGGTTGCAGAGCTGAGCCCGTCTTGGCGACAAAGACGTGACACCTTAGTTACGATAGCAAGTCATATCGTAACTAAGGTTCGTCCATTTCGTCATCAAGACGCCATGGCGGCGTCATCGCGCGTCCCTAGCTGCGCCCCCGAACACCAACGGGGGTTGCGCCATGATTCTGAAAACATCTGCCACCGCGCTGCTGCGCACATCGATCTCGCTCATGGCCTTTGCCGCGGCAGCGACCGGCATGCCCGCCATGGCGCAGGAAACCACCGAGGACGATAAGGACGGCAATGGCGAGATCATCGTCCAGGGCGCGATCATCACCGCGCAGGGCGAATCGATCGCGCAGAAGCGCAATGCCGACAATCTGATCGACATCTCGGCAGCGGACTCGGTCGGCCGCTTCCCCGACCAGAACAGCGCCGCCGCGCTGTCGCGCCTGCCCGCCGTCGCGGTGCAGCGCGACCAGGGCCAGGAACGCTATATCCAGGTGCGCGGCGCGCCCAATCGCTGGACCTCGGTCAGCATCGACGGCGTGCCGATGATCGGCGCGGACGAAGGTGGTCTCACGCGCGCCTATCGCTTCGACGCGGTGCCTGCGGTGATCCTCAGCGCGCTGGCGATCAACAAGTCGCTCACCCCCAATATCCAGGCCGAGGCGATCGTTGCCAATATCGACCTGCGCACCTTTTCGCCGCTCGAGGGCAAGACCGGTTTCCACGTCCAGGGCGATATCGGATATGGCTTCATGGAGCTCGGCGAAGGCGACCAGCGCCAGGGTTCGCTCCGCGTCTCGTACAGCGACGGCACGTTCGGCGTGGTCGCGGGCGCATCGCACTATCGCCGCGAGCAGGTGACCGACAATCGTGAAGTCGGCCTGTATGACGAGCCCAGCGGCCCCACCGATACCCAGTTCGGCCCGACCGAAATCGATATCCGCCAGTATCGCCTGGTGCGCGAGAATAACGGCCTGTTCGCCGCGTTCGAATATTCGCCGCAGGAAGGCCAGAAACTCTACGCCAGGACTATCTATACCGAGTTCAAGGACGACGAGCAGCGCGACCAGTACGAGATCCGGCTCGACCGCGCGCTGTCGGGCACGCGCAATCTTTCGGGCGGCGATCTGGTCCGCGTGCCGATCCGCGGCTCGTTCAACCTCGGCAACTATCGCACCCGCAACTTCATCAACACCATCGGCGGCGATTACGAGGAGGACGGCTGGAAGGTGAATTTTGCGGCGAACTATACCCGCACCGAAAACACCACCTATCTGCCCTTGGTCCAGGCGAGCACCGCCACCGCGACCTCGCCGTCGGTCACTTATGATTTCAGCCGCCCGAACCTGCCGATCGTTCAGCTTTTCCAGACCGTGCCCGGGGCAACGGCGGGCAGCTTCGTGCGCGGCCCGGCGCTGGCGAATTTCGACCAGACCACGCTGATCAACGCCAACACTTCGCCGGCACTCGTTATCCCGATCGTGCAGGACGTGTTTACCGACAGCTATACGGTGAAGCTCGATGTCGCCAAGGAGCTGGGCGATGTGACGCTGACCGGCGGCCTGCTCTATGCCGATCGCGACATTGGCGGCTTCATCTTCGCGACGTCGAACGCGGTGCTGCTTTCGCCCCAGGCGCTGGCAGGCACGGGGCTCAGCTTCAACCCCGCCAGCTATATCACCAACAAACCCTGGGACACCGGCTTTCCGCTTGGGCTCACGTTCAACTATGTCGACAACACGCGGATGCGCGCCGATCTCGACAATATCTTCGCGACTCTTCAGCGCCAGGGCCGATTCAACCCCGCCAACAACGTGCCTGCGGAAAACCGCTTTCAGCTGAACGAGAAGACGCTGACCGCCTATGGCATGGCCAAATGGGTGTTCGAGGGCGGCCAGGTCATTGCCGGTGCGCGCGTCGAACATTTCCGGTTGCAGAACCAGGGTCAGGCGCGGCTCGCCAACGGCACGCTGGTGCCGCTCTCGGCGCCGCAAGATTATACCGATATCTTCCCCAGCGTGAACGCGCGCTTCGATGTCACCGACAATCTCGTCTTCCGTATCGCGGGCCAGCGCGGGATCGCCCGCCCCAGCTTCGGCGAAATCCGCGTGGGCTCTGCGATCAACGACACCAACAGCCCGGGCACGATCAGCGGCGGCAACCCGACGCTGCGCCCCGAATACACGTGGGGCGTCGATGCGAGCCTCGAATATTACATCCCGGGCCAGGGCATCATTGCGGTTTCGGGCTTCCATCGCTGGGTCGACAACGTGCTGTTCTCGAACACGCAGATCGTCGGATCGGATACGTTCAACAGCAATGGCGTCGATCGCTCGCGCTATCTGCTGACCTCGAGCTTCAACGGCAATTCGGGCGAGCTGTACGGGGTCGAGTTCAACTATCAGCAGCAGTTCACCTTCCTGCCCTCGCCGCTCGACGGCTTCGGCTTCCAGGGCAACCTGACGCTGATCGAGGGCAGTTTCGATACCGATCAGCGCCGCAATATCGGCTTCCCCGGCACCTCGGACACGATCGTCAACGCCTCGCTCTATTACGAGAAATACGGGCTTTCGGTGCGTGCCAGCTATCAGTGGCGCTCGGACTATCTGGAAACGCTGTCGATCGGCACCGGCGGCACCGTGACCGGCGACGAGTTCCGCGGCGGCTACACCAATGTCGATGTCGCGATCCGCTATGACATCACCCCGAACATCAGCCTGTTTGCCGATCTCAACAACCTGACCGACGCCAAATATACCGCCTTCCTTGGCAACAAGGGCCGCCCGACCGAGGTGGAACAGATCGGCAGGCGTTACCTCGCCGGCATCCGCTTCGGCTTCTGACAGGAGAGACTGCCATGCGTGTGAAAACCGCCTTCGCCCTCGCGCTGTTCGCCAGCGCCGCGCCCGCGCTCGCCATCGACAGCGTGACGGTCAGCCGCATCGATGCCGAGAAGGTCAAGGTGACCTGGAAGGACAGCGATCCGGTCGACATCATCGTTACCGACACGCCGGTCGCCGCTGGCGCTGCCGTTCCGCTGGTCAAGGCCAGTCGCAAGGGCGAGGCGGTCGTCGCGATGCCCGCATCCAAGCGCCAGTTCCTGGTGCTGCGCGATGGAGGCGATGCCTCGCTCACGCTGACCGCCGAGCGCGAGCTGCCGCTGGCCAGGGGATCGAACTTCCGCGATCTGGGCGGCTACAAGTCTGCGGGCGGCAAGACCGTGCGCTGGGGCAAGATATTCCGCTCGGGCGCGCTGCCGCTGCTCACCGATCAGGACTATGCGCTGCTCGGCGGGCTGAACATCGGCACCATCGTCGATCTACGCTCTCTCGAGGAACGCGAGGTCGCCGCGACCCAGCTCGACGACCGCACCGGCGCGCTGTTCGTCTCGAACGACTATTCGCTGAAACCCCTGATGGCGAACATGGGCAGCATGAAGGGCGAATATGTCTATACCGGCATGGAAAAGCTGCTCGCCCCGCAATATCGCTCCTTGTTCAAGCGGCTGCTCGCCGATGACGGGGCGGTGATGTATCACTGTTCCGCCGGACAGGACCGCACCGGCATCGCCTCGGCGCTGATCCTGAGCGCGCTCGGCGTCGACCGCGAGACGATCCTGGCGGACTATCACCTCTCCACCCAGCTGCGCCGCCCGCAGAACGAGATGCCGCCGCTCGATCCGGCGGATTATCCGACCAACCCGATCGTGCAATATTATGCCGCCGCCGCGAAAAAGCCCGGCGGGGTCAAGGCCGAGCCGCTCTACTCCGCCTCGGGCAAGTCGCACCTGGCGCAGTTCTTCGAGGTGCTCGACCGCGATTATGGCGGCGTCGAGGGCTATCTGGCGACGATCGGCGTCACGAAAGTCGATATCGCGCGGCTGCAGGGGCTCTATCTGGAGTAACGCACCGGCATTCCACCCTCCGTCACCCCCGCGAAGGCGGGGGTCCCGCTTAGACCGCCAAGCGCCCGAAAAAGCGGGATTCCCGCGTTCGCGGGAATGACGGGAGATCAGCCAGACCGATCACCTGAACAGCAGCACCGATGTCTGCCCCGCGCGGATCATCTGTGTCGTCGTGCTGCCGACCAGCATGTTGCGCAACGGGCTGTGGCCGTATGCCCCCATGACCAGAAGATCGATGCCCCGCTCGCGGATGACCTGCGGCAGCACCGCATCGGGATTGCCCTCCCGCTGCACCGCCTTGACGCCCGCGCGTCCGGTGAACTGGGTCTGCGCCCAGTCGATATGCGCGGCGTTGCTGTCGGTATAGCCACCGACCAGCACGATATCGATATCGAGCCCCCCGAACAGCATCGACGTCGAGACATATTCGAGCGCCTTCCGGCTCGAGGGTCCGCCATCGAACGCGATGGCGATGCGCTGCGGCGCCTTGAACACGCGGGTGGCGACCAGCACCGGCTTGCGGCTCTGGCGGATGACGCGCTCGACCTTGCTGCCCAGATGTCCCTTGGCGAAATCCGCTTGCGCGCCGCGCTTGCCGATGATGGTCATGTCGCTGAAGGCCTCGCGCTCGGCTATCGTCTCGACAATCCCGCCTTCGCGCAAGCTGAGCTCGACATCGGTGACCCCGCCCGCGCGCAACTGGTCCACGGCGGCCTCCAGCAGCAAATGCCCCTGGCGCTCGGCGAGCCGCCCCTCCGCCGCCTTCAGCGCCATTACCTCGTCGAGCAGACCCGGCTTCGTCGCCAGCCCTGCCCCATCGAGCTCGGCGCGCGCATCATTGCGCTGGATGACGTGGAGCAATTCCACCGACGCGCCCAGCCGCTGCGCCGCCCAGGCGGCGTGCTCGCACACGGTCTGCGAATAATGCGAAACGTCGAGGCAGGCCAGAAGCCGCTGCATGTCTCTCTCCTGTCTGTTTCCGGCCGTTACCGGTCAACGTGCTGGCGCGCGCCAGGATGCGATCAGGTCACGCGGGTCGGCGCACTATATTCGCTGCGCTGCCA
>Ga0233424_10002171_pt1 | contig 14649 bp, 15 predicted proteins | sample Watercolumn_Towu_FD_181011 | JGI IMG/M metagenome (GOLD analysis project Ga0233424, IMG submission 181011) | Freshwater microbial communities from Lake Towuti, South Sulawesi, Indonesia - Watercolumn_Towuti2014_125_MG | ecosystem: Environmental > Aquatic > Freshwater > Lake | place: Indonesia...
GTCTGACGGTTCGTCGCGGCGATCAGGATGATCCCCTCATTCGCCTCGAAGCCGTCCATCTCGACGAGCAACTGGTTCAAGGTCTGCTCGCGCTCGTCATTGCCGCCGCCAAGTCCGGCGCCGCGATGACGGCCGACCGCGTCGATCTCGTCGACGAAGATGATGCAAGGCGCATTCTTCTTCGCCTGTTCGAACATGTCGCGCACGCGCGAAGCGCCGACGCCGACGAACATTTCGACGAAGTCAGAGCCAGAGATCGAAAAGAACGGCACGCCAGCCTCGCCGGCGATGGCGCGGGCAAGCAGCGTCTTGCCGGTGCCGGGCGGTCCAACGAGCAGCACGCCGCGCGGAATGCGTCCGCCGAGCCGCTGGAACTTCTGCGGATCGCGCAGGAATTCGACGATCTCCTGCAAATCCTCCTTGGCTTCGTCGACGCCGGCGACGTCTTCGAACGTGACGCGGCCTTGCGTCTCGGTCAAAAGCTTCGCTTTCGACTTGCCAAAGCCCATTGCGCCGCGGCCGGCCCCGCCCTGCATCTGACGCGCCATGTATATCCAGACGGCGATGAACAGCAGCAGCGGCAGTCCGTTGACGAGCAGAGTCGAGAGCCAACCCGGACTATCGTTTGCGGGTTTGGCGCTGATCTGCACCTTCTTGGACTCAAGCTTCTGCACGAGCCCCGGATCATTCGGCGCATAGGTCGTGAAGGAGCGATTGTCGTTGAAGTGGCCGGAAATCTCGTTGCCGGAGATCGTCACATCGTGGATGCGGCCTTCGTCGATCTGCACCAGCAACTCGCTGAAGGTGATCTCGCGCGCGGGCGTACGGGTCTGCTGGTGTTGGAAAAGCCCAAAAAGCAGCGCCCCCACGGCCACGAAGACGACCCAAGGCAAATATTTCTTCCAATTCGCCTTCATTTTCACCTCCATGACGGAGCCGTGGCGGACCGGCGTCGCGTCAATATGTATGCATCCCTGGCCGGCGGCGCATTGGCCCCGGCGAGCGCAGGATGAGATTAGAAGTAATCTAGGTCAGGATGGCGCAATCGCCAAACAAGCTTCATAATTCGCCAAAAGCAGTGGCGGATGCGTAAGATCGTCCTTGCCGGCTTAAACGAATGCCTGGGCTCGGCTTTTCTGGGCTATCAGACATTTTGTCGCTTGCCCGGCGCGCAATCGTCCGCGCCGCCGCGCCCGCGGAAATGCGCTTCAGATCCGTTTATCGTTGTTGCTGCGAGTCCTGATGGTGAGGCGATCCGCGATCGTTCAGGCGCAAGTTTCCTTCGCCGCTTCCTTTCGAGGCTATCGAGACCCGCGACGCCATCACGCGCGCGGCGCTCTAATCGCTGGTAGCGGATCAGGCGTATTTCTTCTCGGCGAGGCGATGGTCGCCGCTGCACGCCGAGTTGGCGGGATTATGCGGGGCTGAAGTAGCGCCATGCGAGGGTCGAGGCCGCCTGGAGCGCGGGTTGATCGAGGACCGTCGAGTCGAAATCGGCGACCTCAAGGCGAAGCTGCTGTCGCTTACCGAGTAATCGTCATTGCGGCGCAAGGTCCGTCGAAACCTAGGCCACGATCATTGAGGAAACCGGACTTTCCCGCTTCGGCAGGTTCGCGCGGCAGATCCTTGGGCGGCGCCTTGAGTGCGGCGCAACAGGTTTTCCTACTTGGCTTTTTCCTTTGACGGTGCGCTAATTTGTCGCGCCAGCTCCCAAGTGCGGCAGATGACCGCAATTGAGAAGCGACAGGAGAAAACGCCATGAACGCCATCTCAGCGATTCTCTCGATTTTCGCCGCCGCCGCCGCCATCACTCTGGCGATTACGGCCTTCGTGAACGCCTGAACCTTACGCGAAAAGGCGAGACGCCGCTTGCCGCAAGCGAAGCGAGCGGCGGCGCACGCCTAGCGTCGTTGGTCATACAATTCCGTCGAAGATGGGTTGTAAGGCGCGCTTTTTCCGCTTCGACGACATTGCTCGGACGAGGCCAGCCCTACTAACGAGACGTCAGAAGTCGGAGCCATCGCTCGCGACCTCATGAAGCTCCCGCGGCGCGTTCGGCCTCGTCGCGCATGAAATTAAAGCCAGCGAGCGAATCTTATATCGCTAGCCGATTATCAATGGCGACCGATTCGATTGAAGCATGCTCGAGCGGCGCTTAGACGCAGTTCGCGTAACCCTGCGCGCCGTACAGCAACAAGCAATATCGTTATGCTCATGCCGAAAACAGGCGCCGCGGCGAGCTCTCAATGCTCGCAAGGCCCGCGCACAAAATAAGCCCGGCCTGTTGGCCGGGCTTATTTCGTATCGATTGTTCGGGAGAGGTCAGTATTTGGCGACGACTAAAGACCGCCCCAGTTGAAGTGATAGTTCACGCCGGCGCGCACGATATTGCCGCTAAAGCGGGTCGAGAACTGCGATATTGAAACGGCGGTCCCGGCGAGACCGACGTTCACCGCGGATCCCGCAACAGTGCCAAGATCGTAATATAGATATTCCGCCTTTGCCGACCAATTGGGCCAGAACATCCATTCTAGGCCACCACCCGCCGTCCAGCCGACGCGCGTGTCCGAGAAGCTACTCGCTCCGAATTGAGAGGGAATGAGCGTTCCAGGAGGCAGCCCTCCGAACGGAGCCCCTATGATAATCCCTTGAAAATTACTTAGGCTGACGTTTACGCCGCCATATGCAAGACCGCCAGTGCCATAGACAAGCAGCGTGGGCGTGAAGAGCCAGCCGAGGCGGCCCCGCACCGTGCCCAGATAGTCAAGCGACCTCCGTACATTAACATTGGAGAGAAGACTGAAGGGGATAGTTGTGTCGCCGATGGTTATGGTAGCGAGCGGAGCGGCAGCCCAAGCGGAGCTGCCGCCCCGGGAGCCAGCGATACCCTGGATATCCGCTTCTATGCCCGCGACAAGGCGTCCATTATAGAACTGCCAGTTATAGCCGATCTGGCCGCCGCCGATAAAACCGGCGCCGTTATTCGCAGAATAACTGCCGCTCAACAGCAGGTTCGCGACGCCCAAAGCGCCGCCCGCCGGCCAGTTCGTCACATAGACTGAATTATTATTGGCCCGGCGGTCAACACGAGCGCCAATGCGGTAAGTATCTTTTTCATCTCAATCCTCGCTGCCTGGGCGAAAATGTCCCAGCAATTGCTTGCCGTAAGCGCAATCAAGCGATGTAAGGACGCGCACAGTCAACGCGTGATCGAGGGATTCGAGGCGGGCTGAAGCTTATTTTCGAAAAGTGTTGCGCAGAGGCCACAAACGCTCGGTCGTCGCCAAAAGCGCAAAAGAAAAGCCCGGCCTTTGGAGGCCGGGATTCCAATCATAGACTCTTTCGGTCGATCAGTATTTCGCAACGACCGGAGGCGCGCCCCAGTTGAAGTGATAGTTCACGCCGGCGCGCACGATATTGCCGCGAAACTGAGTGCGAATCTCGGTCGCATTCGCCCACGCAAGGGTGCCGGCAGGCACAGGGGTGAAAATAGGGGTGCTGGTCGACGTCGTCAAACCGCCCGAAGTACGCACGGAACCGAGGTCGTAATAGAGATATTCGACCTTCGCGCTCCAGTTCGGCCAAAACATCCACTCAAGTCCGCCGCCGGCGGTCCATCCGACCCTGGTGTCCGAAAACTGCCCGCCGGTAAAGCCGGTCGTCGTGAAGTTCGGCCCTGGTGGCACGACGCTCTGGAAGCCTGCAACGTTCAGAGTAACTCCGCCATAGGCGAGACCGCCGGTGCCGTAGACGAGCAGCGTCGGGGTGAACAGCCAACCCAGTCGGCCGCGGACGGTGCCGAGGTAGTCAACGCTCTTCCTCGCCGACATCACTGTCACAACGGTATTGCCCAACGGAGCAGGAATGCCGGAGATAAAGGTCCTGTTGTTGTTGCTATAGGCGATGCCTTGGATGTCGGCTTCAATGCCGGCAACCGCGGCCCCATTGTAGAACTGCCAGTTATAGCCGATCTGGCCGCCGCCGATGAAGCCGCTGGAATTCGAGCTGAATATGCCGCTGCCGCCAAGGGCGGCAAGGCTCGCGAACTGGGGTGCGAGGCCTAACAAGGGATTTGCATTCACAAAGATCGGCGCCGAGGTGACATAAATATTGTTGTTGTCGCCCCACGTTCCGCCAGCGTTCAAACCGACGTAGAAGCCGGTCCACAGCGGCGGGGGCGGCGGAGGCGGCAACGGCGCCTTGTAATGAGGAAGATCGGCCGCAAGCGCCGTTCCGGCGGTCAACACGAGAGCCAGTGCGGTAAGTATCTTTTTCATCTCAGTCCTCGCTGCCTGGGCGAAAATACACAGCAATTGCTGGCCGTAAGCGCAATAAGGCGATCAACGACGCGCACAGTCAACGCGTGAACGAGGGATTCGAGGTGGGCTGAAGCTCAATTTCGAAAGGTGTGGCGCAGATGCCACAAACGCTCAGTCGTTGCCAAAAACGCAAAAGAAAATCCCGGCTTTGGGGCCGGGATTTTGACTACAGATTTTTTTGTCGATCAGTATTTCGCGACGACCGGAGGCGCGCCCCAGTTGAAGTGATAGTTCACGCCGGCGCGGACGATATTGCCGTTGAAGCGGGCGCTGGACTGCAAGAAGTTCGCAAAAGCGACGCCCGTAGGCGAGCTGCTGACCGCAACGGCCGACGAGGTCACTGTGCCGAGGTCATAATAGAGATACTCGACCTTAGCGCTCCAGCGCGGCATGAACATCCATTCCAATCCGCCGCCAGCCGTCCAGCCAACACGGGTGTCGGAAAAAGAAGACGCGGCGAACCAGCCAGTGAAGGGAGTGGGCGAGGCGATGGGCGCTCCCATGACGTTAAAGCTCGTCTGCACGCCGCCATAGGCAAGACCGCCAGTGCCGTAGACCAACAGGGTAGGCGTGAACAACCACCCGAGGCGGCCACGCACGGTGCCGATGTAGTCCAGATTCTTCGATACGGCGATGCCTTGGAAGGCATTAAAACCAGCGACAAATCCACCAGCGGTAACCGGAACTCCGGTGAAATAAGTGTTCGTCGAGCGGCTGTTGGCGATGCCTTGAATGTCGGCTTCGATGCCGGCGAGGGCGGCGCCGTTGTAGAACTGCCAATTATAGCCGATCTGGCCGCCGCCGATGAAGCCAGCGCTATTGGAGGTTGAGAAAATGCCGCTCGCGCCGAGCGCGGCTGCGGTTGCAGGTCCAATGGCGACCAGACCAGCAGCAGGATCTATGACGAACGGAGCGTTCGTAAGCGTTAAACGGTTACTATTCGCCCACGTTCCGCCAGCATTCAAACCAACATAGAACCCGGTCCAAAGCGGCGGGGGCGGCGGAGGGGGCGGCAGCGGAGCCTTGTAGTGGGGCAGATCGGCAGCGAAAGCTGAGCCCGTCAGCGCGATCGCCAACGCGGCGACGGAAAGAGTTTTCTTCATATCAATCCTCATCTCGTGGAGGCGCATAACCTTCGCCCTAACTGCCCTGTTGAAGCCTTCGGCGATTGCTCGCCATGCACTGCACTCAATCAGTCAAGGGCGCGCGCAGTCAATGCAAAAGCCTTGGTTTTCGCGGGCGTTCAATCGGATTTCCGATAGGTGTGGCGCCGGCGCCACAACGCCATGAGCCCTGGAAGGCTTTCGCCACGCAAGACCGACCGCCAGAACCGCTAAGACGCCGCCAGGGTGACGACATCGCCGCGCCGGTCTTTGACCGGGCGATCGATCTCCTCGTCCGCTCTTCTGGCGGCAAGCAGTTCCAGCGGTTGCGCAGCACAATCGCCAAACCAAGGAAAGGGAGTCAACGAAGTAACCGAGCCAAGCATGCGAGAATGACTCTTGCCAAAATGGCGCAACGGCAGCAGCAGCAACTCGAGTTCGGCCTTGCTCTCCTGGTCGCCTGCAGCCGCAGCGCACGCGGCTGCAACAATGGGAATCTCTGCGTCGACGACTTGCCGAATCGTCTGGACGATGCGCGCCCGGTCCTCGATACGCCACCAATTCAGGAACAGGCGCCCCTTCTGCTCGCTCAGCCAAAATGCGTTAACGCGTGGGCCGCACAATCGAATAGGAAATCCGAGATCAAAATCGACTTCCAGAATGAATGTGTCCGGCAAGATGTGCCGAATCGCTTCTGGGTCGATTTCCGCGCGATCCGGAGCGGCGCGTTTCCCCTTTAAATGGCTCCAATATTCGTAGAGATCTCTCGTGACCGGCGCTTTCATTGAACCCGCCCGACCTGCTGCGCCCGCCCAGGATTGGCACGCCAGTCTCCAAACGCGCCGCCCCGCCGTCGACGGAGCATCCGCCGTGCCAGCCAACGCTGATTTAGAGCCGAACCCGCGCGCCGGAGCCTCAACGCCCGCCCGCTCCGGGCGGAATCAAGGCCACACATCCACTCCCTTACAAGACGCAATCGAGCCATCCTGTCCCACAGCGATTCGCTTGCGTCATAGGCGGCGCCTTCCCGCTCCAATTCGGGACAGTGGGGCTGCGCGGCGCTAATTAGACTGCGCGGCAGTCGCGCGACCCAAGCGAAAGAGCGCCCTGTGACGGCGGCACGAGAACGCATTTTCAATCTCCCGATCGTGACGAAGACGCTCATCTTCGCGCTAACGGCCGTGCAGTTTGTCGTCGCCTACGGTCCGCCGGAATTCGCCCAGTGGCTGTTGGCGACATTCGCCTTCATCCCGGCGCGCGTGACGATTGAAGGCGGCGCCGAATACGCCACCCTGCTGACCTACTTTTTTTTGCACGGCGACTGGACGCATCTCGTCGTTAATGCGTTAGCGCTTGCGGCATTCGGAACGCCAGTCGAACGCCGATTCGGCTCGGAGCGGTACCTGCTCTTTCTTGCCGCGAGCGCGTCCGCAGGCGCGTTGTTCTTTCTTGCGCTGCATCCGTACGAGATCGCGCCAGTCGTCGGCGCGTCAGGCGCAATCTCAGGAACAATGGGGGCGATTGTGCGTTTCGCATTTACGCCAGGTGCGCGACTGGCGGACGGGAGGCGCAGCTCGCGGGCGCCATACGACGAGGAATCGGGTTCCACTTCGCTATCGCAACTGCCGCTGAACCGGCAGGCGATGTTTTTCCTCATTGCATGGCTAGCGGCGAACTTGCTTCTTGGCGCATTCCCGCAGGCGGCTGGCGTCTCAAGCGCCATTGCCTGGGAGGCGCATGTGGGAGGGTTTTTGTTCGGCCTGCTCTTTTTCAGTCTATTCGATCACGCGGGCCGGCGCGCCTTGAATTCGCAGTAACGCCCTTCGACTGGCGAGGGAGACCGGTCGAGAGCGAAAAGGAGGGCCAAATGACGATCTCGAACATACTCGCAGAGAAAGGAAGAGAGGTGGTGACGGCGAGCGCCGACACAACATTGCAACAGGCGGCTCAGCTCATGATGCGTTATAGAATAGGCGCGCTTGTCATTTTGGACGACAGCGGCCGACTCATCGGACTGATCGCCGAGCGCGACATCGTTTCGGCGGTCGCGCTGGACGGACCCGGGGCGCTGACGCAACCGATATCGTCCTACATGCAGCCCAACCCCCAGCCGGCCCGCGAAGAGGACGCTGTCGAGAATACGATGCGCGTCATGACGATCGAACGGCGCCGGCATATTCCGGTGGTCCGGGAAACCCTGCTCGTGGGGCTCATCTCGATTGGCGACGTCGTCAAATACCGCATACGCGTCATCGAGGAAGAACACCGCTCGATGCGGGAATATATCGCTCAGGCCTAGGTCGCGGACGCCGCAGTGGGCAGCGGGATGTGAGCGAAGATATTCGGCAGCGCCCGCTTCGTCGCCTCGCTGCCGACATGGATGAGTTGCTCAGCCCTGTGGAAGTCGAACATTCCGACCTCCTCCATGCGCGCTGTGATGGTCGCGTCCGGCGGGTCGCCAGCCAATCGCGAACGCAGAATCCGGTCCTGGATGATATTGAAGGCGTCAATCATGGCGGTGGCGACATTCGGCGCGTCGCTAGCCAGGCGATCGAAATAACGGGGCAGGAACCGATCCGCGAAGGAGACGTCGGCCTTTTCTCCAAACGGCCCGGCCTCCGCCGCACGCTTGACCGCCGCCGGATCGTCGCGGATGACGCGCGCGCGATACATCGTGTCAGCAGTGACGTTCACGGCGATCACATATTCCGCGCCCAGCGCCCGGCATACGGTGACCGGAACGGGGTTGACCAGCGCGCCATCGAACAACCAGCGTTCGCCGATACGCACAGGCTCGAAAATGCCCGGCAACGCATAAGAGGCTCGAATCGCGAGCGGCAGCGATCCGTGCTGCAGCCAGACTTCGTGCCCGGTGCCGACTTCAGTCGCGACGGCCGCGAAGGGAATCGGCAGATCTTCGATCTCGATGTCTGCGAGCTCCTTCTCCAGCGCCGACCGCAGACGTTCGCCGGTGATCAGGCTCGCGCCGGAAAACGACAGATCCATCAGGGTGAATACGCGCCTCTTGGTCAACGAGCGCGCAAACGCTTCGATCGCATCAAGCTTGCCGGCCGCGTAGCATCCGCCGACCACTGCCCCGATGGATGTGCCGGCGATCACGTCCGGGTAGATTCCGTGGGCGACAAGCTCGCGGATCACGCCGATGTGGGACCATCCCCGCGCCGCGCCCGCGCCGAGCGCTAATCCGATCGTTGGCTGCCCGCGTCTCTCACGTTTGGCCTCGGTATCCGCCTTGCGAACGATGGTGGTGGGGGGAGCTTGTGGTTCGTCCGTCATCCCGCTACCCGCTTCGGCGTCGTGATCCTGGAGGTTGCGTGAGCGTAGCGATAACATACCGGCCTTCCTGCTCAACTGTATCCCTGACGGTGAAATAGCAGGAGATATATTGGCGAGTAGTCTGCGCCTCGAAAGTGGCTTCTGGGTTAACTTTCCGCCAGATAGCGCCGCCTATACGCCATCGGCGGAGAAAACCAGCGCGCCAGCGCCGTCGAGCGCCCGATAAAAGCAGGATTTCCTTCCGGTATGGCAGGCCTTGCCGTCACCGCCAACTTCGACTTCGAGCAACAAGGCGTCCTGATCGCAGTCGACGCGCAACGACAGAACCTTTTGCGTTTGGCCGGAGGTCTCCCCTTTGCGCCACAGAGCCTGGCGGGACCGCGACCAATAATGGGCGAAGCCCGTCTCGATCGTTTTTTCGAGCGCGACTTCGTTCATATAGGCGACCATCAGCACTTCGCGCGTCGCGGCCTCCGTGGTGACGCACACGATAAGGCCGTTCGCGTCGAATTTCGGCGCGAAGACGACCCCCTCCTCCACATCCTCTTCGGCGGCTTGCGACATCACCGCGCCCCGCGCAGCAGCGTGTAGAAATGCGCCTGCTCGGCCGGATCGTCACGGAACACGCCCGAAAACTGCATGGTGACCGTGGACGACCCCTGCTTCATCACGCCGCGCATCGACATGCACATATGTTCCGCTTCGACCATCACAGCGACGCCGCGGGGCGCGAGCGCTTCGTCGATGGCGGCCGCGATCTGCGCCGTCATCGCTTCCTGCGTCTGGAGCCGGCGCGCGAAGATCTCGACGAGCCGGGCGAGCTTCGACAGGCCTACCACGCCGCCGTTCGGATAATAGGCGATATGCGCCTTACCGACGAAAGGCACGACATGGTGTTCGCAGTGCGAAGTGAAAGGGATGTCGCGCACAAGCACGAGATCGTCGTAGCCTTCGACCTCCTCGAAGACCTTCGAGAGAACCTCGTCGGCGCTCTCACGGTAGCCGCTGAAGAATTCTTCATAGGCTTTGACGACGCGCCTCGGCGTGTCGCGTAAGCCTTCGCGATCCGGATTGTCGCCGGCCCATCGCAGGAGGGTGCGCACGGCGGCCTCGGCCTCATCGCGGCTGGGGCGCTCTATGGTCTGAGCGGTCTCGAGGGAAGAAAAAGGAAAGGTCTTAACCACGTCGTCCATGTGGCGCCTCCAAATGCGTCCAGCGCGCGCCCGACAAGGCGCAGCGCAGCGAATGCCTCTCGCACTGGCGCGAGGCGGTCCCCAAATCGTCGCCCTCTCCGGAAAAGTTCGAGATCACGCGAGAATTCGAGACTAAGCAAAGACCTTGCCGGCCTCTGGCGCGTCGCACCGCTTTCGCGACGGCGCGCAAAATCCTATATAGAGATTTATCAAGGCGATGGTAAGGCCTTGGCTTGTAACGCGCCGGCGGCGATGCTCAACAACATTTATAATCAACGCATTCTGGAGCTGGCCGGAAACATTCCGCGCATCGGCCGGCTGCCGCAGCCGGACGCGACCGCCTCCGCCTATTCCAAGCTCTGTGGCTCGACGATCACCGTCGATCTGAGCCTGCGCGACGGCAAAGTGGCGGATTACGCCCATGAGTTGAAGGCCTGCGCGCTAGGTCAGGCGTCGGCTTCGATCATGGCGCGCAATATCGTCGGCTCGACGCCTCAGGAGCTGCGCGAAGCGCGCGAGGCGCTACGCAAAATGTTGAAGGAGAACGGCCCGCCGCCGACTGGCAAATGGGCTGACCTCGCCGTGCTGGAGCCGGTGCGCGACTATAAGGCGCGCCATGGCTCGACCATGCTGGCGTTTGACGCTGTCGCGGACGCTGTGACGAAGGCGGAGGCTTGATCGCAAGCCGAAGAGGCCGGAAAAGCTCTCATTCAGTTGCCTACGCACGCTCAATAGGTGTCTCTCGCCAAGACAAGGGTCGTCCCAGTTGAACTCACAAGATGCGGAACGGACGACCCGCCGCCTGGGCGTCCTTGGCTGGTGGCGCGCGACGCCCTTGTATCTGCGCATCTTGGGGGCCGTGGCGCTGGGGCTTGCCGTTGGCGTCATGCTTGGCGAGCAGGCGTCGGCGCTCGAAACGCCGGCCAGGCTTGTGTTGCGGATCTTGGGGGCGCTTGCGCCTCCGCTGATTCTGCTGGCGATCATGCAAGCGCTAATGCGCGCGCATCTTGGCGGCCGGCAGGCGCTGCGGCTGGTCACGCTGCTGTTGACGAACACATTGGTGGCGATCGGCGTCGGTCTCCTTGTCGCCAATGTCCTTCAACCCGGTTCATGGTCGAACCCCGCGCCGGCGCGCGAGCCCGCCAAGGCCGCGGCTGCCGCCGATCCCCTCGCGCAATTCTTGGACAACGTGCCCAAGAGCATCGGCGGGCCATTTTCAGACAATGGCACGGTAATGGGCGTCATCTTCATCGCGGTGGCGCTGGGCGTCGCCCTGAGAAGCCTGCGGCATCATGAGGTGCGCACCGTCGAAGACCTCGTTCACGTGGCGCTGACCAGCCTGATTACAATTCTGCACTGGATCATAGACCTGGTGCCGCTGGCCGTTTTCGGCATCGTCGCCAGCATCGTCGGCGTGAAGGGCTTTGGCGATTTTATCGCTTTGGGGGGCTTCGTCCTCGCCGTACTCGCGGCGCTGACGTTGCAAGCCGGCTACTACCTCATCCGCGTGCGACTCGGTTCTTGGGTGCGCCCGATCGAACTGCTGCGGGGCGTGCGCGATGCGTTGGTGATGGCGTTCTCGACGGGCAGTTCCACCGCCACGATGCCGGTGACCTACGCCTGTCTGCGCGAAAATGTCGGGCTGCGCGAGGAGTCCGCCAGCATGGGCGCGCTCGTGGGCGCGAATTTCAACAATGACGGCACGGCTCTCTATGAAGCCATGTCGGCCTTGTTCGTTGCGCAATTGCTCGAGATGCAATTGACGCTCAGCCAGCAGTTCATGGTCGTGCTGACGTCCGTGGTCGCGTCCGTCGGCGCGGCCGGCATTCCAGAAGCGGGTTTGGTGACGATGACCATGGTCTTCAAGGCCGTGGCGCTGCCGACCGACTACATCGCCATGCTTTTTACCGTCGACTGGTTGTTGGACCGCTGCCGGACAGCCATCAACGTCATGGGCGACGTAACTGTCAGCTGTCTGCTCGATGGCAAAACGCGCGAGCGGCCGAATACGCGACCTCCCTGAGAAGTCAGGACGCCGCAAAAGCTCGCCCCAATGCTCCTTTCCGCCTACGCTGGCGCCATGATCCCTGCCCCGATTCGCATCCTTGGAATCGATCCCGGCCTGCGCAACACCGGCTGGGGCGTCATCGAGGCCCAAGGGTCGCGGCTGTCCTTCATCGCCTGCGGGCGCGTCCGATCCGACGCCATGCTCAACATGGGCGAGCGGCTGCGGCAATTGCACGACGGGCTGATGGGAGTCATCGCCGACCACGCGCCGCATGAAGCGGCGATCGAAGAGACGTTCGTCAACCGCGATCCGCAATCGGCGCTAAAGCTCGGACAGGCGCGCGGCGTCGCGCTCACCGCCCCCGCGCTCGCCGGCCTCGTCATCGCCGAATACGCCGCCAATCTCGTGAAGAAGACCGTCGTCGGCGCCGGCCACGCCGACAAGGCGCAAGTGCAGATGATGGTGCGCGTGCTGTTGCCGGCGAGCGCAGCGACGAGCGCCGACGCCGCCGATGCGCTCGCGGTGGCGATCTGCCACGCGCAGCACCGCGGCGCGCGGGCTCTCAAGGAGAAGATTGGATGAGAAGCATCGCATTGCTGCTCGTTTTGTCGGCGGCGCCAGCCATCGCCGCCTCGGTAAATAAGGATTCGCCAGCGGGACGCTATGCGCTCGACGCCGCCGCCTGCAAGGCGAAGGACTATTTCGTGACGATCACCGAAAGCGAAACCGTCCTGCCGACATTCAGCTGCAAGGGCGTGGACTACGACCAAACTGAAAACAAGGGCGGCCGCGCCCTCTATAAGGCGACCGCCAAATCCTGCGTCGGCGAGGAATCGGTGAAGCCGCGGCAGGAGACGTTCACCCTCATCATCGATTCCGCCGGCCTGCAGATCCTCTGGGCGGATGGAACCAAGAGCGCGGTCTTTGCGCGCTGCGCGCCATGATCGGCAAGCTCAAGGGCCTCGTTGACAGCTATGGCGAGGACTTTGTGATTCTCGACGTCAATGGCGTCGGTTATGTCGTGCATTGTTCGACGCGCACACTGCAAAAGCTGCCGCGCGTCGGCGAGGCGTCCGCGCTCGCCATCGAGACGCAAGTGCGAGAAGATTCGATCAGGCTCTTCGGCTTTGCGACCGAGGCGGAGCGCGACTGGTTCCGTTTGCTGCAAACCGTCCAGGGCGTCGGCGCCAAAGTGGCGCTGGCGATCCTGTCGATTCTTCCCGCGAACGATCTCGCCTCCGCCATCGCCCTACAGGACAAGGCGACGGTTGCCCGCGCGCCGGGCGTCGGGCCGAAACTCGCGGCGCGTATCGTCGCGGAGCTGAAGGACAAGGCCCCAGTTGTCTTCGGCGCTATCGACCCTGCCGTCGCGCGCCTGTCTGGCGAAGAGCCCGAAGGCGCGCCGTCGGCCGCGCGCGATGCGATTTCGGCTTTGGTCAATCTCGGCTATGGACGCCCGCAGGCGGCAGCCGCAGTGGCCGAAGGCCTCAAGCAGCTTGGCGACGCCGCCGAGGCTGGCGCGCTGATTCGGCAAGGACTGCGAGAACTCGCGCGCTGAGCGGCGGCGTGTCCTGTGAAAGTAACTATCCGCATCACGTCCTCGCAAAAAAGCAGCTTTGCCCTTTGTTTAAACAATTCTTTCTCTCCAATTACGCTGGGCTTTTGGGCAAAATTGAATAGCAACCCGGTGTGCCTTTGCAATTTTCTTGTGTATGTGGGGCTACTTGAGTTGGGCCGTTGCTATGCAAACATCCGATTACATTTCCTTGCTCTCATCAATAGGGGCTTGCCTTGCAGCCATCATGGCTTGGCTAACTTTAATTGAACTAAAGCAGCAGCGGGCATCGACATATCGGCCGGATTTGGTAATTCCCTCTTTGCGTTTCCAGGCTAACTATCGCTCTATATCGGATCCCCTCTCAGCCATCTGGCACCTGCCCTTTGGGCACGACGAAAAACTGCCGAGCTCAGATACGATCCAATATGCAACCGCTGATATAAAGAACATTGGCAAAGGCGCAGCTAAACACGTCAACGTGGTTTGGTCTTACCAAAAAAACAAACTTGTTGAATTATTCAACGCATTGGCTGCGCCGGACTATTCTATCGAAACAAGCGACGGGATGTTTTGGCGAGTTAATGGCGCTGGCTCAGGTTACAACCATCGAATGTTCGAGTCCCAAAATATTCCCTATATTTATCCAGTCGGAGACGGACCTGAGAAATTTAAAATTCATGTCCCAAGCTTCTATCAAGCGATAATCTCGGCTATAATTTTTATTTCTATCAAAAATAGAAAAGTTGATGAGCTATTTGATCTGAAATTTGGGTCGGAACTGACTCTGACGTATCACGACATTGGAGGGTCAACCATTCGCACAACCTTCATAGTTAGTGTTGACTTTGATATGCTGGCTCATGGCAACGATACCGACCCGCCGATGTTTCAAGCGTCACTCGATTTCACTCCAGCGGAAAGCGGTTAAAGAAATGGATTTACTGGCGATTGCCATGTGATACGACATCATGCCACCCGGCACACAGGAGAACACGGCCGTTCGCAAAGCGCGACGGCGCAGGACCGGCGTCAACACGCGCAAGACACTTGGCCGTGGCTCGCAATCAGGCGATCACGTCCCGATAGATTTCGGCGAGTGGCGTCTCAAATTTTATTGCTGGCAAACGAAGCGCGTCGCCGATTGCGCAGAGTCTCTGGCGTTCGAAGAAGC
>Ga0233424_10002173_pt1 | contig 14623 bp, 12 predicted proteins | sample Watercolumn_Towu_FD_181011 | JGI IMG/M metagenome (GOLD analysis project Ga0233424, IMG submission 181011) | Freshwater microbial communities from Lake Towuti, South Sulawesi, Indonesia - Watercolumn_Towuti2014_125_MG | ecosystem: Environmental > Aquatic > Freshwater > Lake | place: Indonesia...
TCGCGCCCGGGCATCTCGCGCTCGTAGTAGTGGTCGCACGACGAAATGTCGTCGACGAACCAGCGCGGAAAGAACGTGGTGAGCGCCAACTCGGGGAACACCACGAGCTGCGCGCCGAGATCGGCAGCGCGCCGCAGCAAGGCGCACAGGCGCGCCACCGCGTCGGCGCGGGTGTGGTGCTGGTCGATCGGGCCCATCTGCGCTGCCGCCACCCGTACGACGCGCGGTGTGCCGCGCAGCGCGCCGCGCATCAAAAGCTCGTCTCGGTGAGCGCGAGCATCACGTCGAGCAACACGTTCGCGCCGGCGACGAGGTCGGCCTCGTCGGTGTGCTCGGCCACGTTGTGGCTGAGGCCTTTGTGGCTCGGCACGAAGATCATCGCGGTCGGCGCCATGCGTGCGATCATCTGCGCGTCGTGCCCGGCACCCGAGGGCATCCGCTGCACGCTCTCGCCGCGGGCGCGCGCGGCGGCTTCCACCATGTCGATCACGCGATCGTCGAACACCACCGGTTCGAAACGCACGAGGCTGCGTCGCCTGATGGCGACCTGCTCGCGCTCGGCGAGCTCGCGGCAGAAGTCGGCAATCTCCGCCTCGGCTTTCTGCAGCAGCGCCTCGTCTGTGTTGCGCACGTCGAGCGTCAGCTTGGCACGGCTCGGCACCACGTTGGTGAGATTCGGATGCAGGTCGATCTTGCCGACGGTGCACACCTGGCTGGCGCCGTATCGCTTGGCGAGAGCGCGCACGAACACGGTGAGTTCGGCCGCCGCGTACGCGGGGTCGCGCCGCAGGTGCATGGGCGTGGTACCGGCATGGTTGCTCTGGCCGTCGATTACGACCTCTTGCCACGAGATGCCCTGCACGCCGGTCACCGCGCCGATGCGCACCCCGTTCACTTCCAGGAGCGGCCCCTGCTCTACGTGCAACTCGACGAAGGCGTGCGGCGCGACGCCAGGGCAGGGCACGCTGCCGAGGTAGCCGATGCGCTCAAGCTCGTCGCCGAGCCGCGCCGAGTCGATGCCCACCACGTCGTGGGCTTCTTCCACCGTCATGCCGCCGGCATACACGAGCGAGCCGAGCATGTCGGGGGCGAACCGTGCGCCCTCCTCGTCGGTGAAGAAGGCGACCTGCAACGGACGCTTGGGTGTCACACCGGCGCGCTGGCACGTCTCGATCACCTCGAGCCCCGCGATCACGCCGTAGTTGCCGTCATACTTGCCGCCCGTGCGAACCGTGTCGATGTGCGAACCGGTCATGACCGCGGCTCCCGTACCGACCTGCCACGTGCCGATCACGTTGCCGACCGAGTCGATCGCGACTTCGAGACCGAGGTCGCGCATCCAACCGACGACCACGTCGCGACCGTCGCGATCGGCGTCGGTGAGGGCGAGCCGGTTGCAGCCGCCGCCATCAATGGCGCCGATTTCGGCGAGTGCAAAGATGCGTTGCATCAGCCTGGATGCGTCGATGGACAAAGCCCGTGAGGCGTCAAGGCCCGGCGATTGCTGCGCGCCACCCGTTCGCATGCCGTCAGTCTACGAATGGCAGACTTGCCGACTGATGTCTGGCATCGACCGCGCGCGCCTCGGCGAACTCATGGCGACCGAGACACAGCGTTTCATCGACCTGCATCCCAAGTCGCGCGCACACGCCGACACCACTGGCTCGCTCGTGGCGGGCGTGCCGATGCCGTGGATGCGCCGCTGGCCCGGGCCGTTCCCGATCGTGCTCGACTCGGCACAGGGTGCGCGCTTCACCGACATCGACGGCCACGAGTACGTCGACTTGTGCCTCGGCGACACCGGGTCGATGACCGGCCACGCGCACGCCGAGGTCACTGCCGCGGTGGCGCGGCAGATGGCGCGCGGCTCGACGGTGATGCTGCCGACCGCCGACGCCGCGTGGGTGGCCGGCGAGTTGGCACGACGCTTCAGTCTGCCCAAATGGCAATTCGCGCTGAGCGCCACCGACGCCAATCGCTTTGCGCTGCGCTTCGCCCGTGCGATCACCGGCAGGCCGAAGGTGATCGTGCACGACTGGTGCTACCACGGCACCGTCGACGAGACGCTCGTCATCCGCCTCGGTGAGCGCACCATCGCGCGCCCTGGCGCGATCGGCCCGCAGGTGAATCCGGCGCTGACGACGCGCGTCGTGCAGTTCAACGACCTCGACGATCTCGAGCGCGCCGCCGCGCACGGCGACGTCGCATGCATGCTGATCGAGCCCGCGCTCACCAACATCGGCATCGTGCTGCCCGTGGCCGGGTATCTCGAAGGCGTGCGCGAGATCACCCGCCGGCACGGCATCATCCTCATCATCGACGAGACGCACACGATCTGCGCCGGCCCCGGCGGCTGCACCAAAGAATGGGGTCTCGAGCCCGACATGTTCGTCATCGGCAAGACCATCGGCGGTGGCACCCCGGTCGGCGCCTACGGCATGTCGGCGGCGATTGCCGAACGCGTCGAGGCGCTGCACGACGACGCCGGCATCGACGTGTCGGGCGTGGGTGGCACGCTGGCCGGCAACGCACTGTCGATGGCGGCAGTGCGCGCGACGCTCACGCACGCGCTCTTGCCCGAGCAATTCGTGCGCACCACGCGGCTCGCGCGCGCATGGACCGACGGCGTGCAACAGGCCTACGAACGGCGCGGGCTTGCCTGGAGCGTGCAGCAACTCGGTTCGCGCGCGGAGTATTGGTTCTGCCCGCCGCCACGCAGCGGGGCAGAGGCCGCCGCGGCCGTCGACCACGACCTCGATGCGTTCTTCCATCTCTGGGCGATCAACCGCGGAGTGCTGTTGACGCCATTCCACAACATGGCGCTCTTCTCGCCGTTCCACGACGAGAGCGACGTCGAACGCCACACCGTGCAATTCGACGATGCGGTGCACGCGCTCACGGGCCGCTGAGCGCGCCAGAGGTGAGCAGCGCCGCAGTCGCTTGGGTGCTGGCGGTCATGCTGTTCGCCGCGTTGGTGCAATCCGTCGGCGGTTTCGGTTTCGCGCTGCTCGCCGTGCCGCTCGCTGCCATTGGCACCGAGTTGCAGACCGCGGTGATCGTGGTGGGCCTCGGGTCGCTCCTCAATGTGGTGATCCTCAGCTGGCGCACGCGCCGCGAGATTGATCGCAGCCTCGCACGACGATTCAACGTGCCGGCCGTCATCGGCATGCCGATCGGCCTCGCCGCGCTCACCCTCGTGGATGAACGCCCGCTCAAGATGGCGCTCGGCATCGTGATCATCGTGGCGACCGTCGCCCTGCAGCGCGGCGCCGCCAACGTGGCACCGCGCGCGTGGCTCGAGGTGCTCGCCGGCTTCGCGTCGGGCATCCTCTCCACCGCGACGGGCACCAACGGGCCGCCACTGGTGCTCGCGTCGCAGATGCGCGGGCTTGCGCCGGACGCGTTTCGCGCGACGCTGTCGTTCACCTTCGCGGTGTCGGGCACGATCAGCATGGTGATGTTCGTCGCGGCCGGACTCGTCGCTCGAGACGAGATCGTGCTCACGGTGGCGGGCGTGCCGGTGATTCTCCTGGGTCAGCGCGCCGGACTGCGATTGCAGCCGGTCTTCTCGGGTCGTCGATTCGACACGCTCGTGTACGGGCTGTTGCTGGTGAGCGGCGTGTCGGTCGGCGTGTCAGGGCTGCTCGCCGGCTGACGCGGGCAGCCGCTCTCTGGTCGCCCGCTCACGCGAGCACGTGTCCGCGACTATGTGTACGCGACTATGTGTACGCGACTATGTGTACGCGACTATGGCGCGAACCAGCCGAGCCATGCTTCTTTCGTCTTGGGTTTGAAGATCGCGTTCGAGGCCCGCACGCGACCCATCGCCGCGTGCGACTCGGGGGAGTACTGGTGCCCGGGGAAGATGACGGTGTCGTCGGGCAACGCCGCGAGACGCTGGAGACTTTCGTACATGTGCTCGGGGTTGCTGCCCGGCAGGTCGGTGCGGCCGCATCCGTCCAAGAACAAGGTGTCGCCCGAGACGAGCCGCGAGTCGACGAGAAAACACTGGCTGCCAGGCGTGTGGCCCGGCGTGTGCACCAGCGTGAGGTCGATGTCGCCGACGCGCACCACGTCGCCGGGTTCGTGCGCCGCCAGGTGCTCGCGGCCGACACCCGTCACCTTGGCCACCCATTCCACCTCGGCGGATTGCAGGTGGATCGGCACGCTGCAGCGCTCGAGCAGCGACGCGATGCCGTCGATGCGCATGCCCATCATCGAGCCGCCGACGTGGTCGGGGTGATAGTGCGTGGCGAGCACTCCGGTGAGCCGCATGCCGTCGGCCTCCACCGTGTCGACGAGCGCATCCACGTCGTACGCAGGGTCGATCAACACGCACTCGCCGGTCGCGCGATCGCCGATGGCGTACACGAAGTTCACCATCTGGCGGGCGAGGTCGTCGTGCGCGGCGAAGTCGCGGCCCGACAACAACTGACGGAAGTACAACCGTTGCTCGCTCACGACGACGAACCTACTCGCGCCTACCCTTGACTGCATGCCGCAGCGCGTGCGTTCGTCTGGCGTGCTGCGCTACGCGATCGTCGGCTGCGGCATGATGGGCATCGAGCACCTGCACGCACTGCGCAGTTTGCCCGACACCGAGATGGTGGCGCTGTGCGACCCGCACGCGCCAAGTCTCGCGGCGGCGCGTGCGGTGCTGCCGGCCGGTGCGCTGCGCGAATACGCGGAGGTCGAGGCGCTCGTCGCCGACGGCGGGTTCGACGTGGCGGTGGTCGCGAGTCCCAACCACACGCACCGTGCGGTGGTCGAGCCGTTGCTGCGCCACGGGGCGCACGTGCTCGTGGAGAAGCCGTTGTGCACGACGACCGTCGACTGCCGCGAACTCATCGCGACAGAAGAAGCGACCCGTCACGATGCCGCACCCGGTCGCGTCGTGTGGGTCGGGCTCGAGTATCGCTACATGGCCCCGACGATGCGGCTCTTGCAGCACGCGCACGACGGCACGCTCGGCCGGCTGCGGATGCTCGCCATCCGCGAGCACCGGTTTCCGTTCTTGGTGAAGGTGGGGGACTGGAACCGCTTCAGCGCCAACACCGGCGGCACGCTCGTGGAGAAATGCTGCCACTTCTTCGACTTGATGCGGCTCGTGCTGCGCAGCGAGCCCGTGCGCGTGTACGCCTCTGGCGCGCAAGACGTGAACCATCTCGACGAGCGTTACCACGGCCGCACGCCCGACATCCTCGACAATGCGTTCGTGATCGTCGACTTCGCCGACGGCGCGCGCGCCTCGCTCGACTTGTGCATGTTCGCCGAAGCCACGCGCAACGAACAAGAAATCTCCCTCGTCGGAGACCTCGGCAAGGCGGAGGCGCTCGTGACGCAGGGCGTCGTGCGCCTCGGGTTGCGCAAGGGCGGCTGGTTCCAGTGCGACGAAGAGTCGGTGCGCACCGACGACGTGCCCGAGTCGGTGCTGCGGCACGGCTCGCACCACGGCTCTTCCTGGCGCGAGCACGTGGCGATGCAGCATTCGATACGAAACGCCGCGACCCCGGAGGTCACGCTGCACGACGGGCTCATGGCCACGGCGATGGGCGAGGCGGCGCACCGCAGCATCGCGCGCGGCACTCCGGTGGAGATGCACGAACTCGTCGACTGACCGAGCACGCGCAGATTGACCAAGTACGGGCAGACGCCCGGCGTCAGATCAGCGACTCGAAGATTCTCGCCAACACTCGCGGGCGCTTGCCGCGTCGCAACTCGCGGCGGTCGATGCGTTCAGAGAGACGCAGCAGCGAGTTGATGGCGACGAATCGCACGGGCTCGGGTTCCCAGCGCGGCGACTCGTGGCCGACGAAGGGCAGCGCGGCGAGCGAGGTGTCGCGTTGGTGCCACACGTCGAGCACCGTGCGCGCAAACAGGTTCGTGGCCGCGACGCCGTCGCCGACGTAGCCCCCGATGCGGGCGTGACGCCGTGCGCGCTGCACCGTGACGCTCGGGGTCCAGTCGCGGGGCACGCCGAGCGGGCCGCCCCAGCGGTGCGTGATGCGGGCGTCGCGGGCCGCCGGAAAGTGCCGCGCAATCGCGGCGACGATGTGCCGGTGCGTTGCGTCGTCGATGTCGAAGCGGTCTCGCACGCGCGACGCGAAGTGATACGGCGCGCCACGACCGCCGAAAGCGATGCGCCCGTCACGAGTGAGTTGGGCGTAGATGATCATCCGCGATCCGTCGTTGAAGGTCGCGCGGTCGCGCCAGCCGATTGCCGACAGCGCCGTGGCGTCGAGCGGCTCGGTGGCGACCATCAGCGAGTAGAGCGGCACCAACCGCCTGCGCAACGACCGGAAACTGTTGCTGTAAGCCTCGGTCGCTTGCACCACGAGCTCGCCGCGCATCACCCCGTGCTCGTGCACCACGGTGCCGTCGTCGATCGACACGACCCTCGAATTCTCGAACAACTCCACGCCGTGTGCGCGCACGACGCGCGCCAACCCGACGACGAGCGCGTAGGGGTTCACCGTCGCACAGTGCGGACTGCGGATCGCGCCGTGCGTCTCGGCGAGCCGCAGGTGGTTGGCGACCCGGTCGGCTTCTATCCACGACATGTCGGACTCGCCGAGCCCGGTCGCATGCTGGTCGGCCAGCATCTTGCGCAGTCGCCCGGCTTGCAGCGGCGTCGACGCCGACTGGATGGTGCCGCCGCGGTGCCAGTCGCACGCGATGCCTTCGGTGCGCACCACGCGCTCGATCTCGTCGAGCGTGGCAAAACTCTCCGCGTAAGCATGCAGCGCGCGCTCGCGACCGAACAGGTCGGCCAGTTCGCTCGGCATCAGCGGGAAGAACCCGCTGCACCAGCCGCCGTTGCGTCCGCTGGCCCCGAAGCCGACGGTGCGGGCCTCCACCACGGCGATGCGCGCCGACGGATTCTGGCGCGACGCGTAATACGCCGTCCACAGACCGCTCAGCCCGCCGCCGACGACCACGATGTCGAAGCGCGCGTCGCGTGGGGCGGTCCGTGCTGGAAAGTCACGCCGCACCGACTCGTGCGTGGCCGTGTCGTGCCACACGGGGCGCTGCACGGCACTGTCGATGCTTGCCATTGGAAGTACCTCTTTGCTCGGCCCTGCGAGCGTCAGCGAACCCACAGGTCGTACAACGAGCGCTCCGGGTCGACGAGCACGTCGTTGCGTTCGTCGACCTGCAGTGTGGTGCGCTTGCCTTCGGTGCTCTGCCAGTCGGCCCGGCCGGTGCGGGCAAAGCCGACGAGCGCACCAGCCATCGTGTCGGCGAGATGACGGTGCGCCGCGGAGGAGCCGATGAACATCTCGACTCCCGGTACTTCGACGTTGTCGAACACGAACGGAATGTCGAGCCCGTGGCAGGCGCCGAGGATGCCGCCGAAGACCGGCGTCGGCCACGTGAAGAGATACGACCAGGTCGGAGTGCCCGCGGTGTCGCGGGCGTCGATCACGCGCCACACCGGCGCGCGGAACGACTCGTCGGTCTGCAGCGCGGCGAGCATCTGCGCCGGGGTCGAGCCGGGACGCAGCCTCGCGTAGGAGTTCCACGCTTCGTCGGCGTGCGCTCCGAAACTCTGCACGAAATGCGCGCGCGCATCGCTCTCGCTGAAATTGGCGGCGGCCGGGTTGACGGCCACCCACAGGCGGCTCTCGTCCCGCAGCGTGCCGATCACGAGCGGGCGCGGATCGGCGGCGATGCGGGCATGCGCGTCGGCTGGCAACACGTCGCCGCCGACGGTCGGGCTGAACATCGTGACCAGGTCTTTCGGGTCGCGCAACATGCGGCCCTGCGCGGCGACGATCGCATCCGCCGAAACGGGGCCAGTAACGTCACCGGCCTTCGCGAGGTCGCTCACGCCGAGTTCCTTGATGAGCAGCCGCTCCGATTCATCGGCGCGCGAGGGATTGCGCAGTTGCCCGATCGACGGGCTCATCGCGACGCCGCGGGCGAACAACGACCGTGCCGCTGGGGCGGCGAAGAGCGCCAGCACGCTGCATCCACCGGCCGACTCGCCGAAGATGGTCACGTTCGTCGGGTCGCCGCCGAAGTGCCCGATGGTTTCTTGCACCCACTGGAGAGCGGCGATCTGGTCGAGCAGCCCGACGTCGCTGCGACCGGCGAATCCGAATGCACCGAGCCGGTAGTTGATGGCGACCACCACGCAGCCGCGGCGCGCGAGGTTGCTGCCGTCGTACCACGCGGCGTTTGCGGTGCCGTTGGTGAACGCACCGCCGTGGATCCACACCAAGACCGGCAGGTGAGTCGCACCCTCTGGAGCGAACACGTTGAGCGTGAGGCAGTCCTCGCGCATCGGCACGCTGCCGGTGCCCATGGCTTGCTCGAGCATGCCCGGCACCTGCGGACATTGCACCGCCGCGTCGAGACTGCGACCCGAACGATCGATTTGCGGTGGCGCGAATCGCGCGGCGGTCGCGTACACCACGTTGCGCGTCACAGCAATCGACGGAGCAGTCACCACCGCAAGGGTAGTAGTGGCGCGGCGGCGCCCCGCGACCCAGCGATACGGTGAACCCATGCTGCGCAAGCGCCTTGAGCGCAAGCTTGCGAACATGCTCGCGGGCGTGGTGTCGGAGCGATTCGAAGACTGGCAGTTCGCCGCCGCCATCACCAATGACACCGCACGCGGCAAGAAGTTCAAGCACTTCGGCGACGGTTCGTTGATTGCGTTCCCTTGGGTCACGGTGTACAACGAGCACTACATCGAGATCGGTCACGACTCGATGATCGGCCCGTACTGTGCGTTGTCGGCGGGCATGATGCCGGGGCAGGAATGCCTCATCTCGCCGGTCGTGCGCATCGGCGACCGGTGTCTCATCGGGCGCGGCAGCGGCATCGTCGGGCATCTGGCCATCGACATCGGCAACGACGTGTGGACCGGCCATCACGTGTACGTCACCGACCAGAACCACGGCTACGAGGACGTCACTCTTCCGATCTCGCGCCAGACGCAACCCGAGCGCCCGGTGTCGATCGGCGACGGTTCGTGGCTCGGCACAGGCTGCGTGGTGCTGCCCGGAGCCGTCATCGGAAGACACGTCGCGGTCGGGGCGAACTCGGTGGTCACGGGGGAGCTGCCCGACTTCTGCGTGGCCGTCGGCGCGCCAGCGCGGGTGATTCGGCGCTACGAGCCGGGTTCGGGGTGGACGCCCGCGCACGAATTTCGCAGCGTGCGTTGAGCTGTGTTGAACTGTGTTGAACTGTGTTGAATCGCGGCGAACCGTGAACCGCGCCGCCTACACGGACAAGTCGACCGGGGTCACACAGTTGCGCATGCGGTTGTCGCCGGCGAAGGTGCTGATGCGCTCGCCGAGCGGAAGCCCTTCGAACGTCGACTCCGAGAACGGCGAGTTGTCGCCGCGGCGCAGCTGGTCGGCGTACGCGCGGCGGTCGGCGATGTAGGTGTCGTAGTCCGCGAGCCACAGCGGCACGACTGCTCGACCCTTCTCGTCGCTCGGCTCGCTGGCACGCAGGTCGCGCAGCATGCTCTCGATCGTGTCAGTCGCCTGGTCGACGAGTGCCGCGCGCGCCGCGAGGCCGCCCGTCGACGGGTCGGTGACCATGCGGTAGTCGGCGAGAGCCAGCCGCTCGTTCTTGGCGACGAGGCATCGTGCATCGGCGCGCTTGGTCCACTCTTCGTCGCCGATCTTGTTGACCGCTTCTTTGGAGGCAAAAAACAGCGCGTACACCCACATGACTGCGATGAGACCCACCACGAGTGACAGAATGACACGGGCAAAAAGTCGCATGGTTTCCGAGACGCTATCCGTGACGACGCCCGGCACCAGATTTTCTCGCGCGAAGAACTTGATCGTCGCCTTGGTCAGTTTTCACACCGGGCTCGTGCTCATCGCCGTCGGCGGTGCGGCAGTCTTCGCGATGGCGACGGTGGCGTCGACCTTCGGCGTGCAGCAACTCGTCGACCGCGTCATCATTCCGGCGTTCGAGACCGACGGCGTCACCTTCGGCACCTGGCTCGCGGTGTCGGCGCTCGTCGTCCTGATCGCGCTCGTTCGCGCCGCCGGAGTGGTGGTGCGGCGCTCGTACGCGGGCATCTCCCAGTGGACGACGGAGCGCACCATCGTTTCGCGCGTCGTCAACCACACGATGCGTCAACCCGCCAGCTGGCACCGCGCACGAATGACCGGCGACATCAGCGCGCGGATGGGCACCGACAGCGACGCGGCGGTCACGATCATGGGTCCGTTGCCGTTCGCATCGTCGGTGGTGGTGCTGCTCGTCGTCGCGAGCACGTGGCTGCTCGCCACCGACCTGGCACTGGGACTGTTCGCCGTGGCGGTGATGCCCGCGATGCTCGCGTTCAACTTGGCGTACCAGCGCAGTATCGACCGCTACTACCGCCTCGCACAGGACGAACTCGGCAACCTGTCGGAGGCCGCGCACGAGAGTTTCGACGGCGTGCTCGTCGTGAAGGCGTTCGGCGCAGAGGACCGCGAGACCGAGCGGCTGGCGATGATCTCACGGCGCCTGCAGGGTGCGCGCACGCGCGCCGTCACGATTCGCTCGGGTTTCGAGGCCGTCATCGACGCGACTCCGTCGCTGGTGAACGTGGCAGTCATCGCGCTCGGCGCACTGCGCATCCGCAGCGGGTCGATGACCATCGGCGAGCTGTCGTCGTTCGTCTACCTCTTCACGCTCGTCTCCATGCCGCTGCGCATCGTGAGCTACCTGTTCTCCGAACTGCCGCACTCGCTGTCGGGCTGGGACCGCGTGCAGGAGGTGCTGCGCGAGCCGCTGCTCGCCGACCCGCGCGCGGCGATCGGGCACTCCGACTCTGCGTTCGTGCAACTGCAGAACGTGTGCGCCGAGCACGTCGCGGGCAGCCCGGCGCTGCGCGACGTGACGCTGTGCGTCGAGCGCGGGCGCACGGTCGCGGTGGTGGGCGCCACGGGCGCGGGCAAGACCACGCTTCTGCACGTGATTGCCGGGCTCGTGCCCGCCGCCAGTGGCGAGGTGCGGCTCGGCACACGGCGCGTCGGGCTCGTCTTCCAGGAGGCGTTCCTCTTCGCCGAGTCGTTGCGATACAACCTGACGCTCGGCGCGCAGATTCCCGACGCGCAGGTCGCCCGGGCACTCGAGGTGGCGGCGGCGGCCGGCTTCATCGCCGACCTCGGGGTGGGGCTCGACACCGAGCTCGGCGAACGCGGCGTGAGCCTCTCGGGCGGTCAGCGCCAGCGTCTCGCCCTCGCGCGCGCCATCGCGGTCGGCAGCGACCTGCTGCTGCTCGACGACACGACATCCGCACTCGACCCGACCACCGAGGAAACGGTGCTGCGCAACCTCCGCGACCTGCACGACAGCATCACCACCGTGGTCGTCGCGTCGCGGCCCTCCACCATCGCGCTCGCCGACGAAGTGGTGTTCATGCACGAGGGGCGCGTGGCTGCCGTCGGCACGCACGACGCGCTGCTGCGCGACGACCACGGCTACGCCGCACTGATCGCCGCGTTCGAGCACGACCGCACATCCGCGCAGGAGTCGCGACCGCGATGACCATGACCGACGACATCACCGCCGAGGTTCGCCGCCGCGGCGCCGTCGACACGATCCGTGCGGGCATCGCCCACGCACCTGCTCTCGGACGCGGGCTCGGCGTCACGTTCCTTCTCGCCTTGCTCGGCGCGGCGGGTCGCGCCTCGCTGCCCATCGTGCTGCAACTCGCGATCGACAACGGCCTCGGTGCCGGCAGCGTGCGCGTCGACTACGTGGTGCGACTCTGCACGGTGGCATCCGCGATCATCGTGGCGGCGGCCGTCTGCCAGCGCACTGCGGTGTACCGGCTCGGCACCGCCGCCGAGGAAGGTCTCTACGGCCTGCGCGTGCGGCTCTTTGACCACATCCATCGCCTCAGCCTCGCCGACCACAACGAAGAACGCCGCGGCGCGCTCGTCGCGCGCGTCACGAGCGACATCGAGACGCTCACCATGTTCTTTGCCTGGGGCGGGCTGGCGTGGATGCTCGACCTCTCGCTCATGTTCGTCGTCGCGTGCGTGATGCTCGCCTACGACTGGGTGCTCGCCCTCGTCGCGTTCGCGGTCGTCGCACCGCTCATCATCGTGCTGCGCTACGTGCAGGGCCGACTCGTTCGCGCCTATGACCGCGTGCGCGAGAACAATGCGCAGATGCTGTCGCTCATGGCCGAGACGGTGTCGGGCGTCGAGACCCTGCAGGCCTACGGTGCCGTCGAGCCGGCCATCGCACGAGTGGAGCAGGCGACGCAACGGCGCGCCAGGTCGGCGGTGCGCTCGGGTGTCATCGGCGCGTTCCTCTTCCCGTCGGGCGAGGTGTTCAGCGTGTTCACGGTGGTGGCGGTGGTCGGCATCGGGGTGTGGCAGGGCGCCGCGTCGGGACTCACCGCCGGGGCACTGGTCGGCTTCATGTTCCTCACCTACCGCTTCTTGGAACCGATCGCCGAATTCACTGAGGTGATCGACCAGACGCAAACTGCCGTCGCAGGCATGCGCCGCGTGCTCGGCATTCTCGACACCCCGATCGGGCCGCCGCCGGCCACGAACCCCGTCGAACTGCCTGTGGGGGGCCTCGGCGTGGCGTTGCACGACGTGACGTTCGCGTACGCGCCGCGCGACGACGAACCCGCCAGCAACGTGCTGTCGCAACTGAGCCTGACCATCCCGCCCGGACAGCACGTGGCGCTCGTCGGCGAATCGGGTGCGGGAAAGACCACCATCGCACGACTCGTCGCGCGGCTCGCCGACCCGACGCAGGGTCGTGTGTCGATCGGGGCGGTGAACCTGAAGCACGTCGCCAACGAGGATCTGCGCCGGCGGCTCACCGTGGTGCCGCAGGAGCCGTTTCTCTTCGCCGACACGATCGCCTACAACCTGCGGTTCGCCAAACCCGACGCCGACGACGACGAACTCGCCGCCGCCGTGCGCAGGCTCGAGCTCGACGACTGGGTGGCAGGTCTCGCGCTGGGCCTCGCCACGCCGGTCGGCCAGCGCGGCCAGGCGCTGTCGGCCGGCGAGCGCCAGATGGTGGCGTTGTTGCGCGCGTCGCTGGTGAACCCCGACGTGCTCATCCTCGACGAGGCGACCTCGTCGGTGGACGCGCTCACCGAGGTTCGCCTGGCGCGCGCGCTGCGCAGGTTGTCGGAGGGTCGCACCACGATTTCGATCGCGCACCGACTCTCGACGGCCGCCCGCGCCGATCGCGTCGTCGTGTTGGCGTACGGTCGGGTCGTGGAAGACGGGTCGCACGAGGCATTGATGGCACTCGGCGGCGAATACAAGCGGATGTACGACGCGTGGCTGGCCGCGACGAAGGCATGACCCTGCGCCGAGTGCCCGCGTGGTGCGCGATGGCCTCGCTTGCCGTCGTCGCGTTGGCCGCCTGCGCCGGCGAGACGGCCGCGCAGGCCTGCGCACGCGGACCGATTTTCGGCGCTGCCCGGACGCGCGCCGAGCGCAGCGTCGCCGAACTCGACACGACCTCCACCATCGAACTCGAGGAGTCACTGAACGCGCTCATCGACCAATTGCTCGTGCTTCGCGACGTTTCACCCAGCGAACTTCGCGACCCGCTCGGCACGTTGCTCGCCGCCTACGGCCAGCTCGTCGTCGCGCTCGACGATGTCGCGTGGAATCCGCAGGCGGCAGCCGCAGACTCGGCGGTGGCCACTGCGCGGGCGGCGTTCGCCGAAACCTCCGTATCGGATGCAACGAACGAGGTGGAGGCGTTCTTCGACGATCAGTGCAAGATCGCCGTGGGGGAGAGCGACCCGCTCTTTGCTGCAGTCGGTTCGACGCTGCCGCTGCCCGAAGTCAGCGAAGAGCCGAGCCGTGACGCCGCCGAAGACGACGCGCCGAGTTCGCGCGAGCTCGCGTCGATCGGCTTTCTCATCGGCGAGGCGTACGGCGTCGCACTCGTCGCGCCAGAAGCCGAGTGCATCGCGAGTCGACTCGGTGTGACGTTCGCCGACGCGAGCGACATCAACTTCGACGACGAGCAGTTCTTTGCGCTCGTGCGCGACTCGTTCGTCGCCTGCGCAGTCACCACGCCGCCCACCACCACGCCGGACAACTAGCCTTCTCCCTCGTGCACATCACGCTCATCCGTCACGCCGAGCCCGAGTGGGTACGCGACGGCTTGAGCCAGGACAATCCGCCGCTCACCGCGCGCGGACACCGCCAGGCCCGTCGCCTCGCCGACCGGCTCGAAGCCGAGCACTTCGACCATGTCTATGTGTCGCCGCTCCTGCGCGCCCGCCAGACCGCCGCCCCAGTGCTCGAAGCTCAGCGCCGCGGCGAGGTGATCGAGGATTGGCTCGAAGAAATCCGCAGCCCGATCTGGCAGGGCAGCCCGGCGGAGAAAGCCGAGGCGGCGTACCGCGAAGAAAAGGCGCGCAAGGCCAGCGACCGCTGGAGAGGTTTGGACGGCGGCGAGGCAGTCAGCGACTTCACCGAGCGCATCCACCGCGGGGCGAACGAGTTTCTGGCGCAACGCGGCATCTACCGCATCGAGCACGAGTTGCCCGTGTGGCATGTGGAGGAACCCGGCGACAAGCTCGCGTTCATCGCCCACGCCGGCACCAACAGCGTGATCATCTGCCACTTGCTCGGTCTCGCCCCGACACCGTGGGAGTGGGAGC
>Ga0233424_10002174_pt1 | contig 14611 bp, 10 predicted proteins | sample Watercolumn_Towu_FD_181011 | JGI IMG/M metagenome (GOLD analysis project Ga0233424, IMG submission 181011) | Freshwater microbial communities from Lake Towuti, South Sulawesi, Indonesia - Watercolumn_Towuti2014_125_MG | ecosystem: Environmental > Aquatic > Freshwater > Lake | place: Indonesia...
AAAGTGACCCGCCCGCCGGGGCGGAATCCCGGCGGGCTCTTGCCAACACAAAAGCAAGACCACGGCCGGCAGGCCGCAACACCAAAGAAGCCGCCCGCAGTCGCCTGAATCGAGTCGCTTCACGTTGCATCGACTGGAAGGCCGATGAACACGGGCTCCTCCGGCGACGGGCTTCAACATTCCGGACAGCAGTGGGCGAAGGCCGGGATCCACGCGGACCGCGAGAGCAGGGAGTCGAACCTCCTCCATTCACGAGCGAAGCTCGCTGTTGAAGGAGCCGGGGATGACCGGCGCTCAGGCCGCGTTCAAGGTACGCACCTTCACAGACAACGCCCGCTCCCGCGGCTTCAACAGGAAGTGCGCCAAGGCCGGCAGCAGGATCAACGCCCCCAGCATGTTCCATACGAACATGAACGCCAGCAGGATCCCCATGTCGGCCTGGAACTTGATCGGCGAGAACGCCCAGGTGGCCACCGCGATGCCCAGCGTGATGCCGGTGAGCACCACCACCTTGCCGGTGAACAGCAGCGCCCTGTAGTAGGCCTCGGAGAGGCTCTGGCCGGCGCGCAGGCCGACCAGCGTCACCGTCATCACGTACAGCGAGTAGTCGACGCCGATGCCCACGCCGAGCGCGATCACCGGCAGCGTGGCGACCTTGACGCCGATGTTCAGCGCCACCATCAGCGCCTCGCACAGCACCGAGGTCAGCGTCAGCGGCAGCACCGCGCAGACCACCGCGCGCCAGCTGCGGAAGGTGACGAACGCCAGCACCACCACCGCGGCGTACACCCACAGCAGCATCTGCGTGTTGGCCTTGCGCACGACGATGTTGGTGGCCGCCTCGATGCCGGCATTGCCGGCCGCCGAGAGGAACTGCACCCGCTCGCTGTTGAACTGCGCGGCGAACGATTCGAAGGTCCGCACCACGGCGTCGAGCGTGTCGGCCTTGTGGTCCTTCAGGTAGACGTAGACGCTGAGCAGGTCGCAGTTCTGGTTGAACAACTCGCGGCTCGCGTACGAGACCACGGTGTTCAGCGAGTCCTGGCTGCGCGGGATGTCGTACCACTGCAGGCTGCCTTCGTTCAGGCCCGCCGCGGCGCGCTTGGACAACGCGGCCAGTGAATGGGTGCCCTCCACGCCGGGCAGCTGCTGCAGCCGGTTCTCGAGCTCGTCGACCTTCAGCAGGTTGTCGTACAGCGCACACTGGAACTGCGGCGTCTTCACCATCACCACGTAGGTGTCGGCGCTGGCCGCGTAGTGGCGGGCGATGAAGGCGTTGTCGCGGTTGTAGCGGCTGTCGGCACGCAGTTCGGGTGCACCGGGATCGGTGTCGCCGATCTTCAGGTGCAGGCTGACCGCGAAGCCGGCGCCCGCCAGCAGCACCGAGGCCACCAGCGCCCGGGTCGCCCAGCGGCGCTGCGTGAAGAGGTCGAGGAAGGCCCAGAACGGGTGCTTCGATTGCGCAGCCTCCACCGCCGCTTCCTCCTTGAGACTGCGACGCGCGGCCGCGGTGCTGACGCCGGTGAAGCTCAGCAGGATGGGCAGCAGCACCAGGTTCGTGAACACCAGCACCGCGACGCCGAGGCTGGCGGTGAGCGCCAGGTCCTGGATCACCTTGATGTCGATGATCATCAGCACCGCGAAGCCCACCGCATCGGCCAGCAGCGCGGTGAGGCCGGCCAGGAACAGGCGGCGGAAGGTGTAGCGCGCGGCCACCAGACGGTGCGTGCCGCGGCCGATGTCCTGCATGATGCCGTTCATCTTCTGCGCACCATGGCTCATGCCGATGGCGAACACCAGGAAGGGCACCAGCACCGAGTAAGGGTCGAGCTCGAAGCCCAGCAGCGGCAGCAGCCCGAGCAGCCACACCACCGCGACCAGCGAGCACAGCACCACCAGCGCGGTGCTGCGCACGCAGCGGGTGTACCAGTACAGCACGCCACCGCACACCACGATGGCCAGCGCGAAGAACACCAGCACCTGCTGCAGCCCGTCGATCAGGTCACCGATCACCTTGGCAAAGCCGGTGATGTGCAGCGTGGTGTGTTCGGTCTCGTACTTGGCCCGCAGCGCCTCCAGGCGCTGACCCAGGTCGGCATAGTCGATGACCTTGCCGGTCTCGGCGTTGCGGTCCTGCAGCGGCACCAGCACGATGCTGGACTTGAAGTCGCCGGCCACCAGGTTGCCGATCTCGCCCGAGCGCTCCACGTTCAGGCGCAGCTGCGCCAGCGTCTCGGGGCTGCCGTCGTAGTCGTCGGGGATCACCGGGCCACCTTCCAGGCCTTCCTCGGTGATGCCGAGCCAGCGCACCGCCGGCGTCCACAGCGACTTCATGTACGGGCGGTCCACCTCGGGGAAAAGGAACACCTCGTCGTTGAGCTGGCGCAGCGTGTCCAGGTAGGCGGCGTCGAAGACGTTGCCCTGCCGGGCCTCCACCGCGATGCGCACGCTGTTGCCGAGCCCGCCGAGCTGGCCCTTGTGGGCCAGGTAGTTCACGATGTACGGGTGCTGCACCGGCAGCATCTTCTCGAACGCCGCGTTGAGCTTCAGCCCGGTGGCCGACCAAGCCAGCACCAGCGTCACCAGCAGGCACAGCGCGACGATGACGCGGCGGTGGTTGAACAGCAGGCGCTCGGCCCAGGTGCCGGAGCGCTGGTCGAAATCCTCGAGGCGGGCGATGACCGGCGTGTCCTCGCCGGTGGCGGCATGTTTCATGGTGTCGTCCTGGAGGCCATCGGTGCCGCGGCATGCCCGTCGGGGCCGCCCTGCGGCTGGAGTCGCACGGGGCCGCGCGTGCTGGCCAGCACCACCGCGCCATCGCGGGTGGCGACCGCGTCGGTGAAGGCGGCGGCCTTGGCCATGCTGAGGGTCTGGAAGCCAGCGCCGCCATCGGTGCTGAGCAGCAGCTTGCCCGCTTCGTCGACCAGCACCACGCGGCCGCCGCTCAGCACCGCGGCGCCGGTCACCGTGACGGGCGCGGGCAGCGGCACACGCCGCCACTCGGCCCCGTCGTCGGTGGAGCGCCAGAGGTTGCCGCGCAGCCCGTAGACCAGCAGCGTGCGGGGCAGCGAGGCCATGCCGAAGAAGCTGCCGGCGTACGGCGTCTTCACCGGCGTGAAGGCGGTGTCGCGGCCGGCCGCGCGGACCAGCAGGCCCTGCTCACCGCACAGCCACACCGTGTCGCCGTCGACGTGCACGCGGTACAGGTGGCGCGCGCCGGGGTTGGGCACGTCGGCGCGGCGCGAGCGCCAGGTCGCGCCGCCATCGTCGGTGGCGATGACCGACCCGTAGGCACCGATCGCCAGGCCGTGGCGGGCGTCGAAGAAGTGCACGTCGAGGAAGGGCTTGTCGGCACCCTCCTTCACCCACCGCTCGGCGGTGCGTACCGCGTCGGCATCGCCAGCGGCCTGGGCCGCGGCGAGTTCGAGCTGCGCGACCTGGCGGCCGTCGAGCTGGCGGGCCCAGGTGTGGCCGCCGTCGCGGGTGTGCAGCACCACCTGGCCGTGGCCGACGATCCAACCCAGGCGCTCGTCCGCGAACGACACGCCGGTGAGGCTCACGCTCACCGGCGCCGGCACCTGGCGCCACGCCCGGCCCTCGTCATCGGACAGCAGGATGGTGCCGCGCTCGCCCACCGCCACCAGGCGGCTGCCGGCACGTCCCAGCGCCAGCAGCACGCCGGTGGCGGCCCGCGGCTGCAGCGTGGCGGCATGGGCCAGCGGGTCGAGCTCGGGCACCGCGGCCGCGGCGGGGCCGCCGCCCAGCGCCGCGAGCAGGGCCTGCAGCAGGCGCCGCCGGTGCATCACGGGGTGCGCCATGTCAGCGGGCCGCATCCGCCGCGACGGCGTCGCCGGTGAAGAAGCTCTCGGCCTTGCGCGGCGTCACCTTGAACGGCTCGTCGTTGAGCATCTGCACCGCGCTCAGCGTGCCGGCCTGCAGGTTGAACACCGCCGCCGGCTTCTGCAGCACCGCGGGCACCGAGGGCATCGCGAACGACGGCACCTGCGACGTGCGCCACAGCTTGCCCTCGGCGTCGTAGCCGTCCATCAGCGCCAGCGTCCAGCTGTCCTCGTCGAGGTAGAAGCGTCGCTTGGGCACCGCATGGCGCTTGCCCGGGGCGAGCGTGGCCTCCACCACCCACACGCGGTGCAGCTCCCAGCGCATCTTCTCGGGGTTGAGGAAGTGCTTGCCGAAGGCCTCGTCGACCTTCGACGTGACCAGCACGTTGCTGTTGTACGGGATCAGCAGCTCCTGCTTGCCGACCAGCTTCCAGGTGTAGCGGTCGAGGTGGCCGAGGAAGCCCTGCACCTCGTCGAAGTAGTTGGCGCCCGAAGCCACGAAGTCCGGCGTGTCGTAGCCCACCGTCGGCGCGCGGCGCACGCGGCGCTGGCCCACCAGGTACTGCCACGCCTGGCGCGGGTTCTTCGCATCGATGCTGTCGCGGATCACCAGCGACTCGCCGGCCTTGTACGGCGGCTCGGTGGCGTTGAAGCGCTCGAGGAAGTACTCGCCGCTCCAGGTCTCGGCCGAACCGTCCTTGTAGAAGTACGGGTACTGCCACCAGATGTCGTTGCGCGTGGCCAGCGCACGCACGCCGTCGGCGCTGATCACCAGGTTGCGGAAGCCGTAGTTGGCCGACTCGGGCTCGACGCGCAGCAGGTAGTTCCACATCACCTCGGTACCGTCCTTCGGGATGGGGAAGGGCACGCCGCCGAAGCAGCCCTCCACCGACATCCCCGCGTCCTTGGTCTTGCAGCGCGTGGCGTTCTTCAGCGTGTTGTCGTAGACGTAGGCCGGTGCGGCGGCCGAGCGGCGCGTCGGGTAGACGTTGACGTAGAAGTCCGGGTACTTCTTCAGCAGCGCCTGCGTGCCTTCGCTCAGCCGTGCGGTGTGCTGCGCAAGGTTCTTCGCGTCGATCTTCAGCGTGGGCTTGTCGGCCGGGTACGGGTTGACCGGCAGGTCGCCCATCCTGGCGCCGGCCGCCGCCTTCAGGCCGCCGTCCCAGGCGGGGATGGTGCCGTCCTTGTTGCCGGCGCGCTCGGCGCCCAGCGGCGTGAGCGTGGTCTTCAGTTGTGCGGCCTCGTCGGCGCTGACGGCGGCCTGCGCGGCGCCCGTGGCCAGCAGGGCAGCCGCCGTGAAGCCCAGCAGGAAAGTCTTGCGTTGCATGGTGAACTCCTGGATCAGAACGTGCGTTGCACCGACAGCGAGAGGAAGTCGCGGTCCTTGTAGTACTGGCGGTAGCTGGCGTTGGTGCTGGTGGCGGGATCGAGGCTCGGGGCCGGGCCGCCGCGGCCGTAGTAGTGCGTGTACTGAAGCCCGGCCTTCCAGAGCTTCTGGTACTCGACGTTCAGGCCGATGCTCAGGTCGCCGCCCTTCTCGGGCACCAGCTGGAACACCGCCGAGCGGCCGTAGATCCCCACGCCCAGACCGATCGGCACCTGCAGGTCGAGCGAGGGCAGCACCTGGAAGTACTCGGGCTGGAACACCAGCCGCGCGGCCAGGTGGTCGCGGCTGTGCGTGGTGTTCAGCGCATCGGGCACCGCGCCGGGGATGCCGGTGGGCGCGCGGGTCACCTTCAGCAGCCGGTTGTAGGCGGTCTCGGCCACCAGGCTGGCACCGTCCCACAGGCCGTTGGCGGCGAACACCGAGATCGCCGACAGGTTGGCATGGAAGGTGTTGCCCAGCGCGTAGGGCGTGTTGCCGTCGTTGTCGGCGCTGGGGTTCACCGTGATGATCAGGTCGCCCAGCGGCGCCAGCGGCGTGCCGCGGCGGATCGACGCCTCGGCCGCGACGTTGGTCTCGCCGACCACCGTCGAGAGGCTGGCCCCGAAGGTCTTGACCTTGCGCTGGTAGTACAGCGCGTAGGTGCCCGTGGTGCCATCGACCACCGGCACCGGCGCCTTCTCGTCGAACTGCGCGGCGTAGAGGCCGTAGTCGACGTCGCCGGCCTTGAAGCGCACCTGCGCACCGAACTGCCCGCCCTTGCGGCCCTTGCGATCGGCGCTGCGCGGCGCCGCCGCGCCGGTGGGCAACAGCAGCACGTCGGCACCGTCGCCGACGAAGTCGGCCGGGCTGAAGTAGCTGCCGGTGGCGGGCAGGCGCAGCGAGCGCCACTCGAGCTGGTAGTAGCCGCTGAACGACAGTGCCGGGCTGACCTGCAGCGTGGTGGACACCTGGTTCACCGGCAGCGCGATCTCCTTGAACTGCGCGGTGGGCTGCGAGTAGGCCTTGATCAGGTCGACCGGGCCCTGCGCATAGGCGATGCCGTTGGCACCGAGGAACAGCGTCTCGCCGAACAGCAGCGTGTGGCGGCCGGCGCGCACGGTGAGCTTGCGGTTGCCCAGGTCGACGCCGCCGTAGACGAAGGCATCGGAGAACTCGGCCTTGCGGCCCATCAGCTTGCGGGTCGCGGGCGTGAACTGGCCGTTCGGCGTGCCCAGGGCGTTGGGCGGGTGGCCTGCGGCGGGGTAGTCGTTGTGGTCCTGGCGGTAGACGTGGTCGTACCAGGCGGCGCCGGAGACCCGCGCGCCGAAGGCTTGATAACGTGCATCGAACTCGCTCAGCAGGTCGACGCGGTTGTTGATCAGGCCCTTGCCGAAGGCCATGTCCCCGGCATCGACGTTGGGCTGCGTGGCCGGCGTGGCCACGCTGGCGTCGGCCTCCTTCAGCCGCCAGGCGGCGCCGTACTTCAGCGTGTTGTCCCAGCGCAGCTTGAGGTCGCTGTCGCCGGTGTCGAAGTTGACGGCACGGGCCGGCGGGGCCAGCGCCAGCAGGATCGCGGCCGTCACGAGGGACACGCGGGTCGCCCGCTCGAGGGGTCTGTTCATGTTGTCTCCTGGCCGGGCAACGCCGCATCGAACCGGGCGTTCCCGCGCTCACTCTTGTGGTGTGGGGGTGCGCGATGCATGAAAACATGCCGCGGAGTGAACGTTATCCAGCCCCTCCAGGCCGGTCCAATACCGATGCGCACGCGCGCCGATACTTCGAAGGTATCCGGGGGGCGCGGACGGTTACGCGACAATGGCGGCCCCGACGCTCAGCTTCCGGTGCGTTCCATGAGCCCTCCCCGCACGCTCTCCACGCTCTCCTCGCCCGCGGCCGGCACGGCGGCGCCGCGGCAGGCGGGCGTCACGATCTCGGTGGCTTTCGCGCATTCGGCACTGTCGCGCCTGCCGGTGGGCCATCCCGCGCGCGAGCAGGTGCTGGCGGCCGCCGGCGTGTCCGAGCGCGTGCTGGCGACGCCCGACGCGCGCATCCCGGCGGAGCAGTTCGCAGCGCTGTGGCTGGGCGCCGTCAAGGTGCTGGACGACGAGTTCTTCGGCCTCGATTCGCGCCAGATGCGCGGTGGCAGCTTCGCGCTGCTGTGCCGCTCGCTGATGTCGGCGCGCACGCTCGGCCAGGCGATGAACCGTTTCCTGCGCGGCTTCGAGCTGTTCCTGGTGGACGTGCGCGGCGAACTGCTGAGCGACGGCACCGCCGCGCGGGTGGTGGTGCACAGCACGCATGACACGAAGGAAGCGGCGCGCATCGCGCAGGAGCTCTTCATCACCGTCGTGCACGGCGTGCTGTGCTGGCTGGCCGGCCAGCGTGTGCCGCTGCGGCATGCCGACTTCAACTACGCCCCGCCCGACCACGCCGACGAATACCCGGTGGTGTTCTCGCGCTCGGTGGCGTTCGATGCCGACGTGACCACGCTGGTGTTCGATGCCGCGTGGCTGGGCCAGCGCATCATGCAGGACGAGGCGGCGCTGAAGCAGTTCCTGGCCTCGTCGCCGCTGCTGCTGCTGGTCAAGTACCGCCGGCCCGACCGCTGGGCCAGCCGGGTGCGCCACATCCTGCTGGCCACCGAGCCGGCGCACTGGCCGTCGCTGAAGAGCGTGGCCGCCACGCTGGGCACCACCGCCACCACGCTGGCACGCCGGCTGGCCGACGAGGGCACGCGCTACCAGCAGATCAAGGACGCGCTGCGGCGCGACCGCGCCGTCTCGATGCTGCGCAACGGCACGCGCAGCATCGACGAGATCGCGGTGGAACTCGGCTACGAGGACCCGCGCGCCTTCTACCGCAGCTTCCGGCGCTGGACCGGCTGTGCCCCCGGTGCGTTCCGGCAGGCCGCCGCGAACGGGCCGACCGCCCGCGCGCCGGTCAGCCCGCCGCCGCTTCCGCGTCGATCAGCTTCCTGAGCAGGCGCCGCACCTTCACCGGCGAGACGTCGTTGCTCATCAGCACCGGGTTGAGCGAGAAGAAGTCGGCCGTCTGCATCTCGTCGTGCGCGGCCTCGATCAGCGGGCCGTCCTCGTTGGCGAAGGCGCCGTGCATCGCGGCGATCTTGAAGCGGTTGTAGTCGGCATCGTCGACCCGGTGGTTGCGCCGCGTCGCGAAGAAGTAGTGCGTGGTATCGGCCGTCTCGGGCGTGACCACGTGCAGGTCGTACTGGCTGATGGTGTGCTGCAGGTCCAGCGGGCCGTCGTCCTGCCGCACGCCGGTGGAGAGCTGGATGTTGGCCGGCGGCGCCCAGTGCACCTCGATGAAATGCCGCCCCTCGGCCTGCGGCTCGGGCAGGAAGTTCGCGAAGATCAGCAGCGACGGCGTCTGCGTCCATTCCCAGCGCGTGGACAGCGAACGCTCGGTCTCGACGATGCGCGGCGTCTGCGGCGTCAGCCGGCCGCGCGTGCTGATGATCTCGCTGTGCACGTAGTCGACATGGCTCAGGTCCATCACGTTGTCGATCAGCAGCTCGTAGTGCGCCTTCAGGTGGATGTACGTGTGGCCGACGGCATGTTCGTGGCCTTCGTCGAGCGGGCCGTAGTCGGGCAGCAGCGCGGGATCGGCGGGCGCATCGCCCATCCAGATCCACAGGAAGCCCCAGCGTTCGATCAGCGCGTAGCTTTGCAGCTGGGCCGCCTTCGGGATGCGGCCGTCGCCATGCGGGTTGTGCGTGCAGCGGCCCTCGGCATCGAAGCGCAGGCCGTGGTACAGGCAGGCCACCTCGTCGCCTTCGCGGTGGCCCAGGTGCAGCGGCACGAAGCGGTGCGGGCAGCGGTCGCGCAGGGCCACCGGCGTGCCGTCCTGGCGGCGGTAGAGCATCACCGAGGTGTCGAGCAGCTTGCGGTGGAACAGCGCCTCGGGCCCCACCTCGCTGGACAGCGCGGCGACGTACCAGGCGTTGCGCAGATAGGGCTGTGGATTCGATGGCATCGGGTCTCCTGCGATGGCGATGCGGGCCGCGCGGCCCGGATCTTGTGTGTGGACGGTCAGGCACATGCCTGCCCTGCACGCATCGCAACCCATGTGCCAGCCCGGCCGTTCCCGGCGCGCCGCCGGCAAGTGCTTGATCCACCGCGTTTGCCCCGATGAGCCCCGGCCCCCACCGCCCACAGAATGGATTCGTTTCATGCCCCGTGACGCCGCGTCGCTGCGCGACCCCGCATCAAAGCAAGCCGCTTCCTTCCCGATCACCGACCTCCAGACCATGCTGTCGCCGACGCTGGACACCATCCGCCCCGAGGAACTGAAGCGCCTGCGCGAACAGCTGCGGTTCTCGCCCGACACCGGCCACATCCGCCTGTTCGACCAGCGCATGCTGCTGATGCACGGCTTCTCGATGTCCGAGCTGCGGCGCGAGCTCATCGAGCGGCTCGGCCAGCACACCGCACGCGGCATGTTCACGCGGCTGGGCTACCAGCAGGGCCTGGAAGACCACCGCGGCATCCGCGAGACCCTCGACGGCTCGCCCGAGACCGTCGTGCGCGTGGGCCCGCAGCTGCGCCAGACGCAGGGCTACGTGCAGCACACGCCGCTGTCGGTGGACGTGAGCCTGGCGCGCGCCGAGTTCTTCGGCGACTTCACCTGGACCGATGCGTGGGAGGCCGAGGCGCACCTGCGCCACTTCGGCCGCAGCGGCTGCCCGGTGTGCTGGATGGGCGTGGGCTACGCCAGCGCGATGGCCACCGCGGCGCTGGGCAAGCCGGTGCTGGCGCGCGAGGTCGAGTGCGTGGCCATGGGCCACCCGCAGTGCCGCGCGGTGATGAACACGCTCGACGGCTGGGGCGCCGAGGCGGACGACGACCTGCAGTTCTTCCAGGTGGAGGACTTCGTCGACCTGCCGCGCACGCAGCGCCCGAAGCGCACGCTGCCGGCCGGCATGCCGGTGCTGCCCGAGCCGCCGGTGTCGCCGCTGCGCGGCGAGCTGGTCGGCGCGTCCTCCGGCTTCAACAGCGTGGTGTACCTGCTCAAGCGGGTCGGCCAGGCCGACGCGACGGTGCTGTTCCTCGGCGAGAGCGGCGTCGGCAAGGAGCGCTTCTCGCGCGCACTGCACCAGATCAGCCGGCGCGCCGGCGGGCCGTTCGTCTCGGTCAACTGCGCGGCGATCCCGCACGACCTGGTGGAGGCCGAGCTGTTCGGCGTCGAGCGCGGGGCCTACACCGGTGCCACCGCGTCGCGGCCCGGGCGCTTCGAGCGGGCACACGGCGGCACGCTGTTCCTCGACGAGGTGGGCAGCCTCTCGCTGCAGGCGCAGGGCAAGCTGCTGCGCGCACTGCAGGAGCGCGAGATTGAGCGCGTGGGCGGCACCGACGTGCTGAAGGTGGACGTGCGGGTGGTCGCGGCCACCAACGACGACCTGCGCGCCGCGGTGGCGGCCGGGCGCTTCCGCGCTGACCTGTTCTACCGGCTCAACGTGTTCCCGGTGCGCATCCCGCCGCTGCGCGAGCGGCGCGAGGACATCCCGCTGCTGCTCAACGTGTTCCTGCAGCGCTACGGCCAGCGCATCGGCAAGACGGTGCCCGGCGTCACGCAGGCGGCGCTGGACGCGCTGTGGCACTACCCCTGGCCGGGCAACGTGCGCGAACTGGAGAACATGGTCGAGCGAGGCGTGATCCTGGTCGACGACGGCGACCCGCTGGACGTGCACCACCTGTTCTCGGGCGGCGAGCGGGCCGGCTGTGCGTCGCTGGGGCTGTCGCACACCGGGGCGCTGGTCGACCGCGACACGCCCGCACCAGGCCTGGACGACGGCCCGGACCCGGCGGCGCGCCAGCTGGTGCACCAGCTGCTCGACCAGGGCCACACGATGGAGGCGCTGGAGAAGGCAGTGCTGGCCTGCGCGCTGGAACGCCACGAGGGCAAGATGGCCGCCGCGGCACGGGCGCTGGGGCTGGGCCGCGGCCAGATGCAGTACCGCGTGCGCAAGATGCGCGGCGAGGCCGAGGGCGAGCCGGACGATGCGGGCTCAGACGCCTGAGGGCGCCAGCAGCGGCAGCAGGTCGGCCTCGATGGCGGCCGGTGTCGTCGTCGGCGCGTAGCGCCGCACCACCCGTCCCTCGGCATCGACGAGGAACTTGGTGAAGTTCCACTTGATGGCCTCGGTGCCGAGCACGCCGGGCGCCGCCGCCTTGAGGGCCTGGTAGAGCGGGTGGGCGTTCGCACCGTTGACGTCGGTCTTCGCGAACATGGGGAAGGTGACGCCGAAGCGCTGCTGGCAGAAGCCGGCGATCTCGGCGTCGCTGCCCGGCTCCTGGTGGCCGAACTGGTCGCACGGGAAGCCCATCACCACCAGGCCCCGCGGCCCGTGGGCCCGGTACAACGCCTCCAGCCCTTCGTATTGAGGCGTGAAGCCGCACTGGCTGGCCACGTTGACGATCAGGCGCGGATGACCGCGGTAGTGGGCCATGCGGTCGGGGGTGCCGTCCAGGCGGGTCAGTTCGATGTCGTCCAGGTTCATTTTTCAACCTCCGGGGGCGTGGGCGGGGACTTTAATCCCCGGTTGCAGGTGCATTCTCGTTTTTCGCATATGGTTGTTTGCAGAGTTTCGTTGGGACGCTCCGCAGCCCTCCATACCATGCGGAAATCCTGCTTGAAGAGGGCGTGTCATGCACAAAACAAACAAGTTCCCCAGCCGCCGCACGCTGCTGCTGGCGATGGCCGCGCTGAGCGGCCTGGCCGCCCCGCTGGCGCAGGCGGCGGAGCGCCAGACGCTGCTGAACGTCAGCTACGACGTCTCGCGCGAGTTCTACAAGGCCTACAACACCGCCTTCACCGCCCACTGGAAGAAGACCACCGGCCAGGACGTCGACCTGAAGCAGTCGCACGGCGGCTCCAGCGCGCAGGCGCGCAGCGTGATCGAGGGCCTCGAGGCCGACGTGATCACGATGAACCAGGCCAACGACATCGACATCCTGTACGACCGTGCCAAGCTGGTGCCGCAGGACTGGGCCAAGCGGCTGCCGAACAACAGCGCGCCGACCACCAGCATCTCGGTGATCCTGGTGCGCAAGGGCAACCCGAAGCAGATCCGCGACTGGAGCGACCTGGGCAAGCCGGGCATCAGCGTGATCATCCCGAACCCCAAGACTTCGGGCAACGGCCGCTACACCTACCTGGCCGCGTGGGGCGCCGCGGTGAAGAACGGCGTCAACCCCGACGCGGCCAAGGCGCTGGTGCGCCGCATCTTTCAGAACGTGCCGGTGCTCGACGGCGGCGGCCGCGGCGCCACCACCTCGTTCGCTCAGCGCCAGCTGGGCGATGCGCTGGTGACCTTCGAGAGCGAAGTACCGCTGATCGTGCGCGAGTTCGGCGGCAGCTACGACGTGGTCTACCCAAGCCGCACCATCCTGGCCGAGAACCCGGTCAGCGTGGTCGACAAGGTGGTCGACAAGAAGGGCACCCGCAAGGTGGCCGAGGCCTACCTGCAGTACCTGTACAGCGACGAAGGCCAGGACATCGCGGCCAGGTTCAACCTGCGCCCGCGCAACGGGAAGGTGCTGGCCAAGTACGCCAAGCAGTTCCCGAAGGTCGACACCTTCACGGTGGACGAGGTGTTCGGCGGCTGGAAGAAGGCCCAGGCCGACCACTTCGCCGACGGGGCCACGTACGACCAGATCATCGGCACCCTCAAGCGCTGAACGTCCTATGAATTCGTTGACCGCAAAGGGGCCGGCGCCGGGCCGCCCCAAGTCGGCCCGCTCCCCCCGGGGGACGACCACCGCTCGCGGTGGTCTAGGGGCCCTTTTGCTCCGCCGCCACTCGGTGCTGCCGGGCTTCGACCTGGCGCTGGGCTTCACGGTGTTCTACGTGAGCCTGCTGGTGCTGATCCCGCTCTCGGCGGCGTTCCTGAAGACGTTCACGATGACGTGGGACGCCTTCGTCTTCGCGGTCGGTTCGCCGCGGGTGCTGGCGTCGTACCGGCTGACCTTCGGCGCCTCGTTCGCCGCGGCGCTGCTGAACCTGTTCTTCGGGCTGGTGGTGGCCTGGGTGCTGGTGCGCTACGAGTTCCCGTTCAAGCGCATCATCGACGCGCTGGTCGACCTGCCGTTCGCGCTGCCCACCGCCGTGGCCGGCATCGCGCTCACCGCCATCTACGCGCAGAACGGCTGGATCGGTTCGTGGCTGCCGTTCAAGGTGAGCTTCACGCCGCTGGGCGTGTTCGTCGCGCTGGTGTTCATCGGCCTGCCGTTCGTGGTGCGCACGGTGCAGCCGGTGCTGGAAGACGTGAACCAGGAGCTCGAGGAAGCCGCCGCCACGCTCGGCGCGAGCCGCTGGCAGACCTTCCGCCACGTCGTGCTGCCGCTGGTGTTCCCGTCGCTGCTCACCGGCTTCGCGCTGGCCTTCGCGCGCGCGCTGGGCGAATACGGCTCGGTGATCTTCATCGCCGGCAACATGCCGATGGTCAGCGAGATCACGCCGCTGCTGATCATCACCAAGCTCGAGCAGTACGACTACCAGGGCGCGACCGCGATCGCCGTGGTGATGCTGCTGATCTCGTTCGTGATGCTGCTGGTCATCAATGCCCTGCAGACCTGGGCCCGCAAGCGCCAAGGAGGCGTTTGACATGTCAGCCGTTCAAGTGAAAACCGCCGCGGCGGAACCCGCCTGGGTACGGTGGGGGCTGATCGCCCTGGCACTGGCGTTCCTGTCGCTCTTCCTCTTCGTGCCGCTGGTCACGGTGTTCTACGAGGCGCTGAAGAAGGGCTGGAGCGTCTACGCCGCGGCCATCGTCGAGCCCGATGCGCTGTCGGCGGTGAAGCTCACGCTGATCGCCGCCGCCATCAGCGTGCCGATGAACCTGGTGTTCGGCATCGCCGCCGCGTGGACGATCGCCAAGTTCGACTTCCGCGGCAAGAACGTGCTGCTGACGCTGATCGACCTGCCGTTCTCGGTGAGCCCGGTGATCTCGGGCCTGATCTACGTGCTGGTGTTCGGCCTGCAGGGCTGGTTCGGCGAATGGCTGCGCGACCACGACCTGAAGATCATCTTCGCCGTGCCCGGCATCGTGCTGGCCACCGTGTTCGTGACCTTCCCGTTCGTCGCCCGCGAGCTGATCCCGCTGATGCAGGCGCAGGGCCAGGAGCAGGAAGAAGCGGCCTGCGTGCTGGGCGCCAACGGCTGGCAGATCTTCTGGCGGGTGACGCTGCCCAACGTCAAGTGGGCGCTGTTGTACGGCGTGATCCTCTGCAACGCGCGGGCGATGGGCGAGTTCGGCGCGGTCAGCGTGGTTTCCGGCCACGTGCGCGGCTTCACCAACACGATGCCGCTGCACATCGAGAACCTCTACAACGAATACCAGTTCGCAGCGGCCTTCGCGGTGGCCTCGCTGCTGGCCAGCCTGGCGCTG
>Ga0233424_10002175_pt1 | contig 14595 bp, 12 predicted proteins | sample Watercolumn_Towu_FD_181011 | JGI IMG/M metagenome (GOLD analysis project Ga0233424, IMG submission 181011) | Freshwater microbial communities from Lake Towuti, South Sulawesi, Indonesia - Watercolumn_Towuti2014_125_MG | ecosystem: Environmental > Aquatic > Freshwater > Lake | place: Indonesia...
CATCAAACTGCTGCGCGCACAGCGCGAACTCACCAAGGCCGAGGATGCGGCGAAGGCCGCGCCGCAGGATGCGGCGGCAGCGGCGACCTTCGCGCGAATCCGGAAAGCGGTGCTCGACTTGCAAGTGGCTGAGTTTCGCGAGCGATCGCAGCAGTATCCGACCGATCGGTCGATTCGCGCGGAGCTCGGCCGAATCCTCTACGAAATCGGCGAGTACGAGGAGGCGATGGGATGCCTCCAACTCGCGAAGGATGAACCCAAGATGCGGGTCGCTGCCGCGCACATGCTCGGTCGCTGCTTCGCTGTCGCCTCGTGGCACAGCGAAGCCGTCGGCGAGTTCAAGGATGCGCTTGCGGCGCTTGATGTGACTACGCAGGATCGAGAGCAGGACATCAAGTACGACCTCATGCTCTCGCTGATCGAGATCGCCCGCGCCGATCGCAACGCGCAAGCTGCGCGCGATGCCGCGGAGATTTGCTCGGCGATTCTCCGCAAGGACATTTCGTACCGCGATATCCGGCAGCGCCGCAAGGATCTCGACGCGCTCGTCAAGGAACTCGCGTGACCGGCGCGACGCCGCGCGTGGTCGCCGTCATCCCTGCGCGCTACCAGTCGGTTCGGTTCCCGGGCAAGATGCTCGCTGGCGAGACCGGTCGACCGCTCATTCAGCATGTGTACGAGCGCGCGCGCGCGGCGACGAGGGTCGCCGAAGTCATCATCGCTACTGACGATGCGCGCATCGCGGACGCCGCGCGCGACTTCGGCGCGCGCGTGGCGATGACCCGCGCCGATCATCCAAATGGCACGAGCCGCATCGCCGAGGCAATCGAAACGATTCCCTGCGATGTCGTCGTGAATGTCCAAGGCGATGAGCCGGAACTGGAGCCGACCCTCATCGATGCCGCGATCGACGCGCTCGCTGCGGACAGCACTGCAGCGGTCGCGACCGTGATCTCCCCCTTCGCCCCCGAGGAAGACCCATCGAATCCCAATGTGGTCAAGTGCGTGTGGGCCGAGAGTTCGTTCGGGCCTCGCGCGCTCTACTTCTCGCGCAGTCTCATTCCGTGCAATCGCGACGGCCTCGCTGCGCCCGCGGCGATGCCTATGAAGCATGTCGGGCTTTACGCCTACCGGCGAGCCTTTCTTGCAGAGTTTGTGCGTCTGGAACCGACGCCGCTGGAGCGCACTGAGCAGCTTGAGCAGTTGCGCGTGCTTGAACATGGTCACGCGATTGCGATCGCCATCCGCACCGCGCACTTTCAGGGGATCGACACACCAGCGCAGTATCAGGCGTTCGTCGCGCGCTGGCGGGCGGGCGCGAAAAGTCGGTAAGGAGCACCCGGGAGGACTTTTCCGGGAGGACTTTTCCGGGAGGACTTTTCGGCCGGGTTATTGCTGGATGCGCTTGAGCCAGCCCTTCGCGCGATCAGTGAAGCGATCGGAGCTTGGCGACTTCGTGATTTCCTGAAGCGCGGGGATTGCTTCGGGAGCCTTCAGCGTTGCCAACGCCTCGCCCGCCGCCTCGCGGGTGCGTGACTCTGGATCGGTGAGATATGCGACAAGCACCGCCACGATGCGAGCCTTATGTGCTGCGCCCTCGGGTGCCGCCGCGAGCTGCCCGAGTGTCTCGATTGCAATCGGGCGCATTCGATCGGCGTATCCAAGGGTCGAAAGTTTCTCGACCTGATCAAGGAGTGATACGAGTGTGAGCCGACCAACCGCGTCGATCGCAGCGCTACGGATCTTCTCCTGAGGCGTGCGCTCCGCGAGCGCCTTGCCAAGCATGGCCAACACCGCGGGATCATTGACGATTGCTGCTCGGTCCGCAGGCGCATCAACGCCGCCTAGCCGGGCGATTCCGCGCATTGCCTCCACGCGCGGCGCATATCCGCGATCCTCTTGCGCGACGCGCAGGAGCCGCGGCAGTGCCTCCGATAGGGGGGCGACGGCGATCGCCTGCACGAGCGCCTCGCGAAGCCTCGGATGGCAGCGCGAGGCCGCCTCCGTCGCACTCGCCAAGAGGTTTGGCGCGACCATTTCATCAAAGAGTGCACGGCAGCGAGCGCGCGCCTCTTGCGTGCCATGCGCAGAGAGCGACTCGATCGCATCGATGCGCTCCGAGCGCCGCGCCGCCGAGTCGCGCGCGATCGACTCAAGCGCCGCTTGCGTCTCCGGCGATGCCCTACTGCCAAGCGTGCGGATCGCCTGCCGCCGACTCGCCGATGTCGGTCCCCTGCTCGCCTCCTCAATGAGCAGCGGCGTTGCGATCTCGACCTCGAGCACCTTGAGCGCATGGAGCCAGGGATCAACGGCGACCATCGTGGGAGGTCCGTCGAGTTCGACTTGCCTCACGACGCTCTTCTCACGGCATGCGATCGTCACCGTGCGATCGCCACCGGGCGTGCGTATCACCACGGGAAGATCAAACACAAATGGCGCGAGCCCTGGCGCGCGATCTCCCTGCGTCACGGTCAGCGTGAGGAGGCGCGAACCGGTGTCGTACGCGGCAGCGACCTTTACGCGCGGACACCCGGGCGAATAGCACCACTGCTGAAAGAACTCTTCGAGCGAGCGGTTGCTCACCTCCTCCAGGCAATGCCGGAAGTCATCGGTCTCGACGAGCTTGAGCGCGAAGCGATCGAAGTACAGATCCACCCCACGAAAGAACACCTCCTCGCCGAGCGTCATTCGCAGCATGTGAAGAATCGACGCCCCCTTCGGGTATGGGTTGGCATCGCGCCGAAATGTCTCTCCCGGATGGGAGTAGCGCCGCGAACACATCGGTGCCGTCGGGCGCACTGGATCGCTTCCTGCGACACCCGAGTCACCCCGAGCAACACCGAACGAGCCAAGGACCGCGTCGAGGTAGCCGTCCGAACCATCACGGCACTCTTCCCAGAGTGCGCTGCCGTAGGTCGCCCACCCCTCGTTGAGCCAGATGTGTTCCCAGCTGCGACAAGTAACGAGATCACCCGTCCACTGGTGACAGAGTTCGTGCGAAATGAGCCCGTCAATGTCGGACTCCAGCAGCGCGGTCTCGTCCAAGATCGCACCAGGATGCATCGTCGTCGCGGAAGTGTTCTCCATCCCGCCCGCACCGAAATTGCGCACAACGAGCTGGTCGTATCGATCCCACGGATACTCCATTCCAAATCGCTTCTCCAGGCAATCGATCATCGCGTCGGTGCGCGCATAGGTCGAGGATGCGAGCCCCGCATCCGAGGGCTGCGTCCACACCGCCATCGGCACGCCGGAGAGCGGGGATGGGAGTGCCGTGCGCTGGAAGTTTCCCGCAACAACCGAAACGAGATACGGAACATGCGGCTTCTCCTGGAGCCAGTGCCAGCGCTCGCGTTCCCCCGAAGTCTCGTGCGCGACGAGTCGGCCGTTGGAACTGACTGCGACTCCCTTGGGGACATCCGCAACAACTTCAGTGCTCACGCGGATGTTCGGAAAGTCATGCACGGGGAACCAGTGATGGTTCGATTCCGGCTGCCCCTGGGTGTGCACCTCGGCGGCTTGGGGTGGCCGACCGTCGACGCCAGGTGTCGAGGTCGAGAATGTCATCCCCGCGCGCGGCGATCGCACCGAGTAATCAATCGCAATCTTGACTGGACATTCGCTCGGCTTGCCTTCCGCGAACCCATTATCCGGTCTGCGGATCTGGAGCGCGCCGTCGGCGTACGCCCACTCGAGCGGGCGCTCGACCGGCGAAATCTCGCGCACGGCGGCAATCGACATTCCCTCCGCATCGAGCGTAAGTACGGGCGCGGGCGATCCTGCGTCGACGAAGGTCCACTCCGCGGTGGCGGTCAGCGCCGGCGACGCCATGTCGGCTATCGAAAGCCGCAGACAGACATGCTTCCACGCAACCTGAGGACTCGGCGGAAAGTGCTCGCGGGATGCCTCCTGCGATGCCGCTCCCGCGACAGCGATGAGTGCTCCAGCACACCAGGGAAGAATGGTGATCGAAGTTCGCATCCGACTCTTGTACCCGGTCGGTGCGTGAGTACCATCGGGTATGCCCCACTCCGAGAGCCAGCACGAACACGGCTTCCTCTCGCAATTCTCCGCAAGTGAAGAGACCGGCGAACACTTCTCGCCGCTGCCAGAGGGCTATCAACGCGGTCGCACCAAGTTCGTAGTGGTCGTCGGCACCGTCATGAGCGGCCTCGGGAAGGGAATCTTCTCCAGTTCGCTCGCCAAGCTCCTGAAGGACAAGGGGCTCTCCGTCGCGCCGGTGAAACTCGAGGGCTACCTCAACATCGATTCGGGGACACTCAACCCCTACCGACACGGCGAGGTCTTTGTGCTCGATGACGGACTCGAGACGGACATGGACTTGGGGACCTACGAGCGCATCCTCAATCAGAATCTAACGCGCCGCAACTTCATGACGGCCGGCCAGATCTACACAGAGATCCTCGAGCGCGAGCGGCGCGGCGGGTATCTCGGCCGAGATGTGCAGATGATTCCTCATGTCACCGGCGCGGTGAAGCTAAAGCTCCGCCAACTGGCGATGAACGGCTCCAACGGTCGCCAAGTCGATGTCGTCTTCGTCGAAGTCGGCGGAACCGCTGGCGATTATGAGAACGGCTTCTACATCGAGGCTTTGCGCGAACTTGCCTTTGAGGAAGGCGACGACTCGACTTGTTTCGTCGCGCTGACCTACATCATCGAACCGGCGATTCTCGGCGAGCAGAAGTCGAAGGCCGCGCAGCTGGGCATGAAGCGATTGATGGAGGCTGGCGTCCAACCACACATCATCGCCTGCCGTGCGAAGAACGCGGTCACCGCGAAAGTCGCGCAGAAGATTTCGATGTTCTCCAATGTGCCGATGAAGCGCGTCTTCTCTATGCACGACCGCGAGTCGATCTATGTCATCCCAGACGCGATGCGCGCGGAAGGGCTCGACCGCGAAATCCTCTCGATCCTTCGCCTGCACGACCGCGTCGACACGGTTGCCGAGGATCGCGCGCGCGCGGTGTGGAGTGCCTTCGCTAGGCGCCTCGGTTCAGCGCGCGAACACAAGGTCACCCTTGGGATCTCAGGCAAGTATGCGGCGCTGCGCGATGCCTACGCGTCGATCGACAAGGCGATCGAGCATTGCGGCATTGAACTCTCCGCGGATGTGGAGATTCGCTGGCTCGACTCAGGCGATGTTGACTCGCAGGCGCGCGCGGCTGAGGCGCTCGAGGGCATCGACGCGCTCATCGTGCCCGGAGGATTCGGATCGCGCGGTGTCGAAGGGAAGATTCAATGCGTCGAGTTCGCGCGCACACGACGCGTCCCCTTTCTCGGCATTTGCCTCGGATTCCAAGTGGCAGTTATCGAGTTTGCTCGGAATGTCCTCGGATGGAAGGACGCGCACTCGACCGAGTTCAACCAGGCGTCCGGTCACGCCGTCATCAGCGAGCTTCCAGAGCAGAAGCGCCTTGAGGGGATCATCGGCGGCACGATGCGACTCGGAGCGCAGGATGTCGCAATCCTCTCCGGAACGCTTGCGTCTTTCCTCCACTCTGGAGCAACCCTCGTGCGCGAGCGGTTCCGCCATCGGTACGAAGTGGATCCCACATTCATCACCGCGCTCGAGACCGGTGGTCTCATCTTCAGCGGTCGACACAGCCAACACCCGATCATGCAGGTGCTAGAACTGCCGCTCTCGGCGCACCCCTACTTCATAGGAGCGCAGTTCCATCCCGAACTCACAAGTCGCCCCATCATCCCGCAGCCGCTCTTCATGGGTCTCGTTGCTGCGGCTATCGCTCAGCGCGAGCCATCGTTTGCACAGACCGCGCTCGGTCGACGGTGGGTTCGTAGCGCTGCTCCGACATCAACTCTCTCTGCGCACGCGTGAGGCATCGCTATACTCCGCCCCCCTCGGCGATGTAGCTCAGCTGGTTAGAGCGGAGAATTCATAATTCTTAGGTCGACGGTTCGAGTCCGTCCATCGCCACTATCGCGCCCCGGCGCCGTTGATCGACCCGCGAACCGCACGCGCACTGACTTCAGCCATTGGCCAGCAGCGCCCGATGCGCGACTTGAACGCGCGACCTCCAGTTTAGGAAACCGGTGCTCTATCCAACTGAGCTAATCGGGCTTCGTTTCCCCCAAGACCGTCGCGCGCTCACGGCCGCTCGACATAATCCGGATAGCGCCCCCCCGCCCTCCTGTCGCCCTTCGCCTGCACGAAATAGAGCACGCACCAGCCAGAGAGGAAGACGAGCCATAGTGTGTTCGAGAGGAGCACGAGTTCCATGCTTTCGATCATAGCGATCCCCCGCAGGTAGTTTGGCAGTCCGCCAATGCCCCTTCCGAATCCGCTCTTTCACATCGCACTCTGGCAGCCGCAGATCCCAAACAACACAGGCAACATTGGTCGCACGGCAATGGCGACCGGGTGCCGCCTGCATCTCATCCATCCGCTCGGCTTCGACCTCTCCGAGAAGGCGTGCAGGCGTGCCGGGATGGACTACTGGAAGGCCGTTGACTTTGCGGAGCATCCCTCGTGGGACGCCTATCTCGCGACCGCTCAGCCGAAGAACCTGTGGCTCTTCTCGGCGCGGGCAACGCGAGCCCTCTGGGACGCTCCGCTGAGCGAGGGTGACCACCTCCTCTTCGGCCGCGAGGAGGATGGGATCGATCCCGCGATCGAAGTCCGCGTGCGCGAGCAGTTCGGCGACGATCATTTCATCACGCTTCCGATGGTCGCTTCGCCGCGGGCGCGAAGTTTGAACCTCGCAACGGCCGTGGCATGCGCGGTCTATGAGGGATTGCGTCAAGTCAGATCGGCAACTGGCAGACTGCCCGCTGCGTATCATCGATAGCCAAGGAACCCACAAAATGCGAGAAAACCGCGACTCTCACTCTGCGCGTGCGGTGCTGCACGCGCGCCCTGCCTTCACGCTCGTTGAGTTGCTGGTCGCGGTGGCCATCATTCTCGTGCTCATAGGCATTCTCCTGCCGGCGCTCGGGAAAGTCTCCACAAAGGCCCGCGTCACCGCGACTCAGGCGACGATGAACGACTTTGCGAAGGCCTGCGACACCTTTCAGCAGCAGTTCGGCTACTACCCGGGCGTCGTGCCGGAGAATGTGCTCGCCGCGACACCGAACTGCCCTATCTCAGGGACCGAGAACGCACTCCTCCACCTCATGGGCGGAGCCGTGCGCGACGATGACCCAAGTTACGCGTCTGCCGCCGGCACGGAGTTTGTCTTTGGCACAAGCGGATCGACAGGCACGGGGCAAGTGCGCGTCAAGATCAATCCCCTCGACATCGGAAGCGGACCGCGCATCGAGGGGAAGAAGTACGAGCCGTTCTTCGCCCCCAAGGACAATCAGCTCAAGCCGCTTCCCGGTCAGGTCGGCGAAACGCTCGTGATCGCGGACCTGGTCGACGCTTGGGGGCAACCGATCGCGTACCTCCGCGCATCGCGACAGGGCGGACTTCTGTCGGGAACGATTGCAGAGAAGGCGCAGTTCTATCTCGAGCCGCTCTCTCCATACTTCTCATCGACCGCGCTCGGTGAGTTGGGTGTCGACCAAGTGCAGTCGAGCGTCTTCGGCATGGGTAGCGCAGTCGAACAGCGCAACTATCTCGCGCAGTTGATCCGGCACCCATCGATGGGAAGTTTCACCGCGCTAACCGACGCGCGCGCCGGCACGGCGAGGGGACGCTATGTCCTCGTCTCGCCAGGGCCGGATGGCATCTACTTCTCCAAGACGAACGACGGACCGACGGGCGGCACCCCATTCACCTATGGGAACACGCTTGTCACCAAGCCGGATGTCGTCACGACCTACAACGATGTTGTCGTGTTCGGCGGCGGCTAATCCCAGCGCCAAACGAGCGGTTCAGTCTGCGAACTTGTAGTCGCCCTTAGGGGGATCTGCTGGCGGCGGTGCCTTTGCCGGAGCGTTCGCTCCGCCCTTGCCAGCACGCCCCTTGCCGTCGGGACCTCCCTGTTTTCGCAGCTTTCCGACCATCTGCTTGACTTCGGCCTGCTGTTCCGGCGAGAGGATCTTCATGATCTTCTCGCGAACCGCCTCGAACGACGGCATCGTCGACTTGAGCTTGGCGAACTCCTCCATGAGTGCCTGGTCCGGGCGCTGCCGAGCCTGATCCTTGCTCGCGGGATCACCATTAGCTGGGGGAGGTGAACCAGCGTTGCCACCCTTGCCTGCCTGGCCGCCCTTTCCGCCCAATCTCATTCCGTCCATCTTCTCCCGGAACTCTCTGATCTTGTCGGCATTTGCCGTGCGCCACGCCTGCAATTCGCTCAAGAAGTCTGCCGAGAGCTTCTCGATCTCCGCGCGCTGCTCCTGCGGGAGGCTCGGGAGCACGCTCTTCATCGCCTCGCTAAATGTGCGCATCTCGTTCGCGAATGCCATCACGCCATCGCCAAGTTTGCCGCGTTTGCCGTCGCCTGATCCGAAGACGCCATTGCCTTGCGCCGCGCCCGCCGGCACTGCGGGACCCGATAGGAAGCCGCCCTGACCGTTGCTAGGCGGCGCGCCCGGATCGGGCGGCGTGGTCTTGGCTGGCGCGGGCGGCGACGTCATTGCATCGTCGTCGCCCTGTGCGAAGGCGATCGAGTTGGCACCAGCCGCGATGACGGCGGCAACGAGTAGGAAGGCGGAAGCGTTCAGTAGTTTGTTCACGGGAGTTCCTTTCGCAGGGAGGTTGACCCTAGGACCATCGTCCGGGACAGCATTCACCGTACCATTTTTCGAATGGCTCCCTCCCGTGAGGATCTCTTCGAGGCTCTGGCGCGCGTCGAAGATCCCGACCTGCACAAGGACCTTGTGACCCTCGGCATGGTCAAGGCCGTGGACATGGATGGAGATCGGGCGAGGATCACGATTGAGTTGACAACGCCTGCATGCCCCATGAAGGAACGGATTCGCGCGGACATCGTGAGGGAAGTTGCCGCTGTTGCGCTCAAACGCGGCTGTCGCTCCCCGGATGTCGCGGTGGAGTTCACGGCGCAGGTGCGTTCAGCGACCACGGCGCGCGGAGGCTCGCCGCTTCCAGGGGTCGCGCATGTCGTCGCGGTCGGCGCGGGAAAGGGCGGCGTTGGCAAGAGTTCGGTCAGCGTCAATCTTGCGGTTGGCCTCGCTCGATTGGGGGCGAAGGTCGGCCTCTTGGATGGTGACATCTACGGCCCGAGCCTGCCGACCATGCTCGGCCTCGAGTCACTTCAAGGGGCGGTCAGCGGCGACAAGCTCGTGCCGTTTGAAGTGCACGGCATCAAGGCGATCACTATCGGCAAGCTTGTCGATCCTGACAAGGCCCTCATTTGGCGCGGCCCCATGGCGCACGGCGCATTCAAGCAGCTAGCCACGCAGACGCTCTGGGGCACGCTCGACTACCTGATCGTGGATCTACCCCCGGGAACCGGTGATGTACCTCTGACGCTCGCGCAACTTCTTCCGCTTTCGGGGGCGGTCATCGTCTGCACGCCGCAACGCGTCGCGCAGGATGATGCACGCCGCGCCGTACGCATGTTCCAACAACTCAATGTCGAGGTGCTCGGGGTCGTGGAGAACATGTCGCACTTCGTGGGCGACGATGGCAAGGAGTACGACCTCTTCGGCAAGGGGGGCGCGCAGACAATGGCTGCATCGATGGAGCTCCCGTTCCTCGGATCGATTCCTATCTCCATGGAGCTTCGACACAACGCTGACTCGGGAACGCCTCTCGCCAACTGGAGCGGCTCGCCGGTTCTGGCGCAGGCGCTTGACGGCGTCGCTACCCGAGTCGCGTCGGAGATCTCGATCCGCAATGCACGAGGCGCACTCGTGCAGCCAACGCTTAGCGTCGTGGGCGCTCAGAAGGGCTGATCCGCGCCTTCGACGGGATATCCGCGGCCGAACCACGGCCAGTAGCCCCCCTGCAGGGTTGCGCACGTGATGCCAAGACGCTTCAAGTATGCGCACGCGCGCGCACTGCGAGCTCCCGTTCGGCAATAGGCGATGACAAACGTCGCTCGATCGATCTCGCGCGCATGCACGGGCAATTGAGCGAGACTCATGTGGCGAGCCCCCTGGATGCGCCCTCGCAGCCACTCGGCAGTCGTGCGCACATCGAGAAAGAGTGTGGCACCGCCGAGACCCCGCGCGCGCGCCTTGGCCTGTGAGATTTCCCCAACATCCGCGTAGTCCAAGAGTGTTTCGTCGATTCGCGAGTAGGCGTCCTCGTCGATCCATCCCTCGATTCGGTCGAGACCGACAAGGTGCAGCGCATCGACAGCCGACTGAAGCGCGTTGCGGGCGCAGACGATCACGATCCGCTCATCTGGGAGCACGCTCGGCGCCACAATCGATGCGAAGTAGCGGTCGAGCGGCGCGTGAAGCGCCCCCATCGCTCCGTCGATGCTGAAGCGCGCCCATGGCCGCGTGTCGATGACGGCCGTGTTGGGCATGGAGATGAGTTGCACGAAGGTGTCCGCGCTGACCTCGCGCGGAGGTTCAAGCGTCCGCAGTAGCTTCGCACGATCGCCGTGGTTTATCGCCTCCACGCGCTCGAAGTACGCGGGGCGATCCGGCTGCTTGCCGCGCGTCGCCAGGGCGAAGGCGTCTGCGTCATCGATGACGCGCATTGCGCGATTGAAGCGTCGCTCGATGCCGAGAGTCGTCTCCCCAGGGAGGGCAACTGCTGCTCCGCACGCGCTGCCTGCCGTGTGACCCGCAAGGACGATCGTCTCATCGGGAAGCGCAGCGAGCCGCGTAAGGGCATCGCGGAGTTCCTCGATCGCACCCGCGTCTACGCGACCCGCACCGCCGGTCAGCAAGGCATCGCCCGTTGCGATCACCTGAACCCCACGCACCGTGTCGGAGATGAAATACGAGAGCGCACCGTCGGCGTGGCCGGGCGTTGAAACCGCGGTCACCGTAAGGTCGCCGAGCGAGAGTTGGTCGCCTCCCTTCAGGAAACTCACCCGCGCGTTCCACTCGGCGGAGCGCGCCGAGCACCACGCAGGTGGTGCGGTCTCCCCCGAAAGTGCCGCTCGGCACGCGGTCTCGAGGAGCATTTCGCGGACTCCCGAAATGTAATCAGATGGGGCGTGCGTCTCCATCACCAGCATGATCGTGACACCGACTTCGCGCGCCACCGCCTCGTAGCGCGCGACGGCGCGCACCGGGTCGATGAGGATCGCTTGACCCGTGCGCGGGCAGGCGATGATGTACGCGCACTGCGCGATCAGCGGCTCTGTCACACGACGAACGATCATGGCAGCCGAGAATACCCCTCGCGACTCGCGTGCGAAACGCGCTCAGTAGCGCTCAGCTACGGGATCACGCGCGCTACTGACCATTCAGCGTGCGGAGGGCAGCGAAGAGAGCATCAAGGTGGGCGCGCTCGTGCGCCGCCGAGATCTGCACTCGCAACCGCGCGTGTCCTTCGGGGACGACCGGGTAGCCGAAGCCAATCACGAAGACACCGCGCTCGAGTAACTGCCGGCTCATGCGGATTGCCTTCGCCGTGTCGTGCACGATGATCGGGCAGATCGCCGTCGGGCTTTCCAACACCGAGAATCCGGTCTTCGCGATGCCCGCGCGCGCGTACGCAACATTCTCGCGAAGGCGCGCAACGCGGCCGGGCTCGCGCATCAGAATCTCGATCGCCTTGTCCGCGCTGCACGCGACGGAGCAGGGCAGCGCGTTTGAGAAGAGAGTCGGACGACCTCGCTGCACCAAGAGGTCAATCGCGCGTCGACTTCCCGCGATGTATCCGCCGGCTGCGCCGCCCAACGCCTTGCCGAGGGTCCCCGTGAAGTAGTCGACGCGCGTCCCGTCCATCCCCCAGTGCTCATGTGTGCCTCGGCCAGTCTCGCCCATCACGCCCGTGCCGTGCGAGTCATCAACGACGAGCAGCGCGCAAAACTCATCGCAGAGCGCGCGAATCCCGGGCAGGTCCGCGATGTCCCCCTCCATCGAAAACACGCCATCGGTCACGACCCAAATGGTGCCCGTCACCTCCGCATTCGCCCGCGCTGCTGCGAGCCGCTCGCGCAGCATCCCGAGATCGCCATGCCGATACACGCAGCGAAGCAGCCCCTTCTTGATCGATGCCGCGAGCCTAATGCCATCGATGATCGACGCGTGATTGAGCTCATCCGACACGATCATGTCGCCTGCCTCGCAGAGCGTTGGGAAGATCGCCTCGTTCGCGTTCCAGCAGCTAGTAAAGGTGTACGAAGCCTCGACGCCGTAGAAGTCTGCGATGCGCGCCTCGATCCGTTCGTGGCAGTCAAAGGTGCCGCAGATGAAGCGCACGGAGGCGGTCCCCGCTCCGTACTTCCGCATGCCGGCGATGCCTGCCTCGACCACTTCTGGATGGTTCGCGAGCCCCAGATAGTTGTTAGAGCAAAGACACACGACTTCGCCGTACCCGCGCAGTCGAACGGTCGCGTCCATCGGGCCCTCGATGGACTGCAGCACCTTCAACTGACCGTTCGTGGCCAGCGTCTCCAGAATCTCCTTGGTGCGCAACGAGAAGGTCGGCGCGTGGGTAATCGTCATCGCCGAAGCGTATCGGTGCCGGCCGTTTACGCGGAGAGATTCGCCGACTGTGGATAGAGAGCGGTGATTCTCGGAAGGAGGTACTGGGTGAATGCGCTCTCCAGCGTGTGCGTCGGCTTCCATCCCCAGTCCGCTCGCGCTGCCGAATCATCACAATCTTCCGGCCATGAGTCGACGATCGCCTGACGGCCAGCGTCCGGCTCGAACGAGATGGCGGCTGCAGGGAACGACCCCTTCACGAGTCGCGCGAAGTCCTCTGCGCGGGGCGAGAAGCTAGACACGTTGTAGACCGCGCGCGTCAGCGAAGTCTTGGGTGCCTTCATCAGCGCCATGGTGGCGTCGATCGCCTCGGGCATCGTCATGAACGGAATGCGCGAGTCAGGCCGCACGAAGCATGCGTACGGTCGCCCCGCCGCCGCCGCATGAATCATCTCAGGGCCATAGTCGCTCGTGCCACCTGAAGGAATCGTGTCCGATGAGATGATGCCGGGAAACCGAATCGAACGGAAGTCGACCGGGTGTCCGGTGCGGTCCTTCGCCAGCGAGCGGTAGTGCCTGTCGTAGTAGCGACCAAGATGCTCCCCAGCGAGTTTGTTGCACCCATACATCGTGTGCGGCTCGCACCACTCTCCCTCGCCAACGCGCCCAGCCTCAGACTTCGCGGCCGCATCGGTGAGGCCGTACACGGCGATCGAACTTGGGAAGAAGAATCGCACGGTGCGTCCGTGTGATCGCGCCTGCTCCGCCGCCAGATGGAGCAGATTGAGAGTCCCCCCGACATTCACTTGATGGGCCGTCTCAGGTGCGAACTCGCCTCGGGTCGAGAGCAGCGCCGCCAAGTGATAGATCTCGGCGATCTCAAACATTGCCAGGAGTCGCTCCAGCAGGGCGTGGTCGCAGATGTCGCCGACGAAGGCGTGATCGCAGTGCGCTGCGATCTCGGCGGGGAGCTCGCGTATGTCCATTGCGACGATTAGCGGGGAAGGACCGTGGTCCTTCACGCAGCCGCATCCGGCGTGGCGCTGCCGTCGCGCGTCAAGCGCGGAGATGAGCCCATGCCCCATCTCCCCGCCAGCTCCCGTCACGAGGATCGCGGTTGCTCGCTGTTGTCCGGTGGGAAGAATTGCGTGATGTGCGTGCGAGGTCGTGGGTGCCATGGATCGCCGAGTATAGAAACGCGTCGATCTATTCCGCGACACACCCGAGTCTGAGTAGCAGGTCGCGTGTTGCCACGATGCCCTGTGGCTCGCTAAGCCGATTGCCTTCGTACTCCGCGCCGACCCACCCTGTGTATCCCGCACCGCGCGCGATCGCCAGCATTCGCGCGAAGTCCGTCGAACTCTCTTCGCCTCGCTCGTCAAAGTCGTGGCTCTTCGCGCTAAGCCCTCGCGCGAAGGGAATCATCGCCTCGACGCCCGCGTAGCGGTCCATCATTGTGCCGTCCGCGCACTTGAAGTTGCCAAAGTCGGGCAGTGCTCCACAATTGGGGAGACCAATGCGCCGCACGAGTCTCGCGACCCAATCCCCGTGGCAAGACTCGCCACCATGATTCTCTATGAGCACGGCGAGCCCTGATGCCGCCGCATACTCGCACAAGCGTCCAATGCCATCGGCACAGAGCGCCAATTGCGTCGCAGCGTCCCCCTCGCTGTGTGCGTTGACGCGGATCGAGTGGCATCCGAGCGTCGCTGCTGCATCGAGCCAACGCCGGTGTGCCTGCACACTCTTCTCGCGCTCGACCGAACTCGGACTTCCCAGTACGCCTTCTGCGTCGACCATGATGAGCACGCTCACCACGCCAGCATCGTCCGCTCGGCGGCGAAGTTCCGTCACCCACGCGCCGTCGCGCGCCTTCGACCGATAGAACTGGTTCACGTATTCAATACCAGCGATGCCAAACTGCTCGCGCGTGTACCGCGCGAAGTCCATCGGATCGAGTTGCCCTTCCTTGTAAGCGCGATGGAGCGACCACTGCGCGAGGCTGATGCGATTGCGCGTTGTTGGCATCGGTGCCGCTGGCGCAGGTGCAGAGGTCGCGGCCGATCGTTGACAGGACGCACACGCTGCCCC
>Ga0233424_10002176_pt1 | contig 14593 bp, 11 predicted proteins | sample Watercolumn_Towu_FD_181011 | JGI IMG/M metagenome (GOLD analysis project Ga0233424, IMG submission 181011) | Freshwater microbial communities from Lake Towuti, South Sulawesi, Indonesia - Watercolumn_Towuti2014_125_MG | ecosystem: Environmental > Aquatic > Freshwater > Lake | place: Indonesia...
AAACTCACACATGGCCTTGAGTCCGCCATCGGGATCATCGGCGCCGTCCTTGACCACGATTCCGATGAGAAGCCCTCCGAACAGCAAGACCAGAAACAGGCAGATGCCGAGGAACACGAGGCTCAATTTTTGCCTGTGAAAGAACTGGCTTAAGCGCATGACATGACTTGATTTCTCCTGGAGATCTTCGGGTGAAAATTCGTCGTTGGCAAAGGGATCGGTATGAGGATTATCACCGCCGCGGGGATTGCGAGTCGACATGTTCGTCTCCGATGGGTTCCTGCTAGCGTATGCGACCTGATTCCTCTGCACCAACCTATTCTGGAAAGCGCGTGCGACTGCAATTGCCTCGAAATCTCTCTTGCGAGTGGCCTGGCTGGCGTCGAATGAAAGAGGAAAATCCATCACGGAGCATTTATCGTGGCACCCCACGAAATCAACATCGCTTCACTCATTGCGGCCTTGTCGCGGCCGGAAGCGTACTCGCACGCCGTCGATGCAGTTGAAGTGCATCAGACGCATGCTTCCGCGGTCTTCCTGGCCGGCGACTTCGCCTACAAGATCAAGAAGCCCGTGAACCTGGGCTTTCTCGACTTCAGCACGCTCGAAAAGCGGAAGCACGATTGCGACGAAGAGGTGCGCCTGAATCGCCGTCTCGCTCCGCACGTGTATCTCGGTGTCATACCTGTTGCGATGAATGGCGACGCCCTTGCCATCGGCCAATGCGGGCGCGTGATCGAATGGGCGGTGCAGATGAAAAGACTGCCGCCGAACGCCACGCTGGAGAGCCGCCTGGCGCGCGGCGAAGTCTCTCCGGAGCAGGTTCGCGCACTGGCCGTACGGCTCGCCGACTTCCACCAGCACGCCGAAAGGTCGGAGCGCATTTCTACGTTCGCGAAGTTCGATGCGGTAGCCCGCAATGCCCGCGAGAACTTTGTCCAGGCCATGCGCTCGGTTGGCGTCACCACAAGCTCCGTCGTTTTCGAGCGCGTGTGGGGGCTGACCGAGTGGCATTTGACACGGCATCGCGACCTCATCGAAGCCCGTCACCGCAATGGCGCGGCATGCGACACTCATGGCGACCTGCATCTGGACCACGTTTATTGCTTTCCCGGCGAGCCGCCGCCCAATGATCTCGTCGTCATTGACTGCATCGAGTTCAACGAGCAATTTCGCTTCGCCGACCCGATTGCCGACATGAGTTTCCTGGCGATGGATCTGGCGTTTCACGGGCGGCGCGATCTGGCTCGCATTTTCACGGACGCCTACTTCGCGGCAAGCGGCGACGAAGGGGGCCGCGCGCTTGTACCGCTCTACTCGGCCTATCGCGCGGTCGTGCGGGCCAAAGTCGAGGCGATCGTCCTGCACGAAGAGGAGATCGCGCCTCCCGATCGTCACGATGCGGCGGCGCACGCCCGCGCTCACTGGCTGCTCGCACTGGGGTTGCTCGAGCAACCTGTGCAGCGGCCTGTTCTGATTCTTGTCGGCGGGTTGCCGGGCACGGGAAAATCGACGCTGGCCCACCAACTTGCCGAGAGCGGCAACCTGGATGTCCTTCGCAGCGACACGATTCCCAAGGAGACGGCGTTTTACTACCCGGAGGGAAGCTTGTACTCCGCCGAGGCGACCGAACGCACCTACACGGCCGCGCTGGCACGCTGCGAGCAATGGCTGATCGAGGGCCGCCGCGTCATCGTGGACGCCAATTTTCGCAACGACACCTGGCGACGCGCTTTTGTCAACGCTGCAAGGCGGCTGGCGGCGCCTGTCTATTTCCTGGTTTGTCAGGCCGAGCGGAACATCGTTCAGGAGCGCCTCGGTTCGCGGGTCGGGGATGCATCCGACGCGAACTGGGCGACCTATCAACAACTCGAATCCACCTGGCAGCCGATTGCGGACGACCTGCGCGACATCACGATGGAATTCGACACGTCCGCAGGAGTCTTTCACGCCCGTCGCGCCGTCCTCGCTCGAATGGCGGCGGACGGCTTCCTATGATACAGAGATGAGCGATCAATCCCCTTGGGCCGTCTTGTGGGACGTGGACGGCACTCTCGTCGATACGGCCGAACTGCATTTTCAGGCATGGGTCGCGCTGGCAAAGGCGATCGACAGGCCGTTCACGCGTGCCGACTTCGCCGGCACCTTCGGCTGGCGCAATCCCGAGATTATCCCCAAGCTCTTCGGCTCGCACTACAGCCCGGAAGAGGTCGCCGAGCTGGGCCATCGCAAGGAAGACTTGTATCGTTCAGAGGCCGAGAAGGGCGTGTCGCTACTTCCGGGCGCGGCGGACATTCTGAGCGGCGTGCATTCGCTCGGAGGCCAACAGGCGATCGGCTCGAGCGCGCCGCGCCGCAATATCGACCTGATCTTGCGCATCACGGGAGTGTCCTCTCATTTCGCGGCCGTCATCGCCATGGAGGACACCCAGCGCGGCAAACCCGATCCGGAAGTGTTTGCCCGCGGCGCGAAAGCCCTCGGCGTCGATCCAGCCCGGTGCGTCGTGTTGGAAGATGCGCCAGTGGGCGTGCAAGCGGCGAAGGCGGCCGGCATGCGCGCGGTCGCGGTGACGTTTGCCCAGCACCATCCGGCAGACACGTTGCTTGCCGCCGGCGCCGATCTCGTCGTGTCGAGTTTGGAAGAAGTGGACGCTGCTCGATTGCGAGGTTTGCTTTCGCAGTTCGTCTAGACGGCGCGCGGATTGCGGATGCGTTCGGCGATTGCTTTGCCCACGGCCACTGTCGTAGCCGAGCCTCCCTGATCGACCGGCATCACCTTCCCCTCGGCGAGTACCTCCGCGACCGCGCGCTCGATTCGCTCGGCGCCGCGGACGAGATTGGGGTTTTGAACGCGATGTCCCAGCCAGTCGAGCATCATGCCCGCCGACAGGATTGCCGCGATTGGATTGGCGATGCCCTTGCCGGCGATATCGGGCGCCGTGCCGTGCGCCGGTTGAAATACGGCATGCTGATCGCCGATGTCGGCCGAAGGCGCCATGCCCATGCCGCCGATGAGGCCCGCCGCCAGGTCCGAGAGGATGTCGCCGAACATGTTTTCCGTCACGATGATGTCGCACTCCTGCGGCTTCTGCACGAGGAAGAGAGCCTGCGCGTCGATGTAGGCATGCTGCTTGGCGACCGTGGGATGCCGGTTGCCGACCTCGTTGAAGATGCGGCGGAAGAAGGCAAAGCTCTTGAAGATGTTGGCTTTGTCCACGCAGGTAACTTTGCGCGGCGCGTTGCCGAGCGCTCGAGGCCTTTGTTCGATGAGCTTGAACGCAAACTCGAAGATGCGCTCGCAGCCGCGCCGGGTCATGATGAGGTTTTCGGTAGCGACCTGATCGTGCAGGATAATGCCGCCGTTTTGCGAGGCAAACAGCCCCTCGGTCTGCTCGCGGAGAATGACGAGGTCGATGTCGCCGGGCTTGACGTTGGCGAGCGGCGTCCGCGCGCCGGCGTAGAGCTTGCATGGGCGAACGCCGGCGTAGAGGTCGAGTTCCACGCGCAACGTCACCTGCGGCGTCAACTCCGTGCCATCCGGCTTGCGGATGCTCGGAAGGCCCATCGCGCCCAGGAACACGGCATCCGCCTGGCAGCAGGCGACGAGCGTGTCGGGCGGCAGATCGCTGCCCGTCTTCTTGTAGCAGGCGGCGCCCGCCTCGTGGCGCGTCATGCGCAGCTTGAACGTGCCCAGGCTGTGCTCGACGGCGTTGAGCACGCGCACCGCCTCTTCGGTCACGTCCACGCCGATTCCGTCGCCTGGCAAGAGCGCTATGTGAAAAGTATTTTTGGATGGCATTTTTATCTTCTGGCAAGAGGGCGAGAGCAACGTGCGAATCGACTGGCGAGATTTATGACAGTGCCATCATATGAGCTAATCATGAACGGGCGATGAGTGAACAATTGGATTACGAACCTACGAAAGGTAATAGCTCTTCGTCTCCTCGATCAATTGCCGGAGCCAGGGGATGTACGGCGTGCCGCCGGTGGCAATCGGATTATCCACCTTCTTCTCGATGTAGTTGACGGCATATTCGAAATGCTTCGAGCGGAAGGCGATGACCTCGCGCACGCAATCGTTGTAGGCGGTCTTGACGCGAGGCGTCGTGGGCGCGAGGCGCAACACTTCGTCGCGCACGCAGGTCTGCGTACGGATGAACTCGCGGTGCGGCGCGGGCATGTACTTGCGCATGTCTTCGAGGTGCCGCGTCAGGAGCGAGTCCTTGTGCGTCAGGCCGAGGGCCATGAGCATCGTCGGAATGATCGAGCTTTGCGCACCGGTTTCGCCTCGATAGGTTTGCGGCGTCTCCTTGAAGCAGCCTTCGTAGACGATGTCGTTGAAGCCGAAAATATAGGGCCTTACCTTGCGGAAATAGACATCGGGGCTGCACTGCTCGGGCATTCTGTTGAGCGTCTGGTTCATCGCGTGCAGGCTGGCGGCCGTGGCTTCGAGGCGCTCGGCGATCGGCCGCGCGGCGTCGCGCATGGCGTTGAGCGCGCCGCCAGCGCGCGCCTCGATATCAACGTGCACCAGGATGAACCAGTCCTCATCCGTCTTGCCGTCGCCCGCCATCGAGAAGTTTTGCAGGAGCGAGATGTTTCCCAGCGCCACGGGCCCGGCCGGATCGATGCGGCGCCAGTTGTGCAAGCAATACGACGCATAAGCAAGGATCGGCGGCCGATCGAGGTGCTGCCCGAGTCGCACGATCGGCCCGGCAATCGCAGCGGGAATCCTGGCGACTGTGGGAAGTCCCGGCGCATGAATGTAGGCGCTCGCGAAATAGCTGAAGAGCTTGAAGGCCCGCTCGATTTCGCTGTCGGTCTTGGTCGCAAAGACTTCGTCCCAGTCGATCGTCTTTGCCAGGTAGCTGCCGCACTTATCGCGAAAGGTGCGCGCCTGGGTGAGCTGAGGCAAGTCGGCGCCGAGCCGTTCGATGTCGGCAAACGCCGGGTCGTCCAGGCGCCTTGCCGGGTCGTGCAATGGCAGGAAGCCCCGTTCGTGGAGGTGCCAGATCATGCCTATATTATACGGCTGGGCAGGGAGTCTGTATTCGCCTTGCTCGACACGAATTGCGCGGTTAGGATTAGAATGTGAAACCCGCTGCCACACCCCTGCTTCTGGCTCTCACCGACGGCGCGAATATCGTTCTTGACAAGCCCATCATCCTGATCGGCCGTCATCAAGAGTGCGATATTCAGATCCCCTCGCGCAAAATCTCGCGCCGCCATTGCTGCCTGGCCCAGGTTGGGAACCACTTCGCCGTCCGCGATCTCGGCAGCACTAACGGAATTCGCATCAACGGCGTCAAAGTCGTTGAAGGCAACATGCAGCCCGACGATGAGCTAACCATCGGCAACATGCGCTACCGCTTGAAGTGGGGCGCGATTGACGAGACTTTCAAGGCCGTTCCTCCCAACGGCACCCATCCGAAGTCCAAGCCTGCCCTCGAGCAGTCTTACGACATGCCAATGCCGATCCCGGACGCGGTCCTGACGCAGCCCGCCGCCAAGGGAGAACCAGCTGTCAAGAAACCGATGTCGCTGGAGATTCCCGACAACGTCGATCTCGTCCCGCTTCATGAACCGAAGAAGACCACGTAGGTCGGGCTCATTGTGGCGGCAAGATTCCATCTTGCCGATGCATTCAGGCAAGTTGGAAACTTGCCGCCACGAAACGTCTACTTGCGCACATCCAAACACACGAGCTTTCGCTGATCGCGCGCATAGAGCTTGCCGTTCGCCAGGGCAATCTGAGCGCGGCAGGGTCCGGCATTGAAAAGGCGAAACTGGCCTAGCTCGCGAAAAGCGGTCGGCGTCGCCTGTACCAGAAACAGGTCGCCGCGCTCGGTCAGGACGAACAGGCGTCCCTCTGCGAGTGCCATCGTGCCGCACCCGAAGCGATCCTGGTCCCACTTCACCTTGCGCGTCTTCAATTCCACACAGCGAAAGTTCGGTCCAGCTTCCTGCCGTCCGTCGAACCCGTAGAGATGTCCTTCGTGATAGATGCACGTGTTGTAATGGTTCGACATGACATTTTCGTCGGCCCACACCTCGTCGGCGCCGTTTTTTTTCAGCTTGATGAGGAGGGCGCCGGTGTCGTAGCTCGTCGAGAAAAATGCCTGATTGTCAATGATGAGCGGCGTGGCGGCATTGACCGACGCGTCGATCTGCGCGCGCCAGCGCTTCTCGAAGCGCACATCGCCCGTCTTGGCGTCGAGCACCACGGCGCCGGTGCGCGTGAAGAAGACCGCCAGTCGCGTTCCATCCACGGTGCACACGGCCGGAGACGAATAGCTCGGCGCGTCCTTGGTCGCCTTCCAGACTTCCTTGCCGTCCTTGATGTCGAATGCGACGATGCCCGCCTTGGATCCGCCGACGTTGATGAGGACGAGATTCTGCTCAACGACCGGCGACGTGCCGACGCCGAAGTAGCCCAGCGGCGTCTTGTAGTCCTTGGTGAGGGAGCGCGACCAGACCTTCTTGCCGCCGTCCAGCGTCAGGCAATGGAGCGTCCCTTCCGCGCCGAGGGTGATGAGATTGTTGCCGTCGATCGCGGGCGTCGAGCGTGGGCCGTCTCCTTTGTTCAGAGCGTCGCGATAGCTCGTGGGATAGGTATATTTCCATATTTCCTTCCCGGTCGCCGCATTCAGGCATTCGACGACTTCCTCGTCGGCAAGGCGATGAAAGAGGATGAGCCGATCGCCGGAGACGATGGGTCCGCTGAAGCCTTCGCCGACGTCGCGCTGCCAGACGATGCGCGGCCCGCCCTTGGGTAAGGCCTCGAGCAATCCTTTCTCCAGCGACGTGCCGTCGCGCCGCGGGCCAAGGAATTGCGGCCAATCCTCGGCGCGCACGACCGCGAGGAGGACGAAAAGGAGTACGGCGTAAGAGAAGAATTGCTTCATGCGCGGCGCCCCCACCCCCAGGAATCGCTGCGCTCATCCTGGGGCTTGAACCGTTATTTCACTTTGTCGAGGACACATCGAAACCCAATCGTATCGCTCTTCGTGTCAGCCGGCACGAAATGGCGATACGCCGACCGCAGCGCCTCGGCCGGGTCGGAATAGCCGCCGCCGCGGACAACGTAATCGGTCGCGTTCTTGGCGGTGAACGGCGAACCGTCGGTCTTGGCGCCTTTGTAGCTCGGCGACCAGGCGTCCTGGCACCATTCCCAGATGTAGCCGTGCATGTCGTAGAGGCCCCATGGGTTGGCCGCCTTGACGCCGACGGGGGGATCGTTGCCTGGCGCGTTGACCTTGTACCAGGCATACTTGTCGATGTCCTTGATGTCGTCCCCCCATGAATACGCCGTCGTCGTCCCGGCCCGGCAGCAATATTCCCACTCCGATTCGGACGGCAGGCGAATGCGCTCGTCGGCGCCGATGAGCTTGCGTTCGCGCATCAGGTTCGTCGCCTTCTCGCAAAACTCGTTGCATTCCTTCCAGTCGCACATCTCGACGGAGTTGCGCAGCCCCTGCCACTTGGCCGGGTTCTTGCCCATGACGACGTGATACAGTTCCTGCGTCACTTCATACTTCGCGATCGAGAAGGAATAGGCGAAGGTCACTTTGCGCACCGGCCGTTCGTTGTCGCGGCCGGCTTTGCCTTCGGTCCCCATCTGGAAGCTCTCGGGGAACTTCCCCTGACCCGGCGTGATCGCCACGAACTCCTCGGCAAACAGCTTCAGAATCGCATCCTTCCGCGGCGTCGGGTCCGGCAGCGGCTTCTTCTTGTCGCCGCCCACTGTCACGCCTGCAATGCAAAGGAACAACAGGGACGGTAGTACCAGGTATCGTCTCATGGCATCTCCTTGAGTCAGAGGTCATTCCTACCGGAAATCACCCGAGAACGCCAAGCAATTCCACTCGGCCCGCTCGTGTCGCTACTCCCATTCGCTTGCGGTTTCGCGCACAATGTGTCGCGCGTGATGCATTGCGCGAAACCGCAAGCGAATGGGAACCAGCAGCTACGAATGGTCCGCCATGCAGACTTCATTCGTCCTAGCGCTTGATTTCACCGCGCTCGCCTGTACGATGGAAGCATCAACCCAGGCCGCGCGTCCTCTTTCCGCTCGCAAGCGCCGATGCATCGCGAGATCTCTCACTCTGACGAGGCTTTCCGCGAGGAAAGTCACTGGCGGCTCTACCTCTTCACGGGCCTCCTCGCCGGCTTGCTTGCGCTCGATCTCCTCCCCATGTTCGGCAACTGGATGGGCTGGTCCACCATCCAGGCCTGGCCCAAAGAGTTGTTCACCATCTGGGGCTTTCGCATCACCTTCACCGTGATCGCCGCCTTCCTCGGCGGCGCGCGCGTCGTCTACACGACCTTCCTCGGCATGCTCGACGGCAAGTTCGGCGCGGACCTGGCAATCGCCATCGCCTTCCTCGCTGCGATCGGCATTCAGGAATGGACGGTCGCGGCCGAGGTCGTGTTCATCGGCATGGTCGGCGAATGCCTCGAGGCGTACACGTTCGACCGCACCAAGAGCGCCATACGCAAGCTCGTCGAGGTCTTTCCGATCCGCTGCTGGGTGCTGCGCGACGGGCAGGAGACGCGCCTCTTCACCACCGACGTCGTGATCGGCGACAAGGTCGTCGTCAAGCCGGGCGCGAAGGTTCCCGTGGACGGCATCGTGCTTGACGGCCGATCGGCGGTGGATACGAGCGCACTGACCGGCGAGAGCGTGCCGATCGACAAGGGCCCGGGGGACGAGGTGCTGGCCGGGTCGATCAACCAGGTCGGGGCGCTGACGATCGAGACGCGCCGGGTGAAGGAGCAAACGGTCGCCGGACGCGTCGTCGAACTGACCGGCAAGGCGCTCAAGCAAAAGAGCAACATCGAACGCAACGCCGACCGCATGGCCCGGATGTTCCTCCCGGTCGTCCTCGGCATCGCGGCAGTGACGTTCCTGGTCTGCATGGTCTATTTCGGCACACGGCACGAACTGCGCCTCGCCCTGACCAAGAGCGTCTATCCCACGCTGTCAGTGCTCGTCGTCGCCTGTCCCTGCGCGCTGATCCTGGCGACGCCGGCGGCGGTGATCGCGGCGCTTGGCCGATTGGCGGGGACCGGCGTTCTCATCAAAAGCGGGGCGGCGCTGGAGCGACTCGCCACCGTCGGCGCGTTCGCCTTCGACAAGACCGGCACCATCACGGAGGGCCGGCTCGAACTCGGCGACGTCGTGTGTCTGGCGGACGTCTCAGCCGATGAGGTGATCGCGCTCGCCGCCGCGGCGGAGAAGCGCAGCGAACATCCGATCGCGCGTCTGATTGTGCAGGAAGCGGAAAGGCGGCAGGGCCGCCCCCTCACCCCCGACCCCTCTGCCCCGGAGGGGAGAGGGGAGAACGTGGCCGTCACGCCTATCCCCATCGGCGACGCCGACAACATTCAGGAATTTCAAGCCCACCCTGGCGCGGGCGTGACCGCGCTCACGAGCGCCGGCCGCATCATCGTCGGCACGCGGCGGTTACTCGTCGAGCAGGGAATCGCCATCTCATCCGCTGCCGATGAAGCCCTTGCGAAGCTCGACGAATCCGGGCAGACGGCGCTTCTCGTCGCGCGCAACGGCCTTCTTCTCGGCGCGCTAGGCGCCCGCGATCGATTGCGCGCAGAAGCCGTCGGCCTGCTCAAGGAACTTCGCGAGCTCGGCATCGACCCGATTCTGCTCCTCACTGGCGATCGCACCGCGGCGGCCAAGTCAATCGCGCGCGACCTCACCTTCAGCGAGATCCACGCCGAGCTTTTGCCGGAACAAAAGGCCCAGCTCATCGACGAGTTGAAAAAGAAGAAGCCGGTCGCCATGGTCGGCGACGGCATCAACGACGCGCCGGCGCTGGCCCACGCCAACGTCGGCATCGCCATCGGCTCGACCGGCACCGACATCGCCGCGGAGGCGGGGGACGTCGTCTTCATGGGTGATCCGCTCAAGCCGCTGCCTTTGCTCGTGCGCCTGTCGCGGCAAATGGTCGCCATCATTCAGCAGAACATCCTCTGGTTCGCGTTCGTCACCAACGCCGTCGGCATCGTCCTCACCGCCTGGCTGTGGCCGCTGTTCGCGCCGGAGGGGTGGTTCGAGCAGTCGCCGATCGCCGCGGTCATCTATCATCAGCTCGGCTCGTTGCTCGTGCTGGTCAATTCGATGCGGCTGCTCTGGTTCGATCGCAGTAAGGGAAGCCCGACGTGGGACGCGGTCGCCAAGCGCTTCGACGACATCGACGAATGGCTGCACGACGCCGGCCACTGGAGCGAGCGCAACTGGCGCTGGCTCGCCGGCGGCGCGGCACTCCTCGTCTTCGCTATCTACTTCGTCAGCGGCTTCACGGTCGTCGCTCCCGATGAAATCGGCATCGTCCGCCGTTTCGGCAGTCCCATCGGCGACGACCTCGGCCCCGGCTGGTACTGGCGCTATCCCTGGCCCGTCGAGGAGACCACGCGCGTCTCGCAGCAGGTCCGCACCGTCAGCATCGGCTTCAAGGAATCTACCGATAAGTCCGCCGGCGCCTTGACGTGGTCCAGCATCCATCGCGCCGAGCGCGACGAGAATGCAGCCATGATGATCACCGGCGACGGCAACCTGGCCGACGTGCTCGTCAGCGTCCGCTTCAAGGTCGTGAAGCCGCGCGTGTATCTGTTCGAGGTCGCCAACGCCGACGAGATCCTGCGTTCGACGACCGAATCGGAATTGCGCGCCATGGTCGCCGGCCGGCCCTTCCTCAATCTGCTCACCTCCGAGCGAGGCAAGTTCCAGAGCGAAGTCTTCGAGCGCGTCAAGGCTCGCTGCGCCGGCCTGCATTCCGACTCGCTCGGGCTCGAAATCGACGGCGTGGCGATCATCGACCTGCATCCGCCTGTCAAGGTCGTCGATTCGTACTACGAGGTCGCCAAGGCCATGGAAGAGCGCGATCGCCGTATCCATCAGGCCGAGGAGCGCGTGATCGAACGCCGCAAGAAGGCCGACGCGGAGGCGACGCGCATCCTGCTGCATGCGGCGGCGAGCAAGATCGAGAAGATCGCGGAAGCCGAGCGTGACCGCGACCGCTTCCTCGGCCTGTATCGCCCGCGCACGGAGTTGAATGTCCAGACCGACATCGAGCTGGCCACATTCGCGGCTCAGGAGCTGTTCGCCGGGCAACCCGCCGACGAGGTGGCGACGAAGTATCACAAGCATCGCAAGGCAATCGTTGCGATGCAGCCCGACCTGGTCGATTTCCGGCTGTACTGGGACTCGGTGGGCCGAGCGCTGACGGGCCGCGAGATGCTGCTGATTGACAGCGACAAGATCAAGGGGACGCGCAACCTGATGCTTTTCGACCCGGAGCAATTCCGCATCCCGTTCCCGATGCTGTTGCCGCAAGATCGCCCGCCGCGTGCGCCGTTCACGCCGTCGGGGAAGGATGAACATTGATTTGGCTTTCCCCGTTTAGCGCCCGCTGTATCCGTCCGCTTCGAGCGGGCGCTAAACGAGGAATGGAACGAGAAAGTCACACATGAAGCGCATTCTGCTATCAATCCTCGCCGTCGCGCTCGCGCTCGCGTTCGTCCGCGCGTCGTTCTACACCGTTGATGCCGCCGAGTACGTTTACGTCACGCTGCTGGGCGAGCATCGCGCCACCTTCGACGGCAGCGACAGCGTGAGCGGCGCGGGGCTCAAGTTCGGCTGGCCCTGGCCGATCCAGCAGGTGCAGCGCCTCGATCGCCGGCTGCAGCAATTCGACCTGCCCCCCATGGACCAGCTCACGTACGATCCCGACGGCAAAAACGCGGACAAGATCCTGTCGGTCGAGGCGTATGTCTGCTGGAAGATCGTGGACGACAAGCACGTCGATCGCTTCGTCAAGCGCGTCGGCAGCGCCGATCGAGCCCGCACGATCTTGGCGCCGCTCATCGTCAGCCAGCTCGGCGCCGCGGTCAGCGAGATGCGCATGGAGTCTTTCGTCAACACGCACAACACCGTCGATGCATCGATCGAATCGCTGCGCAAACGCCTCCTCGCCCAGCTCCGCGACCCGATGCGCGACGATTACGGCATCGCCCTCGTGGACATTCGCCTGCGCCGCTTCAACCACCCGGCCAGCGTGCGCGGCTCCATCTTCGCCCGCATTGAGGCCGAACGCCGCAAGGAAGCACAGAAGTACGTCGCCGAGGGGGAACGGCTGGCGAACAACAAGCTCAACGAGGCCGATGCCGAGATTCGCGAGCAACTGGCCCGCGCGAAGTCCGAAGAGGTGCGACTCATGTCGGAGGCGGATGCGGAAGCGATGAAGATTCGCAATAGCGCCTACACGCAGGATCGCGAATTCTACAAGTTCACGCTGGAGATGGATCGCTTGCAAAGCATCGTCGGCGGGCAGCGCACCATGCTGCTTCTGTCCACGCACCGTCCGGCCTTCGAGCGCCTGTTCGCGCCGCCGCGGCCGGACGCCGACCCGAAGAAAACCAAGAAGGAGGCAGACTGATGCGCTACCTCCTTGCAGCCGCCGCGTTTGCCGCGATCGTTTTCACCATCGCCACATCGCTGACGCAGGTGCAGTCGCATCAGCGCGGCGTGGTGCGGCGTTTCGGGCGCATCCTCGATTTCAAGCCCGAGCAAGGGCTGTACATCGGCTTGCCGTGGGGCATCGATCGCGTGGACCTCGTTGACATGCGCGATCGCACCATCAGCGTCGGCTTCACGGACAAGGCCCAGGAAAGCGACGACATCCCGCCGGGCGAGATGCTCACGGGGGACCATAACCTGGTGGTCGTGCGGGCGTCGATCAATTTTCGCGTGCGCGAGGCCGAGGCGGAGAAGTTCGTGCTACAGGCGGGCAACGTCGATGGTTTCGTGGCCCGCGCCGCCGAATCGCTGCTGGCCGAGTGGATCGCCGGCCGCACGGTAAACGACGTCCTGCGCCGCGGCAAGATCGAGTTGCCGGCCTTCCTCCACGAGAACTTGCAGGATCGTCTCAAGGACTACGACCTCGGCATCGACATCGGGACCGCCAGCATCACCGAGCTCGACCCGCCGCGCCAGGTCAAGCCGGCGTTCGAGAGGGTCGGCACGGCCCAAAATGAGATCGAGACCAAGATCAGCGCCGCCGAGCAGCAAGCCAACGAGAAACGCAGCGTCGCCGCCACGAAGACCTACGAGATGCGCCGCCAGGCCCAGGCCTACGCCAACGTCGAGCTGGTCAAGGCCCGCGCCGACGCCCACAGCTTCCGCACGCGGCTCGCGCAGTATCAGGAACTGTCGCGCACCAATCCTGACTATCTCAACACGCTCTGGCAAGAAGAGATGAAGGCCGTCTACGCCAAGATGCGCGACGAAGGCCGCGTCGAGCTGCTCGACAATTTCTTGAGCGAAGGCGGCCTCAACATCACGCAGTTCCCGCTGCAGCCGAAGAAGAAGTAGGCGAGCCGAGGAAGAAGCAGGCGAGCCGAGCCCCGTAAGGGGCCGTTGAGTGGGCCAACCAATGAGCACCATCCCAAGCACGGCGCCCCCGCGTAGGCGCTGGTGGCTGCGCGGCGCTATCGCTTTCACGACGGTAGCCGCGATCACCCTGTCGCTCCTTTGGCTCTGGTCCGAGTATGCGACGATGTCGGCCTGGCAAGAAGCCGAGGCGGAGGCGGATCGGCTCGATCCACGGTGGCGTCTGCACGAGATTCAAGCCGACCGCGCAGACGTGCCGGACGACGAAAATGCGTGCCTGGTCGTCGCGCACCTTGTTCGCGAAACGGAGCGTCGACGAATCGCCTGGGGATCCGACCATGGGGACCTGTTTGACGGCTATCCGCCTCGCGCGCGCATGAACGGCGCGCAGCTTGGCAAGGTTCGCGCCGAATTGGCTGCAATCCCTGCACCGCTTTTGGCCGAGGCGCACCGGCTGCACCAGTTGAAAAAGGGCCGGTTCAGGCTCGAAATTACGCCCGACTATTTCTCGACGGCGACCATGGAGCAATCCTTTGGTCGCAAAGTGGCGAACTGGCTGTTGCACGAAGCCTACCTGGCATCCGACGAGGGCCGCCATGACGATGCGTTGCAGGGTTGCGAGACCGTGCTGCGCATGGGGCGAATCGCCTGCAAGGAGCCCTTTGTCACGTCGCTCTGGCTGCGACACGCTCTCCGCCGCGACGCCATCGCTACCCTCGAACGGATCCTGGGCAACGGCGAGCTTTCCGATGACGCGCTAGCGCGAATGCAGACCAGCCTTGCCGAAGACCTTAGCGATAGCTCGTGGCTTGTCGCCGTTCGCGGCGAGCGCGCAGGGCTTCATCAGCTCTACTCGAGTCTGCGTGCCGGCAAAGACGCCAAGTTCTTCACCGATGTGATCGCTCGAACGAATCCGCGTTCGTTCGACGAGTGGACAGTCTACTGCGTTCCTTCAACAGCCCTCAAAGGCTACCCCGAAGCGTTGCGCCACTGGAACGAGTCCGTGGAGATCGCCAAGCTGCCAATTTCTGAAAGGCTCGCCAGGCTGCAGGCACAGGAGGCTAGAGGCTGTTATTGACTTAAGGACAGCTGATAGTTCATGTTAGAAGGATGAACACGACACGGAAGTCGTATCCGAGCGATGTCACGGATGCGGAATGGGAATTTCTGGTGCCCTATTTGACCT
>Ga0233424_10002177_pt1 | contig 14591 bp, 13 predicted proteins | sample Watercolumn_Towu_FD_181011 | JGI IMG/M metagenome (GOLD analysis project Ga0233424, IMG submission 181011) | Freshwater microbial communities from Lake Towuti, South Sulawesi, Indonesia - Watercolumn_Towuti2014_125_MG | ecosystem: Environmental > Aquatic > Freshwater > Lake | place: Indonesia...
GGACAGCCGTCTCCCACGAGTAGCGGACGTTCAGATCGAGATCGGCGCCGTCGCCGATCAGAGCGGTGATCGATTCGGCGCGATGGTGCAGGTTGAGCACGACCCGCTCGATGCCAGCGGCGCGCAGCCATCGCAGGATCCTCACGATCAGGGGCGTTCCCGCCACCGGCAGAGCAGCCTTCGCCCGAACGAAAGAGAGCGGCTGTAGGCGAGTCGCAAGGCCGGCTGCCAGGACCAGGGCCGGCAGACGCGACAGATCAATCACGTGTCGGCAGGCCCGCGAACACCATATGGGGTCCGTCGAGGCCGTTGGCGTCGCGATGCTGCAGGAAGATGAACCGGTACGAATCGGTGATGTAGTCCGCCGTCGACTTGCCCAGGGCGGCTGCGGTGCGATGGATGGCGTCTTCGCTGCCTTCGATCTCGACGAACACCCCGACCGGAGTTTCGTCGACCGCAATCATCACGTCATCGACTGTGAACTCCTCCCGGTACTTTTCGTACCGGAACCACACGTGCAGTCCGAGCTCTTCGAGGATGGTCTGCAGCGCGGCGCCGTCGGCGACCACCGTCTCGTACTCCTCGCGGATCTTGATGGCCGCCGGAATGACCGGCCCTTTCCAGGTCAGGAGTGCCTTGCCGCCCTCCGATCGGACACGCAACGTCGATCGCTGGCGGCGCAGCCGCTCATCGTCGGTATCGAAGAGGCAGTCTTCCTGCAGGCGGCGCCCGAGGTGAGGCGTCGCGCCGAGGGCGAGGATCTTCTCTCGCACCACCTCGGCGCTGTCGAAACGAAGCTTGATCTCGCGCTCGATAGCCATCAGCGGCCGGCGCGTCAGTCCTTGCGAACGGTGAAGAACTGCTCCTGGCCCCGTCTCAGAATCAGCAGGAACGCGGTGCCGCCGGACGGCACGCCGGACAGGATGCGACCGGCTTCCTGCGGGGTGCGGACGACCTGACGATTGACGCGCGTGATGATGTCGCCGCTGACCAGGCCGGCGCGGAACGCCGGGCTGCCCTGTTCGACGTCGGAGACGAGCACGCCTTGGGTGTCGGCCGGCAGCCGCAACCGGCGGGTGGTATAGGCGTTGAGGGCGCTCAGCGTAATGCCGAAGCCCTGCGACGGTTCGTCGGCCGGCTCGCTGCTGGCGCGCCGTTCGTCGGCGCGGCTACCCTCGTTTTCGAGGTCGAGCTCGTCGACGGTGATCGACAGCGTCTTCTCCTGCTTGTCGCGCATGATCTTGATCGGCACGGTCGTGCCGGGCCGGGTGGCCACCACAGAGGCGACCAGCTCGTCGCGGTTTTTGACGGACTTGCCGTTGAACTCCACGATCACGTCGCCCGGCTCGATGCCGGCCTTGTCCGCGGGTCTGCCCTTGGCCACGGTGCCGACCAGAGCGCCGCGGCGCTGCCTGAGGCCGAACTCTTCAAGCGCGTCCTGCGGCACTGGCGATACGCTGACGCCGATCACGCCGCGCGAGACGCGGCCGGTGATCAGCTGCGGAATCAGCTCGCGAACGCTGTTGATCGGAATCGCGAAGCCGATGCCGATGTTTCCCTGCTGGCGTGAGTCGGTGTAGATCGCGGTGTTGATGCCGACCACTTCACCGCGCGCGTTGAGCAACGGGCCGCCGGAGTTGCCCGGATTGATGGCCGCGTCAGTCTGCAGCACCTCGGCAGAGCGCTGCTCGGCGATCGGGAACGACCGGGCGGTGGCGCTGATCACGCCGACGCTGACGGTGTGCGCCAGTCCGAACGGATTGCCAATCGCCATCACCCAGTCGCCAGGCTGCATCTGCGACGAATCGCCGAACTTCACCTCGATCAGGTCCTGCTGCGGCTCGAGCAGCTGGATGAGTGCGCTGTCGGTCAGCGGGTCGCGGCCAATGACCTTGGCTTCGTGGTAGATGTCCGTCTCTTCGCCGAGGAAATTGACTTCCACCTTGGTGGCGCCTTCGACGACGTGGTTGTTGGTGAGGATGTAGCCGAGGGTCTTGTTGATGACGAAGCCGGTGCCGGCGGCCTGGGTCTCCTGCTCGCGCGGCCGCTGCTGCGGCCGCGGCTGACGGCCCTGACCGCCGAAGAAGCGCTCGAGCAGGTCGTCGCTGCCGCCGCCGCCGCCGAAAAACTCGGTCATCTCCTGCGCGCGCTGTTTTGAAGTGCTGCGAATGTTCACAACGGCCGGCGACATCGCCTTGGCGATGTTGCGGAACGTGCTCGCATCAACGGGGCCGCTCAGCGGCGCGCTGTTCATGGGCGGCGCGGCCGTTGTCGACTGCGCCGACGAAGCGGGCGTCAGGTCCAGCCGGGAGGCAATCACCATCCCGACGGCCAGCGAGGCCACCATGATCAGTAACGAATAGAACAGCGTGGTCTTGCGAAAACCCGTCGACATGCTTACTCCGTCCGCCGGCGATGGCGGTGTTTACAGTATGCTTAGAATAGCCTTTTGACGAGGCCCAGTCACTTCCGGCCCGTTTTCCGCCCAGACCATATTGATCTCGGTTCGAACGCCAAAATCCTTGAAATACAGCCCAGGTTCGATGGTGAAGCCGCTGCCCGGGATGAGTCGCCGCTCGTCATGCGTCTCGTAATCGTCCAGGTGGGCGCCGTTGCCGTGGACGTTTTCGCCCAGGCTGTGACCGGTGCGGTGGAGTATGGCCTCTTCATAGCCGGCGTCGATCAGGACCTTTCGCGCCGCTCGGTCGGCTTCGCAGCCGTGCACGTCGCGCCCGGCGCGCGCGGCATCCTGCACGGTCGCCACCGCCGCGTCGCGGGCGCCGCAAATGGCGGTAAAGGCCCTGGTCATGCGATCGGGCACGGCCTGCCCGGTGAATGCCATCCAGGTGATGTCGGCGTAGACCGAGGCCGGCCGATTGAGCTTGCCCCACAGGTCAAGGAGCACCAGTTCGTCCCTGTGGATGATGCGATGCTCGGCAGCCGTGGCCAGGTAGTGGGGATTGCCGGCGTTCTCCTGGGCGGAGACGCACGGCGCCGAGTCGGCGACCAGGCCTTCGTCCCGGAACCATCCCACCATCTTTTGCTGGATGTCGTATTCGGTGGTCGGTACGCCGTCGCGGAGACGGCGAGCCACTTCGTCGAACGCCTGGTCCTTGATGCGATAGAGCTTTTCGGACGCGAGGCGATGCGTGGCGATGGCCGCATCGCTCCAGTGCGCCTCGAACTGCTGGATGAGGTCGCCTGACGAGATCACTTCCACGCCCATCGAGCGCACGAGCTCGATGGTGCCGGCATCGACGCGCGACACGTAAGGGATCGCGCAATTGACCGAGTACTCCATGGCCACACGCGTGCGGCCCTTCAGCAGCGTGGCCAGTCCGGCGTGGAGTTTCTCGCGCCCCGCGTAGACGAGTTTCGCACCGGGCAGGTGATCGAGGTTATGCCGCTCGATGGCGTGCACCAGAGCCTGCGGTTCGCCCGATTGCGGGATCAGATAGAACCAGCGCCGCGTTGCGAGGTGGCCGGTGCCACCCATTCCGGCCAGCCGGTACGACACGGGATTCGACCCGTGAAAATCGTAAAGCAGCCATGCATCCAGGCCATCGGTCTTGAGGGCCTTCTGGACCGCGGCGACATCAAGGGACATGTCCTCGGATTATACCGGCACACGAACCACCTTCCGGACCCCGACGTCCTATAATTGAGTGCGCCAGCCCCAGAGCATTGTTATGAAGACACCCTTTGTCCTTCTTGGAATCGCTTCGTTGATCGTGACTGCCGCCGGCGCGACCCACGGCCAGGCCCCATCGCCGCCTCAACAACCCCAGCAACCGCCGATCACGTTCCGCGCCGAAGTGAACTACGTGGAAGTCGACGCGCGTGTGCTCGATCGCGACGGCAAGTTCATTTCCGGGCTGCAGGCCGGCGACTTCCAGGTGTTCGAAGACGGCAAGCCGCAGAAGATCAGCGCCTTTGCGATGGTCAACATTCCGCTCGAGCGCGTGGAGCGCCCGCTGTTTGCGTCGAAACCCGTCGAGCGCGATGTGCGCACCAATCTCGACGCTGCCGACGGGCGCATCTACGTGATCCTGCTGGACGATCTGCACACCGCGCCGCTCCGCACCCAGCGGATCAAGCTGGCGGCGCGACAGTTCATCGAGCGCTACGTCGGCGCCAACGACATCGCCGCCGTGGTCCACACCAGCGGCCGTGCCGACGCCGGCCAGGAGTTCACCACCAGCCAGACGCGGCTGCTGCGCGCGGTGGACCGGTTCATGGGGCAGAAGCTGCGCTCGTCGACGCAGAACATGATCGACGATGTGCAGCGCCGCGCCGGCACGCCGTTTGCCTCCGACCCGGCCGCCGACCTGGACGACAAGGAGCGCGGTTTCAAAGCGCGCAACACCCTTGACTCGATTCGCAATCTCGCCAATTACCTGGGCAACATCCGCGGCCGCCGCAAGGCCGTGGTGATGTTCGGCGAAGGCATCGACTACAACATCAACGAGCTGTTCAGCGATCAGATCACCGAGGCGCAGGTGGTGATCGACGCCACGCGCGACATGATCGCCGCGGCGACCCGCGCCAACGTCGCCATTTATGCCGTCGATCCCCGCGGCCTCGGCGCAGAGTTCGACGAGCTCGCCTCAATCGGATCGTTTCCAGACGACACCTCGCTCGGCCTCGGCATGTCGGCGATCTTCAATGAGGTCCGGCTCGGGCAGGACAGCCTGCGCGTCATGGGCGAAGAGACCGGCGGCTTCGCCGTCGTCAACCGCAACGACTTCGCGACCGCCTTCCAGCGCATTGTCGACGACAACAGCTCGTACTACGTGATGGGCTATTACTCGACCAACGACCGCCGCGACGGACGGTTCCGCAAGCTCGAGGTGCGGCTGCCGGACAAGCCCGGCTACGTCATCCGGGCGCGCAAAGGTTACGTGGCGCCGAGGGGAAGGGTCCCCGAGACGAAAACGACCACCGCGACGGATGCGCCGTCGCCGGAGTTGCGCGATGCGCTGGAGAGCCCGCTGCCGCTGGCACAACTGCCGCTCGCTGTAACCGCGAGCGTCTTCAAGGGCCCCGCGCCCAAAGGTGCCGTGGTCATTTCGATGTTCGTGAACGGCGCGACGTTGCCGTTCGCTGAAGTGGACGGCATGTTCAAGAACGACCTTGAAGTCCTCGGTATCGCCACCGACGACAAAGGCAAGTCGGTGTCCACCGGGCGCAACACTGTCAATCTCAACATGAAGCCGGACACCGCCAAGCGGGTTTCGGCCACCGGTTTCCGTGTCATCTCGTCGCTCGATCTCGCTCCTGGACGCTACAGCCTGCGCGTCGCGGTCCGCGAAGCGAACACGCGCAAGGCCGGGTCGGTGATGTTCGACGTCGAGGTGCCGGAATTCACGAAATCGCCGTTGGCGATGAGCGACATCGCGCTGACCTCGGCGCTGAGCGGCATCGCGCCAACCGTGCGCCCGGCGGATCCGCTCGAGAAGCTTCTGCCCGGGCCGCTTACGACCTATCGCGAGTTCACCGCGGCCGATGAGCTCGCGCTGTTCACCGAGATCTACGACAACGTCACTCAGCCGCACACGGTCGAGATCACCGCGTCGGTCAAGGCCGAGGGTGGCACCAGCGTGTATCAGACCACTGAGGAGCGGGACAGCGCCGACTTGAAGGGCTCCGCCGGTGGCCATGGTTTCCAGACGCGCATTCCCTTGAAGAACCTGGCGCCGGGCCTCTATGTGCTGCGGGTGGATGCCACCATGCGCATCGGTGACCGCCCGGCGACGGCGAAGGAGATCATCTTCAGGGTCGTGGGGCCGCAATGATCGCCGGGCTGTTGGTCATGATCGCGATGCAGGTTCCGCCGAAGCCGGGCATGACCCAGTTTCCGGCGACGATGGGCACCGCGATCGTGGCTCGCGATACGATGAGCCAGGTCGATGAGCCGAAACAGGTGGTGGCGCGCACGGCGGCTGAGTGGGCGGCACTGTGGCGGCAGCATGCCGGTGAATCGCCGGCGCCGAACGTCGATCTCGGCACGCGCACCATTGTGGCGATCTTTCTCGGCACCCGGCCGTCCGCAGGGTATGCCGTCGATATCACCGGCACCCAGGAGTCGAAGGGTGTGTTGACGGTCTCGTGGCGGGAGCGAAGGCCTGATCCCGGCGACATCACGGCCCAGGTGCTGACCACTCCGATGGCCATCGCGAGCCTTCCGAAATTCGCCGGCGAGATCCGTTTTGTCAGGGCCGACAAGTGAAGGACTCCCCCTACGCGAACGCGACGGGGGACACGGCGACGAGCACGGGTCTGGACGCCCGGCTCGCCTCGGTGTTGTGCTACGCCGGCTGGTGGGTGACTGGCCTGGTCTTTCTGTTCGTCGAGCGGCGGCACGCGACGGTCCGCTTCCACGCCGCGCAGTCACTCATCGTGTTCGGGGCGATCACGGTCGCGCTGTTTCTGTCCGGCGGCGCGAGCGCTGTGGCGTTTTTCGTGGCCGCGCCAACCTTCCAGGCGCTGCAGGCGATTGGGAACGTGATCTGGTTAGCGGCGGTCCTGCTGTGGCTGTACTTGTTGGTGAAGGCGTGGCGGGGCGAAGCTTACCGAGTGCCGATGGCTGGAGATTTGGCAATGAAGATTGGGCGAGTCCTTGATTGACGACTGTTGGGTGATTTGAAATCTGGCGATCGCCAGGTCATTCAGCGATTGTCAATTGGCAATCGTCCAACAGTCGTCATTCAAGGACTCACCCAATCGTCAATTCGAGGGTGTCCTAGGTTTTCGGTACATCGATCTTGAGTACTGATTTCGGCTTGACGTTGCCGTTGGCGTGGACGAAGTTGAGGCTGTTGTTCTGCATCCGGGCATTGAACGGCGTGGTCAGCGTGATGTTGATCACTTCTCCCGGCATCAGCGGCCGTGGATGCCGGTAGACATCACCGCCGGCCAGGTTGCCGGTCTTGTCGGCCCAGCTCTCTTCGAGGCGGAAGCCGGCCAGCGGGCCAGGCGAGGTGTTCTTGATCGTCATGGTCGTGACGATGTTGGCGCCGGCTCGCTTGGTGACCGGCCTGGTGTACTCGACCGTCGCGTCGCCGCGGAACGGCGAGATCAACTTCCTGGGGGCGGCCGGTGCAGCGGGCGCGGGGGTCTGCGCCAGCGCCACAGGGGCCAACAAGAACCCGAGGGCAATAGCCAAGGCCACAGACCGCTGGAACAATTTCATACTGAAGTCCTCCGTGGGCGAATTATATCCGGGCTCCGGGCTCCCGGTCACATTTCTCCGTTCCAGTCCTCAGGCTCGGCAGCCGTGGCCCGGAACACTTCAAGATGCCACTTGCCGCCGCCCCACGGCTCGATGACCTCGGTAGCGACGACGTCGACGAGCAGCTCCGAAAACGTGCGTCCCTCGGGATCGCCGTCCAGGTTGTAGGCGGCATCATCCCACGAGAAATTCGGGTAGAGCATCATGGTCAGAAAGAGGTCGTAGCCGTCGTCGACGACGATGATCTGGCCGACCGGCCGTTTCTGAGCTGAGTGGTAGATGAGGTATTTTTCGGCGCTGTGGGCGCGGATGTAGCGCTTGAGCGCGAAGTCGCGCGCGACGATTTCTTCGACGGCGATCTTTTTGTCCCAGCACTCGCGGCAGTAGCGTTCTTCGCCGCGCGGCTCGGAGACGTCCTTGGCCCCGCACAGCGCGCAGCCCTTCTTGTTGCCAATCGACTTGCGGGACATCTCACAATTCTACTGTACAAGGGCGGGCCGCGACCTCCGCGCTACCGAACGGTAATCGTGACCGTGGCGATGCTGCTCAGCTCGTCCACAGCGTTGCGTGCCTGGTAGGTAAAGCGATCGACGCCGCGAAACCCGCGCTGTGGTTGATAAACATACGTACCGTCGTCGTGCAGTTCCAGGTGGCCATGTGTCGTGGTGGTGACGAGCACCGCCGACATCATGTCGCCGAGGCTGTTGCTGTCGTTGATCAGGACGCCGTGGTGGTGCAGGTTGCGGATCTCGTGTGCCGTGAGTGCCGGTTGAAGAACGCAAGCTCGTCGATCGCTCCCGTGAAGTAGTGCCTGTCGAATGGCATGAGACGCCGCCCCTCATGCTCCAGGGCCCACTTTTTCGGCGACGCGCCCATCAAGGCATCCGTCGGTGCCGATACGGAGCTCATCGGCGTTCGACAGATCCGATACCTACGTCGAAGGTGACGATGCCGCATGTCAACACGTCGAACCGGATGACGACGCCGACGATGCAGGAAGGGTGAGCGTGCACATCGGGCAGAACAGCGTCGTGCAGGCGAACGTCTACGCAGCCCAGGGAACGCTGTGGATCAAGTCGAAGACCAGCGCGACGGGGGCCTTCATCGGCGTCCACGTCCGGATCGGGCAGAACGTGAACTTAACGCTCGACAGCGCGTTCAGATAGAGTCTGGTATGTGATCCGAAACGCTCGACTCTGTCTGGCTGTGGTGGCGCTTGGCTCCGTGCTCGACGCGCAGGCGCCGCCACATCTGCCACCGCTCGATCGGAACCTCCCGCCTCGAGCCGAAGCGATTTATCGGCGTCTGTCGGTGTCGACAGACGCCAAGGTGGCCATGGACGTTGTCACGTTCATGGCGCCGTTGTGGCGGCTGGCGGGTAATCCGGCATTCGAGCAGTCACAACAACTGATCTTCGATCGCCTCGCGGCGGCCGGCCTGCAGCCGAGGTTCGAGGAGTTCCCGAATGCGAATGGTGGATGGGAACACTCGAAGGGCACGCTGCGGCTCAGTGGTTCAGCAGGCGAAAACCTGCTGTCGCGCGAGACGCATCGCGTCGCGCTGGCCATCAATTCATACAGCACCACTCCGGGTGGCGTGACGCTGCCGCTTGTCGACGTCGGCGCCGGAACGAATGCGGCTGCGTACGAAGGCAAGGCCGTGAAAGGCGCTGTGGTCCTGGCCAGCGGTTCGCTCGGCCAGGTGTTTCAACAGGCCGTCCGGGATCGCGGCGCTGCCGGGGTGATTTCGTCCGACATCGCAGCCTATACGCGGCCGGCAGAGACGCCGGACGTGCTGCAGTGGGGGAGCATTCCGTACAACGACACGCTGCGATCGTTCGGCTTCAAGGCGACGCCGCGCAAGGCGACGCGCCTGCGCGATGAGTTGGCGAAGGGCCCGCTGAGCGTGCACGTCGAGATCGAGGCCACGTTCCATCAGCGTCCCAATCGCAACCTGATTGTCGAGATTCCGGGCAACGTCCACCCGGACCAACGCATTGTGCTTGCCGCCCACGTGCAGGAGCCTGGCGCCAACGATAACGCGACCGGCTGCGGCACGTTGCTGTCCGCCGCGCTCGCGATTCAGCAGGCGATTAGAACCGCCGCGCTGCCGCCGCCGGCCCGGACGCTGACCTTCATGTGGGTCGATGAAATCCGCGGCAGCGAGCAGTGGATCAAGACCAATTCCGATCGGATGAAGGACGTCATCGCCATGCTGTCACTCGACATGACGGGCGAAGACACCGCCAAGACCGGCGGGACGTTCCTGATCGAAAAGCAGCCCGATCCGTCGGCGATTTGGGACCGCCCCTCGGACCCGCACTCGGAGTGGGGCGCGAGCAAGGTCGACCCGGCGACGGTGCGCGGCAGCTTTTTGAACGATCTGCACCTCGCCGTCGCCCTGCGCCGCGCCCGCGACACCGGATGGGTGGTGCGCACCAACCCCTACGAAGGCGGCAGCGACCACACGGTGTTCATGCGGGCCGGCGTGCCGGCGCTGCTCAACTGGCACTTCACCGACCGCTACTACCACACCAATCTCGACACCATCGACAAGGTGAGCGACCGGCAGATGCAGCACGTGGCCATCGCGGTCGGGACTACTGCGATGTTCCTGGCGTCGGCCGACAAGACCGATGTAGAGCCGATGCGGGTGTTGATCCAGTCGGCCCGGGCGGCGCGGATGAAGACGGAGCAGGCCAACGGCGCCACCACCGAGATCCTCGCCGCGTGGCACAAGTGGTTCGACGAAGGGGTCGCCAGTGTGGTCCGCCTTCAGTGACCGGGAATCACCGCCTGGCGCCGCGATGCAGGCCTCCAGCGCTTTAGGGCTCTGGCGTTTTCGGCGTTCAGAGGCGTCCCGACAGGACCTCCCCCGCAAACTGCATGATGGGCAGGGCCTCGATGCCGTCACGCGAGTTGAACGGCCGATTGCCCATGTGCACGAGGATGCGTCGCTTGACGCCCGCGAGGCCGGCGATAGCCTTGAGACCGGCGAAATGCGCGGGCCCGGGATTGGCGGTGGTCTTCACTTCAATCGCGATGAATGACTTTCCACGGCGGATCAGAAAATCCACTTCCGTGCCGCCCTGCGCCGGCGCCCAGTACGACAGATCGTCGTAGAGACCGGCGTACGACTGCCGGGCGCGAAGCAGCCCGTATATCCAACCCTCGAGCAGGGCTCCGCGCTCCTCGGCGGCAGGCTCGTGCAATTGGCGCTTCATCGCCCGGACGATGCCAGGATCGGTCCAGAACAGCTTTGGGTGCTTGCGCTCCTTGACGCGCAGCCGCGCTTCGTAAGCCGGCAGTAGCGTCACCAGATACGAATCCTGAAGGATCTCGAGATAACCATTGACCGTCGTCCGAGCGACGCCGGCATCGCGCGCCAGCCCGGCGACGTTGACGATTTGACCGTGGAAGAGAGCCGCAACGGGGAGAAACCTGGCGAAGCCCGGCAGATTCCGCACCAGCGCTTCGGCCTGGATCTCCTCTCGCAGGTACAACCGCGCGTAGGCGTCGAGGCGGTCCGGCTTGTGTGGCGCGCGCCAGATGATCGGCACGCTGCCGAACCGCAGGACCTCGTTGAGATCGAAGTCGTCGCCCATTTCGTCAGGCTGGAGCGGGTGCATCTCGCGGCGCACCGCGCGACCCGCCAGCAGGTTCGTCCCCGCCATTTTCAGTTTGCGGGCGCTCGATCCGAGCAGCACGAAGCGGAGCCCCAGTTCTTCGATGGCGCGGTGGACTTCGTTCAGCAGTGCCGGCAGGCGCTGCACCTCGTCGACGACGATCCAGGAGCCGCGCTTGTGGCGTCGCAATTCCTCGCCGAAGCGCCGCGGGTCGCGCAGGTAGGCTTGATAGGCGCCTTCGTCCAACAGGTCGATCCGCGGCGCGGCTGGAAACCGCTGGCGCGCCCAGGTGCTTTTGCCGACGCCGCGAATGCCGAAGAGGAAGAAGCTGTCGGCCGGGGGACGCAGTGTGCGCCGGTACTCGTCACTGACTACCATGACGTCATTATTACTGAAAATATGACGACATGGCAACAGTAGCGCCAGGACCTAACGAGGCGGAGCCTCAGACCCGCGAGCGTGCATAACTCGCTACCTCTCGGTTCGGCGCCGCCTCGTTAGCGCAGTCTTGTCTTGCCCCGCCTCCGCCCTTCGACGAAGCTCAGGGCGTCCCGAGCGGTAGTCGAGGGACGGCGGGGCGTCGAAAACTTGACTCATTTGGTCACGATCTGATCAGTCAAGTTTTCTAGCCTCGCTAGGATCTACGATCTGAAACCGGCTGAGCTTGCGCCGCCGGCCCGTACATCTCGGTCACGTACTGCTTGACCATGCGGCGCGTGGAGAACCGAGGTACGTTCGAGCGCATCGCCTCCCGGACGACGGCAATCCACCTGCGCGGCAGACCGCGGGCGTCGCGGTCGTAGAAGGCCGGCACCACCTCCTGCTCCAGCAGATCGTAGAGCGCGTGCGCGTCAGCCGCGTCGGTGGCAGCGTGATCGTCCGGGTTCGACTGGCCGTCGATCAACCAGCCATTGCGGCCGTTGAAGCCTTCGGCCCACCAGCCGTCGCCGATGCTCAGGTGCGGCACGCCGTTGAGTGACGCCTTCATGCCGCTGGTGCCGCTGGCCTCGAGCGGCTTGCGCGGGTTGTTGAGCCAGACGTCGCAGCCCTGCACCAGATAGTGCGCGACGTGCAGGTCGTAGTCGTCGATAAAGGCCAGCCGGCCGCCGAACATCGGATCGAGCGCGTGCTTGAAGACGCGCTGCAGCTGATGCTTGGCCGGCTCGTCAGCGGGATGCGCCTTGCCGGCGAACACGATCTGAACGGGCCGGTCGATCTTGTTGAGGATGCGGGCCAGCCTGTCCGGGTCGTGGAAGATCAGCTCCGGACGCTTGTAGGCCGTGAAGCGGCGCGCATAGCCCAAGGTCAGCGCCGCGGGATCGAGCATGGCGCCGGCCGAGACAATGCGGCTCTGCGCGACCTGCTCCTCCGTAAACCGGCTGCGCATGCGCTCGCGGATGAACGAGAAGAACTCGGAGCGCAACGCCTGACGCATGTTCCAGATCTCCGCGTCGGGAATGTCGTTGAGCCGCGCCCACAGTTCCGTACTGTCGACCTGATCGAGCCAGCCCGGACCGAAATGGTGGTCGAGCATGGCGAACACCGGGCTCGCCATCCAGGTCGGCACGTGCACGCCGTTGGTGATGCTGCGCACCGGCAGCCGATCGGCCGGTGTGTCGGGCCACATCGGCCGCCACATGGTGCGCGTGACCTCGCCGTGCAAGGCGCTGACGCCGTTGACGTAGGCGGACGTGCGCAGTGCCAGCGCCGTCATATTGAATTGAGATCCGCCGCCGTTGTCGTACTCGCCAAGCGCCAGGAAGCTCTGGCGATGCTGACCGATCTCGCCCCACGTGCCCGCCAGATGCTTCTCGACCAGATGGAACGGGAACGCATCGTGTCCGGCCGGCACCGGCGTGTGGGTCGTGAAGACCGTCGATCGCTTCACTTCCTCGAGGGCATCGTCGAACGACCGGCCCGTTTCGACGATCTCGCGGATGCGTTGCAGAGCGACGAACGCCGCGTGGCCTTCGTTGAGATGCCACACGGTCGGCGTGATGCCCATGGCGCGGAGCGCCCGCACCCCGCCGATGCCGAGGATGATCTCCTGCTGAATGCGGGTCTCGCGATCGCCGCCGTAGAGCCGCGCCGAGAGGGCGCGGTCCCACGGCGCGTTCTCTGCCAGATCGGTGTCGAGCAGCAGTAACTTGACTCGCCCGAGCCGCACGCGCCACACCGCGGCGAGCACGGTGCGATCGCCGAGTGGCACGGCGGTAATGCACGGACGCCCATCCGGTGTCAGCGCCGCCTCGATCGGCGCGTCGGTCCAACTGATCTTCTCGTAGCGCTCTTCCTGCCAGCCGTCGTTGGTCATGCGCTGGCGGAAATAGCCCTGCGGATACATGAAGCCGATGCCCACGAAGGGCAGGCCCAGGTCGGCCGCTTCCTTGCAGTGATCGCCCGCCAGCACGCCGAGGCCACCGGCGTAGATGGGCAACGACTGATGCAGCGCGAACTCCGCTGAAAAATACGCGATGCTGCCGGCACCCAGGAGCGATGAGTTGTCGCGCCACCACGGGTGCGCGACCGTGCGCGCATCATCCAGTCCGAAGGTCGCCTCGTCATAGGCCTTCAGGAACTCCGCATCCGCGGCTGCGGCGGCAAGCCGTTCAGGTGTGATCCGCTGGAGCATTTGCAGGGGATTGTGCGCGGTGGCGCGCCAGAGCGAGTAGTCGAGACGGCGGAACACCTGGCGAGCGCGATCGTCCCAGCTCCACCACAAGTCAACGGCGAGCTCGTGCAGGCGTTGCAGACGATCGGGAAGTGAAGTCGCGGCGGAAAAACGCTCTTCAGACATGTTGTGGTCAGCGAACGGCGTGAGCGCTTATGAGTTCAGCAAAGCGAGACAGATCAATGTTGCCGCCCGAGACGACGGCGACGATCTTTCCGGTGCCGGCCTGGCCGCTCAGCGCGGCGGCGATCGCCGTTCCGGCGGCGCCTTCGGCGACCACGTGCACGCGATCGGCGGTCTTGCGCATGGCCGTAGCGATGGCGTCGAGCGGCATCACGATCGAGCCGTCAACCAGTGTCTTGAGCAGCGGCCACATGCTGGGCAACACCGACTTGCCGCCGGCGCCGTCCACGAACGTCGGTCGCCATGACTCGAAGCGGCTGGCCTCGCCGCGCCTGAGGGACAGGTCGAGCGGCGCCGCCGTTTCCGGCTCGGCCGCATAGACACGCACGCCTGGCTTCCTGGCGCGCATGACGGAGCCGATTCCCGCGAGCAGACCGCCCCCGCCGAGCGCGGCCACCACGGCATCGACGCCCGGCAGATCCTCGAGAATCTCGAGACCAGCGGTGCCATTGCCGGCGATGAAGTCATCGTCATCGAACGGATGCACGAAATGGCCGCGCATCCGATTCGAGGCGTGCGATTCGACCGTCTGCCAGCATTCGTCGTAGTTGGCTTTGACGATGGTGGCGCCCAGCTTTTCGATCGATCGCAGCTTGGTTTGCGGTGCGGTGTCCATCACCATCACCGAACACGGCACGCCGGCCAGCCGCGCGGCGAAGGCCACGCCCTGGGCGGCGTTGCCGGCACTGACGGTCCAGACACCGTCCTTCATCTGGCTGGGTGTGAGCTTGCGGACCGCGTTCCAGGCGCCGCGGATCTTGAAAGAGCCGATCGGCTGCAACGACTCGAGCTTGAGATAGATCTCGGGGCCATCGCCGAACGGCAGATCCAGTTTGACCAGAGGCGTTCGCACCGCCGCTCGGTAGACGTGTTGCAGCCGA
>Ga0233424_10002178_pt1 | contig 14591 bp, 11 predicted proteins | sample Watercolumn_Towu_FD_181011 | JGI IMG/M metagenome (GOLD analysis project Ga0233424, IMG submission 181011) | Freshwater microbial communities from Lake Towuti, South Sulawesi, Indonesia - Watercolumn_Towuti2014_125_MG | ecosystem: Environmental > Aquatic > Freshwater > Lake | place: Indonesia...
CTGTCCGATTCTCTCTAATTCAGTTTTGCGAATATCGGTCACCAGATTTCCGAAGCTGTCGATGTAAACGACATTGCCTTTAAGCACATTGTCTTCCGGTAAATGCCGTGGACGGATGAGTTGGGATACCCCGGTGAGTTTTTCGCCTAACGTCTCCAACTTCAGGCCACTGGCGATTGCCGCAATAAACGGTACATAAACATCAAGCGCAGTAAATGAAGAGGGCTCAAGACCGGCCTTGGATATTTCTATAATCAGATCCGGAGTTTCTTCTGTGAACAGTGAGAAAATCCCGTTGTCTGCTCCGATAAAATAGTGTCCGTTTAAGCGAAATGCGATGTGATTAAATCGGACTGAAGGAGAGGGTCCAACACTTACAACATGGATGGTTCCTTCAGGGAATTGTTTCCACGCGTGTCCCAACACAAAAGCTGCTTGTTGAAGGTCAAACGGCGCAATGGAATGCGAGATATCAACAATGTTTACACCGGGAACCGCTGAAAGTAAAGCACCTTTGATGGAAGCCACGAAATGATCTTTTAATCCGAAGTCAGATGTGAGCGTTACTATCGACATTGTGGTTACCTTTGCTACACGCAGAAAGGTGCTTATTTTGCTAGCAAAATTAAGGATCGTTGGACAGCACCAGAATTTTCCGCGATCAAGTTGTTCACTATAAGATGCTCAAAGTTGGCTGAAGCGATTATCCAGATTAAAGCTGTTGACCCGATTGTCATTTACGGTGTAAACGATTCCAAACTTGAAAAGCTTCGCGGGTACTTTCCCAAGCTGAAACTCATCGCGCGAGGAGATACGATTCGCATCATTGGCGATACGGAAGAAATCCAGAGGTTCGAAACGACAGTGAATACCTTGATTTCCCATTTCAATAAGTTTGGAAGTCTCACAGAGGCGAATATTGAACATCTGATGTCAGGCGACGGCAGAGCTGAACTGCCGGAAGGCGAATCAAAAGATGTGTTGGTCCATGGAAATCATGGATTGATTGTGCGGGCGCGAACTCCAGGACAAGTCCGGTTGGTCGATGCCTGCAATAAAAATGATATGGTATTTGCGATTGGTCCGGCCGGAACGGGTAAGACGTATACCGCAGTCGCCCTGGCTGTGCGCGCATTGCGTAATCGTGAAGTCCGTAAGATTGTTTTGACGCGTCCGGCGGTTGAGGCGGGGGAGAATCTCGGATTCCTGCCTGGTGATCTGAAAGAAAAACTCGATCCCTACCTGCAGCCGTTGTATGATGCACTATACGAGATGATTCCAGGCGAAAAGTTGAACAACTATATTGAAAATAATATCATCCAGATCGCTCCTTTGGCTTTTATGCGAGGCAGAACGCTGGATAATGCATTTGTAATTCTGGATGAGGCTCAAAACGCGACAGAAAGTCAGTTGAAAATGTTTCTAACGCGTATGGGACCATCTGCTAAATTCGTAATCACCGGAGACGTCACACAAATTGATCTTCCGCGAAATCAACCGAGCGGCCTGCTGCAGGCTATGCGTTTACTGAAGAATACCGAAGGTATTGAATTCGTGATGCTTGATAATCGTGATGTTATCCGACATAAACTCGTTAAAAAATTAATTGAAGCATATGACAACACAAACAACAATGAACGCACTGACAAAAACTAGTTACAAGCTTCCGGGACAAACCAAGTATTACAAAGGCAAGGTCCGGGATGTGTATACTCTTGATAACGGACTGCTTGTAATGGTAGTTTCCGATCGTATATCTGCGTTCGATGTGGTATTGCCACGTGGTATTCCTTATAAAGGACAGGTATTGAATCAGGTTGCTGCCCACTACCTCGAAGCGACAAAAGATATTGTACCTAATTGGGTGCTCGCAGTTCCGGATCCGAATGTTACGATCGGAAAACGTTGTGAGCCGTTTAAGGTGGAGATGGTGATTCGCGGTTACCTGAGCGGTCACGCATGGCGCGAATACAAAGCAGGCAAACGCTCCGTGTGCGGTGTTGCAATGCCTGATGGCATGAAGGAGAATGATAAGTTTCCTGAGCCATTGATTACGCCAACAACAAAAGCTGAGGTTGGTCACGATGAAGACATTTCACGTGAGCAGATTATTTCTTCAGGACTTGTTTCAGAGGAACATTATGTTCAGCTGGAAAAATACACCCGTGCACTGTTCCAGCGAGGCACTGAACTCGCGGCTAAACGCGGATTGATTCTTGTGGATACCAAATATGAATTTGGTATTGTGGACGGCGTGATTTACCTGATGGATGAAATTCACACACCGGATTCTTCACGTTATTTCTATAGCGAGGGATATGCTGAGCGGCAGGCGAAAGGAGAAGCGCAACGTCAGCTTTCAAAGGAATTTGTTCGTGAATGGCTTATCGAAAATGGTTTCATGGGTAAGGAAGGCCAGCAGGTTCCGGAAATGACGGATGATTTCGTGAAAATGGTTTCGGACCGGTATATTGAACTGTATGAGCACGTTACGGGAATGAAGTTTCAGAAAGTAGAAGCATCTGATGTCGAGAAACGTGCGGAACAAAATATCCTGAGATATCTATCAAACGGTTGATGATTTTTTGGTTGGTTTTTTTATATTCGTTGGGTAGCTCCTCCTACACAAACTAACACTAACCAAAAAATAAATTTTATGGCTGACAAAGGCAAGATTATTATTATCAATGATGGTAACGGTGGAATCGTTGAAGATTCAAAAACCAAAACCCAATACAGTTTTGCGCAACCGAATAATGTTGCATTATGTCTGAACGTTGGAGATCGGGTTAAATTTGACACGGTTACCTCGAATGGACAGGTCTACGCAACGAATGTGTCGCGGATTACTGCAGGTGTTGTGAAGTCTTTTAATGGCAAAGGGGGAGGATTTCTTGAAGAGCGTCAGACTTTGAAGCAGGTGGCTTTTTATCAGGCCTTCGCTGCTGAGAGTGGAATTGATGTAGGAGATGTAGTGCGTTATGATCTCATTAATACCGGTTATGGCGAACTTGCGGTTAATCTGGTAGAAGTTACCGAGTAATATACTTTCTCTCTATACAAAAACAGGCGGGAGTTACCCGCCTGTTTTTGTATATTCGAATGCTAACCATGATATATGCTGAAAACAAACTTCACCCTTTCTGTTGTTGCAGTTTGTTTGTTTGTGAGCGGAATTGCGCAGCAGTCGAAAGTTGATAGTCTGAAGCCTATATTGGCCGCGCATTCAGATACATCCCGAATTACCTATTTAATACTGATTAGTGATGCGTATCTGAACTTCTCAGCAAAAAAGGCAGTTAGTCCGGCAGCCGAAGCGCGTCAATTGGCGGTCCAATGCGGTGATGAGAAAAAAGAGGCTTATGCTTTGCTTGCGCTAGGCAAGGCATATGCAGGTTCTGGTGCTTCTGATTCTGCATTGATTTGTTTTACACAGTCCGTTGAGCTGCTCAAGCGGGTCGGCACAAGCGACGAGGTAGGAGAACTGCTGATCAATCAGGGTAATTCGCTCAACGACGCCAATGCGTACGACGAAGCTTTAACAATAAGTCTCGAAGCGTATAAACTCTTTGAACAAACAGGAAACAAACGGGGAATGGCACGTGCACTAATTGTTTCAGGCAATGTGTACCGCTTTCTGGAGAACAACAAAAAAGCGATCCTGAATTTCGAAGAGGCCAGGGCTATTTGTCAGCATATACAAGACGCAAACCTCGAAGCATCCTGTATTAACAATCTGGCAATTTGTTTCGGTAATGAGGGTATGGTCGATTCCGCTCTGACTTATTTGAAACAGGCGAAGAGCATTCACGAAAAGACCGGAAACAAATTTTCGCTGTCAAAAGTATTGAACAACATCGGAAGTCAATATATCGCAAAAGCGGAAGCGGATTCCGGCAATGCGGTTTCAGCAGCATATCTTGATACAGCAGCGCAGTTTTATCTGGCTTCTCTGGAGCTGAAAAAGCAACTTGGTGATCGAAGAGGGCAGGTCAGTGGATTGAGTAACCTTGGAGCGGTGAGTGTAATGCAGGGTAATCTGGATAAGGCTATTGAGTATTTCACGAGAGCGCTTGAAATCGCCAGTGAAATTCAGGCGCTGGACATGCAGCTTGCGATTAATTACAATCTCTATGAGTGTTACCAGGATAAGGATGACATCCAAAATGCGTTGAGATATTATCGCGAATACACTGCAATGAAAGATTCCATTTACAATGAGGACATGAAAGAGGGAATTGCAGAAATGCAGGCTAAGTTCGGGGTAGAAAAAGCAGAAGCAGAAACACGCGCTACGAACGCACAGAAAGATCTCATTATCTGGTCGTCTGTTATTGGTGGAATTCTATTCATCGTAATCATCTTTTTCATCTGGAGGCAATCAACCGAGCGGAAGAAGGTTAACGTTGCGTTGAATGCGCAGAAAGCCGAAATCGAAAAGAAAAACGTTGCGTTGAATGCAGCTAACGAAGAAATTGAACATAAGAACAAGGATATTACCGATAGTATTCGCTATGCCCGGAGAATTCAGGAAGCGATTTTGCCTGAACTGGAATTCGCGACCACATTCGGGAAGTCGGGTTTTGTATTGTACAAACCAAAGGATATTGTAAGCGGTGACTTCTACTGGATGGCGCGAAAGGGAGACTTATTGCTGTTTGCTGCTGTAGATTGTACGGGTCATGGTGTTCCGGGAGCCTTTGTAAGTATAGTGTGCAGCAACCTGCTTACGCAAGCTGTGAATGAACACGGCTTTAGCGAACCGAATGACATTCTTAACGACGTGAATGCGCGTCTTTCAGTAACGCTTCGTCAACGTCTGGACGAATCGAAAGTGCGAGACGGTATGGATATTGCCCTGTGCAGTCTGAATGTTTCGACAGGGGTTCTTCAATTTGCCGGCGCATTTAACCCTGCATGGATATTCCGTGAAGGAGAACTGATTGAATTGAAAGCTGATAAGTTTCCTGTGGGTAATTTCGAAGATGAAGCACTAAGAAAATTCGTGCGTCAGGAAATTCAACTACAAAAGGGCGATCGCATATATGTTTTCTCAGATGGTTACAGCGATCAGTTCGGCGGACAACAAGGAAAGAAATACAAGCGTACTCAGTTTGTTGAGTTTATTCGCAAAATACAATCATATCCTGTGCAAGAGCATCGCGGTTTGTTGGAGCGTGAACATCTTGCGTGGAGGGGGTCGATTGAACAGATCGACGATATCGTGGTAATGGGTGTTGAATTTCCTGTCAATCCATAGACATTTTCCTGCGAACAGATAGGGTGGTTCTGTTGAAAATTAGCCCATAATTTGTTTGCGCCTGACGCTGCGCACGACATAAGGGTGACCTTTTTCTCTATTTTTGTTCGCCCCCCATAATGAGACCCTTCGTCCCACTTACATTCCTATTCGTCTTTGTTTTTCTGATTTCAGAATTAACTGCTCAGCAGGCAAGCGCAGGTTATGAATGTAAAGTGAATATTGATCTGGTCAATGTATCAAGGGAAAAGGATCGCGTTCACATTACGATTGTGCCTCCGCCGATTCGGTCGCGTCACGTACGATATGTGCTTCCCGAGTATATCGCCGGAGTTGGCGGAAAAGTAGACGCAGGGCAATTTCTGCACGAGTTTTACGCGCTCGATGATCAGGGCATGCCGGTTAAAGCCGTGAAGCGACATGGCGGCAACGTTGTGCTACTCAAACTTCGCAAAGGGAGGACGCTGAGGAAACTGGATTATTGGGTTGACGATACTTTCGATAAATGCGAGACGGGAGACTATCATAACGACAAGTACAATTACGTCTCTAACGCGTACGGGACCAATTTTGAAGGTGGCAAACAGTATCTGCTCAATGCACAATTCATGTACGGTTACTTCGAAGGATATTCCTGGATCCCTTATCGGGTTTCAGTAACACACGATAATTCCTTATTCGCATTCACGGGATTAAAGAGCGTAAACCAGATGCAGAGCCGCGATGAGTTCACTGCAAATTCATACACAGAAGCTCTGGAGTTTCCGATTTACTACGGTACTCCTGATACGTGCGGATTTGCTTCCGATAATATTTATGTGGATGTAGCGGTTTACTCTGAAACAGGAACCATAACAGCCCGGCAAATCAGAAGATATATTGGAGCAGAAGTGGCAGCAACGACAAAGTTTCTTGGTGATATCCCGCCGCGTCACTATAAAATGTTGTTCTATCTTGTTTCTCCTAAGGATTTCCGCGCAGGTACCAAAGGTGTTTTCGGTGGGGTCGCTCGCAGAAATTCGGCGGTGTATTATTTGCTCGAATCTCCGGATGAAGATCAGATGGTTAATACCGTTGTTCGTGAATCGGCCGGAGATCTGCTTAAAATGATTCCGCTTCTGGACGGTTCACAACAACTGATTTCAGGAGATTTTCTGAAACCGCAAATCACCAAATCCTGGTGGATTTCGGAGGGAATGAAATCATATTTCAAATGGCAGGCGGAGATTCGTGATTCTGTGGTGAGTGAAGAAGAATTTATGGCGGCAATCAGCGCTAAAATTTGTTTGTACGATAAAGTAAAAACAAGGCCACTGGAACAGCCGGATGTAATGGCGAAAGCTATGCATGATCCGCTGGTAGCGGAAGAGTACAAAGCAAAGGCCATGTTAGCAGCGTTTATGCTCGACATTCAGGTTACACAGATGTCCGGAGGAGAAAAAGATCTGCGTGACATTGTAATGGGACTTAGTGACTCTGCAAGTTTTTCAGTCGATTCACTGGAACGATACATCTGCAAAATCATCTCTCCCGACCTACGAACCTTTTTTCTCTCGTTTATACATGGGGTTAAGCCGCTTCCGCTTATTGAGTCATGTGACAAGATCGGCTGGGTGTATTCACCTTTTGCGCTGGATTCCATGCTTACATTCGGGCAAGTGAGCTTATACTATGACGAGAATGCGGATGCTTTTTTCGTTCGTCAGGCTGATCCTGACAATGCACTTACCCTCCAGGCGGGCGATCGCCTGGTTAGTATCGACGGAATTCACGTCGACGCTGCAAATCTGGATGCGGCACTGGCGAGTATCTATTCTCCGCAGAGTGATGATGCGGTTGAAGTAATTTTCATTCGTGGTATTCAGAACGAACGTGTGATGGCAGCACCGTTTTATCACATTGTCGTAATTGACCATCCTGTGCGCCCTGATCCGGCTTGCAGTACGGATGCGTTGCTACTCCACAATCGCATTTTCTCAATGGAATAATCCATCGTTTCCTGTGTAACTTTGATTCATGTTTCGAAAAGAGACCCGTTGGATCAAAATGACCTTTCCTGCATCTCAGTTGGAAGATAACGTCGGCGAAATTGTTTATGCGGCCGGCAGGAAATTGTGTTTCATGAAAACATCGCAGGGATATTTCGCAATCGAAGACAAGTGTCCGCATAACGGGTTCTCCCTTTCGCAAGGAACAATTACTGCGGATGGTATGCGAATTGTATGTCCGTTGCACCGTTATCAATATGACATGAAGACGGGTCGCTGCAGCCACAGCTCCGGAGGTGCAGCACGGGTATTTCCTGTGGAAGAACGCGAAGGTTCGCTGTATTTGGGCGTAGAAGAAACGATCTGGGGCTGGTAGTACATGCTTCCGGGCATTCACGCATAAAGCATACCTTTGTTGTCAGTAAAATCAAGCCGATGTCAGTTCACAAAGAGATCAAAAAAGTAACCACCAATACGCTTCAGGAAATGAAGCGAAAGGGTGAGAAGATTGCCATGCTTACGGCGTATGATTACACCACGGCTACTATTGTGGACGCTGCAGGCATTGACGTAATTCTGGTCGGAGATTCCGCGTCCAACGTAATGGCAGGACATCAGACTACGCTTCCTATTACTTTGGATCAGATGATTTATCACGCGTCCAGTGTCGTAAGGGGAATTGATCGTGCTTTGATTGTAGTTGATTTGCCGTTCGGTTCTTATCAGGGGAATTCGAAGGAGGCCCTGAATTCTGCTATTCGAATTATGAAGGAGTCAGGTGCGCATTCCGTAAAACTTGAAGGAGGTGCGGAAATCAAAGAATCAATCGAACGAATTCTGACTGCAGGAATACCAGTAATGGGACACCTGGGTCTGACACCGCAATCGATTTACAAATTCGGAACATACACCGTGCGTGCTAAGGAAGAAGAGGAAGCAGAGCGATTGATTAAAGATGCGCACGTGCTGGAAAAGTCCGGATGCTTTGCTTTAGTGCTTGAGAAAATTCCTGCAGCATTGGCAGAGAAAGTAGCGAAAGAGGTCAGCATTCCGGTGATTGGAATTGGTGCAGGTGGAGGAGTGGATGGTCAGGTGCTGGTTTATCATGATATGGTGGGTCTCACGAAAGAATTCAGTCCTCGTTTTTTACGTCGTTATCTTAATCTGCATGAGGATATCAAGGCTGCGGTTGGGAATTATGTGAAAGACGTAAAGTCGAAAGATTTTCCGAATAAGAACGAACAATATTAATTCAGTAGGCAGTAAGCAGTAGGGCAGTTGGCAGTCGTTGTAGAGTCATTGCGAACCTGTCGAAGCAATCCCGTTAGCCTTAAACTGCAAACAGCGCACTGATGACCTACAACACTCTCCTCGACGCATATTTCTCATCGTATCTGATCAGCATTGGAACACCTTTGTTGTTGATTCCGCTGTACTATGCATTGCGATTCAAGATTCGAAAGGGCAAAGAATATACGTTTGGTGAGGCATGCCTTGTGATGGGTTTTGCGTTTGTTGTGATCATGATTGCCGGCTTGATGAATCCGATTTATTGGGGTTACGGAAGTCCGGAAGCTGTACGTGAGATACGGTATGCAAATGGAATGTTGCTGGTGATTGATCACATCCGCACGATGGGAAGTGAAACAGATGAAGGCACACCTTGCTCCCGCGTTCACGTCATTGATCCGAAGACCGGTGAAAAGAAGTTGCGGTTCACGCTTGGGGAAGAAGCAGACATTGCCGGTATTCACGGAGATACATTAATGGTGCTGAGTTACACTGATCCGATTGCCTATTCGATTACCGACGGAAGTGTCCTGTTTGAATACACTGATGAAAATCTTGCAAAGCTTTATCCGGAATTGTCTTCTGGTATTAGTAACGTGATGTGGGGTAATAGCTACAGTCTGATGGAGATTACTGCTAACAATGGCAAACAGTATAATCTCGATTTCACCACTGGCCATTTCTACTACGCGGAAGGAAACCGTGAACCGGAAGTGGAATATAAACCAACCCACAAGTTGTTTTTTACCGATAGTGAAATCAAACGCGATGACGAACAATGGGGAACAACGATTTGTTCACTTGAAGGGAAGAACGGTAATCAGTACGAGGAATTCCTGACGATTCAGGATTCAATTCCTAATCCTCAGTTGAGTTTTCTGTCAGCTGCCTTTGTTGCCATTAATGCCGATACGAATTACGTGATCATCAGTGCAGAAACGCTAGAGAATAAATCATTCAGGCTAACATGCGTTTCCCGCAACTGCAGATCAGTGTTGTGGGAAATTCGCCAGGCGCAGTATAATGCCGATTATCAGTTCAGCGATTATATACAGCCCAAAATCGGGTTTAGCGCGGAGCAAAATGCACTCACTTTCTGGATTGAGAAAACGGTGTATAGCGTTGACGCTTCAACCGGAAAGTTGTTGTGGCAGACAGGACTTTAATTCAAAATTCAAGAGTTTGGGAATATAATTCCTGAATCAATACATTCTTGAATCTTGAATTTTGAATCCTTAAATGGTGCGTGCTCCGTGGAAATTCACCAACCACAATAACTGTCCGATATGATTATTCTCGTGACGGATGTGATGCATGATCGTGTTGCGCATTGTTTTTCCGCCCAGAACTTCCCAATTGAGTTTGTTTTCTGCATCAATACTGGCAGGGTCCAGCGAAGCCAGATGATCCATGCTCAACTGATGAACTTTTTTGAATCCGGCATAGATCTCTTCGTAGGAAATTCCGGAGTTTTCACCTTCCTCCGCCGGCTTGCCTAATGCAAATAGTTTCATCCAGGGTAATTCCGGATTTGGTCCGCCGGTTGATCTCAGAATAAGATTACTCTGTGCCCAAGCCATATGCGCAACCAACCAATACACACTGTTGAGTTTTCTTCCGTTTACTTCAAAGCGGGTTTGCAATTCTGCCTGCGTTTTTCCTTCGAGTTTTTTCAAACCGAAATGTGCCAGCTGACGGGTTGCGTCAACCATGTTGCGTAGTGTTGCGAGTTCGCTTGCCAGGTCCATGTATTATTGCTTTTTCAATTTCACCATTGTCAGAATCGTTGCAATCGCAACTGTATCTCCGGTCGCACCTTCTACGCCGAGTTCATCCCGAACGTCCTGCGGACTTGCATCATAAACATCCACAACCCATTTCACGATTCCGCATTTCACTTCTGTTCCATCGGCTGCTTTCAATGGCTTGTCGTTTTCAATTTTCTCCTTACAAGTAAACCGAACTCCGATCGTCATTTTCGGATAGATAGGCCTTGTGAAGCGACATTCGTCAATTCCATAGTTGAGCAACACAGGACCCTTCGGCGGATCAACAAATAATCCTGCAGCACGCGACAACACGAAGTAACCGTGAGCAACAGTACGCTTGAAAATGGTTCCATCGAGGGATTTCGGATCCATGTGCGCATAGAATTTGTCACCGCTGAGATTTGCGAAGTCAATAATATCGCTTTCCGAAACTGTATGAGTCGGAGTAATGAGTGTTTCACCTACTTCGAGATCTTCGAAGTGTTCTCTGAACGGGTGGATTCCTTTGTCGATGTATTTTCCTCCGACCTGATATTGATTGGTCACTGCAGTGATCATAGTCGGAGAACCCTGAATGGCGGTTCTCTGCAGGTAATGGAACACGCCGCGCTTTCCACCCATTTCTTCTCCGCCGCCGGCACGACCAGGACCGCCGTGTACCAACATTGGCATCGGTGAACCGTGACCGGTACTTTCTTTTGCGCATTCGCTGTTAAGAACGAGGATACGTCCGTGCATATCCGCAGCACCGAGTACATATTCGCGTGCGAGTTTACCGTCAGCCGTAACAATCGAAGAAACCAGAGAGCCTTTTCCAAGACGAGCGAGCTGAATAGCATCTTCGGTTGACTTGTAAGGCATCAATGTGCTTACCGGACCAAACGCTTCGATGTTATGACAATCAGTATTCTTAAATGGATTCTCATTGAGGAAAATTACAGGCGGCATAAAGGCCCCTTTGTTTTTGTCAGCACCTTTAACTTCGAAGCTTTCGAAATTGCCAATGATCATTTTCTGTGACTTTGAAAGGATCTCCACTTTCTCCATCACTTCCTTCTTTTGACTCATGCCGGCAAGCGCACCCATGCGAACACCTTCTGCATTCGGATCGCCGATCACCGTAGTCGCCAGTCGTTTCCCAAGCGCAATATGAACGTCTTCAATCATGTTCTCCGGAACAATGATGCGGCGCACTGCGGTACATTTCTGTCCGGCTTTGGTAGTGATTTCGCGTACCACTTCCTTGATGAAAATGTCGAACTCCGGCATCGACGGTGTTACGTCTTTCCCAAGAATGCAACAGTTGAGCGAATCTGCCTCCATATTGAAAGGAACAGATTCCTCAATGAGACGCTTGTGCGACTTCAGCATTTGTCCTGTAGAAGCGGAGCCGGTGAATGTCACGACATCCTGATTCATCATGTGATCCAGTATTCCATTCGCAGATCCGCAGATTAATTGCAAAGCACCGTCAGGAAGAATTCCAGAAGCAATAATTTCTTTGACCACCGCTTCTGTGAGAAATGAAGTCAGTGTTGCAGGTTTCACAATAGCCGGTACACCAGCCAGCCAATTCACAGCAACCTTTTCGAGCATTCCCCAAACAGGAAAGTTGAACGCATTGATGTGAACGGCAACTCCTTTTTTCGGAACACAGATGTGATGACCAATGAATGTATTTTCCTTAGAGAGGCGAATAACATCTCCTTCTACGCAATATGTTTCATCCGGAAACTGACGACGCAAAGAAGCGTACGCAAACAAATTTCCGATTCCGCCCTCGATGTCTACCCAGCTATCCGCTTTAGTGGCTCCCGTAGCCCAGGAAATTTTATAGAATTGTTCTTTCTTGCTGAGAAGATGTAAAGCCAACGCACGCATCATTCGCCCGCGCTCATGGAATGTCATTTTACGGAGATTGGGGCCGCCAACATTTCTCGCGTATTCACACATTGCGCCAAAGTCCAGTCCTTTGCTCGATGCGGTAGCGACAACATCACCGTTAATCGCATTATATAATTCCTGTCCGTTTCCGTCTCCTGCAACCCACTTTCCGAGTGCGTAGTTCTGTAATTTCATACTGAATTGTTTCGATAGTTGTGCGAACTTCAAATGTAAGTATTAGGGATGAGGAATGGGGTATATGGTAACGGGAATATGGGATGAATGCAGTTAATTTTAGTTCGAAAAACGTTCAAAAATTGCAAAGAAATATTATGGAAAAATTTATCCGTTTTCTACCATACACACCATTCATTCCACGTTACTTTTTCAGGAAAATCAGTACATTTGAGAAACAAAGAATCTGACCTTGTCACGTGACAAGGTTTTTCATTCTCAATACAGTATGAATACGAACGAATTACAGTCGGAGCAGCAGGAGAGTCCTCAAGATGTAAAGGATCTGAATGCCGTTGCTCACGAAGAAGGCGAACATCATGACGAGTTACAGCCGGCGGAAGATTTCAGCGGACTCACCCGTGACGAACTTTTTGCCAAACTCAACGATTATCTGAATCAGACCGATCTTGATCCTACACGCGGAAGTGTGCAGAAGATCAAGGAACTGTTTCGTGAACACACAAAGGAGGAGCTGGAGAAGAAGCGTCGCGAATGGGAAGAGTCAAAAGAAGATGAGCACGACGTGTTCATGCCTTCTGCAGATAAACTCGCGGAGAAATTTGAAGAAGTACTTCGCAAGTACAATCTGAAACGTACAGAGCAAAAGCGGGCAAAGGAAGCTGAAACCCGTAATAACTTACGTCGCAAGATTGAATTGCTTGACGAATTAAAAGCGCTTGCTGAATCCAGCGAGAGCATGAATAAAGCATTTGACAAACTGCAGGATCTGCAATCGCGTTGGCGCGAAATTGGTCCTGTTCCTTCTGCAAATGCAGGTGAAATACGAAATAACTGGCAACATCACCTGGATCGTTTCTTCGATGTGGTGAAAATTTCACGCGAGTTGCGTGATCTTGATCATAAGAAAAATCATGATCTGAAAGAGGAGCTCATTGTAAAGGCGGAAGCGTTGGCGAATGAACCATCCGTTCGGAAGTCGCTGGATAGTTTGCGTATACTCCACGAGAACTGGAAAGAGATTGGTCCTGCAGGCAAAGATGTGAATGATCAGTTGTGGGAGAAATTTAAAGCTGCATCTGATGCAGTTCATGTCCGGAAACAGACATTGCTGGAAGATGCGAAAGTAAAACAGGAAGAAAACCTGAAACTGAAGTCGGCACTGGTTGTAAAGATGGACGAGGAGGCTGAGAAATCATACAAAAGTCATCGTGAATGGCAGGAGGCTGGAAAAGCTGTTGAGGCTTTGTTCGAGGAGTGGAAGAAAATCGGTCATGTTCCGAAAGAGGATGACGATAAAACCTGGAAACATTTCCGCGATTCCCGACTCAAATTTTTCAAATCACGTGAAGCCTATTACGGTCAGCAGCGCGAAGTACATAAAAAGCACGTCGACGACAAGATGGCCCTGATTCTTAAAGCTGAAGCTTTGAAAGAATCGACTGACTGGAAAAATACTCCCGGAAAATTCAAACAATTACAGGAAGACTGGAAGAAAACAGGTCCGGTTCCTAAAAAGCAGGGTGATAAACTCTGGGAGCGTTTCCGTGGTGCTGCAGATTTCTTTTTCAATAGCAAAAACAAACACTTTGCAGATCAGGATGCCGCTTACAAAGCGAATTCTGATGCGCGTGAAGCGTTTATCAATGAGCAAAAAGCGGTTGTCCTTCCACAGGATCTGAATGAGGCGAAAGCTGTTATTGCCGAACAGCAGAAAAAGTGGAATGAAATGCCTTTCGCTGCGCGTACGGATAAGGATCGCCTGGATAAGGAATGGAAAGGTGTTCAGGATGCAATGATGGCACAACTGAAGGAGCGAGGTGGTGATGAGAATACACTCAAGCGCATGCACTATGATACGCTCAAGAGCTCAGACAAAGGTCGTGAGCAGTTGCAGCGCGAGCGCATGAACATTCAGGATAAGATCAAGCGCCTTACGGGAGAGATCAATACACTCGAAACGAATCTTGGATTCTTTGGTAAGTCAAAAGGGGCGCAAGCGCTCGTTGCTGATTACCAGCAAAAAGTAGACAAGGCGAGGGCGGAGGTGGATCGTTTGAAAGCCCAGCTTAAACAAATACCCCGTGAATAGCTGATAGCTGAAAATAGATAGCTGATAAAAAGAAAAGGTGCAAGAACTATTTGCACATTTTTTATTGCTCAGATTCAGCTATCAGCTATTCTTCCTCGTCTCCGGTTATATCT
>Ga0233424_10002179_pt1 | contig 14589 bp, 17 predicted proteins | sample Watercolumn_Towu_FD_181011 | JGI IMG/M metagenome (GOLD analysis project Ga0233424, IMG submission 181011) | Freshwater microbial communities from Lake Towuti, South Sulawesi, Indonesia - Watercolumn_Towuti2014_125_MG | ecosystem: Environmental > Aquatic > Freshwater > Lake | place: Indonesia...
GGCCTCTTTGCCTGCGGGACGAAGGGACGACGACCCCGACCCCGACCACCCCGACCCCGACCACCCCGACGCCAGCCCCGGCTCCTGAACCTACCCCGGAACCGACATCCACTCCTACACCGACTCCGGAGCCGACAAAACTTTCAAACGGCCAGGCCTGCACTTCCGGGTCGGAGTGCACGAGCGGTTTCTGTCTTGGCACGCAAAGCGGCGCTGCGGTTTGCTCGGCCGTTTCTTCGTGCGGATCCTGCCAGGTCGTCAACACGGCAGGAACAAGCTGTGTCGCGGCGAGCGTCGGCTCGGATCCGAAGTCGGATTGCGAGGCGGAGTTGGCGACGAGCTGTGGCAATACCGGGATGTGCGACGGCGCCGGCGCCTGTCAGAAATATGCGAGTGGCACGATGTGCGGCTCGGCGCAGTGCGGAAACGACGGGTTCGTCGCGGCACCGGCCTGCAATGGATCGGGGAGCTGTGTCACGCCGGCGGCGACAAGTTGCGACGACGGCAACGCGTGTACCAATGATTCCTGCAGTATCACGTCGGGCTGTTCGCACGCGACCGTTTCCTGCTCGGACGGCAACGAATGCACGGCCGACAGCTGCAATGAATCATCGGGCTGCGTTTTTGAACCGCTTTCGGGCGTTCAGTGCGGTGCTTACGGTCAGTGCGGAGACGGAATTTGTTACGAATAGGGACTTCCGCTGTCCCAATAATCTATAAAATATGAAATGCCCGAATTGCGGCTGGGAGATGAGCTTCGACCGTAAAGACACCAGTAACGCCGGCGGTGTCAGCTACAACCGCGAGAATTACGAATGCAAGCGCGACGGCACCTGGGTTTCCGTCGAAACGCCGCAGGATCAGAAGGAAAAATAATATAAAACCGCCCCGCCATCAGCGGGACGGTTTTATATTATTCTTGCGTGCGGATCACGACGACGCTCGTCGTGTCTCCGCTCGCGCTCGCGTTCACCGCAATCTGCACGCCGTCTTTTTCGTATTGCACGGTATGCGATCCCGAGTAGGCAAGATCCGCGGACTTCGTCCAGTCGGAAAGTTGAGAATCGTACCAGGTCATGACCGTGTCGATCGAATCGCTCGTCGTGAACGTCAGGCTCGCTCCGTCGGCCGCGTTCGTGACCGCGATCACGGTTCCGCCCGCGTAGACCGGCACGTCGCTCGGGAAGTCGCTCGGGATCGTGACGTTTTCGCCGTAGGAAGCAGTCTCGCCGTTTTGTCCTGTATAGCTGACCGTGTTGTCGTTGAGCCGGACGTTGCCCTGGCCGCCGAGCTCACGATTGATGATTGCTTCCGTGGCGATTTGCCCGCAGCCGAATCCGGCAAGGACGATCGATAAGGGAAGAATCAAGAGGGTTTTTCGCATACACAGTTGTTAAAAATCAGCGATCCCATTATAGCAAACCATGAGCGCCGGGATGTATACTGACTACAATATGAAAAAATTTAGCATTCCGGTCGTCGCCGCATCGTCTCTCGTGTTCATCGCGGCCGGCTGTGCGCCTTCCACGGCCCAACCGACCGCCTCATCGCCCTGGAACCCGGATATCGACCCGGCGGATTTCAGTGCCACGATCGACAACCCGCTGTATCCGTTGCCGGTGGATGCCACCTGGACGTACACGTCCGAAACGGACGAAGGAACAGAGACAGTTGTTGTGACCGTCTTGCCGGAGACGAAAATGGTGATGGGGGTGGAAACGCGCATCGTCCATGATCAAGCGACCATCGACGGCGTTCTGTCCGAGGACACGTACGACTGGTACGCGCAAAAATCGGACGGCAGCGTCTGGTATTTCGGGGAAGACACGGTGAAGTACGAGGAGGGAAAGGCTCCGGACAAAGAGGGTAGTTGGGAATTCGGAAAGAAGGGCGCGAAACCGGGTGTCATGATGCTGGCTGCGCCGAAGGTCGATGATTCGTATTACGAGGAGTACCTCGCGGGCGAGGCGGAGGATCAGGGGCGGATCGTGAGCCTCAGCCAGTCCGCAGAAGTGCCATACGGTGCCTTTAGCGGCTGTCTGGAAATTCTGGACTATACGGATCTCGATCCATCCGTGCAGGAATACAAATACTACTGCCGGGACATCGGCCTGGTGCTGACCGTCGAAGGGGATGTGCGCGAGGATCTCGCGAAATTTGAGAAATAGCCGTTCCCGAAAGGTGTTTTGGAGTTGCGTCGGAAGCGAGCTAAGCCGTGCGGGTTCCGACGGCTTGGGAAACCGACGTGAAGCCGTCTTTGCGCAGGAGTTCCGCCAGCCCTCGGTTGATCTCCCCGATCAGCTGAGGGCCTTCAAAAATCATGCCGGTTGCCAATTGCACGAGCGAGGCTCCGCGCCGAATTTTTTCGTAGGCGTCCTCGGCGCTGAACACGCCGCCGGAGCCGATGATGACGTAGCGGCTGCCGCACGTGCGGAACGCGTGCTCGATCAGGATGTTGGATGCGTCGAACACCGGCCTGCCGCTGATGCCGCCGCGATTCAACCCGTGCACTTCCTCAGCTACGACGCCCGGGCGATCTCGGCGCTTGGTGAGATTGGAGAGAACGAATCCGTCTACGCGGTGTCGGTCCGCGATCCCGCGGAGCGCGTCGAATTCCGCGGGTTCGATGTCCACGGGGAGTTTGAGAAAAAGCGGTTTGTCCGGGGTTTCCTGATCCAGCGCCGAGAGCAGCCGATCAAGCCGCTCCGGCGTCGTGAACGGTTCGCCGCCGAACGCGTTGGGGCAGCTGACATTGACCGTGATGTATTGGCCGATGCCGACGAACGCTCGATAGGCTTTGACGTAATCGGCGACGCCCGCCTCTACGTCGACCGTGCATGCGTTGTTGGTCTTGGCAATGCTGATGCCAACGGGGAAAGAGAGCGACTCCTTCCGCAGTCGCGCGGCGATTGTTTCCGCTCCGTCGTTTTTGAGTCCGTAGTACACGACGAGCCCGCGCGACTTCGGCAGACGCCACAAGCGGGGCTTGGGGTTGCCCTCGCAGGGCTCGCCGGTCACGGATCCGATCTCCTCGAATCCAAAACCGACGCTTGGCATGATCCGTGTAAGTTCAGCGTTTTTGTCGAACCCCGCGGTGAGCCCGATCGGGTTTTCGAAGCGGATGCCGCGGATGGTTTGAACGAGAGAAGGATGTTCAAAACGATACAGCCGCTCGCAGACGCGACGCGTCAGCGCGTGCGTGCCCAAGCGCTTGCCGAAGGCGGTGACCAGGTCGTGGACGGCTTCCGGATCGAAGCGGAAAAATATCGGTTTTGCAACTTTTTGGTAGGTCCAGCGCTGGAAATGGGTTGCCAACATAGCTGAAAAGGAGTATAGTCTCATTAATTTTCCTGTCGAGATATATGCGAAACATCCCTTCCTCCGCTTGGTTTGCGGGCCTTGCCGTCATCGTGGTCGCGGGCGTCATCGGTCTTGCCGCCTATAAAGGCATGGGGCCTTCGGTATACGACGACTTTGCCGAGTGCTTGGCAGACAACGGCGTCAAGATGTATGGCGCCTGGTGGTGTCCGCACTGCGTGAATCAGAAAAAATTGTTCGGCTCCGCGTTTCAATTCGTCCCATACGTCGAATGCTCGCCCAACGGATCCAAAACATTTTCCGCGCCAGAATGCGTAGACGCAAAGATTGAGAGCACGCCGACGTGGATCTTCGCCGACGGAACGCGGCGAACCGGCGAACTGTCCCTCGACGCGCTTTCCGAAAAAACGGCGTGCCCACTCCCGTCCCAACCGTAACCGTTTGGTATGCGCCGTGGTTTCTCCACCGCCATCATCGCGTTATCGATCGCCGGCCTTGTTGTCGCCGGTTTCTCATTGGCGCACAAGGAATCGTTCGTGTCAGGTGCGTTCTGTAAACTCGGGGAGACGTTTAACTGCGATGTGGTGAACAAGGGTCCGTATTCCGAGATTTTGGGCGTTCCCGTCGCTCTGGTGGGCATCCTGGGCTATGGGTGCATCGGCGCAGCGGCGTTTTTGCACCGTCGCGACCCGAAAGACCCCGGATTTCCGCTGTTCATTTTTTTCGGATCCTTAGGCGGCTTGGGATTTTCCGGATATCTCACGAGCATCGAGGCATTCATCCTGCACACGTGGTGCCTGCTGTGTCTGACGTCGCAGGCGATCATGCTTGCGTTGTTCGTGTGCGCCGTTGTCTTAAGGCGAGAGACCCGATCACGCCCGACGCCTCCCGCGTCCATTTGACCGTATGACGCTTCGCGCTCTTCCGCTCATGGCACTGGCCGCTCTCACCGGCGCGCTCCCATATGCCGCGCACGCTCATGTCGCGTATGTGCTCCCGAAAGATCATGACATCGGCGAGGCGCATTGGACCGGTGTGATCTTGGACCCGCTTCGGGATCCTCGGATGCTCGCACTCATGGCCGTGACCATCCTGCTCGTCGTCGGCTCATATCTCGCGTGCCGCCGCGTGAAGGCATTCCGCGGTTACACGGACCGTCTTGTTGCCGCGGCCGAGAGCGATCGCGATCTCGTTCCGTGGATGCTTCGCCTGGGCGTCGGCATCTCGTTGATCGCCTCGGGCGTGCACGGATATTTGGTTTCGCCGATCGTTGAAGCAACGCCACTGATGTCTTCGATTCAGTTGATATGCGGCTTCGCCTTGCTCGCTGGGTTTGCCACCGGAGTGAGCGCCCTGCTTGCGCTCGGGCTGTTCGTGTATGCGCTGGCTCAAGATCCGTACGTGATCGGAAACGCCGAGACCGCAGCGAGCGCGATTGCCTTACTGTTGTTCGCGCAGGCGCGTCCAGGCATCGATCAGATTGTTGGCCTGCCGTTCGTTCCGAATCTCTCCCGCTGGAAAGACTGGGCGCCGACGGTTCTGCGCGTTATCCTCGGCGTTGCGATGACGTTTCTCGCGGTTTGGGAGAAATTTTTTCATGTGCCTGCGTCCGTTGAGGTCGTGGCCGCGTTCGGTTTGGACCAGATCGTTCCGGTCTCCGCGCAGATGTGGGTGCTCTCCGCGGGGATCATCGAGGCCGTCGTCGGCATCCTCTTGATTCTCGGGGCGTTCACGCGGCTCACCGCTGCGGTCGCGTTTCTCGTTCTGACCGCGTCGTTTTTCTTCTTTCGTGAAGACGTCACGGCGCATGTGACGCTCTTCGCTGCGGTTTCCGCTGTGTTCGTGCTGGGCGCGGGGAAGGCGAGCGTGGACGAGGCGTGGATGAAAGCGAAGCGCTAAACGCAGCCGGAAAAATTTCATCGATTCCCAAACACAACACCCCGCCGAACGGTTCCCTTCGGGGGATGTCGTTCGACGGGGCAGTCCCGTCAGTGCGCGATCGTGTCCAGGTAGGCGACCAGGTCGTCGTCGGCGCTCCAGTTGGTCGCGTACGTGCCGTGATCCGTGTTCACGTAGTAGACGCCAGGCATCGTTCCGTGGATCACGTAGGGGTGGTTCTTCTCGATCGTGCGCCAGCCACGCATCGACTGGAGATGGCCGCCGTCGGCCCAACCGATGATCCCGCCGCCGCAGCGGTAGAGATCGATGATGTGGGTGATGAAGAAGGTGAGCCCGAGGGCGATCACGGCGGCGAAGAGAGCGATCTGCATTTTCTGGAATTTGTCCAAGGGAACTCCAAGGTGGGGCGTGAGGGAGGGAAGGTTCTCGGCGGACGAGAACCAGGCGTGCGCAAGGATGCAGCGCAACGCAATACGATATCACAAAAATGCCAATTTGTCAATGTTGTCCACATGCGGTCTTGCGCATGTTTTGCGGCCCGCTACAATTGGCCCATGAGACACCTCGCGAACAATTCGTCCGCAGGAGGCGCCCGGTAATCGGTCGCCTTTGTCTTTTATTAACGATTAATTCGTCTCACTCGTTACTGAACCTTGCAGCTATGCCATCCCATGTCGTCCTCGCTCTCCGGACTGTCGCCCCCGCCCTTCGCGAAGGGCGGGGCTGCGGGCGACATGGGAGCCCTGGCTTCGCTGCAGGGTTCAGTAACCTACAACGTATGAGCAAAGTCATTGCGGAGTACATTTGGCTCGACGGCTACAAGCCAACGGCCAACCTGCGTTCAAAAGCCAAAGTCGTCGACGGGCCGGTGCGGAAACTCGATGATATTCCGGAGTGGGGTTTCGACGGTTCGAGTACCGAACAGGCGGAAGGTCATTCAAGCGACTGTCGTTTGAAGCCCGTGCATTTCGTTCATGATCCGGTGCGCGGAGGCGAGAATATTTTGGTGTTATGCGAAGTGTTCCAGGCGGACGGCGCGGTGCATCCGAGCAATAACCGTGCGACATTGCGACAGCTTGGCCAGATGTACACGCACCACGACCCGTGGTTTGGGATTGAACAGGAATATACGTTTTTCAAAAACGGCTGGCCGCTCGGATGGCCACAAGGCGCCTACCCGGCACCACAAGGGAAGTATTATTGCGCTGTCGGAGCGGACGTTATTTTCGGGCGCCAGATCGTGGATGCGCATTTGAGCGCCTGCTTGGATGCGGGATTGTCGGTCGCGGGAATCAACGCGGAAGTCATGCCCGGACAGTGGGAATTCCAAGTGGGAGTCCTCGGAGCGCCACAAGCTGCAGATGAGCTTTGGATTGCGCGCTGGCTGTTGAAGCGCATTGCTGAGGATCAGGGCGTTGAAGTCTCGTTTTCGCCGAAGCCGGTGAAAGGGGACTGGAACGGCGCTGGAGCGCACACGAATTTTTCGACCAAAGCCATGCGCGATCCGGGCGGCATTCGGGCGATCGAAGACGCGTGCAAAAAACTCGGCCAATATCATGAAGCGCACATTTCCGTTTACGGCGCCGGCAACAATGAACGCCTGACCGGCCGCCACGAAACCTGCGACATCCACACGTTCCGCTGGGGACCGTCGGATCGTGGAGCTTCGATTCGGATTCCAATGGCAACGCTCGATCGCGGCGCCGGGTATCTCGAAGACCGACGCCCGGCCGCGAACATGGATCCGTACCTCGTTTGCGCCGCGCTCATCGAAACCACCTGCGGCAACGGATTCGTTGCCCGGCGTTAGATTTGACCACCGTTTCGTGACTGTCCAAGACTTAGTCTTGGACAGTCTTATTTTTCCCCACAGCGACCCATTGACGAAAACGAAATTTTGTGGTGAACTGGGTGTGTAATCAAACACGGCTCCCACATTCTGCGGGAGCCGTGTTTTTGTTCGAGATCAGTTGTCCGTGGGGATGGCAGGCGCGTCCCAGGTACTGTCATACCATGGGGCCGGGGTTCAAGTCCCCGCATCTCCACGGATATCTGATCTTGACGTCATACTGATTTTTTGATATTTTTCGTCTGACAGTACCTGGGGCCAAATGCCAAAAAACACCCCGCCGACGGCGTGGTGTTTTTATGATGCTATTGGCAAACCGCGCATTCTTCTGTCGCGAAATCGCGCTTGGTGGCCGGCATTGTGACGAAGTTCGTCTCGGCCGATTCCACACGCGCCGCTTCGATCGGAGCCGAAGAACGCAAGTAGTAGAGTGTCTTCATGCCGCGCTTCCAGGCGAGCATGTGCACTTCGTGCAGGTACTTGCCGCTGATCGGCGTCTGGTAGAAGAGGTTGATCGATTGCGCCTGGTCGATCCACGGCTGGCGATCCGCGGCCTGTTCGACGATCTCGCGCATGTTCATTTCATAGCCTGTGCGGAAGATAGCCTTTTCTTCATCCGAGAGAAAGTTCAGATGCTGAACCGAACCTTTGGCCGCCACGATTTCTTTCCACACTTCCGGTGTGTTCATGCCTTTTTCTTCCAGTAGCTTTTCGAGGTGGCGGTTCTTCACAAGGAAACTGCCGGACAAAGTTTTTTGCAGGAACGCGTTCCCGGCGATCGGCTCGGTGCAAGGCGTCGCCTCGCCGCAGATGAACGAGGTCGAAGCCGTGGGCTGGATCGAAGTGATATAGGAGTTGCGCTGCGTTCCGCCGTCGAGCGGGAGACCGCGTTCTTGCGCCAACTTCGCGCTGGCGGCACGGGCCGTTTCGCCGAAGAGCTTGAAAATTTGTTTGTTGATGGCGCGCGCGGCGACGGATTCGAACGGGACGCGCTTGCCCATGAGGTAGCCGTGGTAGCCCATCACACCCAGACCGATCGAGCGCTCATGCTTTACGGAGTTGACGGCCTTCTTATATTCCTCGCTCGGCGCGGTTTCACAGAACGTGTCTAGGTTGTTATCGAGCGCTTTGACGCAAGCCGAAATTACGGCTTCCGCTTGTGGCTGCCACTCGTCGAACTTTTCGAGGTTCAGGTTGCCGAGGCAGCAGACGGCCGTGCGGTCGTTGGATGTCGGCAAAACGATTTCCGTGCACAGGTTGCTCTGGCGGATCGTGAGGCCCAGTTCCTTGTGGTGCTGCGGCACGGCGCGATTCACTGTGTCGATAAAGACCACGTACGGCTCGCCGGTTTCCGCACGCATCGTCAAAATCTTGCGCCACATTTCAAACGCATCCAGCTCTTTGACGACCGTGCCGTAGTGCGGATCGATCAGTTTGTACGACTTGCGCTCCTCGATGGCTTTCATGAATTCGTCCGTGAGCACGACGCCGTGGTTGATGTTAAGGCACTTGCGATCCATGTCGCCGCCGGTCGGCTTGCGGATTTCCAGAAAATCCTCGATGTCCGGATGGTCGATGCGCAGATACGCGGCGGCTGCTCCGCGGCGGTGCGAGTTGCGCGAAATTGCGATCGTCTCGCTGTCCATGACTTTAAGGAAGGGGATGACGCCGGAGGAGCGCAGGCCGCTCTTTTTGAGCGGCGCGTTCTGGCCGCGCAGCTGCGACCAGTCTGTGCCGATGCCGCCGCCGTACTTGGCGATGAACGCGTTCTCGCGGTAGATGTCGAAAATGCCCTCGAGCGTGTCCGGAACGGTGTTCAGAAAACAGGAGATGCACAGACCCTTGTCGGTTCCGATGTTCATCAATACTGGCGTGGCCGGGATGAACCAACCGAGGGACATGTAATCGTAAAGCTCCTGGGCGAACGCTCTGTCGCCGCGGGCCATGCCGGTCGCGACGCGCGCGAAAAAGGATTGAGGGTTTTCGCAGATTTCGCCATTTGCGTCGTGCAGGAAATAGCGGTCGCGCAAATTCTCCAGTCCGAAATACGTCATCCGCTTGTCCGCTTCCGGATCAAGCTTGATCGATTGCTGGATCGACTTGTCCGCGGTGTAGTGCGGGCAGTCCCAGCTGTTTTTGTTTTTCGTTTTCTCCATGATCTCTCCGAGCAGAAGATCGCGCGCGGCAACGAGATCATTGTGTGAGAGAGCGTCGATGACGGAGGCGTACGACATAGTTATGTGATGCTTGAGGAAATGGTGTCCCAGTCGCTCGTGATCGCGCCTTTGGCGTATTCTGTCGCGCGGTTCTCAAAGAAGTTCGTGTGCTCCTTGGCGTTGACGAGCACGTCGAGCCATCCGAGAGGATTGGGAACGTTGAACAGTTTGTCCAGGCGCAAGTCTATCAGTTTTTTGTCCGCCGTGTAGCGGATGTACTGTTTCACTTCCGCGGCGGTCAAGCCGGGCACGTCGCCCATGGAGAAACAGGTGTCGATGAACGCGTCCTCCAGCGCGACCATCTCGCGGCACGCGTCGTACAATTTTTTGTGCATGGCGGGGTTCCAGAGGGATTTGTTCTCGGCCATCATGTCGCGGAACAGGCGCGTCACGCCTTGCGAGTGCAGGCTTTCATCGCGAATGGACCAGGTAACAATCTGTCCGACGCCTTTCAATTTGCCCAGGCGCGGGAAGTTCATGAGGATCGCGAAAGACGAGAACAGCGATACGCCTTCGATGAATCCGCCGAACACGGCGAGGTTGAGCATCAGGTTTTCCACGGAATCGGTCGGGAAGCGTTGGAAATAATCGTATTTGTTACGCATCGCGGCGTAGCCCAGGAACGCCGAATATTCGCGCTCGGGCAGGCCCAGCGAATCGTTCAAATAGGAGTAGGCCCACACGTGCACGCTTTCCATCGCGGCGAACGCCGAGAGCATCATCTTGATCTCGGGTTTCGGAAACATCGGGATGAGTCGCGTGTTGTAATTGTTGTTGACCTCGATGTCGCTCTGGGTGAAGAAGCGCAGGATTTGGATCACGAGGTTCGTCTCTTGGGGTGAGAGACGGAAGCGGTAGTCGGAGATGTCGCTCTCCATCGGCACCTCAGTCGGCAGCCAGTGCGCCTGGTTTTGCTTTTGGAAAAATTCGAAGAAGTGCGGGTACTCGAACGGACGGTAGACGTCCCGCGGCGTGAGCAGCGGACACGAGCCCGTGAGGTTCGGGGTGACTTCGACAAGCGAGATGGCCTCCATAAAAAAGGGTCAATAAAAAACTGTTTCGCGTCGCCAAACAGTCTTTGGGAGGGAAGACGACAAGGGGGATCCGACGGTAAAACGTATTATACAACTCTCTCGAAATCCTGTGAAAGGTCAAAACCTGTGGATAACTAGATCTTGTGGTTGGACCAAAACCCAAACCCTATAGATTGTGGTATTTAGGCGAAAGAATGATGACATTCGGGACCGGAACCTGGCTGTCGAAATCGCGGTCTTTCAGGCCCGCCGTGATAATGCCGGAGGACGGGCCGCCATCGAGGTTCAGCACGTCGTCCCATTCGATGTCCATTGCGGCGAGTGCGAGGGAAAGCTCAAACAAGGACATGGCGTTGCGATCCACGATCCCGAAATAAATGTTTCCATCCGTGTCCGTTCCGACGAACGTGCGGCGCGCGGTCAATCCGCTGTCTTCGGGCACGACCGGAATGCCGTCTTTGACGAGGAACGGATAACTTTGCGCAGCCTCGACGAGGTCGTTGGGTGCTGGCATGTCTTGCGTCGCCGTGTCGATGATCCGGAACTCCGGGGCAAAAATCAGCAACCCCGATCGTTTGCGGTCAAAAAGCTGCGGGCTCACGATGTCGCCGTTGGAAACCAACAGCCCGGCCGGCGACCAGTCTTCTTTGAAGAACACGCCATTTGCGACCAGTAATTCGTCGTCAATGTCGTCCGCCCACTCGGATACGCGCTTCGGATGCTCCGCGTCTGACACGATTTTCAGTGTGACGCTATCCAAGTCGTAGCGAAACAGGGCTATCGGCGGTCCGTCCTCCTGATCCGCCGCCTCGTAATCCTTGTAGGTATGGACCGAATTGTTCAATCCGCACCCAGGAAGAATGAAAAGCATTAGAAACATGGCAGCTTGCCGTCGATTCATAGCCGGCTTAGTATAACATTATGGGGTGCTTTTTCTATCGTTTCATATGGAAAAAGCATTTATTCGCAATCGAAAACGGCAGAAAATGGCCGTGACCGTCGAAGATCCGGGTTCCGCCCGAGGTCTTGTTTTTATCGTGCACGGTCTCGGCGGGTTTAAGGAACAGCCGCACATCCAGATGATGGCGAACGTTTTTTTGCGTAACGGCTGCCGTGTCGTGCGCTACGACGCCACGAATTCGCTCGGCGAGAGCGCCGGATCCTATCAGTACGCGACGGTGACGAATTATTACAACGATCTCGAGGACGTCATCAACTGGTCCCAAACCCAACCGTGGTACCAAGAACCATTCATGCTCGCGGCGCACAACTTGGGTGGCATGTGCGCGTCGCTGTACGCGGCTCGTCATCCGCAAAGCGTCCGGGCGCTGGCCCCGATCGCCACGCTCGTTTCCGGCGAATTGAGTCTGCAGGCCCTGCAGGCGCGCGAAGACGTCGCGATGTGGCAGGCGACCGGCTGGCTTGTGCGCGAAAGCCGCTCGCGACCCGGCATCATGAAGCGGCTCAAGTGGTCGCACATGGAGGATCGCATGCGCTACGATCTTCTCGCCTATGCGCGGTTTCTCACCATGCCCGTGTGCCTCGCGGTCGGCGACAGCGATTTCATCACGCCGCCCGCGCATCAGCAAAAACTGTTCGACGCCCTGCCCGGCCCAAAAGAACTGTACGTGATTCCAAACGCCGGCCACCGCTTCCGCGACGTGATTTACCTGCGCGAACTCGAAAAAATCCTCGACCACTGGGCCTGGCGCATGGTCACGGGATGAACCCGCCGGCCTGGATGTGCCACAGTTTCTTGTAGGTTTTGCTCTTTTGCAGCAGCTGCCGATGCGTGCCTGCGGCGCTGACGGCTCCGTGTTCCACGACCACGATCCGGTCCATTTTAAGAATCGTCGACAGCCGATGGGCAATCACGACCACGGTTTTGTTTTTCATGAGATCAACGAGCGCGTCCTGGATGAGCGCTTCGGACGCGGAATCAAGCGGACGTGGCTTCGTCCAGGAGCAGAATCGGCGCGTTCTTCAAAATTGCCCGCGCGATCGCGACGCGCTGACGTTCGCCTCCGGAGAGTTTCACACCGCGTTCGCCGACCATCGTGTCGTACCCCTGCGGCAGCTCCATGATGAATTCATGGCAGTTGGCCTGTTCGGCCGCGGCAATGACCTCTTCGTCGGTCGCGTCGCGGCGGCCGTAGCGGATGTTTTCCATGAGCGACCGGTGGAAGAGGACCGGCTCCTGCGGCACGACCGCGATCGCGTTGCGCAGGCTTTCCTGGGTGACGCGATGAATGAGTTGGCCGTCGATGAAGATTTTGCCCGCGTCCACTTCATAGAGCCGCAACAGCAGTTTGATGACGGTCGATTTTCCGGCGCCGGAAGGACCCACGAGGGCCACTTTTTCCTTCGGCTTGATCGTGAGATCGAAGCCGCTCAAAACCGTGCGCGTTTTGTTGTATCGGAATGAGACGCCCTGCATCTCGATCTTCCCGCGCCCAACAGCGAGCGGTTTGGCGGTTTTGGCATCCGCGATTTCATGCGGTTCGTTCAGGATCTCGACCATTTCTTTGGCGTCCGCGAAACTTTCGTACATGTCGCGGATCACGCGGCCGAAGTCCCACAACTTGTTGAACATGTTCACCAGAAATCCTTGGATCAGCACGAAATCCCCGAGTGACAACTGACCTTTCTGCCAAAGCCCGATCGCGATCATCATCACGATCAATTCGATCGCGATCATGAATGCCGCCTGAATCGAGTTGTTGAATTCAAGCAGGCGATTGCTAAAGGTGCGGAGCCTTCGCAAGGCGTCGTTCGCGGCCGTGAACAAGCCCTGTTCGTATGCGAATCCGGAGAATAATTTTACGGTTATCGAATTGGCGATGCCGTCGGACAGGATGCCGGTTGCCTCGGAATCCGTTTTCGCGCGCAAGATGTCGTATTTGAGTTTCCAGCGCGACACGGCGTAATTCACGACCGTGAACAGCACGGTCCATACAAGAAAGATTGCCGACAGCAGCGGATTCAACAGCCACAAGCCGATGAGCACGCCGACCGTCGAAACCAGGAGCGGAAGCAACCTCCAGCTGATCGTGTCGACGATCACTTCAAATGCGCGGGAGAGCCGGCTGACTTTGCGCACCAGCGCACCCGTGAACGCGTTGCTGAAAAATGAATATGAATGGCCGAGCAGATGCTCGTAGGAATCCTGCTCGAGATCCGCCATCACACGAGGTTGGAACCAGTCGCTGATGAACCCGGACACGCGCCAGCACAGCCAGCCGAGCGCATGGATCCCGATGATGACCGCGAGAATCAAAAACGGCGATGATCCGGCGGCCTCCGGAGTCGCGTTCGCGAGGAGATCGAAAAAATCCTTGTAAACGTACGAAACCAGCACCTCGCACACGTTTCCTCCGACGATCGCGAGCACGATCAAACTGGCGAAGAGACCGTATCTCCGCACGTGCCTCCAATAAACGCGCAGGATGTCTCCCGTCGTCGCCTCCATAACTCACCTATGATATCATATTTTTGCGCTATTCTTTATCGTTTTAATCGTATGATGCACGTTCATGGCACCTGCTCGGTGCATAAAGTTGCGGCGGCCTTGGTTTGGGTCGGCGCCATCAACTGGGGCCTCGTCGGTTTTTTCAACTACAACCTCGTTGATGCGCTGTTGGGTTCCGGTTCGACCTTGAGTCGCGTCGTTTATGCCCTGGTCGGTATTTCGGCCTTGCTCATGCTTGGCTGCTGCAAGTGCAAGATGTGCATGGGCGCCAAAAAGCCAGGTATGGAAGCAAAGATGTAGGATTTCCAGCCCCGCCCCGCGAAGGGCGGGGTTTTGGTTGCAACGTTCCAGAAAATCTGCGATCTTTTTCATGAACCTATGATCGAGAAACACACGTTGCAGGCCGTTGCCGCCGGCGCGGTCGGGGCCCTTCTGGTGGAAGCCCTGACGCTCGCGGCGCTCAACGGCGCGTTCGGCCTTCCGCCCGTGCTTTCGCTGACCAGTCCTTCAGCATCCGTCCAGCCGGCTGAGCTGAACGCGAACGACGAATCCGCGAGCATTGTTTCGATGGTCGACCGTGCCAATCCGGCCGTCGTTTCGGTCGTCATCACCAAAGACGTGCCGGTCATGGAGCAGTATTACGAAGACAATCCGTTCGGCAACATGTTCGGAATGCCGTTCCAGTTCCGCATTCCGCAGTACCGCCAGAACGGAACGGAAAAGAAAGAAGTCGGCGGCGGATCCGGTTTCATCATTTCCGACGACGGCTACATCGTCACCAACAGCCATGTCGTTTCCGATCCC
>Ga0233424_10002183_pt1 | contig 14573 bp, 11 predicted proteins | sample Watercolumn_Towu_FD_181011 | JGI IMG/M metagenome (GOLD analysis project Ga0233424, IMG submission 181011) | Freshwater microbial communities from Lake Towuti, South Sulawesi, Indonesia - Watercolumn_Towuti2014_125_MG | ecosystem: Environmental > Aquatic > Freshwater > Lake | place: Indonesia...
GCTTCCGGCCTGCGTCTATTCGGGATTGAGTTCTTCGGGACCTTTATTGATATCGGTGTGCCTGATGATTATCGTCGAGCCGCTTCACTCTTAGCGGTCTAACGCGAGAGGATTGTGAGACCGGTCGAGCAACTGAAGACAAATCTGGAGCGCTCCATCGAAGCCAAGCGCCAGTTGATGGAGAATCCGGAAAGCCTGTCGCTCTTTGGACGCGCCGTTGAAACGGTCATTGACCGATACAAGCGTGGCGGGCGCATCTACATCGCGGGGAACGGCGGGTCGGCTGCGGATGCACAGCACCTGGCGGCGGAATTCGTCAGCAAGCTGGCTCGATATCGTGCGCCGCTGCCGGCCGAGGCGCTCACCGTGGATAGCTCTATTCTGACCGCGATCGGCAACGACTATGGATTCGATCAGGTCTTTTCCCGGCAACTGACAGGTAAGTTGACGAAGAACGATGTGTTTCTGGGAATCACGACGTCCGGAAAGTCCCCTAACATTCTCAGGGCGCTTGAACAATGCCGGGCAATGGGCGTCCCGAGTATCGTGTTTTGTGGGCGCGATGGTGGCGAGGCCAAAACGCTCGCCGATTATTGTTGCGTGGCGCCTGGCGCAACAACCAGCACGATCCAGGAAATACACATTGTCCTCGCCCACACCCTGTGCGAGTGTGTTGAAGCGGCGTTGTGCTCGGCCTAACGTGTGAGCATTAGAAAAGGACACCCTATGACATACAACATTCTTGTGACCGGCGGCGCGGGGTATCTGGGTTCCACAATGGTCCCTGACTTGCTGGAAGCGGGCCACAAGGTCACGGTGCTTGATAACTTCATGTACAAGCAGGCCAGTCTCAACCATGTCTGCCACCATCCCAACTTTTCCGTGGTCAGAGGTGATATCCGTATCGAACGCGTGATTGCGCCGCTGCTCAAGAAGGTGGATATCGTCATCCCATTGGCTGCGCTCGTCGGGGCGCCGATGTGCAACCAGGATCCGGTCGGTGCCACGACGGTAAACCACGACGCCATTGTGCTGATGCTGCGCCTTCTGTCGAAGCAGCAGATGGTACTGATGCCAACGACCAATAGTGCCTACGGAACCGGAGATAAGAATAACTTCTGCACGGAAGAATCGTCGCTTAATCCGATATCGCAGTATGCAAAGGAAAAAGTGGAGATCGAAAAGAAACTGATGCAGCGGGAGAGCGTTATCAGCTTCCGCCTCGCCACCGTGTTCGGCATGTCGCCGCGCATGCGAATCGATCTGTTGGTGAATGATCTCACCTACCGCGCGGTGCATGACCGCTTCGTGGTGCTGTTTGAGAGTTCGTTCAAGCGCAACTATGTGCACGTGAAGGATGTGTCCAGGGTCTTCCAGCACGCCATTGTGCACTTCGACAGGATGAGAGGGCAGATCTACAACGTTGGGTTGTCAGACGCGAATATTTCCAAGAGAGAACTCTGCGAGCGAATCCAGAAACAGGTGTCGGATTTTGTGTTCCTGGAGGCGCCAGTCGGCAAGGATCCAGACCAGCGGAACTATATTGTCTCCAACGCCAAGATCGAGTCGACGGGATTTAAGCCCATGTATTCGCTCGATGTGGGAATTGACGAATTGATCAAAGGGTACACAATGATCAAGAACACGCGTTACGGGAATGTGTGAAGTCACCATTTCGATCGGCGGACATTCGCGGCCACGAGTGCTCCATCTAATGGGCATCCAACAGTATGCAGCATCCTATAGCGGCCACTCGCGCTCGCCGTGAGACGCAAAACGGACATCGTGGCGTCATTGTGTGGTTTACCGGATTGTCCGGCTCTGGAAAGTCCACGCTCGCGCATGCGGTCGAGGAGGTCTTATGTCGACAAGGGTGCCGCACGTTTGTGCTGGACGGCGACAATATCCGCCATGGTTTGTGCCGCGACCTTGGTTTTTCGGCCAACGATCGTCATGAGAACATACGACGGGTCGGTGAAGTGGCCAAACTGTTTATGGAAGCGGGCATGATTGTGTTGACGGCTTTCATTTCCCCTTATCGAGCAGACCGTGCATTTGCGCGCAGTTTAGTTGGTAGCGGCGACTTTCTTGAGGTGTATTGCAACGCGTCACTTGAAGTGTGCGAAGCCCGCGACCCCAAGGGCATGTATCGGGAGGCTCGTCTCGGACAGATTCCCGAGTTTACGGGCATAGCGTCACCCTATGAAGCCCCTGAAATTCCTGAAATTGCGGTAGGGAGTGGAACGGCGGACATCGAAACGTGCGTGCAGCAGATCATCGAGGAAATAACGAAGCGTGGTATTTGCCGCTTCCCGTTACCCTTGACGCCATGAAAGTGATGCCGGGGAATGCGGGTGTTTCCGGTCGGCCCGACCGAATGCGCAATGCTAGGCGATCTGGTCGAGGAGCCGGGTGATCGGGAGTACAGAAGACTGATGAGGACGATCTGCCAGTTGTTTCGCGTTCTTTATCGTCACCAAGCCATGATCCTTGCCATGGTAGCTCGAGATTTGCAGAGCCGATATGTGGGAACGCTGGGCGGAATTCTGTGGACCTTTGCCCATCCTCTTGCGGTGATCGTCATTTTCTATTTTGTATTTACCGTTGGGTTCCGGTCACAGGGGCCTGATCGGACCCCCTTTCTCCTTTGGTTTGTATGCGGAATGATTCCATGGTTCTTTTTTAATGAATCGCTCATGGCTGCGGCTACTTCGATCACCAGCCATGCCCATTTAATAAAAAAAACTATATTTCCATCGGAGATTCTGCCGGTGGTCAGCGTGACTGCCGGACTCGTTCTTCATTCTGTATTTCTGTTTATCCTAGCTGGCATGTTGGTGGCGTTTGATGTGCAGTTTGCGGCAGGCCGGTTGCTGATCGTCTATTTTTTGTTTTGTACGTGTGTCCTGTCGCTCGGCCTCGGGTGGTTGCTGTCTGCTGTACAGGTGTTTTATCGCGACGTTTCACATGTGCTGTCAATCGTGCTCAACCTGTGGTTCTGGGTCACCCCAATCGTGTGGCCATCGGAGAAGATTCCGTCAGAGTATCGCGGTTGGTTGTTCTGCAATCCGATGTACTATATAATTGAGGGCTATCGCGGCCTGCTGATCTTCAACAAAACCATATGGCCGAGCGCTGAGCATACGGCCTATTTCTGGGGTGTCGTGCTGGCGGTGTTTTGGGCCGGTGCCTATGTATTCGGCCGACTCAAACCGGAATTCGTGGAAGACATATAGTCAATATCCATGCCGTCTTCTCCCGTTATTTCAGTTCGAGACCTGTCCAAGAAATTCCGGCTGTTCGCATCACCGAAAGATCGTTTCCGGGAGGCGCTGCACCCGTTCCGGAGGCGGTATCACCGTGAGTTCTGGGCATTGCGCGACGTATCATTCGATGTTTTGCGCGGCCAAGCTGTCGGAATCATGGGCAGAAATGGCTCAGGGAAGTCTACACTGTTGCAGATCGTTTCATCGGTTATGCGGGCCACTCAAGGCGAAGTGTGCGTTAACGGTCGCTTGTCGGCTTTGCTGGAGCTGGGTGCCGGATTCAATCCGGAATTCACAGGCCGGGACAATGTCATCCTCAATGGGGCGATTATGGGATTGTCCCGCAAGGAGATGATTGAGAGGCTTCCAGAAATAGAAACCTTCGCTGACATCGGGGAATTCTTCGATCAGCCGGTGCGGGTCTATTCTTCGGGGATGTATGCGCGCGTGGCGTTTGCATGCGCGATCCATGTCGATCCGGACGTGTTGATACTTGATGAAATTCTTGGCGTGGGAGACGCCAAATTCCAGGAAAAGTGCTACAACCGGATTTGCACCATGCGCAAGAAGGGGGTCAGTATTCTTCTCGTCAGTCATAGCACCGAAGCCATACAGCGCAACTGCGAATCTGCCTTGCTCCTCGAAGCAGGAAAGGTGGTGCAATATGGACCTGTAGACGCAGTAGTCGCTGCTTATCATGACCTTCTATATGGTTCCGGGAAAACTGGATTGCTGGGGGATGCGAAACCGTTTAAGAAAAATGAGGGAGCAACTCTGGAAACAGAGAATATCGCACAGGAATCCGAACTCCGAACATTTCTGGAAGGTGATGGCGAGCCGCTCTTCCGGCGCTTTCCCTATTACAATCCGTATGAACGTCGAATTGGAAATGGTGGTGCCGAGATAGTGGATTTCCTTGTGGCGGCCAATGGTGAGCTCCACTTCAATGTATTGTCCGGTTCGGAAACTTTGACTGTTTACCTGAAGGTGAGATTCAATCGAAGGGTCGACATGCCCCGCATAGGCTGGGCGATCGTGACTTCAGAAGGCATTGTCATCGCAGGATCCAACACGGTAATGCTGAACATTCCTCTCGCGTCCGCTCAGGCGGGGGAAACTTGGGTGTACGCAGTAAAGATGAAGCCGAATTTTTGTGGTGGTCAGTACTTCCTTACTGCAGGGGTTGGTGAGTGTGATAAAGTTGGTGCGTGCGATGGAGATGAATGGACATATTTTGACGTAAGGAGATCGGTATGTCACCTTTCAGTGGCAACGTCAGGACGCGCAACCGGCTTCGTTGAAGTGCCCTTCAGTTGCGCGGTTCTTCACGGGCCTCTCAATAAGGCCCTTAGCTTGAGCTAGAGGCTAAGATATTGATGCTCCTATTCCCGTTCATTCCGAAGTGCTAGGTCGATTGCTTGCAATATGAACGATCGTTGTGGTCCAGATTCGCCGGCTTGTAAGTACCTCGTAGTTGGACCTCCACGCGGTGGATTCACCTTGCTGCTTTCGGTTCTGGTCACTCTCTATCGGGACCGGGGAATCCAAAAACCACAGGCCCAGGAAATTGCCGATCCCTACATTGCCATCGCTGGAGAGTATCTTGATGCTGCGATACGAGACTGGTTCTGCTCGCAGGTCGGTGAGGACAGACTGTTTTTTAGCAAGGAATTTTCAATTCTTGTGGGTGGCCCAAAATGGATTTGTGCCGGTGATGCAAACACCGTTTGCGTTCGCAAGTACCTTGGCGTTAAGGGGGCTGGCGATTTCACTTTCCTGCTGTACTTGCCGCGATGGGTGCTGGCTTTCGACGAGATCATTCATTCGCACAGCCACCCGGCACGCTGGCTGGCGATGCCCGACTATTCGGAATTCAGGAAGTTTGCCTCGATTCGCAATCCAATCGACATCATCCACTCCTCCGTTTTCTCCATCAATGCGCTGGCCAGTGAATATATCCAGCGTGAGCTGAAGCTGGACGAACACCAGATTCGACGCGAACTTGCGCTGAACAAACTCACCAACCCGGAGTTTATTTCTGGACTGATCGTCTTTCTCAAGAACTACATCGACGAGTTCGTCCCCGTATCCGACCGATTCGATTATGTGATGCGCTGGGAAGATTTGATTCAACAGCCTGCTGAGGAAATCCAGCGTATTGCACAAGCTACCGGCGAACCCGCTAGTCTGGGATATGCAGCCCGCGTCTGGAGCGAATTAGATCACCGTAACCTGACCCGATACCACAGGCATAGTTTTCGTCGCGGTTTGTTGTACGATTGGCAGTTCAACATTACCAATACCCACCTCAAACTTTTTGAGGAAGCCGGCTTCGGAGAATACCTCGAACGATTTGGCTACGATCCGATCGCCTATTTTAAGGAGAGTGACTACACGTCTGACCAGTTGCTTATTGAGGAGCACATCAGACGGGGACAGCCCTATGTGGAAAATCTGGACGATGATCTGATAACCCTCGCATTCAACAAGACGAACTTCACGCCGTCGCCTCGTTTCAAATTCCAACACTATCCTCGGCAGGGTGCGATCGAGGTTGAGAGGTCCACCATGCGCGATGACGCCTTGATGACGGGATTCGTGACTCGTGTGTCCCCCGCCTCGGAAGTCGTTTTCAACTACCTCCAGGAATTGCGGCCGGCTGCAGAAGAGGCGACAGTAGGCAATGATGCGCCGCTTAGGGCGTTGCGCGAGCGATACAAGGAGGTGTTCTCGGAATGGCTGGGCGATCGTTCTGAGGCGATGGTTGCTGCAGTGACGCGCTCTACCATTTCGATGACGTCCCCCCCGGTTTGTTGAGAGTGTCGCCGGATACAATATCGTTCTTCTGGAGGGCCACCATTATTCCGTGCCGCAATCGCTGGGGCCTATGGATCTTGGGCAACTCGACAAATCTGCACTATTAGCGTCGATCCTGATCACCCGCACGTATGGAGAGGCGATCCAGGCTATCGAAAGGACGACTGAGGCGTGAACCGGCATTTGGACTTTTTTGACCCTAGCATCAGCGGCGCTATTGGTAAACCGCTCGAACGTGCATTTGAATTCGGGGTCCGCAGAGCGGTGGTGGTCGGTACGGAGGCTTGCGGACAGAAATTGGCCAGCGTCCTGCGGAAAGTCGGATTCTCCTGGGTTGAAAGTCCGTTGGCTACCTTCAGGACCCCGGAGGCTAATACCGACCTTGTCCTTATAACCAGCACGAACGGCGCAGATGTTTCGAAGGCCCTTCATGCCTGCATCGACAGAAACGTTGTCGTTATTGCTCCGATCACCGAACATCACTACAGTCGGCGCACCGTGTTTTTATTGTCCATACCAAAGGCTGGAACCCATATGGTTATCCGGCTTCTCAATCTGATGGGGCTGAGGCGGTCGCCAGAACGAGCGCCACTGCCCGGTACTTGGTCCACTCCAGTCGGCTATCATTATCACGCCCCCTGCAGGGATCTGCTAGCTGGTGACTCGTTTGATCCAATGGGGCGCCAATTGTTGTTTCGGTCGCCAGCGATTTTTGTGTATCGAAACCCACTCGATATTGTTGTGTCCGAGTTGGACTGGTTTCTAAAACCAGATCACGCTCTTTCCGCATACCTGAATTGCTGTACGGACAAGGCGGAACAACTGGATCGACTGATCGCGGATAGCACTGTGATGGGCACCATTCGCGATCGCATCAATAGCCACGTCGGTTGGATAAACTTCAACAATGTCATCGCGGTCAGCTATGAGGAGTTAGTAGGGCAGCGCGGAGGCGGAAGCGACTCCGCGCAGCTAGATACCATATGGGCTATGCAGCTGAAGCTCCAGGTTTCCGGAAGTCCGCAGGACTACGGCTCTCGTCTGTATGATCCGGCCAGCGCGACCTTCTCCAAGGGGCGGATTGGTCGCCATAAGGAGTGTTTTGAGAAGCGTCATTTCACTCTTTTTGATTCCTTGCCTCAAGATTTCATGCAAACGCTTGGGTATACTCGTGGCTCGCGGATTTCATCGAGGGTGAAGATGCTACGCCAGCGGACCTTGGTGGTAAAGGAGTTGCCACTCCCTCTTTTCTATGAGCCACGATTGGTGCGGGAGGGCATGTTAGGTTGGAATATTGTTGAGGTAGGGGGAAGGTATTTCCCTGTGAGACAGGGTGCGCACGCTACGTTCCCAGAAAACGCCAAGGCCATTGTAGCTGGAACCGAGGGGTTCATGACCTTGCGCGATGCTGAGGACGCGGTAATTATTGGTCAGGCGGAGACAACTGGCGGCAGGGCGCCGGGAGTCACTCAACCAGAGTTGGTCGTTGAAGGCTATTGCGGGTTTAACATTGTTTGCTACAAGGGTGGTTGGTATGGATTTGATCAAGCGGCAGGTTCGATTGACATCGGCGCCCTTGGCGACTCCATCCTGGAGGCCATGAAGCGAAATGGGAGTTGCGTGACGGGGGAAACCATCGCCGATGTCAAGGCCGAAATACTTCGCCTGGTAATGAGAAAAACGGAGCAGCAGGATCATGCGTTGCACGACGAGTTGACTGGGCTCAGAAGTCACATGGAGCAGCAGGATCATGCGTTGCACGACGAGTTGACTGGGCTCAGAAGTCACATGGAGCAGCAGGATCATGCGTTGCACGACGGGTTGACTGGGCTCAGAAGTCACATGGAGCAGCAGGATCATGCGTTGCACGACGGGTTGACTGGGCTCAGAAGTCACATGGAGCAGCAGGATCATGCGTTGCACGACGGGTTGACTGGGCATATGAATGAAGCAGGCCATCTGATTGGCAAGGTGCGTTCCTTAATGAGGAAATTGTTTAAGCCCAAAGAACGCATGTCATAACAGTGATTGTTCACAAAAATACACCGCCGCCGGCACCGCGTCTGTCATTCATTCTATTGGATTGGAGCTGTCGCGAGCGATTCAGCACTTTGGATTGGCTGCGTCAACAGAATGTGCCCAAGGACCAATATGAGTTGATTTGGGTGGAGCTTTATGACCGCGTCGTCGACGAAGTGATGGAGAAAGCTGACATCGTCATTACGTGCAACCAACGAGGCATGTATCACAAACATATTGGTTATAACGTCGGCCTGCTCCAGGCACGCGGCGAACTGATTTGCATCTGCGATAGTGATGCTGTTTTTCCACCTGACTTTGTGCATTCCGTCTTTCGCTCTTTTCAGATGGAGGGGGGAAGATTGGCTATTCCACTTGTGCTGATGCATTACGAATGGCGCACCTCTCTGTTCTATCCCGACAACCTGACAGACACTGCATTACTCAAAAATTCTAAGCGCTGGCAATGGTGGCCACTCATCGTCAATGAGGGGGCCTGCATGACGGTGCGCAGATCAGATGCCATTCGATTTGGCGGTTTTGATGAGCATGCAAGTTACCGGGGTTATCTTTGCGGGCCCTATGACCTGGGATGGCGTTTGGTCAACGCAGGTTGGCCCGAGATTTGGCATGACGAGTCTGTCGCCCTGTGGCATTTTGCACATCCCGATCCAATTGGAACCAATGGCCAGCGAGCCTCACTGAGACAGTTGCTAGAAAAGGTCTATCCCCATCTTCATGGGCACGCACTGACGGCTGTTGAAGCATTTTCCACAGGCCGTTTTCAGGCCCTTCAAGAAAATCATGAAATCTGGGCTTTGCGCATGAGGGATCGGCGCATTGGATCCGAACTGGAAACTCGATACTCCAATTTGACAGGGCAAGGAGGATATTCTCCTTGGGAGATTCGATTGTTATGGATGTCTTTGGTAAGAGAAATTATTGGGCAGTATCTTGAAGATCGCCTATGGGAATTCGGTCGCAGACTCACTAAGAGTCTGATAGGGGAACGTCTTTATGGGAAACTGGGTGCTGTCTATCACAATTATAGGGCTTTTTATAGAGTTAACCATGCGGTACCGGCGGAAATGCCAACTCTGCTATGTTCTTTGAAGGGCTATAATATCATCAAAGTCAAGGATGTGTTTTACGCCGCTCCGCATAGGATCGGTCAATTGGATCTGTCGACTGATGAAGGAAGAGCCCATCCTGAACTACTGACCTCCAAAAGCTACAAGATGATTCTCGAGAAAGTCCGAAAGATGTCACGGGTTTAAGGCATTCATCATTCTGTCAGGTGGTCGCGATGGAAAAATCAAAATGCTATGATATCTTTATCACCCATGCGTGGCGCTATCATGAGGATTGGACGAGGTTTTCTGAACTCATGGATAAGATACCGGGTCTTGTTTGGCGAAATTTCAGCCTGCCTTGGCATGATCCCGCAATCAGTCCGAACACTGAGGTGGGAGGCCGCTTCATTCGTAGCTTTCTGGAAACTCAGATCATTCCTGTCCAAGTCGTTGTTCTCCTAGCCGGGGTGTATGAGGTAAGGAGCGCCAGACGTTGGGTCGAGATGGAAATCGAAATGGCGAGGAAGCACAACAAGCCCATTATCGGAGTGCCCGCAATCAACAAGCAAGTGGTTCCTGGCGAAGTCATGGCGTTGTGTAATGTGAGCACTAGATGGGATGGGGCACAAATCATCGCCACCATTGACGAAGTGCGGGCCCGTCCACAATGCTCAACCCAGGCTCAAGGGCCCGATCCCGGCATAGCCCTACACTAGGCAGTGTAGGTAGCAGCCTAGTAAGAAGATTTTTATCGGTCTGATATCTTCGCGGGCTTATGATGTATGTGAATCTTCCAGCAAGCGAGTTGACATAAAATGGCGCGCTGACCTAAGCTATGCAGGTCCTACTAAACTAAGGGTTAGGAGCGGACAGTGTCTAGTCGAGGGGAGTAAGAAAATGAATGACACGTCAGTAGTATTGACGCTTAAGAAGGGTAAGAAGACAGCAAAGGTGGAGGGCGCACGAGTAATATTCAGCCCGCATCAATGCTTTGCTTTCGACAACGGGCCAGACGATGTTGAATGTCTTCGAGCTCTTGGCACACATCTCATGACATTACCTGGTCTTGCTCTGGTCGGTTCGAACGAGTTCGTTGCATATCTGTTGCAACATGTCCCCGCTCTCAATACTAGGATTGTCGGCACCGCGTTTTACAGGAATATCCCAGAGATGAACCCGCGACATGGTCTCGCTGCCGTTGAACTGGAGGAGTTGCCGCGAGGGACAAAAACGGTTTTTCTCTGCGAAACGCTGGCGTTCCCGCGCATGCAGATAATCAAGCGACTGCCTCAATCGGTCGACGTTGTCGCCCCTGGAATACTGGCTGAAATTGCGCCAGAGGTCATTCCTGCGAGGGGGTGGACACCGCTTCAGCGCAATATCTACCCAATCGATATCCCAGATATCCGATTCAGGAAAGGCATGGACGTTGCGATTATCGACTGTCCTTCGCGCAACCTATCCTTGATGCCGAACGGACTGGGGTATTTGAACAATGCGTTGAAGAAGACCACAATTTCATATCAGATAGTCGATCTCGACATCATTTCTTATCACCGGTTCCATGTGCACCGGCTCTTCGATATGGGTGGACACATCACTCTTCCGGGTGGTTTGACGTTGCCGGACGATCCGTGGCAGGCGGAACACTACGATCTATGGACGGCAACAGGCGGGGGTGCGTCTGGGCCAACCGGGCGTAATGAGGTATTGGAGTTCTTCAGGCCGGTTATTGACGAGGCGATCGCAGCCCTCGTCGAGGCGAAGCCCAAGGTTCTCGGTCTTTCGATTCAGGGGTGCAACGAAGCGGTTGCACGGGAGATTGCACTCGGCGTGAAAGCCTGTTTGCCGGAGATAGTGATCGTCGTGGGGGGGTTCAGTTGCTACAACCCGGATGTCGGCCGCCGTGCATTCCCGGAATGCGATTATATGTGCATCGGCGAATCAGACCTCACAGCAGGCCCGTTACTCGAGGCGTTGGCCTGTGGCGAGCGACCGTTCAACCAGCCCGGCGTGCTTTCGCGATTTGATACTCCTGATTATTCTTATCTCCCGGCACCCCTGATCCATAACCTGGATGAGATCGAGTTTCCAAAATATGAATGGTGCGATCTGCGGGTCTACAAGAATTTCAACGATTATCAGTTGACACCCATTATCGCGAGCCGGGGTTGCCGCTGGTCGCGATGCACTTTCTGCGCCGAGCGTTTCTACTGGCGCATTCGCACCAAGGAAAACTTTGCGGATGAGCTCGAGTGGCTAGTTAGCCAAGGCTGTCATCTATACATGTTCAACGAAAGCGACCTCGGCGGTATGCCTGAGCGCGTCATGGAAATCTGTGACGAGATCATTCATCGCGGGCTTCACCGCAAGGTAAAACTTACGGGTCAACTTCGAGTCAATAGAAAGCAGAACAGAGCTTTCTTTGAGAAACTACGAGAGGCGAACTTTGTCGCTCTTCGTTTTGGAATCGATGCGTTTTCCGAGCGCACCTTGCGCCTCCAGATGAAGGGTTACACCGTTGACATGATCGAGCAAAACCTGAAGGACTGCTGGGAAGTCGGGATCTTTACGGAGGTTAACTGGGTCATCGGCGTTCCAGGGGAAACCGACGAAGATGTCGAACAGGGCATCGAGCTTATCCTGAAAAACAAGAAGTATATCGGCCGATTGGCAAACATCAACCCTCTGATACTGGTTAACGGCAGTGTCTACTGGATCGATCCGGCCGCCCACAATATTGTGTTCAAGGAGCCCAAGGAAGAGATTTATGAAAAGTATCCAAGGGCTGTCCCTGCAGACAAGTGGTACAGCACCAATCCGTACATCGATGCGCAAGTTCGGAAAGAACGATTTGAGCGTATCGTTCTTGCCCTTCATGACGCAGGATTTAACGTGGGTGCCTGGGCCAACCGTATCATTGAGGATGTCAAGTTGAATCGCGACAAGGCGCGCACAGGTTCTGCTGACGGTAGCGGAATCAGTGCCGGAGAATTCGAGGTTGCCGGCGGCAAAGACGCAAAGAGTGTCCGGAGCCTTACGGAGGAAGAACAGGCTCTTGAAGTGGCAAGCCAGCGTTCCCCGCTCGCCGAAAAAGAACGGGCGCATACTGTCAAGGCGATTGCCATGTACCAGGAAAAAGACGCCCAATCGCGAGATGCCGCCAAACCATCAGCCGAACCTCCACTATTCGGGATCGCCGGTGAACCCCCACGCCTCGTGTGCAAAATGGAAATGCACAACATCGTGTTTCACAACGGCTGGTACTACGGTATTCCCAGTGCGCTTGGGGATGTCGACCTAACGAGTCCAGAGACTGCTAGGATATCCGGAATCATCAGGTATGCCTCCGAAGAAGAAGTCGTTGCAGTCATTCAGCAAAGCGCACGCTGGGCGAACTCGCGTGGTCATTATGACGACCAGAAAAGGCAGCGCGTGGCCGGCTCCTATATGCGGGTGAGTAGCGTAGGTGGAATGTCGGATCTTGGCGAGCTGCCTGACAAGCCGAGGGTCTTGAAATTCGGGCAGTTTCATATAGCCGTTGATCAGCAGGCCTTGAAGAATGCTTTTAGGATGCCCCGATTTCTCCGTACAGGGAAAGGAAAACCCGGTGCTCAGACCCGGGGAGGTAGCATCCAGCTTCACGACGGCACGTTGTTGCGTAGGCTGGCGGGCAGGTTGCCGTCGTCCTTTGTGTCTGAGGTCAAGCGTCTGATCCGTAGCCAATCCTTTAACAATGGTGTCCGGGGGAGTATCGCCGCCAGGAGCGATCGCCAGCTTATAGGTATGCTCTTTCACGCGGTGGTAGACGAATACGTCAGGAGAGTGCTTGCCCGTATTTTTAATAAGGAAGCGCAGAACGATTCGGCCCTGACAATGTCGGCTGGTGGACCGGTGAAAGGAGAGGACTTCTCTATCATTTCAGTGGTGACCAAGGATGCTCAGCCCGAATTGATGTGGAGCATCGACAGTTACAATCTGGTCAAGTTCGACGGAATGTTTTATGGCGTGCCTCATGGGACTGCTGTCGACTGGGATTCCGGCATGGCCGCGTCTATTCCTGCAATGTTAGTGGGGGAATCGCTCGAAGATGTCGTTTCCATGATTGAGCGCGGGAAAAAGACGAAAGAAGGAGGAACTGCATCAGGCTCCGTCGGCCGGCCCCTTGCGATCTTTACCAAGGTGCCGGTATTACTAGGCACAATGCATGATGAAGGTTACAACGTCATCTCATATGAAGGCTGGATCTACGGTATGCCGCATGCGCTTGGTCCTATTGATCTTACCGAGGTGGATGTCATGGAAATGCCGGGCGTAATCCGTGATGTTTCCCGGGATGCCGTGGAAAGTGAAATCATTGCGCGAAGCAGTAAGACCTTTACGTCTTGTAGCAGGGCGGAAGTATGAGAGTTGCCCGTGAAAAGCGTTTTCACCCCCGGCATCTTACAAAACATCGATCTCGCATTATGGCGAAATCATCATTTTGGTTTGCCGCAGGCCAGATGGGACCGGCTTGACGGAAAGAGCTTTTGGATAACTGGTGCGGGCACCGGCTATGGGCGCTGTATTTCGCTGGCGCTTGCCGCGGCAGGAGCCCAGGTTTTTATTTCCGGAAGGGGAACCGAGAAATTGCATGCGACAATGGTTGAGGGGACCTCCCTCGGCATTGATGTTAGCCGTTGTGTTCCGGTTCCCGTTGATATTACGCTGGAGTCGGATCTTGCCCGTGCGACCGAGTCAATTCGTCAACTTACCCCGCATCTGTTTGGGCTGGTGAACAGCGCCGCTCTCCCCCAACCGCAGGTGGGTCCATATCCGCTTGCCAACCAGAGCGCTGCTGCCTGGACCGATCTCATGGCAACTAATGTGACTGGGCCCTGGCTGACAAGCAAGGTCGCCATGCCGCTTATGGACAAAGGGGATGGATTCCGGGTGGTGTTCCTGACTTCCGAAGCTGGATGGGCAGCGACGCCGAGCTTCGGCCCTTATAATGTCAGCAAGTCAGCCGTGAACACGCTTGGCGCATCCCTCGCTGCAGAATGTGCCATGAGGTATCCGGGCAAGGATGTCCAGATTAATGTGCTGGTGCCTGGAGAGGCGCGTACCGAAATGAATCAGGGATCAACGCAATGCCCTTATTCGGTGGTAAGCATGGCTCTTGCCCTACTTTCACATCCACCGGGCGGTCCTAATGGTTGTTTCTTCCATCGCGACGGGAGACATCTTTCGTTTGCATATTCTAAGGAACACCCTGAGAAACTCTTGCCCGGATGACCCAAAACCAGAAAAGTAGGCCAGGGGGAGCTTGAGGAACGGGTCGGCGGCGTGGTCTTCTTTAGCCAGAAGGAGGACCGACGATGGCACGACGACGAGGACATACCGAAGAACAAATCCTGGC
>Ga0233424_10002184_pt1 | contig 14571 bp, 13 predicted proteins | sample Watercolumn_Towu_FD_181011 | JGI IMG/M metagenome (GOLD analysis project Ga0233424, IMG submission 181011) | Freshwater microbial communities from Lake Towuti, South Sulawesi, Indonesia - Watercolumn_Towuti2014_125_MG | ecosystem: Environmental > Aquatic > Freshwater > Lake | place: Indonesia...
CGCGACCTGTATGTGGTCACGCAAAAGGAAGCCGAAAACCATCTGATGTCGGTCCTGCAGACGGCCAGCGGCAGGCTGCCCGAGGCCTCCCCGTATTATTTCGAACGCTTCGGCGGGCTGGGAAATCCGGAGCGATAGATCTTTGCGTCGCGCCGACACCGTGAGGTGGGGCATGATTACTCAGCGCGTATGCAAGGCTGGTGCCGGCAGCAGGAATCGAACCCGCGACCTTCTGATTACAAATCAGCTGCTCTACCAACTGAGCTATGCCGGCATGGGGAAAATTATAGCTGATCGGCATGCACGCCCTGGGCAAGCTTGCACTGCCATGCGTATAGAGTAGACTCGGTTCGAAAATCCCGCATACCAGTCCGGCAATGGCTCAAGCGCAGCCGCACGAAAAAACATCCCTCCACATCCTGATCATCGAGGACTCGGAGGACGACGCCCTGCTGCTCGTCGGCTGCTTCAAGCGCGCCGGCTACAACCTGGATTTCCAGCGTGTCGCGACCGCGGAGGCAACGCATCACTCCCTGCTCGCCCACCCCTGGGACGCTATCCTCTCCGATCACAGCATGCCTGGCTTCAGTGCGCTTGCCGCGCTGGAGATCATGCAGGAACTGCAGCTGGACCTTCCTTTCATCATCGTATCCGGCGTCATCGAGGAAGAAACCGCGATCGCCGCCATGCGCGCCGGCGCGCATGACTACCTGTCGAAGGACCGGCTCGACCGGCTGGTACCCGCCGTCGAGCGCGAAATGCGCGAAGCGAGGAACCGCGCCGAACGGCGCGCTGCGCTCGAGGCTGTGCGCGAAAACGAGGTCCGCTTTCGCGCGCTGGTGTCGAATATCCCCGGCATGGTGTTTCAGCTGCTGAGAAACCCCGATGAAACATTGCGCTTCATCTATGTCAGCGAGAATGCCCTGTCGCTGATGGGGCAGCCGCCAGAGGCATTGGCCCAGGATGTCCGCCTGTTTTTTGACGCCATCGAGTCCGAAGACCGCCTGTCGCTGGACACGGCGATGCAGTTGTCCGCACAGGACGCAGCGCAGGTGAGCTGGGACGGCCGCATACGCCATGCCGACGGCAGCGTGAAATGGATCAATCTGCGCGCAGCACCGCGCCGGGTTGCCCACGGGGAAACGCAGTGGGAGGGCATTGTTTCCGACATCACGCAGAGCAAACTGACAGAAGTCGAACTGCGCGAATCGCGCGCTCAGCTGGCAGAGCTGTCTTCCCATCTCGAAGCGGCCAAGGAGGAGGAGCGGGAGCGAATTGCGCGCGACATCCATGACGAACTGGGGGGCACGCTGGTCGCCATCAAGATCGAGACTTCGCTCCTATCGAGCAAACTGCCTCAGGATCCGCTGCAATTGCGCAAGCGCGTGAGGGGCATCGAGGGCCTCATCGACGAAGCCATCAGCACGGCCGGACGTGTCGCGCGCGAGCTGCGCCCGGGAATCCTGAAGGACTTCGGGCTGGCGGCCGCCATCGAATGCCAGGCCGACGATTTCTCGCACAGGGTCGGCCTCCGCTGCGACACCAGCGGGATACTGCATGACATCGATCCCGACGACGAAACCTCGCTCGCCCTGTTCCGCATCTTCCAGGAAACGCTTACGAACGTGGCAAAACATGCGCAGGCCACCTGGGTGGGCATCCGGTTCTTTCGGGAACGTGATGACCTGGTGCTGGAAATCGTGGACAACGGCCGCGGCATTGCTGCAGACGACATCAACAAGCCCAAGTCGTTCGGCCTGCGCAGCATCCGCGAACGCATGCTTGGGCTGGGTGGTACGCTCGAACTTGCAAGAAATTCGCCGCAAGGCACAAGAGTCGTGCTCCGGGCACCAGCCAGTCCATCGGTCGCCCACCCGGACGAGTAGAATACTTCCGCTCACATCATGAACCAGACCATTCGCATCCTCATCGCAGACGACCATGCCATCGTCCGTCATGGCCTGCGCCAGATCCTGTCCGACTCGGAGGATCTGGTGGTGACGGGAGAGGCAAAAAACGGCATCCAGGCGCTGCAAATGGCGCGCCAGGGCGAGTGGGACGTCGTGCTGATGGATGTTTCCATGCCCGACAAGAATGGCATCGACACCTTAAAGCAGCTGAAAAAGGAATTCCCGAAGCTGCCCGTGCTCATGCTGAGCATGCACCCGGAAGAGCAATACGCCATTCGCGCACTCAAGGCAGGCGCTTCCGGCTACCTGACCAAGCAAAGCGCCCCGGAGCAACTCGTGACGGCCATCAGGCAGGTTGCCAGCGGCAAGAAATACGTCAGCCCGTCGCTCGCCGAGGAACTCGCCAACGCCATTACCGATGATACCGAGCGCCCTACCCACGAAAAACTATCGGATCGCGAATACCAGACGCTGGTCCTGATTGCCTCTGGGAAAACCCTGACCCAGATTGCTGAAGAGCTCAAATTGAGTGTCAAGACGGTCAGCGTCTACCGCGCGCGCCTGCTGGAAAAGATGAAGCTCAAGAACAATGCCGAACTGACCCACTACGGCCTCAAGCACGGCCTGGTCGAATAGCCCGGCTGCCATTCAAGTCCGCCCGGCCTGGGCCGTTAATTCACGGCGAAGGACTGGAAGAAATGGCCGAGATCACCCAACCCTCTGAAATCGCGCGCGAAGCCCTGCGCCGGCTGGCCACGCGCCGCATACCGCCGACGCCGGACAACTACCGCGTTCTGTATCACGAGATTGCCGGCACCACCGCCAAGGAGGAGTTTCCCGAACGCGCCCTCAAGGCCTTGGCCGGGAAGATGCCGCGCGCCACGCCGGAACAGGCGCGGTTCGGCCAGCAAGTCGATGGCGCCATCGCCGGCAAGGACTGGAACGCCTTCACCGGCTCCATGTTGTCCCTGCTCAAGTCGCTCGAGGCCGAGCCCCTGGACTGGTCCGAGCTTATGCGCGATCTGCTCGGCCAGATGGAAAGACGCCATGCCGGCATCACGGCGGCCAAGAAGCGCGAGGCAATCGAGCATATCCTCAAGTCGGCCGGCGCCGACCCCGCCAACCTGTTCGAGCGGATGCAATCCCTGCTTCGTTCCTGGTCCAAGTCGGGAGCCGGCGCCGAGCCCTCCGCGCTGACAGGCGAGATCGGGCCAGCCGCGGCGCCTGCGGGCGAAACCGAGCGCCCCGCCAGCCTGCCGCAACCCTCGATCGGCGCGGAGGAACCGAGGCTGCCCAGCGACGAACTGCGCGAACTGATCGCCCAGCTGGTCGAAAGCGCGGTCAGCATGCTGCTGATCGACACCCCCGAGCTCGCCGACGAAGCCTCGGCCCTGGCCGACAGCGTGCGTCAGGCGCGCGATGCCGCAACGTTCGCCCTGCTCGTCAAACAGCTCAAGCAGTTCAATTACCGCCTGCACTTCGTCGCCGAGGACCAGGCCGAACTGAAGGCCGCCCTGCAGAAACTGCTCCAGCTCGTCATCGAGAACATCAGCGAGCTGGTGGAGGACGACAAGTGGGTGCATGGGCAGATCAGCATGGTGCTGGACCTGTTCGGCGAGCCGCTCAACATCCGCCGCCTCGCCGACGTCGGGCAGCGCCTGCGGGAGGTGATCTACCGGCAGAGCGCCCTCAAGAAAAACCTCAATGAGGCGAAGGAGCGGCTGAAGGTCATGCTGGCCGGCTTTGTCGATCATCTCGCCAGCTTCTCCGAATCGACCAGCGACTACCACGACAAGATCGAGAAGTGCGCCACCCGGATCAGCGCCACCAACGATCTGGCCGAACTGAACGACGTCATCGAGGAAGTGATGCGCGAGACGCGCGTCATCCAGTTGAACGCGCAGCGCTCGCGCGACGAGCTGAACGGCCTGAAAGCGCGAGTCAGCGAGGCCGAGCAGGAAGTCGTCCGCCTGCAGAACGAGCTCGCCGAGACGAGCGAGATGGTCAGGCACGACCAGCTCACCGGCGCGCTCAACCGAAAGGGCCTCGAGGAAACCCTCGACCGGGAGCTCGCCCGTTCGCAGCGCAGGGGCACGCCGATCTGCGTGGCCCTGCTCGATGTCGACAACTTCAAGGCCCTCAACGACACCTATGGGCACCAGACCGGAGACGATGCCCTGGTGCACCTGGCGCGCGTCATCCGCGAGACCATGCGCCCGCACGACACCCTGTGCCGCTACGGCGGGGAGGAATTCCTCGTCATCCTGCCCGACACGCAACTCGCCGACGCGGAGTCGGCGCTGACCCGCCTGCAGCGCGAGCTGACCAAGCGCTTCTTCCTGCACAAGAACGACAAGCTGCTCATCACCTTCAGCGCCGGCGTCACCGCATTCCGCGCCGAGGAAAAGCGCAACGAAGCCATCGCCCGCGCCGATGCGGCGATGTACCAGGCCAAGAAAACCGGCAAGAACCGGGTCGTGGCGGCCGAGTGAGCAACACAGGAACGGAAAAGAAAATCGCCGGCATAGCCGGCGATTTTTTTGGGAGTCAGGGGATTTCAAAACCCTGCACGCAAGGAGGCGTGTACAGGTGTTATCGGCACGAGTTTAGGAATCTTGAGGATTATTTTTCGGCCCTCTTCATAAACGCCTTTCGCCACAAAGAATTAGGGCGGAACCTTGCGACTCCGCCCTAAAGTTTTCCCGAGGCAAACCGTTATAGCAATTGACGGCGACATCATCGCCCGCCGGATCGGGAGTCAGGGGGCGAAGGGTTGTTAAACCCGCTGTCAGAACCCTCAAACTTGCAAGGAGAACTGAAATGCCTCAGGTAATCAATAGTAACATCGCGTCCATCAACGCACAACGCAACCTCAATTCCTCGCAGAACGCCCTCGCCACCTCGCTGCAGCGCCTCTCCTCCGGCCTTCGCGTCAATAGCGCCAAGGACGACGCCGCCGGCCTGGCGATTTCCGAACGGATGACGGCGCAGGTTCGTGGCCTCAACCAGGCCGCCCGCAACGCCAACGACGGCATCTCGCTGGCGCAGACCGCCGAAGGCGCGCTGGGCGAAATCGGCAACAACCTGCAGCGCCTGCGCGAACTGGCAGTGCAGTCGGCGAACGGCACCAATACCGCAAGCGACCGCGCCTCCCTGCAGGCGGAAGCCGCTCAGCTGACGGCGGAAATCACCCGCGTCGCCAGCCAGACCCAGTTCAACGGTCTGAACATGCTCGACGGCTCGTTTACCAGCCAGACCTTCCAGGTCGGCGCCAACGCCAACCAGACGATCTCGGTCTCCTCGATCGCCGACTCACGTGCCTCCGCCCTCGGCAGCCACACCCTGTCCGCCGACGGCACGATCACGGGCAACACCGTGGTTGGCGCCACCGCCGCTACGACCGGCAACGGCATCGGCGCCGAGACCAACCTGACCATCACCACCAGCGGCGGCACCTCGAGCGCGATTTCCTATGCCGCGAACTCTACGGCAGCGCAAATCGCCACCGCCATCAACAACGCCACATCGAGCCTCGGCGTCACGGCCAGCGCGGTCAACAGCACGACGCTTGCCAGCCTGAGCGCAGCCGGCACGGTCAGCTTTACCCTGTTCGGCGGATCCACGTCGGCCACCAACGCGGCTGCCATCAGCGTCTCGATCACGAACCAGAACGATCTGAGCAACCTGGTTTCGGCCATCAACGGCGTGCAGGGCACCACCGGCATCACCGCCGCCTTCACCAGCACGGGCAGCAAGGCGTCCATCACCCTGAGCACCACGGATGGCCGCAACATCGGCATCGACACCTTCAACAACACCGCCGGCGGCGCGGGCGATACCGTCGTCTTCGGCGGATCGACGCTGACCGATGGCGCCGCCGCCACGGCCAACGCCGTGGTGACCGGCACCATCTCGCTCTCCAGCACGGAAGGCGCGATGTCCACGGCCCTGGCCAACGCCGACGTCTTTGCCGCCGCGGGTGTCAACAACAGCTCGTTCCTGTCCGTGGCTGCGCTGGACATTTCCACCGCCAGCGGTGCCCAAAACTCCATTGCAGCGCTGGATTCCGCCCTGACCCAGGTCAGCAGCTCGCGCGGCGCGCTGGGTGCCTACCAGAACCGCTTCACCTCGGCGATTGCCAACCTGTCGACGACCGCGGAAAACATCTCGGCCGCCCGCAGCCGCATCAAGGATGCCGACTTCGCGGCGGAAACTGCAGAGTTGACGCGCAACCAGATCCTGCAGCAGGCGGGTACGGCGATGCTGGCCCAGGCGAATGCATTGCCGAACAACGTCCTGACGCTGATCCGCGGTTAATCTCTCCAGCCACGTTTGAGGACGGGTGCCGGTGGCAACACCGGCACCCTTAACCCAGACACCAGGAGTGGACCATGGCGATACAACAGATCGGTAACCTGGCGGCCTACGGGCTCCAGGGGATGGTCGCCACGCCACGCCCTGCCGCGGCCAAGCCGTCAGCACCGGCTGAAGCTGTCACGGACACAAAGCCGAGCCCCCCGCCCAGCGAGGAGCAAGTAGAGGTCGCCGTCGAAGCCGTCCAAAGGGCGGTCGAGCCGGTGGCACGCAACTTGCAATTCTCGATCGACAAGGAAACGGGGAAAACCGTCATTTCGGTGGTCGACGCGCAAACCAAGGAAGTGATTCGCCAGATTCCCGGCGAGGAAATCCTGGCCATCGCCCGCGCCATCGACCGAATGCAGGGTTTGTTATTGAAACAAAAGGCTTAGCAACCATCGCGTAATACGAAGCACATGGCGCTCTCTTCACCCGGCATCGGGTCCAACCTCGACGTCAACAGCATCGTCAGCCAGCTGATGGCGCTGGAACGCCGCCCAATCACGGCGCTCGACAAAAAGGAGGCGGGGTTCCAGGCGCAGCTCACGGCCTACGGAACCCTGAAGGGGGCGCTCTCTTCTTTCCAGAATGCACTGAAGGCGCTTGCCACACCGGCAAGATTTACCGGCAACCGGACAGGCGTTGCCGACACCACCGTCCTCACGGCCAGCGCCGGCAGCGGCGCAGCAGCCGGCAGCTACGGCATCCAGGTCACCGCGCTGGCCCAGGCGCACAAGCTGAAGACCGGCACCACCTTCGCCAGCACGAGCGAGACGCTCGGCAGCGGCACGCTCAGCATCCAGTTCGGCACCTACAGCGGCGGGATCTTCACGGCCAATCCCGACAAGGCCGCTGCGACGATCACGATTCCGGCCGGACAGAACTCACTGGCCGGCGTGCGTGACGCCATCAATGCCGCCAACGCCGGCGTCACCGCCGGCATCGTCAACGACGGCTCCGGCAACCTGCTGACCATTGCCTCGAAGGATGGCGGCGTGGCCAACGCCCTCCGGATCACCGTCACCGACGACGACGGCAACAACACGGACAACGCCGGCCTGTCGCGACTGGCCTACGACGCCGCCACCGGCGGCACGTCCAACATGGCGCAAAGCCAGGCGGCACAAAACGCCACCGTGATCATCGACGGCATCACGGTCAGCAAGTCCACCAACATCATCACCGACGCCATCGAGGGTGTCACGCTCAATCTGCTCAAGACCAACGTCGGCTCCAGCACGGCGCTGACCGTCTCGCGCGACACGGGGAGCATCAAGAGCGCCGTGGAGAGCTTCGTCAAGAGCTTCAACGACGCGGCCAAGGCCATGAAGGACCTTTCCGCCTATAACGCCGCCGCCAAGCATGGCGCCATCCTCCAGGGCGACAGCACCCTGCGCACCATCCAGTCGCAGTTGCGCGCCGTGATCAACAGCGCACTGTCCACAGCGGGGGGCGGCCTGACCACGCTGTCCGACATCGGCGTCGCCTTCCAGAAGGACGGCACGCTGGCCCTCGACGGGACCAAGCTGCAGAAAGCGCTGGACGACCCGAACAAGGACATCTCGACGCTCTTCGCCGCCGTCGGCAAGCCGACGGACAGCCTGGTGTCCTACGTCGGTTCGACTTCGGATACCAAGGCGGGCAGCTATGCCCTCAACGTCACGCAGATCGCCACGCAGGGAAAGGCCGTCGGCGCCGTCACGCTGGGCGGCTCGACCGTCATCACGGCGGGCAGCAACGACACGTTGGCCGTCAGCATCGACGGCACCGCCGCGACGATCACGCTCGGCGCAGGAACCTACACCCCCGCGCAGCTCGCGGCGGAAATCCAGTCGCGCATCAACGGCAACGGCACCCTGTCCGCGGCGGGCAACGCCGTCGCGGTCAGCCAGTCGGGCGGCATCCTCACGATCAGCTCGCGCAAATACGGCTCCGCCTCCAGCGCCACGGTGAGCGGCGGCAACGCCCAGGCCGACCTCTTCGGCGCCACGACGGACACCGCCGGCGTCGATGTCGCCGGCACGATCGGCGGCCAGGTGGCGACGGGCTCAGGACAGTCCCTGACCGGGAGCGGCGATGCGGCTGGACTCAAGCTGACAGTTGCCGGCGGCGCCACGGGAGACCGCGGCACGGTGAATTTCTCGCTCGGCTACGCCCACCAGCTCGAGCAGCTGATGGGGCGCCTGCTCGACAACGACGGCCCCCTCGCCGGACGCACCGGCGGCATCAACCGCACGATCCGCGACATCGCCGGCCAGCGCGACGTCCTCGAGCGGCGCCTCGACATGATCGAAAAGCGCTACCGCGCCCAGTTCTCAGCGCTCGACACCATGATCGCCAGCATGACCAAGACCAGCAACTTCCTCACGCAGCAGTTGGCCAATCTGCCAGGCGCGGCGAAGCAACAATGACCCAAGACAGGAGCAAGACGATGTTCGCGGCGATGCACAACCCGATGGCGGCTTACAAGAAGGTGGAGATCGAAACCGGCGTCGAGTCGGCCGATCCGCACAAGCTCATCCTGATGCTGTTCGAGGGCGCGCTGCTGGCGGTGGCCTCGGCCTCGCTTCACATGCAGCGCAAGGAAAGCCCCGCCGACGTGGCGCGCAAGGGGGAAGCCATCTCGAAGGCCATCAACATCATCGAAAACGGCCTCAAGGCCAGCCTCGACATGAGCGCCGGGCCCGACCTAGCGGCCAAGCTGGCGGCCCTCTACGACTACATGGTGAGCCGCCTGCTCTACGCCAACATCCACAACCAGCCCGCCATTCTCGATGAGATCAGCCACCTGCTCGCCGAACTCAAGGGCGCCTGGGAGCAGATCGGGAGAAAGGCATGAGCGCGCTGGCCATGTACGAAACCATGCGAGCGCTTTCGGCGCAAATGACCGAGGCGGCGGTCGCCTGCGACTGGGACAGGCTGGTCGGACTGGAGCAGGACTGTGCCGGCCTGGCGAGGCAGCTCGAGGCCAACGGCGACACGGTCCCGCTGTCCGATGCCGAACGGGCGCGCAAGCGCGAACTCATCCTGCAGATCCTGGCCGACGACGCCGAGGTCCGCCGCCACACCGAGCCGTGGATGGAACAGGTCAAGGGCTTCCTCGGCGCCGGCACCCGACAGCGCGACCTGCAGCGCACCTACGGCCTGAAGTAAAAAGTCAGTCTCCCTGGTACGGCGAGATGATCCCGAGCGACCTCGCCGCCCGCCTGCGACTCCTCACCGAGTCCCTCGTCAATCCCGTCTCGCCGGTCCATGAAGTTCCCGCCGAGCTGCCCGAGCTGCCCATCGGCCAGCGTTTCACCGCGCGCATCGAGAGCGCCCTGCCCGACGGCACCTTCCGCGCCCTCGTCGCCGGCCGCAGCCTGACGCTGGCGCTGCCGCAGCAGGCCAGGCCCGGCGACACGCTCGAACTCGTCGTCGCCGCACGCACGCCGCGCCTGATCGTCGCCGGCAATGCCGAAGACGCGCCGGCGCGGTCCGCCGCGCCGACCACGCTGTCGCAAGCCGGCCGGATCATCAGCACCCTGCTCGCCGGCGAGGGCCGCCCGGCGCAGGCGCCCGTGCTCACACGCGCCGCACCGCTGCTGCCGGCGCCGGCGCCGCAGGCCGCCCGGCTGGCGCCCGCGCTGCAGCAGGCCATCGTCGAGAGCGGCCTGTTCTACGAGTCGCACCAGGCGCAATGGATCGCCGGCCGCTATCCGCTGGAGGCGCTGGCACGCGAGCCCCAGGCGCGGCTGAAGCCCGTGAGCCGGGATGCTGCGCCAGGCTTGCCCGCACCGGCACTCGGCGCACCGGCCAGCCCAACGCCCGCCGGCGAAGAAGCCGCCGCGCCCACACGTGCCGCGGCAAACCCGCCCCAGACGGTCGCCCCTCTGCCGGCCGAGCTGCAGGCCCTCGTGCAGCAGCAGCTCGACGCCGCCGCCACGCAGCACGTCGTCTGGCGCGGGGAAATCTGGCCCGGACAGGCGCTGCACTGGGAGATCGAAAGCGAGGAGCGCCGCGAAGGCACGGCGAACGAAGCACCGGCGGAAACCTGGACGACGGCACTCAAGCTCACCCTGCCGCAACTGGGCGAAGTGAATGCCGTGCTGCGCCTGGCCGCGGGAAAAGTCAGTCTCGCCATGACGGCGCCGGCCGCGCACACGGCCCTGCTGCGCGAAGGACTGAATGATCTCGCCGCCGCTTTCGCCGACGCCGGCCTGCCGCTGCTGGACGCCCAAGTGGCCGCCCAGGGGAATGCCCATGGCTGAACCGCGCCGCGAAGCCGTCGCCCTCGCCTACTCCGCCGCCGAGAGCGCGCCGCGCGTCGTCGCCAAGGGGCGCGGCCTGATCGCCGAGGAAATCATCGCGCGGGCGCGCGAACACGGCGTGTTCGTGCATGAATCGCCGGAGCTGCTGGCGCTGCTGATGCAGGTCGACCTCGATGCGCGCATTCCGCCGCAGCTGTATGTCGCAGTGGCCGAGCTGCTGGCCTGGATCTACCGCCTCGAGCACGGGCTGGAGCCGCCCCAAGCCGCGCAATAACCATTAGAATCGCCGCATGAGCGAAAGCAATCCGCAGGACATCCGGGAAGACGGCCCGCCGCTCAGGTTCGAGCTGATGCAGGCCGACGACTACGGCAAATACCTCCTGCATTCCAAGAAGGAAATCCTCTTCCTCCTGCGCGCCATGCGCGACAAGGGGACGCTCATCACCGTCTATTTCAACCAGGGCAGCGACTTCCTCCTCACCACGCTGCTCTCGGTCTCGGCGGAACACAACACCATGCTGCTCGACCCGGGCAGCAACGCCGAGATGAACCGCAAGGCGCTGGAGAGCGACAAGCTCGTCTTCATCGCCACCCACGAGAAGGTGAAGATCCAGTTCACGGTCAAGCATCTGGCGCGCGCCGGGCACGAGGGGCGCGAGGCCTTCCGCGCCGCCGTGCCGGACGAGCTGCTGCGCCTGCAGCGCCGCGAGTACTACCGCCTGACCGCGCCGATCGCCCATCCCCTGCGCTGCATCATCCCGGTGAAGATGGCCGACGGCTCGCGCTCCAGCTTCGAGACCACGGTCATCGACATCAGCGGCGGCGGCCTCGCCGTGATGGCACCGCCCGAGGGCGTCGAATTCGAGACAGACCACCTGTTCGAGAACTGCCGCATCGAGCTGCCCGAGGTCGGCACGGTGATCGCCACCTTGCGCGTGCGCAACGTCTTCGAATTCACCCAGCGCAGCGGCGCCCGGCACAAGCGCTCGGGCTGCCAGTTCGTCGACCTGCCCGGCCACATGCTGACCCTGATCCAGCGCTACATCATCCGCATCGAGCGCGAACGCAAGGCGCGTGAAACGGGCATGATGTAGTCCGCCTGAACGCAAAAAAAAGCGGCGCCGGGGCGCCGCTTTTTCATTGCTCCATTACGCGATCAAACCTGCATGTTCATGATCTCGTGATAGGCCGACACCAGCCGGTTGCGCACCTGCACCATCTGCTGGAAGGACAGGTCGGCCTTCTGCAGGGACATCATGACATCCTGCAGGCTGGCGTTGCCGTTGCCCGAGGAGAAGTCCCGCGCCAGCTGCTGGGCATCGACCTGGGCACGGTTCACCTGGTCGAGCGTGCTCTTCAGAATCTGGCCGAAGTCGGCCGCGCCCGCCGCGCCGGCCTGTTTCGGCTGCAAAGCCTTGCCCGAGGCAACCTGCGCCGTCGCGCGCAACTCTGACAGCATTTGATCGATGCCGCGTGTATCCATCCTGACGCTCCCGTATCGTTTCCCGCTTTACAGCAAGCCCCGTGCCAGGGGCTACAGCGCCCCCGCCGTGCGGTACTGCTGCAGCTTGTAGCGCAGGGTGCGCTCGGAAATGCCGAGCAATTCCACGGCCCGCTTGCGCGAGCCGTTCACCGCCGCCAGGGTATCCAGGATGTGCTGGCGCTCGAGGTCGCGAATGTTGGCGGGCGCCGCCTGCGGCCGCTCCGCGCTGCGGATGTCCGTCACTACCGCGGGCTGCGCCGGGGCGACAGCCGCTGCGGAAAATTGCAGGGAAAGCTGCAGGTGCTCGACGCCGACCGTGTTGCCGCCGGCGAGGATCAGCGCCCGCTGCACGGTGTTTTCCAGCTCGCGCACGTTGCCCGGCCAGGCGTGGGCGGCCAGCAGCGACTCGGCCTCGACGGCAAACCTTGCCGCCGGGTTGCCATGCTGGGCGGCAAAATTGCGCGCCAGCGGCAGGATGTCCAGCGGCCGCTCGCGCAGCGCCGGAATCTGCAGGGGGAACACGTTGAGGCGGTAGAACAGGTCCTCGCGGAAGCGCCCGGCGGCCACTTCCTGCGCCATGTCGCGGTTGCTGGTGGCCAGCACGCGGATGTCGAGGGCGATCGGCTTCCGGCCGCCGACGCGCTCCACTTCGCGCTCCTGCAGCACGCGCAGCAGCTTGGCCTGCAGCCCGAGCGGCATCTCGGAGATCTCGTCGAGCAGCAGCGTGCCGCCCTGGGCCTGCTCGAACTTGCCCGCCTGGGCCGCCTGGGCGCCGGTAAAGGAACCCTTCTCGTGGCCGAACAGCGTGGCCTCCAGCAGGTTCTCCGGAATCGCCGCGCAGTTGATGGCGACGAAAGGGGCGCCGTGCCGTGGCGACTGACCATGGATGTAGCGGGCGAAGACTTCCTTGCCCGTGCCGGATTCGCCGGTGAGCAACACCGTGGCCTCGGTCTTCGCCACGCGCGCCGCCAGCGCCATCAGGTTGCGCGTGCGCGGGTCGGCCGCGATCAGACCATCCGCCTGTGCCGGCTGCGCCGCATGACGGGCGACATGCTCGAGCAGCACGCGCGGCTCGAAGGGCTTGAGCAGGAAATCGCAGGCGCCCGCCCGCATCGCCGACACCGCTTTATCCACGTCGCCGAAGGCCGTCATCAGCAGGACCGGCAGGTGCGGCTCGCGCCCGCGGATGGCCTTCAGGAGTTCGAGGCCGTCCATCGGCTGCATGCGCAGGTCGCTCACCACCAGATTGAACGCATCGCGCTCGAGCAGGCGCAGCGCCGCCGGCCCATCGGCCGCCCCCATGACCTGGTGGCCGGCGCATTCCAGCGTCAGGCACAGGGCGTCGCGCAGTTGCAGGTCGTCCTCGACGACCAGGATGTTCAGTGGCTCAGACATGATGCTCTCCGTTCGATCGGTTGCGGTTGTTCGGTTGCGGCTGGGCAGACCGGCAAAGTCAGTCTGAACAGGGCGCCGGCGCCGGGTGTGGATTCCACCTCGATGCCGCCGCCGTGGGCGCGTGCCACGCCGCGGGCGATGGCCAGCCCGAGGCCGGTGCCTTCGGCGCGCGTGGTGAAGAAGGGCTCGAACAGGCGTGCCTGGGTGGCGGCATCCATGCCGCGGCCGTTGTCGCGCACGCGGAAGCAGACCGCGCCCGCCGTGAGTTGAGCGCCCAACTCGATGCGCCCGCCCGCGGCACAGGCATCGAGGGCGTTTTCCATCAGGTTCACCAGCGCGCCCGAGAGCGCCTTGCGGTTGCCGCTGACGATGGCGCCGCGGCTGTCGTCGCTCACGGCGAACCCAACCTCGCGGCGGCGCGCCAGCGGCTCGAACACCTGCACGGCTTCCGCCAGCAGGGCGGAGACCGGGATCGATTCGCCGCCGCTCGCCTCGCCGCGGGCGAAGGTCAGCATGTCGCGGATCAGCCGCTCCAGGTGCTGCAGCCGCTCCACCACCCGCGCGCCGCAACGCGTACGGTCCGCCGCCGGCAGGCGCGGGTTCTCCAGCGCGCCGGCATAGAGCAACGCCGCCGCCAGCGGCGTGCGCAGCTGGTGGGCGAGGCCCGCCGCCATCTCGCCCATGGCCGCCAGCCGCTCGTTTCTCGCCGTCTGGGTCTTCATGCGATGCGCCTCGGTCACGTCGTGGATGAGGACGATGCGGCCGCCGCAGGAGGCGAGCCGGGTTTCCGTCACCGACACGCGGCGCCCGCCCTGGCGCGGCATCTCCCACTCCCCCGTCGTGGCCGTCTGCGCCAGGCAGGCGGCGGTGAATTCCTCCCAGACCCGGCCCTCGAGGTCGGCACCGAGGATCTGCGCCGCCGCCGGATTGAACTGCGCGACGCGCCCGAAGGCATCGAGCACGGCCACGCCGGCCGGCAGGGTATCCAGCAGGAGGGCCAGACGCTCGTTGAGGGCCGCCTTTTCCTCGTACTCCCGCTTCAGGCGGCCGTTGGCCAGCGCCAGTTCGGCCGTCAACCCGGCCACCTGCTCCTGCAGGCTGACATAGGCGCCAGCGAGGTCCTCGGAGGCCTGATTAAACAAGCGGAAGGCCTCGGCCAGGCGGTCGGCCTCGAGTT
>Ga0233424_10002186_pt1 | contig 14567 bp, 9 predicted proteins | sample Watercolumn_Towu_FD_181011 | JGI IMG/M metagenome (GOLD analysis project Ga0233424, IMG submission 181011) | Freshwater microbial communities from Lake Towuti, South Sulawesi, Indonesia - Watercolumn_Towuti2014_125_MG | ecosystem: Environmental > Aquatic > Freshwater > Lake | place: Indonesia...
CATCCACGTGATCGTCGCAACGCTGATTTAAAACTTCGCGATCAACCTCCAAACCGATCTGCAAACAGTCATAAAGCGGCTCGCCGCGTGTCATCTGCTGCGAAAACGGCTTTCCGGTTGCAAGCGTGACCTCGAGCGCGCGCACCAACCGCCGCTTATTGTCCCGATCGATCACTTCCGCGCCCTCCGGATCCAACTCTTTGTATTCCTCAAACAGCGCATCCAAAGATTTCGACTCGAGCTTCAAACGGATTTCCGGATGCGCGGGCGTTTCCGTGAGCGAAAGATTATCAACGAGCGCCCAAATCCACATGCCGGTCCCGCCGACGACAATCGGCAGCTTGCCGCGATTCAACATGCTTTGGATATGCTCTTGCGCGTAGGCTTTGAAATCCGAAACCGAAAACTCCTGGTCCGGATTCGCCAAATCCAAACCCCAATGCGGAACGCCTTCGACAACGAGCGACTGCCGCGCGCCGAAGAGCTGCTTGATGCTTCCGATTTCGATCGGCGCCTCAACCCAATCCCCCTCGGGCTTCGCGGTTCCGATGTCCATGCCGCGGTACACGGTACGCGAATCCGCGCACAGCACTTCCCCATCGAAACGCCTGGCGATCTCGACGCCCAGCGCAGTTTTTCCCGACGCGGTCGGCCCGACGATGACGACGATCTTAGGCAAGCTTTCCATACAAAATCCATTTTTCAGCTCGTTCGATCTTCACGTCAACGATCTGACCGACGAGTTCTTTCCCACCCTCAAACGACACGAGCTTCATCTCGCGCGAATTACCGAAACACGTCCCAGGCATCTCGGCCAAGCGTTCCAAAATGTTGCCGGGAAGCGCCAGCATTTCATCCGTCGGAACCGGTTCCTGATACCGATCCACGAGTACGCTCACAATCTTGCCGACGAACTGTTGATTTTTCTGAAACACGATGCGTTCCTGGATTTCCTGAAGCGCGTTCCAGCGGCGCTTTTTTTCTTCCCGACTGACGTCGTCCTTAAACGCCCGCCACGCCGCCGTGCCTGAGCGCGTCGAATATTGCGCGGTGTAGGAAATGTCAAAGCCGACTTCTTCGTACAGCTTCGACGTCTTTTCAAACTGTTCGGGCGTTTCTCCGCAGAAACCAACGATGATATCCGTCCCGATCGCGATGTCCGGAATTTTTTCGCGCAAGCGACGAATGACGTCCATGTACTGCGCAGTCGTATAGCGACGATTCATGCGCCGCAGCACCTCATCGTCGCCGGCCTGAACCGGCAAATGGATGTAATTGAGATGCGCCGGGAGCGTCATGGCGTCCATGACTTCATCGGTCATGTGCAGCGGATGGGGTGCCGTGAAATGCATGCGCTGGATGGCGGGAATCTGATTCACTTCCCACAAAAGCGCGGCGAAATGATCTTTGTACGGATTCTGCGGTGAGAAATTCTCCTGATCCGGTGCGCGGTAGCTGTTCACGGTTTGGCCGAGCAGAGTAACCTCGACGCATCCGTGCGCCGCGAGGTCGCGGATTTCATCCAGGATGTCTTTCACCGGCCGATTTTTTTCCAAGCCACGCGAAAACGGAACGACGCAATACGTGCAGAACTTGTTGCAACCCGTCTGGATCGTCACGAACGCCTGCCGTGCGGTGACGCGGTCCGGAACGATTTTCAGATAGTCTTCCCTGATATCCTCCGAATTGACGAGCTCCGGCCGCAATTCCCCGATCCATCTAGGCAGCTGCGTCATCTGGTCGATCGGAAAATACAGGTCGACCGTGCCGAGTTTTTTCCGCATCGTCCCGTCGCGGTCGCGCCCTGGCATACAGCCTGTCACGCCGACGATGACATCGGGCCGCCGTTCCTTGAGCGCCTTCCAGGCGCGCGCGTGGCCCCACACGCGGTCCTCCGCGCTTTGGCGAACCGAACAGGTGTTCACGAGAATCAAATCCGCGTCGTCTTCGGCTTGCGTCGATTCAAAACCAAGACCGTGCAGAAGCGCGTCCATGCGTTCAGAATCGTTCTTGTTCATTTGGCAGCCGTAGGTGATCAGCTGATATTTCGGCGCGGCCATAACGCAGCGACGATAACAAAAAACCCCGAGGCGATCAACCGTGTGGGCACATAAGCGCCACGAAGGCCGCTTCGAGGTGGACGTAGTACCTGGTGGAAAATCCGTGCGGCGAGCGTCGCCGCAGATCCAGGCGGAAGGATGCGAGGCGCCGCGGCAGCCATCGGTCGCGGTGCATGGTGTGGCAGCAGCGCTCGATGAACTGCCTGAGAACCGCGTGGTCCGGCTCCTCCAGAAGCGCGTCCGCGAGCTGGGCGCCCTGTTGTGCGAACCGCTCGTCTGGCGAAGCGTTGAGGAGGTGGGCGAGGAATACCGGAACCGCCCATTCGATACCCTTGAAGCTGCACAGAAGCGGCTCCACGATCCCGCTCATCACGTGAACGCCGTTCGACGCGTCCGCCGTCCCCTTTCGGACGGTGCCTCTGTCCGGATCGTACACGAGAAGGTACATCGGATTCTCCGTCGGCAAAGCCGAGCGTTGATGCTAGCAGAACGTCCGAATATGTCAAGGGTTGCCGATGTTTGGTATAATGCGGGAAATATCTTTTCCTTATGTCTGAAACAGCCAGCCAGCACGAGACAAAACCGCGCGCAGACGCACCAGAACGCAAAGCCCGAAAACAACCGGCACGAGAACCGGTCGCCCGTGTGGATGTCGGACAGGAATTCTCCTACACCGGGGAGGACATCAAGGAAAAACTCGGCATCGAATCCGGAAAGGCGCGGGTGATCGTCACGCACATCAGTCCGGAGGCCGCGGCGCATGGCGGCGAGTACATGATCCAGGTAAAAAATGCGGAGGGCGTCAGCGTCATTCTGCGCAAGACGGGCGCGGAGCTCAAACCACATCTCGAACTGCGCCGCAGACTCAACACCGCGAAGGAAGCGTTCAGCAAACGCGCTGCGCAGTTGGCGAAGACCCTCGAGAGCGCTGATGCGCGCGATGTTGTTCCGGCTCTTGAGGCTGCCGCAGACAAACTCATCGCGGAGGCTGCAACCGAAAAAGATTTCGAGCAGGCCATGTTCCAAAAAATGCGCGAAGCCGCCGACGTGTTGGTCAACGCGCGCCGGGCTTTGTCGCACATGGATGCCCTCGTCTCGCGACTTGTCAAAAACGCCAAGCTGTCCGAAACGTCGCGTGCGGATCTCAAAGACGCGCTGGACGCCAACGTCGAGATGTACGTCTCCGAAGCCGTGCACCGCATCCTGACCGGGCAGTCGGACGAAACACCGTACGCAATCGCAAGCGAACTGATCCGCGAGCGGGTACATTCCTGGACCGAAGCAAACAACCAAGAACACGCGCAAACCTTGGCGCTCGAAAACCGCCTGCGTGGTCTCGACGCCCGACTCCACGAAGGACGATTGGAATTGGTGCGATTGGAAGACCTGCTGGAAGAAGCGAACGAAACCGAGAGCAGAAACCTTTTGGAGGAAATCAATAAGCTGGACGCGGCCCAGCTGGCGCTCGGACGCGAATGGGCGCATACCTATCAGGCCCTGCATCCCGACGCGGACGCTGCTTCAATTACGGCGATCGGTGAAGAACTGGCCGGCGAAGGCATGATCGTCGGTGCATCCCTTGCCGGTGCCAACACGAAACGTGAAATCGTCTCCAGGATGGAAACCCTGAAAGAAGCCAGCAAGCTGAAAGATGCCCCCGAAGCGCTCGTTTCCATCGTGGACGCAGATGCAACGACTGCCGAAGCGATCTCGCAAGTCATGGACGCCGATCCGAAGGCCGGCAAAGACATGATTGCGGCCGCCGAAAAACCAAAAACCGCGGAAGAAATCCGCTCGTCCAGGGAGTACGTCGCGATACAATCCGGGTACCAGGAGGCTCCCGTGCACGAGCGACCGAAGAAATTCCAGGAAGCCGTTGACTTTGTTGACGGGAACCGCGAATTCCTTGAGGCGCGCATGCCGGCGTTCTTGCGCGCGTTCGACCAATGGCGCAAAGACACAGCTGTGCCCGTCGTCGCCGAGTACGAACCCGATGAGGAGGAAAAACTCGAAGACGCGTTCTTTGAGCGCGGCGATTCCGGCATGGCGTCAAAGGCAGCAGCGGTCTCCCAAGCGTTGCGCATTCCGATCGGGGAGATTCACCGGTTGCAAACGGAGCTCCCTGCCCTGCAGGCCGAACTCAAGAGCCAGTTCGACAAGCTGCGCGCGAAAAATCCCAATGACGTTGGGGGCCTTCCGGAGCTCATCAAAGGATTGGATTTCACCTACGACGACTTCATGAACGCTACGGGAAAACAGTCGGGTGTCATCAAACGGTTCTTCACGGCGCTGGCTCGCGGCGAACACATGAAGCCAGCCGGGCGCAAGATCTCCGACATGTACGAGAGCATCCACAGGGCTCGCACCTGGATCGGCGAAAATAACCTGACCAGGGAGGATTGGCGACAACGTGGGCAACTAGCCGCTGACCTCCGGGAATCCATAGAGGTACGGCGCGGCTTGCGCGAACCCAGCTTCCGCCACAGCAAGGCACTCGAATCCCTCCCACCGAACGCGGATCTGACGCCGCAGTTTCCCAAAGTCGCGGAGTCAGACGCAGCCAAAGCCGCGACGGCCTTCGAAAACCAGCTCAACAAGACAAAAAACAACAAGGCTATTCGTCTCATGAATAGCCAGATCGAGAAATTTGAGGCGAAAGACCGCGCATACCGCGATGCGCTGACGGATTTCTTCGAGCGTGTGAATCTTCACGAAGCGTGGGTTCAGCAGACGGAGGATAATACAGTCGACCAGTTGAACAAGACCCTGGAGTACGACTATTACATGAACTCCGTGAAGGACTACCGCGACTTCTTCAACAACATCATGCGCGAAGTTCGCGAATCTCCCGGGCGCGAGATGCTTGAAGAAAAACTCGATGCAGCCGGCATCAAATCCTTCGACGACATCGTCATAGCGTCATCCAACAAGCGCAAATTCGCGAAAGTCTGGAAAACGTACGTGGACGTCGCGAAGACCGTCTCTTCCGGATCGGTCGGAACGCTCAAAGGGGCCGAAGGACGCGTCTACAACGAAATCACGAAGCAGTAATCAAAAACCCGGCTCACGCCGGGCTTTTTGTTTCTTCTAAACCGGCATGCGGCCGGCAACCAGAGCCTTCGTGACCAATTCCTTCTGCGGGATCACGAGATCTTCTTCCTGGCCGAACACATTGACCGTGAAATCGCCGCCCTCGGCTTCCTTTTTTCCGATGACGAGCGTCCAGGGGATTTTCGCCATGGCCGCGTTGCGGATTTTCTTGCCGACTTTTTCATTCGAGATGTCCAGGTCCGCTCGCAATCCCGCTTCCCCGAGCTGTGCCTTCAGCGCTTGCGCAAACGCGGCGAAATCTTCGCTCACGGTCGCGACCCGAATCTGCACCGGAGCGAGCCACATCGGAAATGCGCCCGCATAGTGTTCGATGAGGACTCCGAGGAACCGCTCGAGCGAACCCGAAATTGCGCGATGCACCATGACCGGGCGCTTCTTCGTGCCGTCGCTGTCCGTGTATTCGAGTTCAAACCTCTCGGGCTGGTTGAAATCCAGCTGGACGGTCGCGAGCTGCCAAACTCGACCAATGGCATCCTTGGCCATGAAGTCGATCTTCGGCCCATAGAACGCCGCCTCGCCGATACCCATCTGGTAGCTCTTCCCCATCTCCTTCAGAAACTCCTCGAGCGTTGATTCCGCTTTCTTCCATACCTCCGCTCCACCGAGATATTTTTCCGGATGCTCCGGATCATGGACGGAAAGCCGAATCGAGAGCGGCATATCAAACGCCGCGTAAAACTTCTCGATGATCTTTGAAATATTCTGCGCCTCCTCCTTCACTTGTTCCATCGTGCAGAAAATGTGCGCGTCGTCTTGCGTGATTGAGCGCACGCGCGTGAGTCCCGCGAGCTGGCCGGTGTTCTCGTCGCGATACACGGTCGTCACTTCACTGAAGCGCAGCGGCAAATCGCGGTACGAGCGCGGCTCGGACGCAAAAATCTGCGTGTGGTGCGGACAGTTCATCGGCTTCAGCACGAACGCGTCTTCGGATTTCTTGCTCGATACGTGGAAGATGTCGTCGGAGAATTTGTCCCAGTGTCCGGAGGTTTTGTACAGATCGGATTTTGCGAGGTGCGGAATCCACACGCGCTCATAGCCGTACGGCTTCATGAGCTGCCAGACGAACTCCTCGAGCTGGCGGCGCATCATGGCGCCTTTGGGGGTGAACAGCGGCAGTCCCGAACCAACAAGCGGCGAAAAGGCAAAGAGACCCAGCTCCGCGCCGAGTTTGCGATGATCGCGCTTCTTTGCTTCTTCGAGCATCGCAAGATACGCGTCGAGTTCAGCTTTTGTCTCGAAGGCCGCGGCGTAGATGCGCGTGAGCTGGTCGTTTTTCTCGTCCCCGCGCCAGTAAGCGCCCGCGAGCTTCACCAGTTTGAAACAGCCGGGGTCAACGTCTTTCAAAGAATCCGCATGCCCGCCGCGACACAAGTCCACATAATCTCCGGAGCGGTACAAGGTGAGCGTCTGGCCGTCTTTTGAAAATTCGTCGATGAGCTCCTGCTTGTATGGGTTGTCGGGAAACGCTGTCTTTGCGTCCTTTGCACTCACCTCTTTCCGCTCAAACGCGGTCCAGGTGGGCATGAGCTTGCGCATCGCCTTTTCGATCTTGGGAAAATCGTCCTCTGAGATCGGCTTGCTGAATGCGAAATCGTAGTAGAACCCGTCGTCGATCGCCGGACCGATCGCGCGTTTCGCATCCGGCCACAGTTCGAGCACAGCGGCCGCGAGCAGATGCGCCAGGGAATGTCGAAGGTGCGAAAGTTGTTCGTCGTTCATAGGAATCCCCCCGTAAATAACGAAGAAATCCTAGCACGCGGCCAGGATCTTCGCAATGATTCCAAACTATCGGATTTCGAGGAACACGTGGTCCTTGAGCTGAGGTACTTTATGAATCCAGGATGGGAAGAACTCTATCTCCACGCTCTTGGCGATCCCCTCGCTTGAGAGCGTCTGCAAAACCTCCTCCTGCGTCATTCCGACGAAGCGTCCGGGCTGCAGCGCCGGGCTTGTGAGCGACGCGGTCGCAAGCGCATCTTCGTACACGCGCACGTTCGCCGTACCCGCTTCCAGATCCGACTTCTCGACCGTTGCCTGCATGCCGTCGCTGTTCACCGAGGCGAATTCCTTGCCCTGCGGCAGCTTGGCGTACAGCGCGCGCGTAACGATTTCCTCGGCGGCCTCCTCGTCGAAGAACACGCCGGTCACCTCGAGTTTCATGCTGACTTCAAACGACGAAGCCTCGTCCCCGACCTTGGCTTCGGTCGACTGTTCCAACACGGCCGATGTGAACGATTCGCCCGCCAACCCACCGCCGGTCTCCCCGCGCAGCATGGCCTTGGCATCTTCTTCAAGGGAAGATTTCAATGCCTCGTACGCTCGGTCGATGTCCGCCTGCCCGATCGCCGAAACGCTCGATACGCCGCCAGTGAACGCGATCGTACTCTGCGCATAAATGACCTGCTGCAGAGATTCGGATAGGCCAGGAATCGTGAAGCGCGAGGCGGCGATGTCCCCTGCTGCGCCCGGCTGATCCGCATGAACGGCCACCTCCACGCTGCCGTTTGCCGGCACCGTGACGCCCGCGTCGATCCGGAACAGGACGCCTTCAGCCGTAAGCAGGCGCGTGTTCACGACGAGCTGTTGGTTTGTATTGGTCGTGTTGTAAATCGTGACGCTGCCTTTTGCGGTGCCCTCAACCTGCTTTGCGCCTTCCCCGCTCGGGGTTGCAGTTTGCGTCCGGCTCAATTGTCCGGAAAGAACAGTGCCGCGGATTTCGTTTTCCTTCGTCGGCGTTTTCACGACATCCAGAAGAACTTCGGAAGAAATCGTCTCTTCGACCGGATGCACTTTGATCGTCGCTTTTACGGTTGCAACGAAAAGAACAACGCCCAGCACGGCCGCCACGAGCAACACGAAACCGATCGCCAGGTGGCGATACAGCCGAAGCGACGGGTTGTGCATGGGAACCGCCTGCAGTTCTTCCTCTTCGACCTCAATCGTCGGTTCCGTGGCCTCCTGCTCCTCCACCGGTTCTTCCGCGTCAATGTCCAAATCTTCCGGTTCCTCTTTCGGAACCGCTCTCACCGGGACTTTTTTGCCTCGCGTTGTTGGGGACATGTTTCCTCCCTTAATTACGAACAGTATACCACACTAGCCGAATTTTGCGGCTGGCGGCTCGCCTTTTTGGATCGCCGTGGCCATGAGATACGGCGTGCGGAAGTTGGAAACAACCGCATCCAAGTACTCCAGACCGTCCGTGGGCGTCCGTTCGTTTCCAAAAGGATCGATGATGGATTGCAAATCCGAGACGAACTCCGGCAAGCCCGTCACTTCAACGGCACCAGAACCTTTCCAAACGCAACGCGCCAGCAACACATTGCGTTCCCCATCGAATTTGACGATATCGACGTAGCTGATGTCCATAGGTTAGGTGATCACTGTTTCTCCAGCCGGTTTTGTCCGGTCCGGATATGCCTGGATAAGACGGCTGACCTTCTTCGTTGTTTTTTCGCCTTTATCGTTTACGACTTCACTTTCAACTGAATCGCGCAAACTGAGCCTCGTCCCCCACTTGTAATGTTCGAAACGCTTTTTCTCAAGCAGATTTTCAGTGACATTTCTGCGCTCTGCCATCACATGGCTTGTGTCGTAACGCAGCACACTTTGAAGAGCGTTCGCAACGTCCGGAAGTCGTTTCTGATACCGCTCGAGTTTTGCAAGCGTTTCCGGACTGACATCCTGTTTAGAGCGCTCATAAAACATGGCAGACATGAAGATCTCCCGCGCTTTTGCGGGATTGGAAAGACCGTTGTCGATCGCGTAGGCCGTCATCTTTTCGCCTTCCGGCACCAGGACAATGTTCGGGGCGCCTGCATCGGAAGCAAGTTGCAATCTCTGCAGTAGCGCGATCTCTTCTTTGTTCTGCTGGGTCAGCGCGTTCTCAAAATCCACGCGCAATCCTTGTTTCTCCAAGGTCGCCGGGTGAGCCGCGATTGCCAGCCGGTTTTTGCCGGCTTGTACGGCTTTCTGGAAACTCATGCGTCCATTTTTCGTTTGCCGCAGGATTGTCGGAGGTACGACGTCCGATTCGAGCGCCGTTGCCTCGTATCCGGCAAGCCACTCGTTCGCATCCGTCGCATCCGGTGGAATCAGCGAGCGAAACTGAAAATCACTGAAGGTTGATTTGGCTATTGCCTGGATGGTTTCCCCTTCCGTAAACCCCGGAATGACCCGACCTTGTTCGTCGACGATAACGCCAGCCTCATTTTTTTTAATCCCCAGAACGATGTTGCCTTCCGGATCAATCAAATTCCCGCCTTCGTCGAATTTCGGCGGCCCGATCTCGACGACACATGCTTTCATGTCCCCGAGCATTTCTTCTTCCGACTTGAATACCGACTTTTGGCCTTCACCCACCATCTTGATGGCGCGCCAGCTTCTTGTCTCCCCGTACCGCATCAAAAACTCCTCACGCCGGCGCTGCTCGATTGCCTCGCGACGCTCCGGGCTCTCGACGCCGATCTTGTCGTACAGCTCATTGGAAAGTTTTTCCGTAACATGAACGAGGTCGCGCTCCTTTTCTCGTCCCTCCAGATAATCGCGGGATTGCTCCAGCGCGCGAACCGCCTTCTTGATTGCCTGCACGTCTTCTTGCTCCAAAAGAGCGGCGATCGTGGCGGCTGCCTCGCCGTAAAAATCATTCTCGAGCTGAATAGCAGCTCGTTGGAGTTCCAAAATGGCGCCTTCCGGCATTTCCGGAATTTTTTGCGCGAACCCGTTGCGCAGCTGTATGTAAAAATCAGCTTCAGCTTCCGACAAGGCTACTGTCGAAAACTTCTCATCCTCGGACTCAAACGACGCATCCCCAAGGGATACACCGTGGAGAAAACTTTCCTTGGAGCGCGGGTGGCGCGTGCCGTTGCGCAGCTCGTTGTAGATTTCGGAAAGTGGACGCTCAAGAAATGTCTGGTTTGCGATTTTTGCTTCCCGATATTCCCGCTGTTTGCGTTCTGCTTCGGATTCCGGCTGTGGAGTCACTTCTTGCTGTGCGGGTTGCTCGCCAGACGATACTCCGGCTGCGGAATCCGGGACAATCGTCGGTTCGTACCGAGCCTCCGCCTTGAGCAAGGGTTGCGCGGACAATTCCTTGCGGAATCCGGAAATTTTCTCTTTGAACCAACCTAAAATCCCTCTCGCCTTTTCTGCCGGCACTTCCAGCCGTTCCTTCGCTTGCTCGACCACAGCCTCTGGTTCGCCTGCCTTTTGTACTGCCTCAACCGCGTATCCAGCGCGCTCGTAGACTTGCCGTTCGAGTTCGGCCGCTCGGGCGTCGCCGGACTGCTCCAGTCGCACGACCTCTTCCATGCCCGCTTGCCACTCCGCGTTCTCCTGGGGCAATTTTTCCTTTTCCATCAGTTCTTTGGCGCGAGCCTCAACCCGATCCAACCACCCGCTGGTCGATTCTTGGGACCCACGCGGCACGTTCAAGTGCTTCGACCCCCTCTCCTTCAAGTTCGGGACAGGTTGCGTGTCGTATGCCGGGCTTTGTTCGTTATTCTGTTGTTGCAGCTCGTCAGCCATAGCGTTGGGCGGCTATTTTCTTTCGTAACATGTCGATGCGTTTGCGGTCCAGGTCCGCCAGTTCCCCTTCAAAGACACGTCGGCTCTCCTGATCCAGATCGCGCATCTGGCGCTCAAATTCAGCGTACGCGTCTTCGGCCCGCTTGAGAATGTCCCGAAGCTTGTCCGCGTTTCCTCCCGGTTCCATAACGGGCCCATTATAGCTGCAAAAAAGCGTTCCGAAAAGAAAAAGAGACCTCAGGCCTCTCCAGACTGGGTCTTTTTGTTCCACGGAAGAAGGTGGCGCGCGAGGACCGAGGGGTCCACGTTCTGTGCCACCGGTGCGCCGTACGCGACACCATTCCAGCGCGGGTTCGGATCCTCTTCGTCCGCGTCGATCGTCCCATGGACGAGCCACTCACCCGTCTCCGAGTCGCGCGATGTGAGAACCCGAAGGTTCGGCGCAGGCTTGAGGGTCGAGGTGGTGTGGGGAGGACGGTGGACGAGGATGGGGCGGTTCGGAGGTGGGGCGACCCGGTCGAGGTCGATCGTGTGCTGGACCGGCGGTCCGGCACCCTCCTGGGGCTGGCTCTTTGGCCGCCCCACGAACCAAGCGACCACTCCCGTGATCGCCGCGGCGAGCGCTTGGAAGCGCTCCTGAATGCGTGCCAATCGACCGAAAAGTCGACCGGGCGGGAAATGAGCCATGACTTCCACTCCTTCTGGCCGGCAGGCCAGCGAAGAAAGCACTCTGCCACGCCCTGACGAAAATGTCAAGGGGCGACGGACGTGTCCTAAAATGGCGCAGCGACGGGTTCGACGCGAAGGTTTTGCCTTCCGACGACCTGCGCCAGGTCACCCAGGATCACATCAGAAATCGTGACGCAGAAGTCCGTCTCAATCCGTCGCGTCTGGCCTCCGGATTCCACGAGAAAACATACCCGCTCCGTCCCCGGGCTTCCGCGCAGAATTTCCCGCAGCTGTTCGATCATTTCGGGCGTTGGCTTGCCGTGAAGCGCGATCGAAAGCGATCCGCGGTGCAGGATCTTCGTGTCGGACGTCTTGATCTGCGGCTCCAGCTTTTTCGCGGCACCAGGCACCCACATGCCGGCGCGCAGCATGTCCGCGACTTCGGAAACGCCACCTTCCTCAACAACCGTGATGCTATTCAAAATCAAACTGACGTCCTCCTCGCGCTTGGAAACTTTCGCGGAAATCACGACGACCGAATCGCTCACAAGATACTCCTTGTACTCGGCAAAGGTGCGCGGAAATACGATCAGCTCCCCTTTCCCGCCTTGATCCTCAAAGCCCACGAACGCCATGTCGTCGCCTTTTTTGGTGACAATCTGTTTGACGGTCGTCAGCATGCCCCCGCAGCGCACAAACGCCCCGTCCGGTTTCTGTAACGCCTGGGCAATCGGATCGACCAGGCCTTCGAGTGCTTTGGCGACCTCGGTGTACGGATGCGCAGAAACGTAGAGACCGAGCAATTCTTTTTCCCAAGACAATAACTCCTGCGTAGACGCTTTCGCGACGGCTCGCAGGGTGATCTTCTGCGCATTCATCGCGGGCGCCATGTCGAACAACGTCCCTTGATTCTGCTCTTTTTCTTTGCGCGCATTCTTATTGAACAGCAGCACGCGTTCGATGTTCTCCAGAAGCTGTTTGCGTTCGCCGAAACGATCGAGCGCGCCGGATTTGATGAGCGACTCGAGCGATTTTTTGTTGAACGCCCGGTGCTCGACGCGTCCGGCAAAATCCGCGAGGTCCTGGAACGGGCCATTTGCTTCCCGCTCCGCGATGATCGTTTCGATCACCTCGGTCCCAAGGTTTTTGATAGCGACCAATCCGAAACGGATCGCCTTGTCATTCATGTACGTAAACGTGGCGCGCGATTCGTTGATGTCCGGCGGCAGCACTTCAATCCCCAGGCGGCGGCACTCGACCACGGCCTCGGCGATCTTTTCGAGGTCCGCGGACTCGGCGGTCATGAGCGCCGTCATGTATTCGGCCGGAAAATTGGCCTTCATGTAGGCGGTTTCGTATGCGACCATGCCGTAGGACGCCGCGTGCGCTTTGTTGAAGCCGTACGCCGCGAACGGTTCGATCAGTTTCCACAGTTCCTGAGCCTTGGATTGCGACATCCCGTTCGTGATCAACCCGAGCAGCAGCTTTTCTTTCTGCTTGGCCATTTCTTCCGGGATCTTTTTCCCCATCGCCTTGCGCAGTTTGTCCGCTTCGAGCCAGGAGTAGCCCGCGAGCTTGATCGCGATCAACATGACGTCGTCCTGGTACACGATGACGCCATAGGACGTGCCCAGAATTTCCTTCATGCGCGGGTCCATGAAGCTCACGAGGTCCGGATCGTGCTTGCGGCGGATGTATTCGGGAATCGAATCGATCGGGCCCGGGCGGTACAAGGCGACCATGGCCATGATGTCCTGCACGCGTTCCGGGCGCAGGTCCATGAGGTACTTGGTCATGCCGTCGCCGTTCAGCTGGAACGTGCCCATGGTGTGGCCGCGGGCGAGCAGTTCGAACGTTTTTCTGTCATCGAGCGGCAATCGTTCCACGTCCACCTTCGTGCCTTTGGTAGCCTCGACCAGGCGCACCGCGTCTCCCAAAATCGACAAGTTGCGGATGCCCAGAAAGTCCATCTTCACGAGCCCGGCCGACTCGACGGATTTCATTTCGTACTGCGTGATCGTCTTGCCCTCGCGCGTATCGATCTGCAGCGGAGTGAAATCCGTGAGCGCGGTCGGTGAAATCACGACGCCCGCCGCGTGAATCGAAACGTGGCGCGAACAGCCTTCGATTTGCCGCGCGACGTCGATGACGCGCCGCACCTCGGCCTCCGTGTCATAGCGTTTTTTGAGATCCGGCGTCTCTTCAAGCGCGCGATCCAGCGTCATCGGAAACCCCTGGCTGCCCATGGGAATCAATTTCGCGATGGCATCCACGAAATCATAAGCGTACCCGAGCGCGCGCCCGACGTCGCGCACGGAGCCGCGCGCGAGCATGGTGCCGAAGGTGCAGATCTGGGCCACCTTATCGTGTCCGTATTTTTCCGTGACGTAGGCGAGCACTTCATCGCGGCGGTTGTCCGCGAAGTCCGCGTCGATGTCCGGCGCCGACGGACGCTCCGGGTTCAGGAAACGCTCGAACGGCAGGTTGTAATCGAGAGGATTGAAAGCCGAAATGCCGACCGAAAAACCGACGAGCGAACCGGCGGCCGAACCGCGCGTGGTCGTCACGATGCCGTTGCGACGCGCCCATTCGATGTAGTCCGACACGATCAAAAAGTACGGGCAGAATCCTTTGGCATCGATCACGTCCATCTCGTAGGCGATGCGGTCGCGCATCTGGGGCGTGACTTCGGGGACCTTGGCAGGCAGCTCCGCGTCTACGCGCTCTTGCAGAACTTGTCGAAACGTTTTGCCTGCGGGAATTTTGAAATCCGCGAAATTCCATTTGCCGAGATCGAGTTCCACATGACACCTCTGCGCAATCTTCCACGTGTTCTCAATCGCCTCGGGCACGTCCGCGAAGCGCTTTTCCATGTACTCCCCGCTCACCATCGACGCGTCGTAATCGAATTGCGTCAGGCGATCGAATTCTTCAAGTGTCTTGCCACCTTTGATGCATTGCAAAATCTTCCACGCCTCGACGTCGGTCGGCTTGATGTAATACGCGTTCTTGGTCGCAACCAGTGGAACGTTCAGTTTTTTTCCGAGCTCAATCAACTTCGCGTTGACCGTTTCTTGTTCCGCGATCTCCGGCCGATCGACGAGTTCCAGGAAAAAATTCCCAGCGCCGAACAGCTCGACGTATTCGCCGATCAAGCGTTCGGCTTCCGCCTCGTTGCCGTGCTTCAACGATTCCTCGATCTCG
>Ga0233424_10002190_pt1 | contig 14536 bp, 17 predicted proteins | sample Watercolumn_Towu_FD_181011 | JGI IMG/M metagenome (GOLD analysis project Ga0233424, IMG submission 181011) | Freshwater microbial communities from Lake Towuti, South Sulawesi, Indonesia - Watercolumn_Towuti2014_125_MG | ecosystem: Environmental > Aquatic > Freshwater > Lake | place: Indonesia...
AACAACCTGAACTACTCCGCTGCCATGACGACGAAGATCCTGCCCCGCCTCGACCGCGTATTGCGGGATATCGAAATCTTCGCAGACAAACTCGCCCGCCATCCGGAGTTGCTCGGCATCGGCGGCGTCGTCCGCCCCTCCAGCGGGCTAAAGGAAAGCCCGTCGGTTATGCCGTTCCGCCCGATCGGCGGCTGGAAGGCGAGTCCGAGCGTCATTCCGTATCCATGATTCCCCGCATGCGGCTAAGCGGTCCATTTCACAATTAGCGTCGTGGTTTCGGCGTACTTCTGGTAGAGGAGAAAAATGTCAAAAATCTGAGATTTCTCGACGTCCAATCGACAGGTGTCAGTGCGGAGGGAATTGAGGCTTTGCAGCGCCAAAATGCCAAAATTGAAGATTGCCCGATAGGCTTCATCGGCCCGTCACCAAACGGCGTGATCGACTCGCGGACTCACCGCCACCAAACGGCTTCATACAATGGACGCACCCCCCTTTCTCTTCGAGGTGACGTCATGCGAAAGCTGTCCGTGGTGCTGGTCGTGTTTGCCGGGATGCTGATTGTGCCGATGCTGGCCACGTCGGCGGGTGAGTTCAAGCTCGAACCCGGTTTCACGCTGATCTGCTGATCTTCAACAACAAGAATTTCGACGGCTGGCGCGAGAAGGGAAGCAAGGACACGCTCGAAGGCAAGACCGAAGCGCACAAGGGACGCTTCAAGGTCGAAGAAGGCAAGATCGTTTACGTCTACACCGACAAGGTCAAAGGCGACAAGTACATCGAGACGACGAAGGAATACGCCAAGGACGTGCACTTCAAGTTCGATTTCAAAGCCGGCAAGGGCTGCAACAACGACATCCTCTTTCGCGGCATCAAGTACGACATCGTGCCCGGCAAGGGCGAGAACAAGGACGTGAAAGAAGGCGAATGGTACACGTACGAATTGATCGCGACCGGCGACAAGGTCGAGCACAAGATCGGCGGCAAGGTGGTGCGTGCCGCGAAGGACGCCAAGGCGAAAGCGAGCACTATCGTTCTGCGCGCGGAGTTCGGCGAGATTGAGATCAAGAACGTGCGCGTCAAGGGGGAGTAGGGGAAATTGCAGATTTTAGATTTCAGATTGCAGATTGGTGAACCTGCAATCTGCAATCCGCAATCTGCAATCAGCAATTCCCAATCTTACCAGTATCGCACGCGCCACCAGTCGTGGCCGGTCGGGTTGCGGTGGAACCACCAGTGGCCGTCTTCCCAGGTCAGGCTGACCGAACGCCAGCCGAGCGGGACGCGCGGGAACGGGTACATCGGACCGATGAACGGCCATTGCTCGTACGGATAGGCGTTGGGATAAGCGACGCGCGAGTAGTTATTGTAAGGAGCAAACGTCGGCCAAGCGTACGGCGGCATCGGCGGCGGCTGCAGCGACGGGTTCGGCGCGCCGCCCGGCGCCTGGAAGATCGGCAACGGCTCGGGCAGCCCATCCACGCGCTCCGGCGGCTTCAAGCCTTTCGGATCGAATCCACCTGGGAACGGCGTCGGCGGCGGCAGCGGGATCGGCTGGATCACGCCTTGCGTCCGCATTAGCTCGCTGTCATTGCGCACTTGCAGCCAATCGCGCACGACGCTCACGCCTGGCACGCCGCGCACGAGGTCGATCACGGCCAGGCGCTGGCTTTCGTCCGCCACCTCGCCGACCAGATCGATTGTGCCGTTGCCCTGATTGAGAACGTTGACGCGGTAGCGCGACAGCTTGCCGCTCGATTCCAGTTTGCGGGCAATCGTCTGAGCCAGGGACGCTTCGGTTTTCGCCGGCGTCTGGGCCGTGGCGGGCAGGCTCAACCCGAGCCACATTGCGGTCACCACGACGGATGCAAGAAATGCTCTCACGGAACTCACCTCCATGCGCTATTCAAGAGGAGCGGGGTTGCGTGAGCGCCCCGTGCAAACCTGCAAGGGGCGCAACCACGGGGCTCTTGCGAAACCCCGCTCCGCAATCAGGCTCTCTCCTTTCATCAGCGCGCAAGGCGGCACAACAAAACCGCGCGCAACGCAAAACGCGATCGCTGCAAGTCCGCGGGGCGTTCCAATCCCGACGCCAAGAGAAGTTTTCGAGATGAGTATGAATGGCGCGAATGGAATGTTGGGCGAAAAAATCAGGCAAAAGAGAGAATTGAGCTAAAGTCCGTGCGAGGCGCCCGCGCTCGCCGTTGGCAAGCGGCTGAACTAAACTATCGCTTTCGCATCATCGACACGCACGGAGAACTCGCGATGGCCTCTGCCGAAAAACGATTGCAAGAGTTGGGCATCACGCTGCCGACGCCCCCCAAGCCGGTCGCCAAGTACAAGCCGACGGTGCTTGTGGGCAACCTGCTTTACGTCTCCGGGCACGGTCCAGCCAAGCAGGGTGACCCGGCTCTGCAAGCAGGCAAGGTCGGCGGCAAGCTCACGCTCGAACAGGGGCAAGCGTCCGCACGCCTCGTCGGCATCAACATCCTCGCAACCGTCAAGAATGCCCTCGGCTCTCTCGACCGCGTCAAACGCCTGGTCAAGACGCTCGGCATGGTCAATGCGACCCCCGAGTTCCTCGATCATCCCAAGGTCATCAACGGCTTCTCGGAACTGATGGCCGAGGTATTCGGCGATGACGCGGGCGTCGGGTCGCGCAGCGCCGTTGGCATGGGTTCGCTGCCCGGCGACATCCCGGTCGAGGTGGAATGTATGTTCGAGGTGGGGTGAATTTCGCCGCTCGCGGCCTAGCGCTCGCGGGATACTATCGATGGCGTTTTCCTGCGAGCGCTAAGCCGCAAGCGGGAAATCACACCGCTCGCGGCAGCGACATCTTCCCAAGCACCACGTCGGCGAGCATTTCCGCTCCATCGGCCCGGCAGACGGTGTGGGTTGCGCCGACCATTTGCATGCGCTGCGGAGTGCAGTCGCCGCGTTGGGGCGTGACGAGGACGATGCGGAGGTCGCGCTGCTCGGTGCTGATCTTGGCGCTGGTCAGCCAGCCGCTCTCGTCGAGCAGAGCAAGCTCAAGAGCGACGACGTTGGGGCGATACTCGCTGGCCAGTTCACGGGCCTCAGCGCCACTGGCGACGAATTCGACTTCCCAGCCGAGCCGGCGGAAGTAGCGGCCGCACTCGGAGGCATAGGCAGCATCGGCATAGGCGAGCAAGAGACGTGGCCTGCAGCTGTACTCGGGTTGATATTTTCCAAACATGACGGACGCCTTTCCATCCTTGACACTGACGATTCTCACTTTTTCTCCATCTCCAATATAAGATGCTTTTCGTATGGTTGACGGGCGGATTCAGCGAATTTTTCTTGAAGAAAGTTCGTTCCACGCAAAGCGATGCGTAGAAAAAGCATACCCTGATTGCTAGAAAATTCCTAGCCGACCTGCCGCAAACGCCGCAGGGCTCGCAAGTTCACCTGCCGACACACCATCCATCATCTTCCGGGAGTGTTCCGTGGCGAAGAAATCGACGAATGGCAAGGCGTTGGACAAGACAAGTCCCTCCATTATACGCAGCGCACTCAAGTCCAGCGGCGGAATTCTGCTTCTGGCGCCGAATTGGGTGCCTCGTGCTTTCTTGACGCCTGGCCGCCGCCTGAAGCTGCATTCCGACGACATCTACGCCTACGGCGCCAACCGCGGCGGCATCGACGAACGCTGGTTTGCCTCCACGACGCCGGCCGCCAACCAAGGCGCCGCCTGGGATGAAGGCCTGTCCTACGTCGTGCATGAAGGCAAGAAAGCCTTCACCTTGAAGGAAGCCATCGAAGCGGAGAAAGAGAATCTCATCGGCCCCGAAATCTGGAAGAAATACGAGCGCTGGCCCGTCTACTCGAAGTTCTTCGACAACATGGGGCCGATCCCGCATCACATGCACCAAAATGCCAAGCAAGCCGCGCTGGTCGGCCAGCAGGGCAAGCCAGAATCCTACTACTTCCCACCGCAGATGAACTACACGGGCAACAACTTCCCCTACACGTTTATGGGACTGGAGCCTGGCACGCAAAAATCCGACGTTCGCCGGTGCCTGGAAAACTGGAACAAAGGCGACAACGGCATCCTCGATTTCAGCAAGGCCTACCGCCTCAAGCCCGGCACCGGCTGGTTGATTCCGCCCTGCGTGCTGCACGCTCCCGGCTCGCTCGTCACCTACGAACCGCAATGGGGCTCCGATGTCTTCGGTATGTACCAGTCCATGGTCGAAGGCCGCTATGTGCCGTGGGAGCTGCTGGTGAAGGACGTGCCGCCGAAGTATCACAAGGATCTCGATTACCTGGTCGATCAGCTCGACTGGGACGCCAACGTCGATCCTTCGTTCAAGGACAGCCATTACCTGGAGCCGATCCTTTTCGAGGGGGGCGACAAGAAGGGCTTCGAGGACAAGTGGATCGTTTACGGCAAGGTGGACGGCGAAGAGCTATTCAGCGCCAAGGAGCTGACCATCCAGCCCGGCACGAAGATCACGGTGAAGGACAACGGCGCCTACGGCCTCACCGCCGTCCAGGGCTGCGGCACCATCAACGGCCGGCGTCTGCAAACTCCCGCGATGATCCGCTTCACGCAACTGACCGAGGACGAGTATTTCGTAAGCCACAGCGCCGCTCGCTCCGGCGTCTCCTACGACAACACCGGCGACGAGCCGCTCGTCATCCTGCGCTACTTCGGTCCCGGCGTGAATCCGCACGCGCCCAAGATCGGTTCCTATCGCGTTTGAGGAGCGGATGACGAGCAAGGTATGGTACAATGGCAAGAAAGCGCGGGAGCCGATTCCGGAGGGCCATTGATGCGCAAGAACAGCTTCGACAAATCGAAAAAGCCCAGCAGCGCCAACGGCAAGGTAAGCTCGGAAAGAAAATCGACTCGGTCGAAAAATCAAGACGCCGCGACGAGAACGCGCGCAAACGGATTCGCCGGCCGGAAGACCTCGGCGAAGAATTCGACATGGAAGGCTGAACTCAAGAAATATCCCGCCATGGCGGACCAGATCCAGACGGCGATAGACCTGGTTCGCGCTGGCAAACTGGCCGATGCAGCACGACTGCTTGAGAAGACGGATCGGGAATTTCCGGAGCAGGCGCCAATTTTGTGGTATCTCGGCGTATGCTACCGCGACATGCAGAAATTCACCGATGCAGTGGCCGTCTATCGCCGCGCCGTGCTTTTGGCCCCGAAAAACGAACGTGTCTCCCTTGGCCTTTTCCACGCGCTCTGGCAGTCCGACCAGAAGGATGCGGCGTTGGAAGAAATCAAGCGATTTCAAATGCTGACCAACTGGAGCTGCAAGGACTATTTGGCTATTGTGGCTGAGCTGGCGGAAGAATCTCACGAAACCGCATCGATCAAATAGCTTTCGAATCTTGAAACCCGGAGGCCGTTCATGCCGCGTCGCGTCCTGATCTTCGCGTTCGTCGTACTCTTGCCGACCATCGCCCACGCCGATGCGTTCGACAACTACTTCAACAAGCTTCTCGTCACGATCCCTGAATCGAAGCTGGCCCAGAAGGTCGACAAGCTCACGCATGACCTGATCATCCAGCACGGCAGCGCTTTGCCGGGCATCACGGACTGCATGATCGTCGTGCGGACCAACGACAACCGCTTTGCCAAGCTGCTCGTGCAGCACGGCCGGCAGAAGCTCTCGGACAAGGAATCGGCGCCGATCATCATGGTCGAACGCTACGTCGCCTACCGCGAAGGGGACGAACGCACCGTCCACACCGCCGGCAAGAACATCAATCTCTTCGACGATTTTCGCCTGAACCTCGACCTCGGTCAGATTGTGCCGAAAAACGTGGGCGCGGACCTGCGCGTCGGCGTCAACGAGAACGGCTTCCCGTATCTCGAGCCGGTCGGCAAGGCGCAGATGTGGGTCATCACCAAGCACCTGCCGGAAGCCAATCCCGCCAAGCCTGCGAAGCTCGTCGTCGGCGCCCAGTTCGAGATGCGCTTCTTCAATGGCGATTACAAACTCTTCGACGATGGCCGGCGCTCGGGTACGCTGACGCTGAAGGTCGCGGAGAACGGCGAAGTCGTCGGGCACTACTTCTCCGACAAGGATGGCCAAAAGTACGAGGTGAGCGGCAAGGTCAGCAACGCCCCGCAGCACCGCATCGATTTCGTCGTCACCTATCCGCGCACGACGCAGGTCTTCAGCGGCTTCCTCTTCACCGGCGACGGCAAGGCCATCACCGGCTCTTCGCGCCTGGAGAATCGCGAAACCGGCTTCTACGCGGTCCGGATCGAATGACCGCTTGCGGCTTAGCGCTCGCGTGATCTCTCGCGACAACTATTCTTCATGGAGACTCCGATGGTCTCGCGCAAGTTTGCGATCGAACCATATGAGTCGGGATAAGGGCGAGTTTCAAGGGTAAATCAAATAATTCTCACGTGGATTCGTCAAACCCGCAGGCTTCGCCCTGATGCCGCACGAATACACGTGACAACGTCGACCGAATCAATTAGACTGAGAAAGAGATGGGTCCAAGCAGCCCGGCGCGGGGTCGGCTGAGCAGGGGCCCGTGATCGTTTTCTAGAGGTGCTCCAAGTGAGTATCATCCGTGTCGGATTAGCCGAGACAAAGAAATTCGCCGAGGGCTATTCAGCCATTTTCGGAGGCAAGAAGAAGAAAGAAGATCAGCAAAAGCCCAGCGATTCCAAGGATGAGCCAAAGAAGGCCAAGGGCAAGAAGAAGACAAAGAAAGTATGACGCAGGCGGATCAAAGCCTGACGCGCTGCCGAAAAGGAAGGACCCTCTTTGCCGATGCGTCAGGCTCTGGCCTACCACTTTGGACGAACCAATCCGCACTTCTCAGCGTACTTGATTTTGTGATGCCGTGACTGCGCCGTTTGCCGATTTCTCGGACGAAGAACTCCTCGCTCTGTATCGGCAAGGGACCAGCGAGGCATTTGGGGCATTGGTGCGCCGCTACGAAGGGGAGTTGTACGGCTACCTGCGGCGCTACCTCGCGGACAGCGACCTGGCCGACGACGTGTTCCAGAACACGTTTCTGCAGTTTTACAAGAAGCTCGACCAGTACGAGGCCGGCCGGCCGGTCAAACCGTGGCTTTACGCCATCGCCATCAATCAGGCAATCGACGCGTTGCGCCGGCAGGGGCGGCATCCGACCGTGCGGCTCCATCAGGAAGCTGACGACGTCGAGCTGGGGGAGGGGCCGCAGCTGATGGCGCTGCTGGAGAGCCGCGGGCCGAGTCCGCTCGAGCAGCTTCACGACAACGAGCGCAGGCAGCTCATCCGTGCCAGCGTCGATCGGCTGCCGGATTTCCTGAGGCAAGTCGTGATCCTCGCGTATTATCAGAGCCTGAAGTACAAGGACATAGCGGACATCATGAAGATACCGGTCGGAACAGTGAAGTCGCGCCTCCACACGGCGTTGTGCAAGCTCGAAGAAGCCTGGTCCACGGAACTAGCGATAAGGCCATAGGATCGAACGATGGACGACAAAGACCTGCTGGGGTATTTGCTCGAAGCATTGGACGAAAATGCCAAGGCCGAGGTCGAGCGTTATCTCAATGAACATCCCGAATCACGCGAGCGTTTGGCGCTCTTGCAGCAGAAGCTGGAGCCGCTTGGCTCGGACAAGGAAGCGTCCGCTCCGCCGCCGCTGCTGGTTGAGCGGACACTTGCGAAGGTGGCCGAGCATATTTGCGCGCCCAAGAGCGAGCTGCCGCAGTCGCCGCCGGTCAGCTCTTCACCGGCAGTGTCGCGGTCGTGGTGGCGGCGCGCCGACATAATCGTCGCGGCATGTCTCTTGCTCACACTGGTTGGCGTCAGCCTGATCGTCCTCGCTCGTTTGCGAGGTCCAACCTCCGCAGCGATGATGGCCGATTGCAAGAACAACCTGCGCACCTTTTTCGACGCGCTGCACGCCTACCACGATCAGCACGGGCAGTTCCCCGACGTTTCCAAGGAAGCGCCGCGCGATGTGGCCGGCATGGTCGTGCCGATCCTCGCCAACGCCGGCGTCCTTGCCGATTCTGTGTCCATTCGCTGTGCAGGCATCGGCGCGCCGTTGACGTGTCAATTTTCGTTGACCGATTTGCGCGCCATGAGCGACGAGGATTTCGAGCAACGCTCGCCGACGTTGACGATGTGCTACGCCTATTCGCTCGGGTATCGCGATCCGGTCGGCGGCCAGTGTGCTCCGGGCGTCATCAAGGGATCGTGGAGCCAAACGCCGATCATGGCCGACCGTCCGCCTGCCGAGGGGCTCTTGCTCAACAGCATCAACCACGGCGGCACGGGGCAGAACGTCCTCTTCGCCGACGGGAGCGTACAGTTCCTTGCCAATCGCACCCGAGGCGGCGATGACATCTTCATCAATCGCGCCGGACGGGTCGCCGCGGGGCTGGATGCCGCCGACATCGTTCTGGGCTACAGCGCCGCCCGTCCTTGATGTATAATCTCCACCATGATCACGACGCTGACCAAACCGACAATTACTCCCGCCGAGTTGCTGGAGATGCCGAATGCCAAGTCCTACGAACTGGTGGACGGCCAACTCGTGGAGCGCCATGCGAGCACACTTTCTAGCCTTGTCGAGGGAATCGCGTTTGCGAGCGTGTTTGGATACTGCAAGGCGAACAAATTGGGAGAAGTCTGGCCTGGGACCATGGGATACCAGTGCTTTCAGGAGCACCCTGGCAAGGTTCGCAGGCCGGACGTTACTTTTATCCGGGCGGATCGATTCTCTCAGGACATGCTTCAACTGGGATATCTGCACATTGCGCCCGATCTCGCCGTCGAAGTGATCTCGCCGGGGGACCTAGCACATGAAGTCGCCGAGAAAATCGAGGAATACCTCGCCGCCGACGTTCAGTTGCTCTGGGTCGTGGAACCCGAATTGCGCATAGTCGATGTGTACCGCAAGAACGGTTCGATTGCACGATTGCGCGAGTCCGACGAGCTTCAGGGCGAGAACGTACTGCCTGGTTTTCGCTGCAGGGTCGCGGATCTATTTCCACCAGTCGCATCGGCATAGCGGATGTACCCGCACCGCATACGTCTGCGCGGGCCGTGGGAATGCGAGCCGCTTGCAAGCGACTTGCTGCCGCGCCGCGTATTCATGCCGAGCGGCTGGCTCGATGCGGGGCTCGCCGGCTTTCGCGGCAAGGCGTGCTTCTCGCGCAAGTTCGGCTATCCGGGCAACGCCGACCCCGCGACGGAACATATCTGGCTCACCTGCGACGGCCTCTCCGGTTGCCGCACGATCGTGCTGAACGGCAAGACGCTCAGCGAGGATGCATGCACGTCCTTTTCGTTTGACGTGACCAAGCTGCTCGCTCAGCGCAACAAGCTCGACGTGACCATCGAGGGGACAAACGAGACCGAAGGCCTGTGGGGCGAGGTTGCCCTGGAAATACGCAAGGACGCTTACCTCAGCAAAGTCCGCGTCGAGCGCGCGGACGCGGCGGTGCGAATCGTGGGGCGAGTCGTCGGCATTGCTGATCGGCCGCTTGAGCTTTACACGATGATCGATGGAAAACACGCAGATTATCGCACGATCGCGCCCACGGATGCCGGAGCACCGTTTGAGATTGACATCGCTGATGCGAACGCCCTATCGGTCCGGCTCGACCTCATCCACGTGTCCACGATCTGGTACGCCGTCGAGTTGCCGTTAAGGTAGCCAGCCCTGGCCTTCTTCTCGGACGATTGCTTCCATCGCGTCGATCCAGGCGGGGTGATCGTTGAGGCATGGGCACGCGAATAGCTCCTGGCCTCCCGCGTTCACAAACACCTCGCGCGACTCGTGGCCGATCTCGTCGATCGTCTCCAGACAGTCGGCGGTGAATCCCGGCAAGACGACGAACACCTTCTTCTTGCCCTGGCGCGCCAGCTTTTCCAGCACCTCATCCGTGTACGGTTTGAGCCAGACATCCCGGCCGAAAAGCGATTGGAAAGACTGCGTCCAGTTTGACCGCGCCCAGCCGAGCTTGGAGATGAGTGCCTTCGTCGTGCGCTTGACGTGCGTTGCGTACGGATCGCCTGCAACGGCGTAGCTTTTCGGAATCCCATGAAAGCTGATCAAGAAATGATCCGGCTTCCAGGGCAGCTTTCCGAGGTTCTCGTTTACGACGCTTGCCATGGCGTCGACATATGCGGGATGGGCGTAGTATGGCGGGACGATACGCAGTGCGGGGACGCGTCTTTCGGTAAGCAGGCATTTGAAGAGGACGTCCGTTGCCGACGCGGTCGTGGTCGCCGAGTATTGCGGATACATCGGAAGGACGATGAGGCGCTCGACGCCGGCCTGGATCATGTCGCGAACGGTTTCCGCAACGGGCGGATTGCCGACCTGCATGCCGAAGCGAACCGGGAGGTCCGGCAGGCGCGCTTGCAAGAGTTCCGTCTGCCGTCGCGTCCAGTGGAGCAGGGGGGAGCCGGTGCTTTTGTCCCAGATTCGCGCGTACTTTGCCGCTGAAGCAGCTGGGCGCCGAAAGAGAATGAGTTGAAAGACAAACGGCCAATACCAGGGAGGATTTTCGATGACGCGTGGATCGCCGAGGAACTGCCTGAGATACGGCCTGAGGGCGGCAGGCGTGGGGGCATCGGGCGTACCGAGCTGGATGAGGAGAATTGCGGATTTCGAATTGCCGACTGCGGATTTGGATGCCACGGCGAGTCACTTCCCATTGCGGATTTCGGATTGCCGATTGCGGATTGAACAATTGGCCAGTTGATTGCTAACGCCTTCAATCCGCAATCTGCAATCCGCAATCTGCAATCCGCAGTTGCTACGCTTTCTTCTTGCAGCCGGGGCCTTCCTTCGGATCTTGTTTCTCGGTGATGTGCCCGTTGCCCGCGGCCTTTATTTCGGCGGATTTCGTGGCGTTCAGCGGCGTGTAGGACTGCCACTGGGCCGGCACGTTGGCTTCCGCGAAGATCGCCTCGACGGGGCATTCCGGCACGCACGCTTCGCAATCGATACAATCGCCCGGATCGATGTAAAGCAGGACGTCGTCCTGGTAGAAGCACTCGACCGGACAGACGGCCACGCAGTCGGTGTACTTGCAGTCATGGCACGGTTCGCAGACGGTATGCGTCATGATTCCCACCCGTTTCCAGCCCGCCATGGAAAAACACGATATGGCAGCCCACCTGCGGGACGATGGACCGCAATGCTAGCCTAATTCTCCTGATGATATCGGTAGGGACCAGTAGGTGAAATGTCCAGTCCGTTTGTCGTAGACATCACGCTCTGCGTGATGTTTGGGCAAAATCCCCGGTCGGATCATTTTGCCTGGGACGGCTCCACCATCGCGCGGGGCGTCTACGATCCGCCCAAACACTCGTCCCAGAAATGCTTGGTCCCGTGATGGAGCCTTGCGCCGACCTGGATGATCACCTTGTGCGCGAGGAAGCACGCGGCACGGGCGGCCTTCTCCGGCGCGACTCCGTGTGTGATGCCGTAGAGAAACGCCCCCGCCAGCATGTCGCCGGCGCCGGTGAGGTCTTTCGGCTCGGACGGAAACGCGGGGACGTGCGCTTCGACGCCGTTGTGGCGAATGAAGACCCCGCGCGGACCGTGCGTCACGACGAGCGATGGAATCGTCGCCTTCAGCTTCGTAAAGGCTTCCTCGGCGGTTGCGGTTTTCGCGACTGCGCACGCCTCGCTTTCGTTGCAGAAGAAAAGGTCCGCTTGCTTCAACGCCTCATGCAGGACCTCGCCGAAAACGTTGGGTACGAACGCGTCCGAGCAGGTGACGGCGATCTTGGTGCCGTGCTTCTTGGCAAGCTGGATCGCTTCACGGATGGCGGTTTGTCCGGTCTCGGGATTGGCGAAGACGTAGCCCTCGATGAAAAGCCAATCGCTATTCTTGATGCGATTCTCGTCCACATGCTTGGACGCCAGATGACTCGACACGGCCAGGCAGGTCCGCATCGTCCGTTCGGCGTCGGGCGTGATCACGCAAACGCAGGTGCCGGTCGCCTCGTTGACGATGATTGGGTTGCCGATATCGATGCCGAGTTGCTCAAATTCGCCGGCGTAAAACATGCCGTAGCGATCATCCCCGACGCAGCCGATGAACGCCGCGCTGCCGCCGAGCTGCGAGAAGGCGATGACGGAATTGGCGACCGAGCCGCCGGAAACGAGCTTGGGTTCGTTCTTCTGGAAGCGCTGCAGGAGCAGCTTCTGCTCGTTGAGATCGACAAGCCGCATCGTCCCGCGTTCGAAGCCGAGGTCCTTGAACTCGTCGTCGTTGACTTCGAGAAAGATATCGACGATGGCATTGCCCAGGCCGCACAGTTGATATTCGCGCATGCGAGCGTTCCTTTCACCAAACAATTGGTCCAATTCCCGATGATATGATGTTCGGATCACGGGTCAGCAGGGAAACGGGAATTCCATCTGCTTGCAACGCGATTAGCGTCGCGGCGATCATGCGGTCGTGCATTTCCGAGATAGAAGTCAGGCTGACAGAAATGTCGATAATTCGGCGCTCCAACGGAATCACGACGATGCGTTTATCCCTGTCGATGTCTTGCAAGAGTGATATCACGTTTGGAATGGTGCTGCGTTTCTTTTCTACAACCCAACAAGCATCAGCCAAAGCTATGACCGGAAGGTGGATTACGCACGTCAGATCAGCAAGAGCAGCGTTTGCGGCCGAACCCAGCTTGACATTCGCTTCCAGATACCAAACCAAAGCGTGTGCGTCTGCAACGTATTCACTTGCCATCGGCATCCCAGCCTTTGACGTCGCGAAATTCTGCAAGTGTGAAATCTGCTTCCGTGGAGGGTGTGCCTTCCCTGTATTTGCCGTATTCCAACGGAATTGACGCGGCCTCAGATTCGCTAGGACCGATGACGATTACTTGAACTTTGCCTTCACGCACGCCGATCGGTGTTTCGAGTAATTCCAACTTTCCCTGCTTGTACATCGCCGACACTATTGCGGTCATACCAGATCTCCAGATCAACAAACGGCGTTGGAATTATTGCTCAAACACGCGGTATCTGCAATGCCACGCCAATGCGCCGAAGCGATTCGTCCTTGTCCAGGATCGCGAGGCACTCGAAGACGCCGGGGCCGACCATGACGCCGGTGGTGGCGACGCGGAGGGCGGTTGAGGTCGCCCCCCTTGAGCGATTTCGCTTCGCTGAATGATTGCAGCTTCGCCTCCAGCGTCGGCACATCGAACGGCTCCGTCGCTTTCAGCACCTCGGCGAATTCGCGCAAGGCCTCGGCCATGCCCTCCTTGTGCAAGCGCTGCTTGACGGCTTTCGCGTCATACTGCGGATCGCGGAAGAAGAACGCGGCATAGGTCAGCACGTCCGTGAAAATCTTGAGCCGATCGCCGCACGCCGTCACGACCTTACCGACCTTGGCGCGATCGCAGACCAGTCCGGCACGCTGCAAGATCGGAATGACGCCGTCGATCTTGCGGTCGAGCGGCGCGACTTTCGTGTACTCGCTGGCAACCCACAGCAGCTTGGCCGGGTCGAAACTCGCCGGCGCCGTGTTGACGCGGTCGAGGCTGAAGTTCGCGATCATCGTGTCCAGCGACATGATCTCGGTCTTGTCGTCGAGGGACCAGCCGAGCCGGCCGAAATAGTTGATGAGGGCTTCGGGCATGTAGCCCATCACTTTGTAGAATTCGACCATCACCGGATTGAGGCTCTCGTTCTTCTTGATCTGCTCATCGGTCCATTCCGCCGGCACCGCATGCACGGCCAGCAGCATCGCGATCACTTCCGGCGTCACGAACTTGTGCGCATCGCGCTTGCTGAGCTTCTTATTCGAGTTCGGCGCATTCACGACCGGCACATGCGCAAACACCGGCATCGCCGCGCCGAGCGCCTGATACATGAGCACTTGCGGCGCGGTGTTCGCCAGGTGCTCCTTGGCGCGGATGATGTGCGTGATCTTGAACGCGATGTCGTCCACGACGGTCGCGAAGTTGTACAGGGCGCTTCCGTCCGCGCGGAGTATCACCGGATCGGGAAGCGTGTTCGACTGGATTTCAACCTTGCCGCTGATCTGGTCATCGATGACGACCGTTTGCTCCGGCACCTTCAGGCGAATGCTGGCCGGATTTGCCTGGTAACGCTTGACGGCATCGCCAGGATCGAGCGTGCGATCGCGGCCGCGGTGAACGTACGACTGCTTGGCGCTCTCGGCTTCCTTCCTGAGCGAGTCAATTTCCTCCTTGGTCATGTAGCACGGGTACGCGTGACCCAATTCGAGCAACTTCAAGGCGGCAGCGCGGTAGAGGTCGCCGCGCTGGGACTGGAAATACGGCCCGTGCGGGCCGCCGATGCCTGGGCCTTCGTCCCAGTTGATGCCGAGCCATTGAAAGCCGTCGAGGATAGGCTGCAAAGCCTCGGGCCGATTGCGCTCGGCATCGGTGTCGTCGATGCGCAGGATGAACTGCCCGCCATGCCGGCGTGCGAACAGCCAGTTGAAAAGGGCCGTGCGCACGCCGCCGATGTGGAGATACCCGGTGGGGCTGGGTGCAAAACGAGTTCGAACGGTCATGTCAGTCTCGTTCCCAGGCGAAGC
>Ga0233424_10002191_pt1 | contig 14523 bp, 14 predicted proteins | sample Watercolumn_Towu_FD_181011 | JGI IMG/M metagenome (GOLD analysis project Ga0233424, IMG submission 181011) | Freshwater microbial communities from Lake Towuti, South Sulawesi, Indonesia - Watercolumn_Towuti2014_125_MG | ecosystem: Environmental > Aquatic > Freshwater > Lake | place: Indonesia...
GTTGTTTTCGCATCCGGCAAGCATGCCAAGTTTTCGGGAGATTGAAAAGAGCATCACCTCAAGCATCGTCGCTGTGCCTCAGATAACGCGAGGGGGAAAATACCCACTCACTTTCACGAAGAGCCGAAAAACTTAACAATTCCCTTTGTCAACCCGTGAGATCAATGGCATTACCGCTCAGACCACACCACGGCTCCCTAGCGCCAATCCTTCTGCACTACCTGACCGGCCTGTTGATACTGGTTGTGACGCTCCAGCTTCACCCCGTCTGGGCAGCCACCATCTCCGAACATGACGGCCGTGTCCGCCACGAACGCCTCGCGAAGAGGTCCAAGACCGGAGTAACACCGGCTTCATTAAGTCCCGTCATGATCCAGGATTTCCGCGTGTTGACCAGCCAGGAGAAAACAAGGCTTGTGCTGGATCTAGATCGACCTACCAGGGTTATCGAACGACGAGCCAACAACCCGGGCCGCCTCGTCATCGCCCTGCCCAACACTTTGATGAGCCGGTCCGCGCGGATCAAGGCAGCGAACGGCTCCGTGCCCGCTCCGTTTATCGTCAGACAGACAGCAGCACCAACAGTGGCCTTGTCGCTGCCGACCACCGCCTTTCACACCTACAAGCACTTTACCCTCTCGAATCCCCCTCGGCTTGTGGTCGATGTCACGCCTCCGATCGAACCGGGGCCGCCACCGGTGCCAGACGGACGTGCGTCCATGACCGTTCCTGTGGCACCGGCGATCCAACCGACCCCTCCGCCGACCAAGGGCTACAGGACCATCGTGATCGATCCTGGCCACGGTGGCAGGGATCCCGGAGCGCGCGGCTTGCGACAGACGGAAGAAAAAGACATCACCCTCAAGGTCGGATTGAAACTCCGCGAGCTCCTGAGCAAACAACCGGGGGTGCGGGTGTTGATGACGCGGGATCGCGATGTCTTCGTGGAGTTGGAGGACCGCGCCAGGTTTGCGAATAACATCGGGGCCGACCTGTTCGTATCGATCCACGTCAATTCGCATCCCTCACGCTCGGTCAAAGGCATCGAGATTTACCACTTCGGAGAAGCCAAGGATCAGCGAGCGCTGGAGGTCGCCGCGCGCGAGAACGGCACCCCCCTCAGCAGCACAGGCGTCGGATGGGAATATCTCGTGGCCGATCTGCTGACCACCAAGAAAATCGAAGCCTCACTTGAGCTGGCCTGGACTACGAAACAGGCAATAGTCACACAGATGAACGGCCACTATGCCGTGAACGACCACGGCGTCAAGACTGCCCCCTTCTATGTGTTACGATTTACCAGCATGCCCAGCATCCTGGCTGAAATCGCCTACATCTCTAATCCAGCCGAGGAGGATCTGCTCCGGAAGCCCAAGTTTGTCCGAGACGTCGCGCAATCTCTCTTCCAGGGTGTCACCTCGTTCCTCGCCAGCAACAAGACGGACATCCGCTGATCGTTCACAAGGATCGCGGGGCACACAGTCTATGCCTACGATCAAACTCCAACTCGAATACGACGGCACCGCCTATGCGGGATGGCAACGTCAGCAGAACCAGCCCACCATCCAGGAAGCAGTCGAACTCGCCATCGAAGGGGTTACGCAAACGAAGGTATCGGTGGTCGCTGCAGGACGGACCGACGCGGGGGTCCATGCCCTGGGCCAGGTCGCGAGCTTCCGCATCGACCGCAACATGACGCCACGCGAATGGACTAGAGCACTGAACGCCCATCTACCGGAAGCCATCGTTGTCTGCTCCGCTGAAGTGATGTCGGGCGGGTTCCACGCCCGCCATGCGGCGAAAGGCAAACTATACGAGTATCGCATCCTCAATCGACCCGAACGGCCCACTGTTGAGCGGCTCTATTGCTGGCACGTGCACCAGCCCCTCGACGATGCGGCCATGAACCAGGCTGCCCTATGCCTGATCGGCTCCCACGATTTCTCATCCTTCGAGACGCAGCCGACTGAAAACGAGGATCCGATTTGTCACCTCCAGAGGCTGGCAGTCTATCGCCAGGGCGACTCCCTGCGCATCGAAGCGTACGCCGACCGCTTCTTGAAACAAATGGTGCGCTCCATCGTCGGCACTCTCGTCGAGGTCGGGTTGGGGAAGCGCCCGCCTGACGGCCTTTCGACCATCCTGAGCGCGCGCGACCGTTCCGCCGCCGGCAAGACCGCTCCCCCGCAAGGACTCTTCCTCGTCCATGTCGACTACGAATCACTTGCGCTTCATTCCTGACGATTAGACCAGGACTTTCCGCCGTGGCCGCTCCACTCGTCTGCGTCATTCCTGAAATGACTTCGACGATGAACGTGCCGGCACAACGCGCAAGAGCATACCGGAAAGTCGTCATCGGGCCGTCGGCTAATTCTTGGCGCACTCGATGGGGCGTGGTGGAATGGTTGAGACTGGATCTGATGAGACCCAGGGAGGGAAAGACGCGGATCTTGGATCGGGCGGGGAGGCTACTAGGGCAGTTGGGAGTCGCGGTTTTCGAGTTTTTTGCGGAGTTCGATCAGCTCCTGCTCAAGAGCAACCAGCCGATCGTTAATCGGGTCGGGCATGTCAACCTGATCCATGGTCGCATCAGGCAAGCGTTCGCCCTGGGTCTTGATGATACGAGCCGGGACGCCGATGACGGTTGAGTCGGCCGGGACATTTTTCAATACGACAGAATTCGCTCCGATTTTCACGTTATCGCCGATCTTGATACCACCGAGAATCTTCGCCCCCGCGCCGACGACGACGTGATTGCCGAGGGTGGGATGTCGCTTACCACGTTCCTTGCCAGTACCCCCCAGCGTGACCCCTTGAAAGAGGGTAACAAAGTCTCCGATTTCGGCTGTCTCGCCGATCACCACGCCCATCCCATGATCGATGAAGAATCCTGCCCCGATCTTCGCGGCAGGATGAATCTCGATCCCCGTCAGCCAACGTGCCAGTTGCGAAATCAGACGCGGGACAAACGGCACGCCATGGGTACTCAGCCAGTGGGCGATGCGATAGGCCACCAGGGCATGAAACCCGGCATACGTGAGGACGACCTCCAGCGCACTCGTGGCGGCCGGATCGCGATCAAAGACAGCCTGAAAATCTTTTCCGATCTTGCTGAACATAGAAGACCAGTTTACGACGGTCAGGCCGGCTCGATCAAGCACACCGCATGGGCGACCATGCTTTCTTCCTTGCCCACCGCATCCAACCCCTCTCCGCTCTTCACCTTGACATTCACAAGCCCGACATCTACCCCCAGAGTCTCCGCTAGTTTCTTAGCCATGGCTGCAAGCTGTCCTCCAAGCCGAGGAGCCTGAGCCACAATGACGGTATCCACATTGCCCACTCGATAACCCTTGTGCTTCAGCTTTGCGACCACCTCTTCCAGCAACTTCAGACTCGAGATATCCTTATAGCGCTGATCGGAGCTGGGATAGTGGCGGCCCAAATCGCCCTCCCCCATCGCGCCCAGGAGCGCATCGCACAGAGCATGCACCAGCACGTCGGAGTCCGAATGGCCCAGGAGGCCTTTGCTGTGCGGTATCTCCACGCCGCCAAGAATCAGTTTTCTCCCGGGCCCCAGCGGGTGGACGTCGTAGCCGTAGCCGATGCGCATCTTACCCCCTTGACACCGCTAACCAGCTGACAGGCGTGCACGCTGACACGTTGTCAATTTCGTCGCCTGGCATTCTCGCTTGTCAGCCTGTCCACTTGTTACCTGTCAGCTCAGTTCCCTTGTCGCCATGGCCCCTTGTCAACTTATGTTCTTTTGGCCCCTCGCCGCCAGGATTGCTTCCCCGATGATCATGTCTTCGGGTCTTGTTACTTTGATGTTTTCTCCGCTCCCTTCCACAACGGATACAGGATGTCCCGACCACTCGATGAGATACGCATCGTCAGTTGCCTTCACGCCTTCAAGATGGGCTTTATCATGCGCCTCCCGCAGCCACTCGCGCCTGAAGGCTTGCGGTGTTTGGGCCAGCCACAGGGTCTTGCGGTCGACTGTCCGCTCGATCAAATGATCGGCTCCGACCTGCTTGACCGTATCCCGCATGGGAAGGGCGATGATGGCGGCGCCGGTTGCTCGTGCTGCCGTGACCACAGCCGTGACCATCTGCGGGGTAAGAAAAGGCCGCACCGCATCGTGGACCAGTACGATTTCCGTCTCGCTCCCGACTGCTCTCAGCGCCAGACGCACGGAGTCTTGTCGTTCCGCCCCTCCGGCAACAACCTGAATCACCTTGCTAAAACCATGGGCTTTGACGATGTCGGACTGGCAGTACGCGATATCGGCTTGCGGCACGGCGAGGATGATGGCATCGATGGAGGAGGAGGCCTGCAACACACGGAGTGAGTGGACGACAAGCGGAAGGCCGCCGATTGCAAGATACTGTTTGGGAACGGAGCCGCCCATGCGCAGCCCCCGTCCAGCTGCAGGGACGAGGGCGACGGTCCGGCTAGCCACGGGTGATTTGCAGCCCCTTGCACATCGCTGCGCGTTTCAATTGGCTTCGAGACTCACCGATCTATTCATCACGGACGAAGCGTGAGATAAATCGTTCGCCCCTGTCGCTTCAACAGGAGCAGGACGGAGTGATCCTTCGGCAACTTACTGGCAATCCGCTCGTAGGCCTTGACCGATGTCACGGCCTGACGGTTTACTTCGACGATCATATCGCCCTCGCGCACTCCGAGTTCCTCGGCCGTGCTGCCTGGTTTGACCCGGACGACCACCACACCGCGCTCACTGGGCTTTACCCCATAGCGGCTCGCCAGTTCATCATTCAGCTCTCGCACTTCGAGGCTCGACAGGACCCCGGTCGGCGCCGTCGATTCTCCCGCGTCTTCTTCACCGCTCTGCGCCATCGCCTTCGGCTGCTCAGCGATGGTCAGCTCGATCGTTTTCGGCTTCTTGTCACGGATGATTTTGACCGCTACTTTCTTCCCGACCGGCGTCTGGGCCACCGCGTTCCGCAGATGGGTTGGCGAATCCATTGACTTGCCGTCATACTCGACGATCACGTCGGCCCGCTCGAAGCCGGCTTTCTTCGCCGGACTGTCATCCATCACGTCGCTGACCAGCACACCCTTCGTCTCTCCGACGCCGAATTGGGAAGCCAGTTCCGGCGTGAGCTCTTGAATCGAGACGCCCAGCCAGCCTCTGACGACCTTCCCCGTCTGTACCAGCTGGCCCATGATCGACTGGGCCATGTTGCTCGGCACGGCAAAGCCGATGCCCATGTTGCCGCCGCTCTGGCTGAAGATGGCCGTATTGATGCCCACCAATTCAGCCCGCACATTGACCAACGGGCCGCCGGAATTGCCCGGATTAATCGCTGCGTCGGTCTGGATGAAGTCCTCGTACTCCGCAATCCCTGCCGCGCGTCCCAGCGCGCTGACGATCCCCAATGTGACCGTCTGCGTCAATCCGAACGGGTTCCCCACCGCGAGGACAAATTCTCCCACTTCCAACCTGTCCGAATCGGCCCAGGGCACCGTGGGGAGCCCCGTCGCATCGATCCGAACTACGGCGATATCCGTCTTGGGATCGGTGCCGATAAGCTTTGCCTTGAACTCCCGCTTATCCGACAGTGTGACCCGAATTTCATCCGCCTTGCCGACCACGTGATTATTGGTGATGATCAGCCCGTTGGACTCGACGATCACGCCCGAACCTAGTCCCCGTTCCTTCCGCTCTTTCGGTTGTTGTTCGAACCGCCGGAAAAACTCGTCCCCGAAGAACCGCCGGAAAAACGGATCGTCGAACGGCATGGCATGCGGGCCTTCTCCCCTACCGCTGCTCTTCGTGGCATAGATGTTCACCACCGCCGGCTTCACCGCCTTGGCTATCTCCACAAACGATTGCCCGCCCCCACCAGGCAATGCGGGTTGAGGCGCGGTCGCAACCGGCCTGGCGATGGGAGGGGAAAACGGAGCCAACGCGGTATCGGGCACGGCATGGCCCGTGGGGAGCCAATTCAGATCCGAGGCCACGACAAATCCGATGATCATCCCCGCCGTCAACAAGGTCGCCGCGACGATCCAACTGCGGCTCCCTCGAGCCGGCTTCGGTTCGATGTCCAACTGGTTCATGATCTTCTAGTCCGCTCCTCGGATGTCCCTGTTCGTTTACTGTATTTTGCCCGCGTAAATTCCCATGATCGTTTGGAGGAACGTGATCGCCTCCGTCTTGGGACGCTGGAACGAGTTCCGCCCGATGATGCTGCCGAATCCCCCGCCGTCTCGAATGGCCCGCGCCTCTTCGAACACGTTCTTGTCCTCGCTTTTCGCGCCGCCTGAGAAAATGACGATCCGTCGGCCGTCAAACGCACTCTGGATCACATGCTTTACGCGCTCGGCCAAGGTCTTGATGGGAATCTGTTGGGCCTCGTAGACCTTCTTGGCCGCTGCCTGTTCGAGATGGACGGTGGGAAGTTTGACCTTGATGACATGCGCCCCCAGCTGGGCCGCGATCTGCGCCGCATAGGCCACGACGTCCACAGCCGTCTCGCCTTCCTTGCTCAACGCCGATCCTCTTGGATAGGACCACACGACGACAGCCAGGCCGCTCTCCTTCGCCTCTTCGGCAATCGCGCGCAACTGTTCGTACATCGCGTTGCAATGGGCGGAACCAGGATAAATCGTGAAACCGACGGCTGAACAGCCCAACCGAAGGGCATCCTTCACGCTTCCGGTCACAGAGGGCAGGGGGTCCTTGTCATCATGCAGCACGTCGTGATTGTTCAACTTGAGGATCAACGGAATCTGACCGGCGTACTGGCTCGCGCCCGCTTCCAGAAATCCCAGCGGCGCGGCGTAGGCGTTACAGCCGGCATCGATCGCCAGCTGGAAGTGATAATGTGGATCGTAGCCGGGCGGGTTCGGCGCAAAACTCCGCGCCGGCCCATGCTCGAACCCCTGGTCCACGGGCATAACCACCAGCTTGCCCGTCCCTGCCAGCTTGCCGGAGCGAAGCAGACGCGCGATGTTGGTCTTCGTGCCCGCGTTGTCGCTCCCGTACCAACTCAGAATCTCCTGAACCCGATCTCCCATAACGCTCCTCCCCGATCGTGTCACATGGACAAATGCGCTTACGCTCTTCCCTGGATGAACGCGTCCGCCTGCTCGACATCCCAGCGGCTTCCGATAATCAAGGGCACCAGCTGGTGCAATTTCTTTGGTTCCACTTCGAGTATTCTCATTGTCCCCGTCGTCGCCTTCCCGCCGGCCCGCTCGACCACGAGGGCGAGCGGATTCGCTTCGTAGAGCAACCGCAGCTTCCCTTCCGGCTTGTCGACTTCACCCGGATAGAGATAGATCCCGCCTCCGAGCAGGATGCGATGTACATCAGCTACCAGACAGCCGGAATACCGGCCGCTGTAGGGACGACCGGTGGCTTTGTCGATGACTTTCAGAGAATCGAAATATTTCCTGGTCCCCGCCGGCCACTTCTGATAGTTGCCCTCGTTGACCGCGTAGACCTTGCCTTTCTCAGGGATCGTGATCTGCTCATGCGACAGCAGATACTCCCCGATGCCGGGCTCGAGCGTAAAGCCGTACACACCCTGTCCGACCGTGTACACCAACATGGTGCTCGCACCGTACAGCAGGTAGCCGGCTGCCACCTGCTCCGTCCCCTTGCGTACGAGTTCCTCTTCAGTCGGGAGGCGATCGGTTCGGTCGTACTTGAGGATTGAAAAAATGGCGCCGAGCGGCATATTGCAGTCCGTATTCGAGGAGCCGTCGAGAGGATCGAAGAGCAGCATGTACCGGCCGTGCGGCCAATTGCCCGGTATGGCAATCGGCTTTTCCATTTCCTCCGAGGCCAGGGCACAGACGTATCCGCCGTGTTGAAAGACTTTGACGAAGGTGTCGTTCGCGATGACGTCCAGCTTCTTAACCGTTTCACCTTGCACATTCGTTTCGCCCGTTGCGCCGAGAATGTTGAGCAGGCCAGCCCGCCGGAGTTCCTGGGCGATAAGTTTTCCGACGAGACCGATCTGGGTCAGGAGGCTGGAAAACTCCTCCGTCGCTCCCTGATGCGAGGCCTTATTTTGGAGGATAAATCTGCCTAAAGTAAGAGGAAATTGTGCCATAAGTGTTTCAGTATAACGGGTTTAGCCGCCGCGGGCAATCGAGGTTCAGAACTACTGCTGGGCGGTACTATTCAAAGGCAGACCGTCGACCAGATCGGCCACGATGGAGCCGATCACCACCTTCGCCTTCATCCGCACAGGAGTTCTGCGCTCATCCGTGGTAATCCAGACACGGATATTGCCCTGGTTCATGAACAGTCCGTGAAACGGCATGATGACAAGGAGGCGCGCCGTCTCCGCCTTCCCCCAGGTGCCCTCCACCATCTCCACGTCCTCGACGCGAACCTTGACCGGCCTGTTTTTCTTATCATGATACACGTTCATGGCGAGTGACGCGCCGGGCTTCATCGGCAAGACAGTGCGGGCATAGTACAGGCACGAGATGATGTCCTGCGTACCAGCCGGGATAGGCAACGATTCAGTGATTCCGCCTCTGACAGTCGTGACCGTCCCTTCCTTTTGGTGAAACACATATTCGATGTCTTCCTTCTTCCTGCCCTCTCGTCGGCGGAAGGTCATATGTTCCGGGACCAGTGCAGAGAGATCAAACTCCGACTCGACCCTATTGTCGACCGGGAAGAACTTCGTGATGAGGGGTCTGGATTGGGCGGTTCCTACCAGTTTGGAAAACGCTCGGTCATTCTTGCCTTCCATCCCGGCCACTTCCATGACGGCGGTACCGGCCGTAATGTTCAGCCAGGAGATGTCGTACGTCAGCCGCTCGCCGACCTCAAATGGTCGCTTTGCAGCCACGGCTCCATCGGCAGCCTGTACAAGCTGAGCCAACGATAGGACCAAGACGCCAGCCGTTATCGCGTTCCGGAGATACATGGGAAAGAGTCGCGCACACCCGGTGGGAACTGCAGTAGGTTGAGGTCGAGGTGAAGGCCAACAGCCTTCTTTAACAGCATGCTACTGGTTGAAAGCCTGTCTTGCTTCGGCCAGTTCACCCTCCAGGCAGGCCCGGATGACGTCCATTCGCTCGACCGAGAGCGCTTCGAATCGCAAGACCAGCGCGGGCTGGGTGTTGGAAGCTCGAATGAGGCCCCATCCGTCATCGAATATCGCGCGCACGCCGTCGATCGTGATGAGGTCGCGGAGGGCGAGCTTGGCCGGGCCGAAACGCTGGTTGGCCTTCAGATACCCCGCCAATCTGGTCTGAAGCCGCCGGACCACGTCGAACTTGACCGTATCGTCCAGATCGACACGGATCTCCGGAGTCACCACCGTTCTCGGCAAATCGGACACCAGGGCCGAGAGCGGCTTCGTTTCCTTGGCCAGGAGTTCAACGAGCCGACAGGAGGCATACACGGCATCGTCATATCCGAAGTATCGATCGGCAAAAAACATGTGCCCGGACATTTCGCCGGCCAACAGGGCAGCCTCCTCCTTCATCTTGGCCTTGATCAGCGAATGCCCGGTTTTCCACATGATCGCTCGCCCGCCGCGCTTGGCAATGTCATCATAAAGGCTCTGCGAAGCCTTCACCTCGGAAATGATCGTGCTGCCTGGCCGCTCGGCCAGAATGTCCCGCGCATACAGCACCATCAGCCGGTCTCCCCACAGCACGTTGCCCTGTTCATCCACCGCGCCGATCCGATCGGCGTCACCGTCATACCCGATCCCGACATCGGCTTTGCGACCCTTCACTGCCTGCATGAGATCAGACAGGTTATCGAGGATCGTCGGATCCGGGTGATGGTTGGGGAATCGCCCATCGAGTTCACAATACAGCCCCGTGACCTTGCATCCCAGCAGTTCGAGGGCCTGCTTCGCCACGAGCGACGCAGCGCCGTTCCCGCAATCAATTATCACGCGCAGCCGGTCGGCCTTCACCGCGGAAAAGCTCTTTCGAATGTAATCGAGATAGTCGGGGATAATCGGATGCTCGGACAGCCGGCCCTTTCCCGAGACGAACTCGCCACGCTCCATCACCCGCCGGAGCTCTTGAATGTCCTCCCCGTGAATCGCCGTCTTACCGATGCAGACCTTGAAACCGTTGTACTCCGCGGCATTATGGCTACCGGTGATCATGATGCCTCCGCCCACCGGCAGCGTGAACAACGAAAAATACACCAGCGGCGAGGAGCAGATCCCGATGTCGATGACATTGATTCCGCCTGCAAGGAGCCCCTTCAACAGCGCCTTGTGCAGGCCGGGAGAACTGAGCCGACCGTCACGACCGAGGCTGATCGTCTGAATCCCGCGCCCGTTGACGTAGGTGGCATAGGCCAACCCTAACCGTTCAGCGACGTCCTCCGTCAGGTCCTGGCCGACGATGCCGCGTAAGTCGTATTCTCGAAACAGGCCCATGATGTCTCCTCAGACAGCCGACAGGCTGACAGGCGTGCAAGCTAACAGGTTCTTCGACGGATCATCCGGCATTGCGGCTACGCACTTTTCGACTGTGCGCATGTTACTTGTCAACTAGAACTCTTGCTAACTCGGCCCATTGTGCTGCTGACAGGCTAACACGAGGGAAAGCTGACAGTTTGGCAACTTGTCAGCCTGCGCACCTGTCAGCTTGATCCCTTGCCTACCTGTCAGCTCTTGGCCGTTCGGCCGTAGTCATCCTGAAACCGTACGATATCGTCTTCGCCGAGATAGGGTCCGTTCTGCACTTCGATGAGATGCACCGTCTTTCGGCCTGGATTCTCCAATCGATGTTTGGTTTCAACCGGAATGGCGGTACTCTGCCCGACCTCCAGGTCAAAGGTCTCCTCGCCTCGCGTCACGCGAGCCGTACCGGCGATCACCACCCAGTGTTCGCTCCGCTGGTGATGCAACTGCAGTGAGAGCCGCCCGCCTGGATTCACCGTTACGCGTTTCACCTTGAACCCCGGACCTTCCTCGAGCACGGTGTACGATCCCCAAGGCCGCTGAACGGTGAGGTGTTCGAGATGCTCCGGTGCCTGCTGCTGCTTGAGAATGTCGACGACCTTCTTCACGTCCTGTGCGCGCGACTTGGGGCAGACCAATGTGGCGTCCGGTGTATCGACGACGACCATGTCGGTCAGCCCGATCGTGGCCACGACCCGCCGATCGGCGTAGACGATCGACCGGCTGCTCTCAAGGTCGATCACCCGGCCGGTGATCACGTTGCCGGCCTGATCCTTTACCGCTACTTCGTCCAGACTGCCCCAACTGCCCACATCGGACCATTTGAACGCGACCGGCACCACGGCCGCTCTGGCCGATCGTTCCATGACCCCGTTATCAATCGACACCGATGACAGGCGCCGGTAGACCTCATCGATCGTCTGCTTCGGGGCACCGGCACGTTTCAGCTCACCAATTTCATACATTGCTTTGGCCAGCCCCGGCTGGTGCAATCGGATCTCCTCAAGAATCGTCGCAGCGCGCCAGAGGAACATGCCGCTGTTCCAGAAATAATTTCCCGCCTTGAGATAGCGGGCGGCTTTTGCCGCATCGGGTTTTTCCACGAACTTCTGGACGCGATACCCGCGCAGTTTGCCCTGCTTGCCAAGGACAACGTTGTTGTTCGGCTTGATATATCCATAGCCCGTTTCAGGCCGGATCGGTTTGATCCCGAACGTGACAAGATAGTCGTCCATCGCTATCCGTGAGGCCAGTTCGACCGCCGTCTCGAAATCACGCTGCCCCGTCACCACATGGTCGGCCGGCACGACCAACATCAGCCCGTGAGGGTCGCGCTTGACGATCTCGAGGGCGGCCATCGCAATGGCTGGAGCGGTGTTGCGTCCTTCCGGTTCGAGCACGAATCCGTCCTTGATGTCGTTCTTCCAATCTGCGAGCTGTAGACGAACCAGATCGGCCTGTACCGCATTTGTGGAGATCAGCACGTTGGCCGAAGGCGCACAACCGAAGACACGCCGCATCGTCTGCTGGATCAGCGTCTGCTCTCCGCCGATACGCAACAGCTGCTTCGGAAACAGATGTCGGCTGAGCGGCCAAAACCTGGTGCCACTCCCCCCCGCCATGATGACCGGGTAGAGACGGCGCGAGAACGGCCCGGAGTGAGGTGTTAGGCAGGCCGCAGATTCCTTTCGTCGAGCCTTCGCTCTCATCCTCTACCGACCTTTCCTCTCGCATCGAACTTTCGCCCGGACGCCTGGGCATCCAAAATCATCTCAACAACTTCCCTCACGGCCCCCTCCCCGCCCTTTTTCCGGCAAATGTAATCCACAGCGGCCAGAATATGCGGCAAACCATCGGCCGGCGAGGAGGAAAACCCCACAGCACCGAGCGCTTCGAGGTCGTTCACATCGTCCCCCATATATGCCACCTGCCGGAGTGAGAGCCCATGCCGTTCCGCCATCTCGCGGATTACAGCCAGCTTATCCATCACTCCTTGATGCAGTTCGGGAATCGCGAGTCTCTCAGCGCGGCGCGCGACGAGCTTCGTCCGTTCCTGCGTGACGAATGCTGTGATGAGCCCGGCTTTCTGAAGCAGTTTGATACCCATCCCATCGTGCGTATTAAATTTCTTCAATTCATCGCCGGATTCAGAATAGTACATTCCCGCATCCGTCAACACGCCATCGACGTCTGTAGCAAAGAGCCGAATCTCCTTCAACTTGCCCAGGAGTGGCCCGCTACTTTGTCGGTCCACTCGCCGCATCTTTTTCTTCATTAGCCGTAACCCGAAATTCTCATGGATTCATTGAGCCCATGACAACCGCGTCGAGTCAGTGTGGCGGCGCCGGACGGGTGGTCAGCCACAAGTGCCCAAAGAGCAGGTCACCCTTTGTAGGCAGCCTATGCCCCCCACCGCGCCGGCTTCGTACCCCTGGCACGGTCTCAGACGCGCAGGCGGGGCCAACAGGTTGCTACCAAGGGTCATGGACGTCTAACGCATTCTGTGGGCACTTGGGCTGACCACCCGTCCCGCCGCAATGAAAGTTTTTTCGGATTAGGGCTAGTTCTCTGCCCGGTGCAAACACCTAAGAACGTCTCGACAGAGCAGCATTCTACCAAAGAAACAGGATTTTAGGAGCACACTTCTATCGACCCGTGAGACCCTTGAAGATCAGCTCATGGCATGAGCTTGCCTGTTGGATCGCCGTTCCCAGCTGCTCTTGCGCTCCGGTGATCAGGACCCACATGCGGTTCCCTGCTCCAGCCGCAGCCGATATTGCCGTTCGTAGTATTGACGGAACTCTCCGGACTTGATCGGCCGCCACCAGGCTTCCTGGTTCCGATACCATTCAATGGTTTCGCGCAGGCCTTCCTCGAATGGGACCTGCGGGCTCCATCCAAGCCGGCGTAGCTTGCGGCAATCCACCGCATAGCGACGATCGTGGCCGGGCCGGTCTTGTACCAGACGAATGAGGCTCGTTGATTTTCCCAGGAGGTCAAGGATCCGTTTAGCCACGACGATGTTCTCCCGTTCGTTGCCTCCGCCCACGTTGTACACTTGGCCCGGCTCCCCCTTGAACAGTACGTGTTCGATCGCCGCGCAGTGGTCCTGCACGGCCAGCCAATCGCGACATTGCCGGCCATCTCCATATAATGGAAGGGACTGATCATCGATCGCATTGGTGACGAAGAGCGGAATGAATTTCTCCGGATATTGGTTAGGCCCGTAGGTATTGCTGCCCCTCGTGACCAACACAGGATACCGATAGGTCGCCCAGTAGCTCAGCACGAGCAGGTCTCCGCCCGCCTTGCTCGCTGAATAGGGGCTACACGGTGCCAATCGATCATCCTCCGTCGACGACCCTGTTTCGACGCTGCCGTACACTTCGTCGGTGCTGACCTGGAGAAATCGCCGAACACCGGCTCGACGGGCTTCTTCTAGGAGCACACCGGTCCCCACAACATCCGTTCTGGCAAAACTGCCAGGGTCGAGAATCGAGCGATCGACATGTGTCTCCGCCGCGCAATTGATGATGCTTTCAATCTGATGCGTGCGTAGGACCGACGAGACGACCCGCTGATCGCAAATATCACCCTGGACAAATGAATAGTGCGGATGCCCAACAAGCGTTGCAAGATTGGCTAAGTTACCCGAATACCGCAGGGCATCAAGATTGACTATGGTGTGCTGGGAGGATGTAAGAAGGCGACGGACGAGATGTGATCCGATGAAGCCGGCTCCTCCGGTCACGAGAATGCGCACGGCGAATCCTCTGGGATACAGGGGTAGAGGGATACCGGGATAAGAGGAGTGCGGTGGCTCTGCAACATGCACATACGCAGTTTACCTCTATGAGTCACTCTTCCCCTTGGCTCCAAAGGATCGCACGGACGCCTTCAGCATTCGGCTGATCGATTCAAACTATAGCGGGAAAGCGGGTCGCCGCCCACCATATAAATATAGGCTCTTCGTGAAAGTGAGTGGGTATTTTCCCCCTCGCGTTATCTGAGGCACAGCGACGATGCTTGAGGTGATGCTCTTTTCAATCTCCCGAAAACTTGGCATGCTTGCCGGATGCGAAAACAACGG